>Ga0070691_10000318_pt1 | contig 17027 bp, 21 predicted proteins | sample KBSK1101metaG_FD_64673 | JGI IMG/M metagenome (GOLD analysis project Ga0070691, IMG submission 64673) | Corn, switchgrass and miscanthus rhizosphere microbial communities from Kellogg Biological Station, Michigan, USA - KBS K1-10-1 metaG | ecosystem: Host-associated > Plants > Roots >... | reverse complement strand
TATCTCGAAGATAGTTGCTGGGGCGACGGCCGCCTGCGTTTTTACGATGGTGGTCGTCACACGCGACGGGCGACAGTAGCCGAATGCTGCCGGTACAAAGGTACTGTGAGTGCCGAGATTACGTGCGACGTGCGTAAGCCAATGCCGCCACAGATCGCCGCTTCTCTGCGAAAGCTGTCGAAGCAAATGCTGAACGCCGCGGAAGACGTTATGTGCGTCGAAGATGATCGCAACATGAAGTTGCTGAACAAGGTCATAACCGATCCCGGATATCTCGATCGATTGTGGAAACAGCGGAAAAGGATCACATACGGCGGTGAGATCGAATCGATCCACCCCGACGAGATCGAAATGCTTGCGAGACGTCGGGCCGCGAATGGAGGTGCGGTATGAACGAAGCAACCAAAACCAACCCAACCGCGGGCTACATCGTGTTTGAATCCGGCGAAATCGTGTTCGAATCTGGTGAACTGAAACCAGCGATCGAGTTTTGCATGGACGTACCCGGGCGAGCGGTCTACGGCAGCATGTGCGTCAACAAGCAGACAGTCCGCACAACGCAGCGTGGTCGCCCAATCGCCGCAACGGAAAACACGTCCTCAGAATCACGATAACGCCGTTACGCGATTATCTACCGTTCATTTCTCGATAATCCATCAGAAGGAGTTTTACATATGGCCACCAAGACGTTTACGCCAACTTTCAATCAGGGAACCCCAAAGCCGAAGAAATCGAAGGTCATCGCGCCACGGTCGGATAGCAATTTGCGTGTCTCGGCCAAGGCATTGCCAACGCTCGACGCGATCGACGGAGCCCATTGGATCGTTGTTCGTGAAGGCCGAGTGATTTTCAAGTCTGAAATGAAGGAACCTGCAAAGGAAATTCTGAAACAATTCCCGGGAAGCGTGCTTTGCAGGCGTGACGATGCTCCACCCAGAACGCATGCAGGATCGCCGAAGAGGCCAGCAGACAACCCGGTCGCTGAAGTCGTCAAATCCTTGTCCAGCGACGCCGTCGACGCGGCGTTCGACATCCTGAACGAAACGCTCGACGGTGTCATGATCTGCGATCACGGAACACAGGCCTTAGCGTGGGTGGCGTCTGAAGACGATCCGAGAGTCGGCGAGTACGAAACCGCAACGAATAAGGAAGCTTCGGAGCTCTATTTCACGCTGAATCTCGGGATCATTGTCGACCTGTGCGAAGACCTGCCAGACGCCATGATGAACGCATGCAAGGAGATGATTTCCCGATACACCGCAGCCATCGAACGATTGTCGGAGATGCAGGACGAGCGAAATCTGAAGTTGATTCGGAAGGTCGTTAGGAACCTGGATTACCTGCCGAACTTGGTCGCCAAGGGCATGACGCTGGACGAGACCGGCAAGGAGGTCCAGGACGATTCGCTGGAAAACCGGCAGCAGATCGCGGAAGAGGAGAAACTCAAGCCGCAATGGACGCATTGGCCGGTTTCGACGTTTACCGGCATCGCATCGGCGGAATTTGCGGTCGTGGATGCTTCGCGGCTGCTACTGAAAACAGACAGGTTGCACGACGCTGTTTCGTTCGCCAATGGCCGGGCTGGTGACGCAATCGTGGTCGGCATGCCGAGCGAGGCTGCCATCATCGAAGCAAATGCTATCCGCTCTGAAGTCTGACTGTTCGACGTAAGTAACCCCGGCATCGAAAGTTCACTTAACGGTTCAAAACCTCTTCACGAAAGGCAACAGCAATGGATCAGAATACTGACAGTGGTACGCCAGAAAAGGCTCAGCCAAAGCGACAAAGTCGACGCGGGAAAGGCGAGGGGTGTATCACGCAACGGGCGGACGGGCTATGGATGTCCAGGGTAGTTGTGGGGCATGATGCAAACGGCAAGCGGCGCCACAAATGGTTTTACGGTCGCACGAAAAAGGAAGTGGCAACTAAGCTCACCAACGAAGCCGCAGCTGTGATCAACGGTACGTCAATCGATTGCGGGAAAATGACCGTCGGCGAGTTGCTGAAAAAGTGGCTCACCGAATCGGCCAAGCCAAACATTTCGCCTGGCAGTTATGCGGAATACGAACGAATCGTGAACAGTTATCTGGTTCCCAAGCTCGGAAGCGTGAAGCTCTCGGCGATTAGGCCTCTTCATATTCAGACAATGCTTTCGCAGCTGGAGACGGGCGGGACCGGTCCGCGCACGCGACAATACTGCTACGTCACTCTTCACCGTGCGTTCGTGATTGCCCTACGGTGGCAATTGATGCTCAGAAACCCCTGTGACGGAATTGACCCGCCCAAAGTAAAGAAAAGCCCTGTGGAATCGCTGACGGCCGATCAGGCTAAGAAACTCCTCGAAGCCAGCGAGGGAAACCGATTCCACGCAGTGTTTGTTCTGGCGCTAACGACCGGCATGCGACAGGGCGAAATATTCGGCCTGCACTGGGATTCGGTAGACCTGAAAAAAGGAATTCTGCAGGTTTGCTATTCGCTTGAGGAATTGAAGGGAAAATTGCGACTGAAGGAACCTAAGAGCGAGTCCGCACGTCGGCAAATCGCATTATCAGAAATGGCGGTCAAGGCGCTGTGGGCCCACAAGGCGAAACTACTGGCCGAAGGCTTAGGCGGCTGCCCGTACGTTTTCCCTGATTCAGAAGGGGGGTTGCTGCGGAAGTGCAGTTTTCACCGCTGGTCGTGGTCGAAAATTCGGAAAGCAGTTGGTTTGGAGAAAACCCACTTTCACGCACTTCGCCATAGTTGCGCGTCCCTGATGTTGGCGGACGGCGTAAATATGAAGGTGATTCAGGCAACTTTGGGGCACGCCAACATCGGAATGACGATGGATACCTACGCTCATTTGATGCCGGATTCCCAGCGAGCAGCAGCTTCAACTTTTGACAGATTACTCGGATAGGTAGTAAATGGGTCGTATTTCACGACCCCTATCGACGTAAGTCTAATTACCCGACCAGGATTTGAACCTGGACAAACAGAACCAAAATCTGCAGCAGGTATATCCGCATCCGTCCGTAAGCGCCCGTAGCTTCCGCAGGCCATGGGCGTTTTCTGCAAAACTGGTCCGTAATCGTCCAACGTTGTATATGGGGTTGGTAGTAGTTTGGTAGTAAGTGGCGGGGCCGGTTACCCCGGCTGGTTGGCGGTCAGTCGTCGGCTGCGGCGGGATTACGCGGTGTTTTAGGTATTCGGTCTAACAGATCACGCTGACACGCTTCGCCCAGTACCTGTAATTTGGACCAACTTTCGCAATCAATCTGCGGCAAGATTTTTCCCGATTCGACCCATGTCTGTCCGTCCGGAAAAGTGCCGTGCCGATCGAAATACCGATTTACGCGGGTCGCAAATGAATTCCATCGCTCTGCTATCGCATCGGTTCGCTTCACGAGTTTGATTGTGACTATGTCAAAATCTCCAGAACAGATTACGAGCTGCGGCAAAGTCTGACGTGGAGATTGCTGGGCGAAGCACGAAAGGCACTTGGCAATGTGTTCGCTATCCGCCCGATAAAGCGGAAGGCGCAAATTCAGAGCGACTTTAGCAAGTGAACCATTCTCAAAGGTTTCCGCTTGTCGTGACCCTAGGCCAACTCTGGTGCTACGCCACTTACCATCAGGCTGGAAGCACATAAATTCCAAGTAGACTGTCATGCTGCGAATTGGCAATCCAACGTTTCGGATCGTTGCCTCTAGTCGCCTGAATGTTCCGTCCAGGCCGTGGTGAAATGTAGAGTGCAAGTCAACAAGCCGAACTCTGTGCGTAGTTGTGGCGCAGTAAACGAAAATTGCGATATAGATTGCGACGACGGATAGAAACGAAGAAGCCGGATCGACCGAAATCGGCACCCCAAATATTGACGGTGCTGAGGTCGTGTCGCTGCGGGCCTCTTTGCTGTTAGGCGGCAAGGCGGGGCTATTGTCCAGATCGCGTGCTTGCGGGCGATGCCCGTCATTTAGTGGAGTATCCGAAAGCGACTGTAGACTCCGTCCGCTGGTGGTCGGTGGCGGACTGGGTGTTGGTGACTGCGGTTGATCCAGAGGCGAGTGGTGATCAGTAGCAAACATGGTGGCATATAGCGCTGCAATCATGAATAGCAAACAGACAAGTGGGAGACGACGCGCAGTCGTTGTGTGTTCGATCATACAGGGCCCAAGCTGAATACGCCAAATCGAGCGATAACAAATGACGCGGCATGCTCAACATGATTGTGAGCAAACCAGAGAACGAATACCACTGACGGGCGGGCCGGGACAAAAGTTAGTTCATGCGATTCTTGCCGGGAAACTCTGGACATTCTTTGCTAAGAAGCGAAAATATCGACATGGGTTCGCTATCGGGTTCGAAACCGCTAGTGATGAAAACAACCGCCGACAGTGGAAGCAGTACCTCATCCTGCGCCTGTTGGCGGTGACCCTATTCTTCAAGATGAGGATTAGTAATGACACGAACGGAATCGCGAGAACTGGTGACCACTGCAGTCGTGCTGCCACGAAACTGGGACGCAGTTACCGATGACATCAATGAGCTGATTTCTCGGTGGATCAACTGGAGCTACGACTGTGCAAGGCGAGTGCATCCCGAGGACAAACTGCCAGACGGATGGGATCGGGACGTAGTCACTGCGGAAGATCCAATTATCCCAGACCTTACCAAAAAACTGATCGCTAGCGCGAATGTACTTGAAGAAATAAAGGCCATCGTGCCACTTCAGAGCATTGGCAAAGACGCAAGCGCGGCGAGAGAGGCTGCACGGCAGGTTTTAATTTGTTCGGTAACATCACCTGATAGGGTTGAAAGGACAGTTCGCGACCAATTTGGGTATCGGTCAGCCAATCACGTTCGTGAGTTCCTGAAAGGGATTTGTGGTAATTACCGTGGGCTCGCCGATTTGGTTAAGAAGGCGAGAGAATTTGAGGCGGCGACAGCCCAAGCGAAAACCGATAGGGATCGCGACATAAAGATGGGGCTATGGCCTGAGGACGGACGATTCACGATTCACAATTTCGTGACCCAGCTACAGCACAAGGGCCACGCCAAAGATGGATTCGGCCGATTCTTCAGCCGGCCACTTGTGAAAGAAATCTTGAGCCATTTCGAGCGCATAGGAATGCGGGTTGGTAGTTGGTGGCTCGATCGATTGCATTCAGACCCAGAAACGGCACTCAACGGCTGGATACTCGACAACACAACCAAAAAACTCGATGAGATCCGATCGGACCCACTGGAATTTTTGCTCTGTTTGCTGGAAGTGGTACTGAATGAAGGCGTGGGGCGAGACAAGGCTTACCATCGGGCGTGGCGCAAAAGTGTTGATAGCAACCTCCCTGTACGTAGCGACGTAACGTTGATTGACTACGAAGCCACTCGACTTGTTAACGGTGCCAGACCCGACCATTCAATTGAGATCGATGATACTCCGCTATTGCCGTCCGCTGTCCGATCGAACAAGAGCGATGCGAAAATATCGACGGAGAGCGCCAGTATCGACGTGTTGCGCGCCCTTCTCAGTGGTGAACACTTCGACCCTGATGACGGGAGTTTTCGAGACAACCGACCTGCGCTCCACCTGAGTGACGTCACCAGTGCTATACGAAAACCTGGTTGGTCCAGACTTAACGTATCCCGTTTTTTCAATCAGATCTTTGAAGGCGGACACAAGACCTACGTCAAGCTACTCAAGGATGACCACCGACAATTGAAGCGTATTCTCGATGACACAGGGCTAAGTTCGCTGCCACGAACCGATGGAAACGAGCTGGTGTCGATCGCCACGACGCGAAGGTAGCTCGGCCGTTTCATTTCACGCGATCGCGATTGTCTGAAACGCTAATTCGGTTTTTTTCAATAACAGCAACGCCTACGCACGCCAGCATTTACGCTGGCGTTTTTCGTTTCATGCTCGTGAAAAGCACGTGAAACGGGCGGTTTTCCCACCCTTATATACACCCGCCGACAACCGTGGACGCGGGCAATGCCGAGTGGCCCTTTGGGGAAATAACAATGAGTGCGACTGTTGCGACTATCGACCTGCCAGAGGTCACCGAAATGCGAAACGTGAAGGTTAAAGACGCGGCAACGATTATGGCCTGCAGCCGCTCGAAGGTCTACGACCTAATGAGCGAAGGTCGATTGAGGTCGATGAAAATCGACGGAGCCCGGCGCATTCCGCTATCTGCGATCAGGGAATTCCTTGCGAACCCAAACGGCAGCGCCGAGTGATCCGCTTCTAAAACGAGAAAGCCCGGGCTACGACTCCCAGGCTTTTCTCAATCTTCATTTTTCTGCACCCCGACGAAAAGGAGCATTAACAACATGTTACTCGCAGCCACATCAACAAACAAGACCCGTAAATCCAAGAAGCAACAAGAGTGGGAGCTCACCAAGCCGTGTATCGGTGGTGATCTAACGCTCGACTTCGTGAATCAGTTCTCGATGTTCCCCGCACGAAATAAGTTCGTTGTGGGGTTCCATGTTTCGGGGAATAAGCAAGGCTGGTTGGTATTCGTTGATCCGACTCAACTGATGCACTTCAATCGTTTTGCCAAGAGGCTGCTAGAAGCCTGCAACATTTGGGTGAGGCATCCAGCAGAATCCCCGCGAAAACGAAAAGAGTGGGTTGATGATGTCTCAAAGGCTATTGAAGCCGGTCGCGAAATCGATGCCAATCTGGTCCCTGGTTACAAGCTGATCGGGGGTCACCAATGATTGCCCCACATCAATCTACAATACGCGATCAATTCTCTGTAATCGCAAAGCGTGTGGAAGAGTCACTGCAGTACCACCAGTCCCGAGTGGCTGCGTTTGAAAAAGCTCTTGGGACAATATCGGCAACGGCGGAAGCGATTCCAAGTATGGGACCGCAACAGCAATTTCAATGCAGCGTTGATGCGATGGTTTTAGTGTCCGCGCTCCTGGCAGACGGGGGTGCCTCGTGAGTTGTTCAATCACGCAATCTATCAAAACAGTCTGGCTTCAAGTTCGGCTTGGACTGTTGCCAGTCAATTCTAGATGCGGCGGAATTATGGGTGACTGTAGTCATTGCGGTGGGTTAGTTGGTGGCGAAATTCATATGGATATGAACGGGCCAAAACCACTGTCTGGTCGTTGTATCTGCGGCAAGCGGCATCGCATCAATGTTCGTCGGTCACTCGGTTTTCGAATTGGGGGTGACCAATGACGAAGGCAATCAGGGAAGCGGCCATTCATTACGCCGACGTATTTGGGTGGTTCGTCGTCCCCACGCTGAAGAAAGCGCCGGTGGGTGGTAACGACTGGCCAAATCGGGCTTCGTGTGAGGCCATCGAAGTTCATAGAGCGTTCAACACCAACTCGCGCGACGGCGTGGGGGTGGTGCTCGGGACCAGAAGCGGGATCGTCGACATCGAGTGTGATGATGAAATTGCCGAGCGAACATACGCAGAGATATTTGGCGAACAGCGCACTCCCACATTTAAGTCAACGCGTGGTCTTCACCGAATTTTTCGGCATCGCGACGGCCTTCCGAGCCCCGAGAAATCAGTCTTCAAGATCGGGAATCTGGAGTTCAGGACCGGCAATGGCGGCAAGGCCGCACAAACCGTGTTCCCCCCATCGGGAAATCGTGAATGGCTGATCCATCCCGATGATTGTCAGCCCGCAGAAATCACGGACGAGGTGTTGGCGAAGATCGTGTCCGCAGTCGAACAAAATTCAAAGCCGAAACGCACTCATACTTCTAAGCCGAGATTGTCGCCGAGTGAGTCGCGAGTGAAGCGGGCCCGAGCGTATCTGGCAACAATTCCGCCGGCAGTCAGCGGCCAAAAGGGGCATGACCAAACATTCAAGGCCGCATGCAAACTGCGGTCGTTTGGTCTCGATCGTGGCGAGATGCTCGACCTATTGTCGGAATGGAATCAATCGTGCGATCCACCATGGGGAGACCATGAACTTGAACACAAGGTCGACGACGCCATTGCGGCCGATCCTGAACCGATGCCGGACAGGAACACATCACCATTGGGGGTTTCGCCCGTCGTCAGTAGCGGCACTCCGGCAGGTGTTAATGAGTCTGCAGACGACCCGCATCGACTTGGCAGGTTGTTCATCAACCAGAATTTCAAACTTCAGAACGGTCTACAGAAACTCGCATTTTGGCAGGGGGCATTTTGGCGGTGGGATGGCCTACGATGGATTGAACTTAAGAAACACGAACTGATCGCCATGTTGACGGCGTGTATCAAAGCCGAGTTCGACAGAGTGAATCTCTGGCAACTGGAAAATTGGATGCCGCAGACTGAAGGCGAGGAACCGCCCAAGGTCAAGCCGGTTACCAAGTGGCTTTTGACCAATGTTGAGAACGCTGTCGCATCAATTGTTGTCTTGCCCGATTACACGACGATGCCTGATTGGCTTTGTGGTGATCCGCCGTTCCCGGCGCGAGAGGTTCTATCAACAAAATCCACGCTGTTGCATTTGCCGAGTCTGATTTCTGGAAAGCCTTCAGGTATCAGCCCGACACCGATGTTGTTTTCGGCAAACGCTCTGACCTACGACTACGACCAATACGCGAACTGCCCAACATGGCGGAACCTGATGGAATCTATCTGGCCGGATGATCCTGAATCGATTGAAGCGTTGCAGGAATGGTTTGGCTACTTACTGCTACCTGACACGCGACAGCACAAAATACTGATGCTGATTGGTCCGCCGAGAAGCGGTAAAGGAACAATTGCTCGAGTCTTACAGCAGTTGCTTGGCCAAGACAACGTGGCGAGTCCTACGCTGTCCAGCTTGGCGGGGCCGTTCGGGTTGTGGCCACTGCTCAATAAGTATGTGGCACTCGTTCCCGATGCCCGTCTGTCTGGTCGAGACGATGCTGTCGCGGTTGTGGAAAGAATCCTGTCGATCAGTGGCGAGGATCCACAAGATGTTCACCGAAAGAATCAACCGACTCTAACGGGTGTTCGGATGCCGACTAGGTTCGTGTTGATGAGCAATGAACTGCCGAACATGAAGGACGCATCCGGCGCATTCATGACGCGGGTCGTTCTTCTGCGGATGACTCAATCGTTTATCGGCCGCGAGGATCGAACACTCAGCCAACGTCTCAGTGGCGAACTGCCGGGGATCTTGAATTGGGCTGCGGAAGGATGGCGACGGCTCCACTATCGCGGCTACTTCACTCAGCCTGGGTCGGCAACCGAACTGCTTGACGATTTGGAAAATATCTGCAGCCCGATTCGACAGTTCATTGCCGATTCGTGCGTCATCGGTCCGGCGCATGAGTCCACAGTCGAGCAACTGTTTCGAGCATGGGAGAAATGGTGTGAGACCAATCACAGGGAGCACAAAGGAACAACCCAATCGCTCGGGCGGGATTTGAGGGCCGCGTTGCCTCACCTGAAGAAAGTTCAACGCAGAGACGGGTTTGAACGTGTTCGCGGATATGTGGGGATCGCGGTTAATCCGATCGATTGTTGGTGACGGCACGCATTGTCACGCGTTTTTTTCCTTTGCACGCGTAGGTCCAAAAACAGATGAGATTAGGTACTGCAATACACGCATACACGAGTAGAGAGCGCAATGGACGAACTCGCGTTCCGTCCCGTGCCAGCGGGAGTCAAGTATGAGTCACGAGCGATTCAGCATGGTTCTGGAAGCCACCGATTCGGACACCAGACCACCGGCGATCCGAATGCGTGCCCTGCTCAAATTGGCGCTGCGGGCGTTCGGCTTGAAGTGCGTCACCGTGACCGAGGTGACCGTTCCGGAAGCCTTAACGGAACCGGAGAACGAAAGGACAGGCTCATGATTCAACGCACGATGGATTTCGAGACCGATCAGCAACCTGTGCGTAACGCTGCGCACATGTCTGACGCTCACTGCCCTGGCTGCAATCACGTCGAATTCCGGTATGTGGCCAGCAATTTGACCCGTTGCAAAAAGTGCGGTTGGCTTTGCCGGGTCGAAGCTGACGGAAAAATCGAGACCGCGCTTAATCTCGGGAAGACGGTCAAACGACAGATATCGCGAAGCAAGTTCAGAAGGATTGGCCAATGATCGAAACGAAATGCGACGACTGCGGAACAGTTCGCGAGGTGGACCCAGATCAGACCTGGTGGTTCTGCCCCTGCGGTTGGCGTAACGAACTCGACGTTTTCGGTCGGTCCAAGCTGTTCCGCAATCTGCCGCCGACTTCACCGAAAACCCGTTCGCGACGTTCAAGCATGCCGTTGCGGAAGCAGGAGAGACGGTAAACCCGTCGTCTTTGGACTCGAAGGCGGGAAAACGCAAATTTGGTGGTTTGGTGACAAATTCAGTTTTAACACAGAAGGAATTGATAAATGGAAACAGGATACGTGGCAGCGGTGATAGTTGGCGGCGAGGAGAAAACGCCAGAGGTCGAATTCACGTTCCGCAAGCCGACGATAGACGCAATCCGCGATCGTCCGCGAGAACCGGGCCCGTACAAGCTGCAATGGCTGGCCGACGGGCTGGTGACGTGGAATTTCAAAAGCCCGGATGGCAGCCAGCGGTTCGTGCTCTCATACCAGATGCTGTTTGATTTGCCCAAGCATGTGGCCGACCGAATCGAACAGATCATGTGCGGCGGTTTGAGCGATCGCAGGCCGGAACCCGAAGCAGCTCCTGCCCTGGCTGAATCAATTTAATCTCAACAACAGAAAAGGACAGTCGAATGAATTTAGCAGTTTCAGGTTATATCGCGGGTGTGGAGCTCGAAGGCGACGAGAAAACTCCAGCGGTCTCGTTTTCTTACATCAAACCAACTCCGGACGAAATCCGGGATCGTCCCCAGTGCTCGGAATACTACAGGTTGACTTGGCTGCTTGAGCGGCTTCGCACTTGGAACTATCGGACACCATCTGGCGAACAGTCGATCACGCCGGGCTATGAGGCGTTTAAACAAACTCCGCGCCACCTGATTGAACGGATCGAAGCAATCGTTTGCGGTGGTCGATCGGATCCGCGCCCGGTCACCGAACCGGCTGACGAGAAACCAAAGTCGTTTTCCCAATATGAAGCGTCGGCAATTGCTCGGGATGCGGCAAGTGAAATCGCATCGATCGACAGCGAGATTGCCCGACTTGAAACCCGGAAACAGTTTCTTGCCAGTGTTCGCAGGCTGGCGAATTTCGTGACTGACGAAACGACGGTTTAACGTGCGCAATGTGCTGAACATTGGAAACTTATTGCAAATTGAAAGGATTCAACCAAAATGACATTGAGGTTACGGAGACACAAAGATCACGCGACACTACCAGTAAGACTTCGCGACAACAAACAAAGCTTGGCCGAAGAATCGCGGGATCAGTCAGGAACCAGAAAAGAACCCCAGGGAACGCCCGCGACGGCAACCAATTGGTGCACTGTCGGCTTGGATTGCCCATCAAGCGAGGGGTCGGGGCACGTTAGCGAAAAGCGGAATCGGGAACGGCCGTCTCAGGTTCTGGGGCGTCTGCATCCGGATGTCGACACCGACGAGTTCAGACCGATCATCGCGGCTGCTTGTCGATTCGTCCGCAATTCCAAAGTTGGTGCGGCTGTCTCGAGAAGCGAGTCCGAACTGATTCGCCGATCGATCCGCAGCAACTGGCCGACTGAACCGGGAAAACTGAAAAAGACGGTCGCCGATCTTGTCGCAACACTCGATCGAGACCAGAGCGCCGGGGCGGCAACATCCGCGGCGGAAACCCTGCGATTGGCGATGAAGTCCGGAATCTTCCCGGCGATCACAACGGGGGCCGCATCGTGACGAGCCCCGTACGGCGACGACGAGACAAGCGATTGAAGCAACTCAAGACGCAAGCTGTTGTGGATCAGCAACAGGCATCACGGCCGGCGGTCTCGTTACACGACTGGCAAAACATGAATCAGCCGGATTGCTGGTTGGTCGCTCGGGCGATTCGCCAAGACTGGCCGGTACCGATGAGCATTAGACCGCTGATCCTGGATGGACTTTTCACGGCGCTCGATGCGGGAAGTGATCGGCTATCGATTGCGGTCGCGAAGACCTGTTTGACGATGGCCGAATCCGATCAGCGGGCGCGGCATCGGGCCGACGAGAAACCGCCGTAAATCGGTTTCTTCGTCATGATAATGTGACGGTGGTAGACAAAAGTGTAGTTTTGGCAGCGATCCAGAAACCGCATGAAGTCCATGATGAAGTATCGCGTGGCGATAAATGACGACATCGGTGAGGCGGAGGCAAGTCAGATGCCGGTCTGTGATTTAGCGAACTCATCGAAGTTGTCGCAGGCTTCGATCGCACCGTCCAGACTCTCTTTGGCGTCAGACATGTTTCGCGACTGTTCTTCTTTCGAAAGCAAGTCGTTTTTCGATCTACTGAGATTCGAGGACGCAAGAGAAAGGAAAGTAACAATGTTTCCGATACGTTCAGATTGGACTAGCCAGCCCTTGTCTTTACTGACGTTTGGAAGCTTGTCCGCTAACGACTTGAGGCGGTCGACAACATCCGGTAGCTCACGACTAAAAGTCGGCTGATCCTGATGGCTTATTGTCTGCCGTGCGATCGACACAATCGCATTGGCTTGATTTAGAAATGATTTCTGCTCACTGGTTAAATCTGGTTGTGACGAGCAACCAACTGATAGCACAGCAACAATTAACAAGTAACGCATTATGGGCCTCCGATAGCATCATGATCAGTTCCATCAACGCAAATCAAGGCTCGTCCAAATGAAAGGATGTATTTGAATGGCAAGTGAAACCATACGCGATGTTGTGATCAAAGTATCCATCGAGAATGGATCGATGGTGCTTAATCCGCCGGATACGTCTGCGTGGATGAAGAAGATTGCAGAAGCACAGTCTGTAATGGATAGGCTGAAGGCTGACGCAAATTCCGTCAACCTCGCTGGCTCGTCGATAGTATCGCCAGCATATAGGGCGACCGTTGATTCAGTGCAGCAGGGTTTTGGCAGTATCTCTTCACAGGCGTCTGCGCACGCTGGCATCAATGCGATTCGCGCTGAATTTGCTGGTACGCAATCGATGATCCAGCAGGCCGTTGCAGCGGTTAGGAATGGGCGTGCGGTGGGAGCGGTCGGAGTGGCCCAGCAAGTCGCATCCAATGGCCCGCCGCCGTTTCCGGCATATGCAGACAAGACGGCGGAAACGGTGTCTTCTGGCGTCCGGAAATTTCTTGACGCGATGTCGAAAGCCGATCCTCGAATTGCCGCTTTAGTCGCGTCACTGACATTGCTGGGTATTGCTGCTGCCGCCGCGTACAAATTCTTAATTAAGATCCCGTTGGTTGAGGGTCGAGAAAGGCAGCAACTGGATGCTCGTGCGGCTGCTCAATACGGCAGTTTGTCAGCAAAAGCGAATGCTGCGATCCGGCTTGGCGATCTGGATTCGCAACACGAAATCACGTCCAGGCGACCGTTTCTTGGAGGCGATCAGCTACGGGGTTCGCACATCCGAGCCGATCTCGCCCTCGAGGGTACGATCCTTGAGCGTCAGACACAAATGCGAGGTCGTGGCGAAGACGAAAGCCGCATTGAACAGGTTCGAGACCGGTCAGAATCATTCGAAAGCATCAGACAGCAGCAAGAGACGGAGAAGTTAAGAACTGAGCATCTGGAAAAACAGCTGAAAGAACTGAACTCACAAAAGGACTCGATACCTGCCAAGTTGGCGCAAGTGAACGCCGATTTTGATCGTAGCGAAAAGGCCATCAAAAGCGGGGAATTGAAAACAAGTCAGTTTGAGGAGCATTTAAGTCAAGGTGCTTTTCAGACTGGTAACTGGGCGGTTGAAAAGCTGGGCGGCGTGTCTTCACGAATGGCTTCCGAATCGCGAGGCGAGACTGCAAAGGCGTTGGAAGAAAATCGCAAAGGTAAGCTTATTGAGCGTGACAGATTAAATGAGCGATCGCTGTCTATCGCCGAGGCCATAGCCAAAACGGAACGTGAACAAGAGGAGTCTATCGCCCGTCAGAATAGCCTTACCAGAGAGCGGTTGTCCGTTGGCCAGCGAATTCTCGATCAGGAACGCTCCAGAACTCGCGGCGAAAAGGAGTCGTTCGGCAGCATGAGTCTGGCCGAACAAGAAATTGCACGACAGGCAAATGAAAAGGCTAAGCGAATTGAAAAAGCCGAAAAGGAAGGCCGCAAACCAACTGAGGAGCTAACGCCGATCGAACTCAGTTTGGCCGGCGCCTTCGGAAAGACGGCGCTCGGTCGCGTCGGATCAAAGCAGAAGCAACGACGTGCTGACGAGAGTGGCGTTTTTGCTGATCAGGACGAAGAAAATAAATCGCTCGAACGTCAAGTGAACGAAGATCGAAGGAAAGCCAAGCCGCTTACCGAGGAGGTTTCGGCGAGACTCGATCAGTTGTCCGACGACAACAAAAAGAGTGTCGATAGGGTGGTTGATGCTATCGAGCGGAAATTTACAACCAAAGCCGCACTGGAAGAAATGGCCAAGCGGATCGAACTCATTGAGACAGAGAATCGAAACCGCCAAATCAAGAATCGTCAGTGGACGGGAGGGTCAAACTGATGAGTAATAATCGTGCGATCGTCGATGTGCTCGCAAAGTTGCTGGAAATAATCCGCGAGTGTAAACGCAGACAAAGTGATTTCCGTGAACACAAAATGGATGCAATTGCCGATATCAGCGGCATGATCGCAAGGAATGGAGTTGGCGACCATCTTGCGCCGCTATTCCGAAAAGCACTGCAAACGCAGTACGAGCTATACAGGGAGAGCTTGTTTGCGATCATCGAGGTCTCTGAGAGTGGCCACGATCAATACGAGAGAATCGTCAAGCAGCTCATCCAGTTGATCGAGAATGAGCCCGAGTCGGACGAGCACGAAGACGATGCTGGCGATGAATGGAAGTACGGTCAGTCTGATGAAGCGGACGAGTAGGTCGCGTTGAGCTTCGCGGAACTGAATTCGGCCGGCGCTACCGTTTTAAACCTCGGCACAGAATCGGTATCGTGCGACCAATCGCGGTGCCGATTTTACTCGTATTGATGTCATGATCGGTTCCCGCCATGGGATTCACCATCACGGCTGAATCCGCCAGCGCCACGCCTTGCCTTCTCCGGATCGGCGGAATAATGGTTCCCAGGTCAGGGGTTGTTGACTCACGGAAGTATGGTACAAATGGTTCAAGCCGAGGCTGAGGCGATGAAGTCGGTATACCCTCGAAGCGTGGAATACGGGGCCGAGCAATGCACTGATGGGGTTGAAGCAGCCGGGCCGAAGTTAGGAGCGGTTGCCCACACAATTCCGCATCACGGGGTCTCTAGGGGGTCTTCCGGACTGCCGACGAGTTCCGTGGGCAATTTCATGCCCACGCCGGAGCAGATCCGCCAGGGGTGTCTTGAGATTCAAGCTGAACGGTCTGAGGCTGAGCGGCTACGACGTGGCGCGTATCTGAAGCCGACTGACGCCCAGTCTGAACGTGGTGTTGGACGCTGACGACCCCTACATCGCCCGAAAATCTAACAGCAATTGTACGCAACCGTTCCCCTGCGTACACAGAATGTTATTTTCTGACATATTATCTATTGACACATATGCCGATGAGGATACAATCTGGGCAGATACGAAAGGAATAACATGCAAGCGGCATTCGGTTACGTGCGAGTTTCAACGGACGGACAGGCGACTGACGGCGTGTCTCTCGATGCACAACGTGAACGAATTGCAGCATGGTGCACCGGGAATGGCTTCGAACTTGGGCACGTGTTCGTCGACGCTGGTCTAAGCGGTGGCCGGTCAGATAACCGCCCGGGCCTACAATCCGCCCTGGAAGCGGTCTGTAAGACCAAGGGAGTTCTTATCGTCTATTCGCTGTCGCGGCTCGCTCGATCGACAAAAGACACCATCCAGATTGGTGAGCGGTTGGATAAGGCGGACGCCGATCTTGTCAGCCTGTCGGAACGGATCGATACGACGTCTGCAGCTGGCAAGATGATGTTTCGAATGCTGGCAGTCCTGGCCGAGTTTGAACGGGACCAAATCAGCGAACGAACCTCGACGGCGATGAAGTTCAAAGCGTCCCAAGGTCAACGGGTCGGGAAAGTCCCGTTCGGTTTCGATCTGGGAGATGACCGAAAGACACTCGTTAGAAACGAGTCCGAACAAGAGATCCTTGGATTGATCCATTCCTTGCGGCAAAGTGGGTATAGTCTGCGGGACATAGCGAATGAGCTAAACCGCACGAACGCCCCGAGCAAGGAAGGCAAACCGTGGACCCACTCCACAATCCAAAGGATCTTGAGTCGGCCAGCATGACCGAAATATTCACCCATTTGAGTGAGTTGATATCTCGGCTTCCGAAGGATCGGCAGCGGGCAGCGATGGCTATGTTAAGCGAGGGTACACTCATGGTAGATGTGAGAAATGCGATTTCACAAAGCGGTATGACGCATTATGCACTCGGCAAGGCGGCTGGAGTGGCGGTAGCCGGTATTGATCGATTCATGCGAGGCGAACGAGACATGCAGTTGTCTACAGCAAGCAAAATCTGTGAGGTACTCGGCTACGGGTTGGTGAAACTCGCATCGAAGGCGGAAGCACCAGCCAAGAAGAAGGCTGTAAAAAAGAAGAAACCGCCGGGCTAAACATCTCTGCGCCCGGCATCTCTGAACGTCCCTTGATCGATTCTCGCAACGGCATGCGAGTCTGACGGGGAACGTACGCAATTTCACAACCTGATCCGGTCACGTGGCCGGGTAACGATACCGGTGCGCCTTGTGCGCCCGGACACAGTTCTCTTTTCACCCCCTTGAAGAGAAAGGGCATCCCCATGCCTAGAAAGACCCGCACGGCAGCAACACCGCAACAGCCCGCGAAACCACAGCATTTCAGGTACGTTTTCCTTGTCGCTGATCTGGTGATCGCGAAAACCAACAGCAACGACGAAGCGATCAAGCTTGCTCGAAAGTACCCGAGTGCCGAACTCCGCGAACAGCACACCGCAAGCGATCTGAACTCTCTGTTGAGCCACAAGCGATACGAGAAAAAGCGAGCCAAGGAAACGGGCAACCC
>Ga0070691_10000314_pt1 | contig 17078 bp, 13 predicted proteins | sample KBSK1101metaG_FD_64673 | JGI IMG/M metagenome (GOLD analysis project Ga0070691, IMG submission 64673) | Corn, switchgrass and miscanthus rhizosphere microbial communities from Kellogg Biological Station, Michigan, USA - KBS K1-10-1 metaG | ecosystem: Host-associated > Plants > Roots >... | reverse complement strand
AACGACGTGAAACGCCGAGAACCGGTTGGGTCCCGCGTTCACGACATACAGGCGCAGCAGCTCACCTGCCTTCACGGCGATCGGATTCTCCGAATACTGCGCCGAGCGCCCGTTGAACACGACATAGTCGGGGGCGAGGCCCAGCAGGCGCTCCCACGAGAGTGAGCGCGGCTTGCCCGCCACGGCGGAATCGAGGTAGAACTCGCTCTGCACGAAAATGAATTCCTTCGCCGCCGGACGCGGCGTGACCGGATCGACAATCAGCGCGCCGTACATGCCGTTGGCGATGTGTGCCGCGACCGGCGCCGTTCCGCAGTGGTAGAGGAACACGCCCGGCACGTGGGGAACGAACCGATAATGAATCGAGTCGTTCGGCATCACGTTCACATAGTACTTGCTCGGTGCGATCTCGGCGGCATGGAAATCCATGCTGTGCGGCATCATCGCCCGGTTGACGAGCGTGAAATCCACCGTGTCGCCCTGGGTCACGCGAATGAACGGCCCCGGCACTTTCCCGTCGAACGTCCATGCCTCGTAGTTCACGTTCGGGGCGAGCACGATGGTGGCATTCGAGATCTCCAGGCGGACGCGATGGAGGTGCTGCGTTGACCGCGGCGGGGCGGCGGCGCTGATCGGCGCAGCGGCCGTTCCCTTGCCGACCGGAGCTTCGCCGTGCGAGACGTTCGCTGGAACGTTCGTGGGAGTCTGCACGACAGGCGGGGTGGTTGATCCGTTCGTTGCCTTCGACTGGCATGCAGCTGCCAGCAGGCAGAGTGCGATAGCGCCATGAAGTCGCATAGAGCCTCGAGTGTTAGATCAGGCGGAGCCGGACGGGGTCCTGATGCAACATACCCGCGCCCTCATGCTCACGGTGGATCAGCGTCAAGCGCGGCGCCTACCGGGATCCGGCGGGCGCCGCTCAAGCAGGGCGACTCAGAAGGCAACGACTCCTGAGAACATGACGCCCTTGAAGTTGCCGCCGTTGCGAATGTCGGTCGCCACGAAGTTGTTGTAGCCCTGGTTCACGTACTCGATCTTCGCGAGGATGTTCTTCGTGAGGAACAGCCCGAACGCGTACTGCGTGCGCACGATGTTCGCATCCACCGGATCGCCCACGAGCTGACCCTCGGCCTTGTTGTAGCGGAATGCGACGTAGGCCTTTTCGTTCTCCAGGAACCGGTAGATGAAGTCACCGGACTGCTGGCGCCAGGTGCGATCCGTCGTCTCAACGGCAGCGCCGCCCGTGGACGTCTCGATGTTGCCGAAGAACTCGAAGCCGTCGTACTTGAGGAACGGGTTCACCACGTATGACGCGACGCGGTTGCTGAAGCCCGGCTGCAGGTTGCCGGACCACGCGTTGCCGCTCTCGGTGGACGCCGTGTTCTCGAGCACGTCGAAATAGTGCGAGCCCGCGCGGTCGCCGCTGTACAGGACGTTGGACGTCGCCTTCGCGTCGTTGTACATCGAGGCGGTCAGGCGGAAGCGGAAGTCGCTGTTGAGCTGCTTGTCAAAGCCGACCTTGGCGAGATACGCCGGCTGGTGCTGCCCCGGAGCCTGCACCTGTCCGTCCGAAGTGCCCTGGGTGATGCCGCCGGCGAGGATGAATCCGGCACGGCGATAGTACGCCGTCGCGCCGATTTCCGTGCTGTAGGCGTCCATGATGAGGTTGCCGACGAACGGGTTGTCCATTCCGTTGCCGCCGTCCGTGCGGCGATAGTGCGCGTCGCCGTAGTCGACGTCGAACTGCCCGACCTTGAGCGTCGTATATTTCATGAGGTCGTTGAGCGGCGCGATGTCCCACGGCAGCGCGTCAATCTGGAGATACCCGCCCTTCACCCACGTGTCGTTGTGGTGCCGGGTGGAGAGGTAGGTGACGAGGTTCACGCGAATGCCCTGCTCGAGCTGGACGTTCATGTCGAGGTTCGCCATCGCGGTCGTGAACCCCGGGCCGATCGGCATGAGCGCGTTCTTGTTGACGCCGTTGACGAGCACCGAGCTCGCCGTGCTGGTGTGCGTCAGGTTCTGGAAGTCCTGCTCGAACGCACCGCCGAAGGCCACGCCGACCTTCGTGAACTTGAGCGTATCTGTCTTGGGGCTTTCGAAGACATTGATGCCGCTCTTGTCGGCCGGCCGGATGTTTTCGGTCTGCGCGGCACCCACGGAAGCAACGAAGGTCGCTGCCGCAAGGGCGAGGGCAATTCTGTTGATGGTCCGCATGGTCAGTTCTCCTGGTTGCTCTTCAAGAGCAGGTCAAAGTTCACCGTGACTTTTTCATGCACTTTCATCGTGCCGAGCATCAGCGTCGGCGGTTTCACACCGTAGTCCTTCATGTTCAGCTCGTACTTGCCGGTCACGCGGAGGGCGCCGCCCGCTCCGGACGAGACCTGAACCGGAAGCGCGATGGTCTGATCGGTGCCGTTGATGTTCAGGACGCCGTTGAGCGTTCCCTTTTCGGCGCTGTCTGCGGCGGCGAGATCGTACGAGACGAGGCGGAACGAGATGTCGGGGTGCTCCTTGGCCTTCAGCGCCTCGAGCATGTGGCCGTTCATCGTGCCGTTGCCGCAGTCGAGCGTTTTGGCCGGCACGGTGAACTCCACGCTCGTCACCGCCTTGTTTCCGGCGAGCACGGCGCGCACGGCGTCACTGCCGGCCGCGACGGAGGCCTGAAGTGCCGTCGACGTGCACTTGTAGTCGCGTACGGTGGATGTCCCCTCGATCCAGAGGCGGCTGCCTGTCGCAAGCGTGAGGCTGTCGTCGGTGCCCTTCCATGCGAGCGCCGCCGAAGCACACCCGAGAAGCACAAGTCCCTTCAGAATCCGATTCATACGTCACCCCGATTTTCGATCGGGCCGCGCTTCATGCGCGACTCGCAGGGGAAACATCGGATGTCGGGAGAACCGCTACCGTCGGGAGTAGCCGGAAGTTCTGTACGGGGGGTTGGTCGGGGGGTGTAAGGGAATCCCCGGGGGGTCGGACCGACATAGACCGCGGGATTTCCCCTTCGCTGCGGACTGCGGGATCTCCCCTCGGATCTTACGCCGCAGACCGCAGTGGGTCGAAATCCCGCAGTCCGCAGTGGGGCGAAATCCCGCAGCCCGCAGCGCCTCGAAATTCCGCAGTCCGCAGTGGGTCGAAGTTCCGCAGCCCGCAGTGGGTCGAAATCCCGGAGGCCGCAGCGGGCCGAAGAGAATTGATTCACGGTGCGAAGAACTGATGACACTTGGCGGGACGCGGAGGTGCATCGTTCGCGCATGACAAACTCCGGAATCCCGTCGTTCGTCGAGTGGGTCGCCGCCGCCAGCGAGGCGCGCAGGGCGGACCCGATCTGGTCCGTACAGGCATTCCGTCTTGCACTGTACGCGATCGATTGCCACACCAGCGATCGTCGGACTCACGATCAACTCCCGGCGGCACCGACGCTCGGACAACTCACGCGCGCCGTTGGCTCTGTTGCCGCAAACATCGCCGAGGGGTACTCCCGATCGTCTCTCGCCGACCGGAACCGCTTCTACGAGTACGCCCTCGGATCAATCCGGGAAGCTGTCGCCTGGTATGACACACTTCGCTTCGAGCTCGGCGCCATCACCGACGAACGCCAGTCAACCCTGATCCAGGTTCGGAGGCTCCTCCTCACCACCCTCCGCACCTCCCGGCCCTCCGCCGGACTGTCGGCGATCTCCGACAAGACCCGCGTGAACCGCGGCGATTGACATCTCTGCGTCTCCCGCAGTCCGCAGCGGGCCGAAATTCCGCAGCCCGCAACGGGCCGAAATTCCGCAGTCCGCAGCGGGCCGAAATTCCGCAGACCGCAGCGGGTCGAAATTCCGCAGTCCGCAGCGGGTCGAGTTCCGCAGTCCGCAGTGGGGCGAAATCCCGCAGCCCGCAGCGTATCGAAATCCCGCAGCCCGCAGCGGGTCGCCTTACGGCGCCAATGTGACCCCTTCGAGGGTCAGCACCGTCTTGCCGTACACCGGCACCGAGCTCTCGATCCGCACCGGAATCCGCCGCGCGTCGTCGCTGAAGTTGAACAGGATCGTCCCCTCCCCTTGATAATGCCGCGGGTCCTTCACGCGCATCTCCACCTTCAGCGTCTGGAACGTTCCAGCCTTGGTTTCGATCTCCTCGTGCCCGAGCACGCGGATCGTCGTGGGATTCCGTTGCACGTCGAAGTGGCGTTCCACCACATAGACCGAATCGTCGGCCAAGGGCAGCGTGCGGATGAAATAGATGAACGACAGCTCGTCGAGCGGCGAATCCGTCGGCGTATCACCGCACGTGCCGTCTGCCGCGCTCCACCGCCGCTGGGTGGGGTAGATCTCCACGTCGTCTGTGTGACTCGAGAAGAGGTGGTGCTCGACCTTCGAGAAGCGCAGCGCCGCCATCCGCTGCGGGTCGATCCACGACGTGGTCTTGTCGCTGGCGCGAAACGGCCCGAGGCCGGCTTGTGAATCGAAGTGGAGCACGTACGTCTCGATGCCGCGCACGACTTCCGGGCCCTCCACCCACATCGCGCCGTGCCCGGTTGCGCCCATCTTCGCAACTTTGACGCCGTAGGTGAACCGCTCGCCCAGCGCGAACGGCAGCGCGGCGGAATCCTGACTGAACGCGCGCGCCGGGAGGACCAGCGTGACCGCCGCGAGCACCGAGAGGCAGGAGGCGGCGCGGCGAATCATTTACCCCTCCAGCAAGCCGAGCTTCATCGCGAAGCGCACGTAATCGGCACGGTGCGCGAGGCCGATCTTCTCGTTGACGCGCTGTTTGTACGTATCGACGGTCTTCGGGCTGATGTTCAGCTTCTCCCCGATCTCGGGCGCGCTGTAGCCGGCGGCAACGAGGCGCAGGATGGCCTGCTCGCGCTCGGAGAGCTTGTCGAACTGATCGCGCTCGCTCGCGTGTTCCTCGCGCCGCTTGAGCTCCTTCGCGAGCGCCCGCGCCGCGGCGGCCTGCAAGTACTGATGCCCGCCCGCGACCGTGCGGACGGCGTCCACCAGGTCGCGGTCGGCGGCGTTCTTCACCAGATATCCTCTCGCGCCCGCCTCGAGGAGCGGAACCAGATACTCGTCCTCCGCGTGCATCGTCAGGATCAGCACGTGTGCCTTGCTGCCGCGCGCCTTGAGTTCCCGAGTCGCCGCCGCGCCGTCCATCTCGTCCATCGACAAGTCCATGACGACGACGTCCGGATTGAGGCGCATAGCGGTGTCCACGGCCTCGCGGCCGTTCCGCGCCTCGCCGACGACCTCGATGTCCTTCGCCGTGCCGAGCACGGCCTTCAGCCCCGCGCGTACCACCGCGTGGTCGTCGGCGAGCAGCACTCGAATCAGGTCCCCGCTCATCACATCCTCCGGCTCGACAGAGTTATGCCTTCTGAACGATCAGCGCCGTCACCATCCCCAGCATGCCGTGGTCCGACTCGGCGTGCGGAAGAATATGGCAATGGAATGCCCACGTGCCCGGATTGGTGCAGTTCACGACCACATCGTACCGCTCGCCCGGCGCGACGTTGAGCGTGTCGCAGCGCCACGGCGCTGGAAGCGTCCACCCATCCTTCGCGAACACGGTCATGTGCATTCCGTGCAGGTGCATCGGATGGATCATCATCCCCTCGTTCATGAATCGGATGCGCACCTTCTGGCCGAGCTTCGCGATGATGGGCTGCGTCGCCGGAAAGCTCTTGCCGTTGAAAGTGTAACCGTGAAACCCGTCATTGAGCACCATGACATGGTCCACGTCCACGCGCTCCATTTCCGTCGGCTCCTTCGGCGCCACCAGAAAGGCTCCGAGCAGCCCCATTCCGACCTGCTTGGTGGAGTTGTGGTGCGAGTGGTACATGTGCGTGCCGGCGTTCGGCACCGTGAACTCGTAGGTGAACGACTGGCCGGGCTTGACCGGCGGCTGGGTGATGAACGGAACGCCGTCCATCGCGTTCACGAGCTCGAGACCGTGAAAGTGGATCGCCGTCGACTCCGGGAGGTTGTTCTTGAGGATCACCCGCACCCGGTCGCCCTCCGTCACGTGGATCTGCGGCCCCGGTACCTGTTCGTTGTACGCAAACGCGTCGACCTTCAGGCCCGGCGATGTTTCCCACTGGATCTTGCTCGCCGTCAGCTCGAACACCTTCACTCCCCCGACGAGCTTTGGGGCGAGCACCTGGTTCCCGAGTCCGGCCGTCTTGGCCGGGAAGGCCTTGATCCCGGCCTCATGCATCCGGTCCATTTCGTCGGCCGCCGCCATGGCGGACGGTACGGTCGGGTGGGCCGCCATCGCACCGCCAGACTGGTCACTGTCGGCGGTCGGCTTTGAAGCGACGGCTGCCGTGCCGGACGAGCCCTTGCCGCAGGCGGCGAGCAGTCCGCCCACAACTGCGGTCAGCGCGGAGGTCTTGAGGAAAGCGCGCCTGTCCGGACGCGCGACTGGAGATGCCGTTATGTTCTGCATGACGAAAGGCCTCAAGGATTGAAGTCGGTTGCAGTGTTCGGGCCTAAGTCTCGTATTCACAGCGGACTGGCAAAGTCAGGAAAGCGAGGATTCTTTTGAGTAATCCGCTGACCCGGCGGTAGGGCAATCCCTTACACCATCCATAAGACCGGCGAGGTGCAGGCCGAGTGCTCCCCCTTTCCGACACGCTCCTCGCGGCGATCCTGTCGATCTCCGCAGACGCCATAATCTGCGTGGATGGTGAACAGCGAATCACGTTCTTCAACGAGGGTGCGTCGCGCATCTTCGGCTACGACGCCGACGAGATGCTCGGCCAGCCGCTCGCCGTTCTCCTGCCGATGCGCTATCGGGGTGCGCACGGCGCGCACATCGAGGCGTTCGGGAAATCGAAGACCGTGGCGCGCCGCATGGGCGAGCGGTCGCTGATTTCGGGCGTGCGGAAGAACGGGGATGAGTTTCCGGCCGAAGCCGCGATCGCCCACATGCCCTCGGAGAACGGCCCGGTGTTTTCCGTCGTGCTGCGCGACGTCACGGAGCAGCGGCGCGCGCAGGAGACGAACGAGCGCCTGCTCGTCGAGATGGAAAAGGCGGTCAAGCAGCGCGACGAAATGCTGGGCCTGGTATCGCACGACCTCCGCAATCCCGTGAACGCCGTGAAGATGCTTGCCGCGGCGATACTGCGCCTGCCCGACGAAGGCCTGACGCTGCGACCGGAGGTGACCGAACACGCAACGGTCATGCTCCAGGCGGCGACGCAAATGGACGCGCTCATCCAGGACCTCCTCGACTCGACGCGCCTCGAAGCGGGACGCCTGCGCCTGGCGCCGCGCTGGATGCGCGCGTCCGACCTCGTGACGTCGGTGGTTGACACGCTCACACCCGCGGCGAGGGCGAAGCGCATCTCGTTCGAATCGCGCGTCCCCGACACGCTTCCCGAGGTCTATGCGGATTCCGATCGCATCGTGCAGGTGCTCTCCAACCTCGCGGGCAACGCGCTGAAATTCACGCCCGACGGCGGCTCGGTCTCGATCGAGGGGACGGTGGACGGCAAGATGGTGATGATCTCCGTGCGCGACACGGGACCGGGAATCGCCGCTGACGACCTGCCATTCGTATTCGACCGGTTCTGGCAGTCGAAGCGCACCAACCGCTCGGGTGCCGGACTTGGGCTCGCGATCGCGCGCGGCGTGGTGCTGGGTCACGGGGGACGCATCTGGATCGAGAGCCCGCCGGGATCGGGGGCTACCATCAAGTTCACGCTCCCGACGCGCGATTCCGCCTAGCGGTTCCGGCCGGTTCGCGCGCGAGCAGCGCCCGCGTTCACTGTACCGCCAGTGCCTTGTTCGGCGGTGGGGCGCCACGCTTCGTCCACGCCAGCCCCTGCGGCCTGAACACGAGCGCCGGGCACCCACACTTCCGCACGACTTCGTCGGCGACCCCGCCGAGGAAGAGCCGCAGGAACCCGCGCCCGTGTGTGGAGAGCGCCACCATGCCCGGCTGCGTTCGCGCAGCGTATGCGAGGATCGCCTTCGCAGGGTCGCCTGGAGGCGGTGCGAACTGGAGGTAATCGAGTGTTGCGCCAAGGGCGTGTGCGAGCCACTCCGCATGCGGAATGATCGCGCGCGACGCCTCCGACCCATCGAGCAGCACGAGAATTTCGCGCAGGCGGGCGTCGCGCCGGGCGCCCTCGGGCGCCATCGCGAGCACAGGGCACCACGCATGGCGGATGACGCTGTCGGCTACGCTGCCGATCCAACGCGTCGCCGCGCTCCCGACACCACGCGTCGTGCACACGATGAGCCTCGACTTCCGGGCGGCAGAAGCGAGCACGATCTCCGACTCAGCGAGCCCGACGCGCAGCTCACACGTCACGGGAACGCAGCTCTGACTGGCGACCTCGCGTGCGCGCCGCACAAGCCACGCTTCCGCGTCCGAACGGATCTGTTCGTCCAGCACGGGATCGGGAATCGAGACGACGGAGTCGGACGGCGCCACGAGCATGCTGAGCGGGGTGTGCACACGCACGAGATGGATTGACCCGTCCACGCGCCGCGCGATTTCGGCCGCATGCGCAACTGCGCGGTCGGCGAGCGACGATCCGTCGAGCGGAACAAGAATTTCGGCAGCCATGGGTCCTCCCGTGTTCGTTTACGCGTTGTGCCTGCGCACTGGGATGATTCACGTGCCCCGCGCCTCCCGCTGTCGGGAAACCCCCGCGATGGATGTGAGGGGTGCCCTGATTGCCGGTCGCACGGTACGTGGCGGCGTCCAGCGTGGGCGATTTGCCGACACGACGTGGGTGTTTCCACGGGCGAATATCAGGGCGCGGCCGACTGGGATCGAGGCCGGGCGAGCGTAGGTTGGCTGCAGACGGTCCTTCCGCCACGCCCGGCGGCCACTCAAGAACTCCGCAAGGAGCGCATGCCATGACCTCGTCGAATCTTGCCTTTCCTGCGCCCGCCGCTGGGGCGGCTCGTGTGTCCGGCGCACCCAGCTGGAGCGCGATTCGTGAGTGGGTCCTCCGCGCGCCGCTGATCACGAAGCTCCTCGGTGCGAACCTTGTGATCGCCGTGGTCGCGGCGGCGGTCGCGACGGCCGGTCGAAACGCCGCCGCCATCGGATTCATCGTAGGCGTGCTCGCGCTCAGTTTCGCCGTCAACACGGTTCTCGTCCGCCTGGCGCTTTCGCCGCTCGACGATCTTCAGCGGGTGGCCGAGCGGGTGTCATGCGGAGAGAACTACTTGCGGGTGCCGAAATCGGACATTGCGGACCGGCGCATCGGTCGCCTTGGCACGACGTTCAACGAGCTGCTCGAGTCGGTCCGGTCCGATCACGTGCATATCCACCAGCTGATCCGGCGGGGCCTCGCCGCCCGGGAAACGGAGCGCGCAGCGCTGTCGCACGAGCTGCGCGAAGGGATCGCGCAGCAGCTGACTGCGATCGCACTCCAGCTTGCGGTCGCCGAAGGCGCGTTCGGGCGCGGCCCGGGCCTGGCGGCGTTGCGCGAGTCGCGAGAGCTGTCCGCCAAGACCGTCGAAGCCGTGAGGCGGCTCGCGGATTCTATCTATCCCGGCCTCCTGCACGAACTCGGATTGCCGGCGTCGCTCGTCGCGCTCGCCGCTCGCGTGAGCCGGCGATCGAGGCTCCGTGTGTCCATGGAGCCGACCGGAGTGGCAGAGCACCTGTCGCCCGCCCTGGTGACGGCGATGTTTCACGTCGCGGAAGAGGCGGTGATGAACGCAGAACTGCACTCGGGAGCGAGATCGGTCCGGATGCTGGTGACGGCGGCCGACGGCATCCTCCGCCTCGAGGTGGTCGACGACGGCCGCGGATTCGACGTCGCGGGAGCGGAGCGCTCCGGGGGAGGTGCAGGACTTTTCGAGGCACGCGAGCTGCTCGCGAACGTGCATGGAGAGCTGGACGTGCGCAGCTCAGCGTCCGGAACGCGCGTCATCGCGACCGCGCGGCTCGATCAGGGCGACACCTGCTGAGGCGGCGCAGCGAGGCGCTCGCTTCGATGTGAAAAGTCGAGCTGCTACGGGGCCCGCACAGAACTCACGACCACCCGAGCTCGCACGAGGGCGTCGGTGAGGTCAGCACCGATGTTCTCCGGGCCGATCGCCTCCAGCAGGCCTGACCGCGCCATCGCCTCCCTCGGCTGTTCGTGCACGCCGGCCAGGATCAGCGTCGTTCCCTCGCGCTTCCCCTTCTTCACGAGTTCCTTGATCAGCGCCATTCCGGTGGCATCGAGCAGGCCCACGTTGCGCATGCGCAAGATCAGGACCGCCGGCGCCCGCTGGATCGACCCGATCGTCTCCTTGAATTTGTCCGCCGCGCCAAAAAAGAACGGGCCGTCGATCTCATAGATCTGAACGCCGGGCGGAATCGCCCCCGAGGCGACCGCGCCGCTCAGCAGGTCGTCGCTCTCCGCCTCCTCGTCCGCGAAAAGCTCGGTGATCGCCGTCACGTGCGTCGCCGCGGCCATCTTCTGCATGAAGAGGAACGACGCGAGCACCATCCCCACGCCGAGCGCAACCGTGAGGTCCACGAACACGGTAAGGCCGAACGTCACGAGCAGGACGGCGATGTCGCCGCGCGGCGCGCTGAGCATGCCCCTGAACGTCCGCCATTCGCTCATGTGGTACGCGACGACCACAAGGATTCCGGCGAGCGTTGCCATGGGGATCAGCGCTGCCCATCGTCCGAAGAACAGCGTGATCAGCAGCAGCGTGATGCTGTGCGTCATTCCCGCGACCGGCGTGCGGCCGCCGGCCTTGATGTTCGTCGCGGTGCGTGCGATGGCGCCCGTCGCCGGGATTCCGCCGAACAACGGCGTCACGACGTTCGCGACTCCTTGCGCCACCAGTTCCATGTTCGACCGATGCCGGCCGCCGATCATGCCGTCCGCCACGACGGCGGAGAGAAGCGACTCGATGCCTCCGAGCATCGCGATCGCGAACGCCGGCGCGACGAGGCGCGGGAGATCGTGCAGCGCGATGTCCGGAAGGCGGAACGCGGGAAACGAGGCGTCGATGGTCCCGAAGCGGGATCCGATCGTCTCAACGGGAAGCTGCGCAAACTGGACGATCAGCGTCGTGACGACGAGCGCCACGAACGGCGCGGGCACCTTGAGCGAGATGCGCGGCCAGAAGACAAGGATCACCAGCGTCAGCGTCGCGACCCCCGCCGCCCACGGCGTGACGCTGTCCGCGTGCGCAGCATACGCCTGGATCTTCGCGACGAACTCCGCCGGCACGCCCGGCATCCGCAGGCCGAAAAAGTCGCGCAGTTCGCCGCTGAAGATGATGACCGCGATCCCGCTGGTGAAACCGGTCGTGACTGGCGCGGGAATGAACTTGATCGCGCCGCCGAGCCTCGCCACGCCAAGGACGATCAGGATGACGCCGGCCATGATCGTCGCGACCGTGAGGCCGGCCACGCCGTACTGCTGCACGATGCCGTAGACGATCACGACAAAGGCGCCCGTTGGTCCGCCGATTTGCACGCGCGACCCGCCGAGGCCCGAGATCAGGAAGCCCGCGATGATCGCGGTGTAGAGGCCGGCTTGCGGTCCGAGCCCGCTCGCGATGGCAAACGCAATGGCAAGGGGGAGCGCGACAACGCCGACGATCACACCCGCGGTGGCATCCGCCACGGCCTGTTCGCGGGTATAGGTCTTGAGTGTGGTGAAGAGCTTGGGAACGAGCATCAGCTGGTGCCGGTGAAATTAAATTGTTGGAAAGCGCAGAGCTCACAGGTCAAGCTTACAGCGCACCCCTTGGTTGTTCAGAGCTGGCCCTTCGAAGCTCATCCTTCGCCCGCTCCAAGCTTTGAAAGACGAGCCATGACACTCCCGGGCAATGCGCTGTAAGCTGGAGCATTGTGCTCTGGGCCCCGCACCTTTATTCCCAGCGAAAGACACGTGCCGATATCGCGACGCACACGACGAACACCGCAGCCAGCGCCGCGACATTCCCCATGTGCGCCCACCATCCCTCACCCCGCCAGATCCCCAGCATGAGCGACGTCGAGTGGCTCAACGGCAGCACCCGCGCCGCCACCCGCATCACCGGCGGCAGCGCGGCGATCGGGAAGAACAGCCCCGACAGCGCGATCATCGGATAGAACACGAACGCGCCAACGGGCTGCGCGAACCGCGCCGTGGGAACGACGCTCGCAATGATGAAGCCGATCGAAAGGATGCTCAGCGTCGCGACGAGCAGCGCGATGGCGAAGCTCACGACCGGCACCGAGGGCCCGATCGAGAAGTATCGCCTCCCCGCAAGCACCATCGCGGTCATGGTCAGCGCCGTGAGCAGCAGCTTCACGATCACGTGCGCGCTGAGGATCGTCCACGGGCGCAGGGGAGTCGCGCGGAGCCGCTTGAGGATCCCGCCCTCTCGATAGATGGAGATGATCGTCACCAGCGAGAGCACCGCGCTGATCGTGATGAGCAGCGACACGAGCGTCGGCACGCCGCCGTCGCTGAGCAGTCCGCTCAGGTCTGGCGGCGGCACGCCGCGAACGCCGCGGCCGCCTCCGGTGACCTTGCCGAGCAGGATGAACGCGAGCACGGGCACGACGATCGTGCCGAACGCGCCCAGCGGCTCGCGCAGGAAGATCTTGATCTCGAGCCAGGTGAGGTGCCAGAGTCCGCGCAGCATCGTCTTTCCCTCAGTCGCGGATCGAGTGGCCGGTCAGCTTCAGGAACACGTCCTCGAGGTTCGGCAGCTCCGTGCGAAACTCCGTGACAGTGATGCGATTCTCCGAGATGCACTGGATGACGTCGGTCACGAACCCGTCCCCGACGCCGCGGATCGTGAAGCGATCGTCGTGCCGCTCCACGATGCCGATGCGCGCGAGGCGATCACCGGCGTGCGCATCGCGCGTCCCGAGCGTCACGCTCCGCTCGGGGCAGTGCCGGTCCACGAGCCGCTGCGGCGTGTCGATGTCGATGACGCGGCCGCGCTCGATCACCGCAACGCGGTCGCACAGACGCTCGGCCTCTTCCATCAGGTGGGTCGTGAGAAAGACGGTCTTGCCGCGCTCGCGAATCCCGCGGACGAGCTCCCAGATCGTGCGCCGCGCCTGCGGGTCGAGCCCCGTGGTCAGCTCGTCGAGAAACACGATCTCGGGATCGTTGATCAGCGCGAGCGCGATGAACAGCCGCTGCTTCTGGCCGCCAGAGAGCGTCATGAACCACGCGTCCCGCTTCTCCGCGAGCCCGAGCTGCTCGAGAAGTTTATCGCCGGCGGTGAGGCTCCGCCGGTACAGCGACGCCCAGAGGTGCATGGCCTCCCACACCTTGATTCGCTTCTGCAGCTGGGCCTGCTGCAGCTGCACGCCGATGCGCTCCTGGAGCGCGTACACGTCGCGGCGCGGGTCGAGGCCAAGCACGGTGATCGAACCGCGATCCGGCGTGCGAATGCCCTCGACGCATTCCATCGTGGTGCTCTTCCCCGCCCCGTTCGGCCCGATGAGGCCGAAGATCTCGCCGTCGCCGACGTCGAACGACACTTCGTCCACGGCGACCGTCTTGCCGTAGACTTTGCGGATCGCGGAGACGGTGATGACCGGCTGTTTCACTGGGCTGACAGTGGAGAGCTGTGAACGACCCGCTGTGAGCTCATACCCGTGAGCTACTAGCCGTGAGCAAGAGGCGACGTGACAGATCGTGCACGCAAATTCGCCGCACGAAATGGTCCCGTCGCCTTTCTCTCACAGCCAGCAGCTCACAGTTAGCAGCTCACAGCGTGGCAGTTTCAAAGCTCAAAGCTCAAAGCTGCCCCGCAGATGATCTCACCCACACTCCGAAAATCCGCAGACATGGCACTTCGCACAGCCCTCCGCCATCTCCAGCTGCGATCCGCAGTCCGGGCACGTTCCGATGAATGTCTCGCCGCCGTTACCCGACGCCTCGAACATCGCGGCCTGCTCCAACCCGCCTGACGTTGAGCGCACCTTCACGGCTTCGGGCTTCAGCGCGAGCTGCGGCTGAACAGCCTCGGCGTTCGACGCCGACGCGAGCAGTTCCTGCTGCACGCCGGCCTTCATCTTCATCCAGTCTTCGAGCGCGAGGCCGATCGCGTCGGGCACGGAGAGCACCTTGTTCGGCCCGAGCCCAACGGCACGATCGGAGGAGATGCCGCGCAGCTGCCGGTGCAGCGCGTTGAGCGGAATCCCCGAACGCAACGCGAGCGACATCAGGCGACCGACCGCTTCGGCGTCGGCCATAGCGCTGCCGCCGGCCTTGCCGAGGTTGATGAAGACTTCGAAGGGCTGGCCCTTTTCGTCTTCCGTGATGTGCACGAACATCACGCCGAGCGGCGTTTCTTTCTTGATGGACGTGGAGCGGAGCGTATCCGGGCGCGCGCGCTTCTGGCGGCGCTGGAGATTCTCCGCCTCGGCGTCGAACAGCACCTTCTTGAGGCGCTCGATCTCGGCGTCCTTCTCCGCAATCGCGCTGTGGAGATCGGCGACCTCGATGCGATACTCGCCCGTCTTCTCGCGCTCGGCCTTCGCGACTTCCGTGGCGCCCGTGGAGAGCACCTGGTTGTCGCGCGAGCCGTCGCGGTACACCGTGACGCCCTTGCAGTGCGACTTGTACGCGAGCTCGTAGATCGCGCGGACGTCGTTCTCCGTCGCGGTGTGCGCGAAATTCGTCGTCTTGGAGATGGCCGAATCGCAATGCTCCTGGAACGCGGCCTGCATGCGGATGTGCCACTCAGGAGCAATTGCGTTCGCCGTGACGAACACGCGCTGCCACTTGGCAGGCACCTCGGGGAAGTTGATGTGCCCCGCGTTCGCGATGCGCTCCATGAGCTCGGCGCTGTACCAGCCTTCCGCCTTTGCGATGGCCGTGAAGTCTTCGTTCACGTCCGGCATGCGCACGCCGGCCTGGTTGCGCATGAACGCTACCGCGAACAGCGGTTCGAGCCCGCTGGAGCATCCGGCGATGATCGAGATCGTGCCCGTCGGTGCGACGGTGGTGACGTTGCAGTTGCGCAGCATCTGCATCGGACGGATGCGGGCGCCCGACGCATCGCGTGCGCAGGTCGCGTCGGGTCCCCAGATGCTCTGCGACCATTCGGGGAACGCTCCGCGCTCGCCGGCGAGGCGCTCGCTCTCCTTCTTGCCCTCGACGTCGAGGAACTCCATCACCTTGCGGCCGAAGTCCACGCCCTCGGGGCTGTCGTACGGAATGCCAAGGCGCACGAGCGCGTCGGCAAAGCCCATCACGCCCAGCCCGATCCGGCGGATGCGCTTGGCGAGCGCGTCGATTTCCGGCAGGGGGTACTTATTTACATCAATAATGTTGTCGAGAAAGTGCGACGAGAGGTGGATGTCCTTGGCAAAGGCATCCCAGTTCATCGCACCGTCGTTGACGTAATAGCCGACGTTGATCGAGCCGAGGTTGCAAACGTCGTACGGCAGGAGGGGCTGCTCGCCGCACGGGTTGGTCGCCTCGTACGCACCGAGGTGCGGCACGGGGTTGTAGCGATTGGCCTCGTCGATGAAGAACACGCCCGGCTCGCCCGTGCGCCACGCGCCCGCGAGCATCTTGTCCCAGACGTCCTTCGCGTGGAGGCGGCCCGTGACCTTCTTGCTGACCGGATCGACGAGGTCGTAGTCACCGTCGGCCTCGAGCGCCTTCATGAAGACATCCGTAACGCCAACCGAGATGTTGAAGTTGACGATCTGCGTGAGGTCTTCCTTGCAGCTGATGAACTCGAGGATGTCCGGATGATCGACGCGGAGGATGCCCATGTTCGCGCCGCGCCGCGTGCCGCCCTGCTTTACGGCATCGGTGCTCGCATCGTACAGCTTCATGAAGCTCACGGGACCGCTCGCGACGCCGGTCGTCGAGCGGACCATCGAGCCCTTGGAGCGCAGGCGCGAGAACGAGAAACCCGTTCCGCCGCCGCTCTGATGGATGAGCGCCATCGAGCGGAGCGTATCGTAGATGCCCGCGTGGCCGTTGCTCAGCGCGTCGTCCACCGGCAGGACGAAGCACGCGGACAGCTGTCCCAGGGGACGGCCCGCGTTCATTAGAGTGGGCGAGTTGGGCTCGAAGCGGCGCTGCGTCATGAGCTCGTAGAACGCTCCGGCAGCCGCGACGACTTGCTCGTCGGTCGCTCCGTATCGCCTGTCCGCCTCGGCCACCACCGTGGCCACACGCCAGAACATGTCTTCCGGCGTTTCCACCGGCTTGCCTGTCTTGTCCTTGACCAGATAACGCTTCTGCAGAACGGTGCGCGCGTTGTCGTTGAGCGACGCGGGTGTAGCGGGGGGGTTGGCAGACAGCGGCATTTCCGACTTCTCCTACGGTGATCTTATGAAATCTATGAAACGGGGGAAGCGAGGTCGGACGGTTCCGGTGGAACAAGAGCCAAGGGGGATGAAGCTACGGGCAGTCGTGATTCCGCGCCATAAGCAAATAAGTCGTTATGTAGCAACAACTTGAAATCGCAAAGTCACAGATCAGTCACGGTCGCGTCGATGAACACAAGATTGCACATGACAGCACATCAACGCGATTCCCCTCTTGCGGCAGGGGAGGAAAGAATACGGCCTTCGGGAAGGCTTCGCTAGTGGCTTGCTTGCTTGCACATCACCCATTAGCGACGACGTAGGACGGGACCGGTCACGTCACAGTTCTTCGATTCGCTGCCGGCTGCGGGATTTCCATTCGCTGCCGGCTGCGGGATTCCCGTTCGCTGCCGGCTGCGGGATTTCCGTTCGCTGCCGGCTGCGGGATTTCCGTTCGCTGCCGGCTGCGGGATTTCCATTCGCTGCCGGCTGCGGGATTTCCGTTCGCTGCCGGCTGCGGGATTTCCGTTCGCTGCCGGCTGCGGGATTTCCATTCGCTGCCGGCTGCGGGATTTCCGTTCGCTGCCGGCTGCGGGATCAGGCGTCGTCGGGGCGGCGTGGGCGTGTAGGATCTGAGATGGCGGATCGCACGCCTGCTGAGCGGGAAGTTCGGAGGGTGGTTAGGAGGAGACGGCGGACCTTGATCGCGCGCCGCGCATCACCACTTACCCGCATCACGAATCAACTCCTCTCACCCCTCTCCTCTCATCCCGAAGCCGGCACCGTCCCGAAGTCCCGCAGCCGGCAGCGTCCCGAAATCCCGCAGCCCGCAG
>Ga0070691_10000311_pt1 | contig 17106 bp, 13 predicted proteins | sample KBSK1101metaG_FD_64673 | JGI IMG/M metagenome (GOLD analysis project Ga0070691, IMG submission 64673) | Corn, switchgrass and miscanthus rhizosphere microbial communities from Kellogg Biological Station, Michigan, USA - KBS K1-10-1 metaG | ecosystem: Host-associated > Plants > Roots >... | reverse complement strand
CGCCGGACACATCGAAGACACGCCGTTTCCCGGCCAGCCGGGCAACATCGGCATCGCCGGGCATCGCGACACAGTCTTCCGCCCGCTGCGCCACATCCAGGTGGGCGATCCGCTGCAGCTGACGACCGCCGATCGCCGCTTCACATACAAGATCAGCAAGACGATCATCGTCGGACCCGACGACGTCTACGTGCTCGACCCGACAGAGAAGCCGACGCTGACGCTGGTCACCTGTTATCCCTTCGACTTCATCGGCCACGCGCCGAAGCGCTTCATCGTGCAGGCGCAACTGGTGGGCGACGAACCGCGGGCGACGACGTCTCAGTAAACGAAAAAAAAGGAGGCCGGTTTCCCGGCCTCCTTACCTGCTTACGCGAACCCGCGGCGTTACTGCTTCGCGATGACGACGGTGAACGCGCCGCTGTTGTCGGCGCGCTCGTTGTCGTTCACGCCGAGGAACAGACGGCCCGACGCCGGCATGCCGAGCGCCTGGCGCTGGTTGCCGATCGCGAACGGCGTACCGTTGTTCCCCACCTTGCCGATCAGCGCGCCCACCGGCACGGAGGGATCGGGATAGCCGGGGCGGCGCTCAGCGCCGCCGTCCGGCGTCGCGGTCTGCCCGGGGCTCCGGCCAAAATTGATCTGGCCGCTCGCCTGGAACATCACGCGGTCGCCCGCATTCACGGTGATGCCGGTGTCGGTCCAGACCGCAGTCGCGGGGACGTTGATGGTCACGCCGTTGGCGAGCGTGCCGGACGTGCCGGTGCCGCTGCCCACGGCGACGCCGCCGCGTTCACGCTCGACGTTGTAGACGCTGCGCGCGCTCGCCGGGCGCAGGTAGACGCGGCTGACATCGCGGAGCGGATACTGTTCCTGGTTGCCGTTGTGGTCCCAGAGCAGCGTATCGCCGCGAATGACGTTGACGAACTTGCCGCCCTGCGCGTGGCCGCTGCGCATGATGGCGGTCTGCCCGCCGCTGTCCGGCGCCACGCGGCTGAGCTCGAGCGGCGACGGCGTGCCGCCGGTGAAGTCGATCACGGCGACCTGATCAATCGGAATCGACTGCTCCTGCCCGTTCTCGATCACCCTGAGCTGACCGTCGACGAACATCGCCGAATCGTTGCCGGTGGCGACGACTTCACCGCTCCGGCGTTCGCCGTTGGTCAGGACCAGCGTCGCGCGCTCGGCCGCGGTCAGCGTGTACAAGCCTGCCGACGCGACCAGTACGATGGTTGAGATTACACGACGAACCATTGAATCCTCCTCTGCAATACCCTCGTTGAGATACCTCGTCCCATACGACAGCAAGAGAGAGACCAGCTTGTAATCGCGGCCGGGCCGGGGAAATTCGGGGCAAAAGCGGGCGTCGAAGGCCGGGATCGGCCAAGGGTCATGGTATTCTGGGTCGGCTCTGCACCGATGAGTGAACACGCCGACACGGCCGATCTGACCTTCGACGCGCTGCCGCAGGACACTGCGGCCGCTCCACCCGCCGACCTCTCTTTCGTCGCAGGATCGCCCGTCGCCCATGTGCCGGCGCCGGCGGTCGACACGTCTGCCCCGCCAATTGAGGCGGTCGGGCCGTGGCGCCGGATGGGGCAGGAAGTTGTCGCCGGCCTGCAGACGCTGTTGTCAGCGGCGGTCTACGCGACCTTGATCGTCACCTTCGGTTTTCAGGTCGCGCGCGTCGACGGCCTGAGCATGGCGCCGACGCTCGAAGACCACGATCGCCTGATCGTCAACAAGCTCGTCTACGAGATCGGCGAGCCGCGGCCCGGCGACATCGTGATGCTGTATTACCCGCTGAACCCGGAGAAGATGTTCGTGAAGCGCGTCATCGCCCGGGAGGGCGATTCGGTGCGGATTGTAGACGGCCGCGTCTACGTCAACGACGTGCCCCTCCACGACGATTACGTTCCAGCCGAATTCAGAAGCCACGACGACTGGGGTCCGCAGGTCATCCAGCAGGGCTACTACTTCGTGATGGGCGACCACCGCAATAACAGCTCCGACAGCCGCCACTGGGGTCCGGTGCCGAAGAAGTACATCGTCGGCAAGGTCAAGGTGCGCTGGTGGCCTCTCGGCGAAGCCCGCATCTTCTAACGCTGTAAGTACCAAGTACGAAGCCTGAAGTGCGGGTAATCCGCAACGGCGGTGGAATTCGCCGACTTCGTACTTCGTACTTGCAGATCTCTTTACTGCAGACTTAGTAGCTGCTGGTGCTCCTCGCGGAGCTTGAACTTCTGCACCTTGCCTGACGCGGTCATCGGAAAGCCGGTGACGAAGCGCAGGTAGCGCGGCACCTTGAATTTGGCCTGCGTCGCCGCGCACCACGCCATCAGATCCTCCGCGCGCACGTCCCCGGCGCCCGGATTCAACCGCACGGCGGCGGCGACCGCTTCACCGAAGAACTCGTCGGGCATCCCGTAGACGTAGGCGTCGGCCACCGCCGGATGCTCGCGCAGCCGGTCCTCGATCTCCTTCGGCGCGATGTTCTCGCCGCCGCGGATGATGATGTCCTTGATCCGGCCGGTGATGCGGAAGCAGCCGTCGGCATCGATGCTGGCCTCGTCGCCCGTGTGCAGCCAGCCGTCGGCGTCGATCGCGGCGCGCGTCGCCTCGGGGTTGTTGTAATAGCCCGCCATGACGTTGTAGCCGCGGCAGCACAGCTCACCGCGCTCGCCCGGCGCGCGCTCGGCCCCGGTCGCCGGGTCGACGATCTTCACCTCCAGCTCCGGGAGGACGGGTCCCACCGTCTGGCAGCGCTGTGCGATCGACGAGTCGCGCGGCGTCATGGTGATGCCCGGCGACGACTCGGTCATGCCGTAAGCGATCGTGATCTCCGGCAGGTGCATCTCGGTCATCACCCGCCGCATCAACGGCTCGGGGCACAATGCGCCGGCCATCACCCCGGTGCGGAGCGAGGTCAGGTCGAAGCGCGTGAAATCTGCGCATTCGAGCTCGGCGATGAACATCGTCGGCACGCCGTAGAGCGCGGTGCACCGCTCGCGGTGAACGGTCTCGAGCACGCGCTTCGCGTCGAACGCTTCGATCGGACAGAGGCACGCGCCGTGGGTGAACGCGCCGAGCACGCCGATGACGCAGCCGAAGCAGTGGAACAGCGGGACGCAGAGGCACAGCCGATCGGACGGCGTGTAGCCGAGCACGCGGCCGAGCGCTTCCCCGTTGTTGACGATGTTGCGGCTCGAGAGCATTACCCCTTTCGGGAAGCCGGTCGTACCCGACGTGTACTGCATGTTGATCACGTCGTCGACGCCGATGCTGCGGGCCCGCTCGTCGAGCGCGGCGTCGGCAACGCCGTCGGCCAGCCGGCGCAATGCCTCGTAATTGGTGAACCCGGGCGGCGTGTCGCGGCCGATGAACAGCAGCCGCTGCAGCGCCGGCAGCCGGCCGGAGGTCGCGCCGATCGCATCGAGCTCGCCGATGTAGTCGACCTCCTTGAAGCCGCGGATGGCGACGAGCGTCGCCGCCTCGCACTGCCGCAGCAGGTAGTCGATGTCGCGCGCGCGCAGCGAGGTGTTGGCGGTGACCAGGATGGCGCCGATCTTCGCGAGCGCGAACTGCAGCACCACCCATTCGGGCACGTTGGTCGCCCACACGACGACGCGCTCGCCCGGCTGCACGCCGAGCGCGATCAGGCCGCGGGCGATCACGCGCGCCTCGCGCTCGAGCGCGGCAAACGTGTAGCGCGGCGCGGTCTCGTAGACGAGCGCCTCGCGGTCGGGCAGCGCCGCCGCGAGACGTGTCAGCAGCTCACCGACGGTGACGTCGCGATAGGGCGGATGGTGTGCATCCATGGCGAGGCGGGATTGTGCCACAACCGAGGATTCTGTGATTTACTGACGGCTTGTGACCGACCCGTGCACCGTGCTCATAGCGGCATCCGATCTGCTCCCGGCCCTGCGGGAGCGCGTCGGCGCCATCAACGGCGAAGTGCTGACCTTCACCGATGCCGAGGCGCTGCCGGCGCTCGAGATGATCACCAGACGGCGGCCGGCGGTCGTGACCTTCGAGCGGACGTTCGCGGTGACGCCGCGCGGCGTCGCCATGATCAACCGCATCAAGTCGGACCCGGCGCTGCGCGATTCCGAGATCCGCGTCCTCGCCCACGACAGCGACTACCAGCGGGTGGTGCCGCGCGCGGTGCCGATCAAGGCGCCGGCGCTGGATCAGCGCGGCACGCGCCGCGCGCCGCGCTTCAAGATGGCGCCGAACGTCACCGCCCAGGTCGCGGGCAAGACGGCGACGCTCGTCGACTTGTCGGTTGTCGGCGCGCAGATCGTGTCGCCGGCGGCGCTCAAGCCGAATCAGCAGGTGGCGGTCGCGCTTGCGGGCGGCGCCGCCGCCGCCCCCTTCACGGCGTCGGTCGTCTGGACGTCGTTCGAGATTCCGCCCGGTGGCGCGCCGCGCTACCGCGCCGGGCTCGATTTTCCCGACGCGGACGCCGAACTGGTTGGCAGCTTTTGCGAACGGAACAAGGCCTGACGTGTCCCCCGTCTCCCAGACCAACTCGCGCATCATCTACGACGCGCTGAAAGCCAGCGGCGTGCGCCTGATGTCGGCGCTCCCCGAGACCTGGCTGGTGCACCTGATCCGGATGGCCGAAGAGGATCCGGAGGTCACGCTGGTGCGGCTCGCCAAGGAAGAAGAAGGGGTGGGCATCTCGGCGGGCGCGCACCTGGCCGGCGTCAAGTCGGCGATGCTGATGCAGAACCACGGCTTCCTCGCCTCGATCAACGGCATCGTCTCGTGCGCGCAGCTGTATCACATCCCGCTGCTGATGCTGGTCAGCTACCGCGGCGAGTTCGGCGAACGCGATCCCTGGCAGACCGCCGGCGGCGGCGTCACCGAGGATCTGCTGCGCGCGCTGCGCATCCCGTTCGCCTATCTCGATCGCGCCGACCATGTCGCGCCGCGCATCGCCAAGGCGCAGACGCTGTCGCTCTCCGCCAACAAGCCGGTGGCGCTGCTGCTCTGCCGCGATCTGATGTGGGAGGAGGCATGACCCGGCTCGAGGCGCTGACGCGCGTCTATCCACAGCTCGAGCAGCGCATCGTCGTGACGATCATGGGCGCGGTGGCCGCCGAACTGCAGTCGATCGGCCATCGTCCCAACTTCTTCTACCTGCAGCACGCGATGGGGCTTGCCTCGTCGATCGGGCTCGGCATCGCGCTCTCGAAGCCCGATCGCCAGGTCATCGTGCTCGACGGCGACGGATCGATCCTGATGAACCTCGGCGGCCTGACGACGCTGGCGCGCTACCGCCCGAAGAACCTGGTGCACGTGGTCTTCGACAACGAGAGCCTGCTCTCGGTCGGCGGCTTCCCGACGGCGACGTCGACCGGCAGCGACCTGGCGCGGATCGCGGCGGCCGCCGGCGTGCCTCGCACCTGCACGGTGGCGACGATCGAGGAGTTTGCGCGCGCCTTCGAGGAGGCGCTCGGCGCCGGCGATTTGACGACGCTGGTGGCAAAGGTCGAAGCGCGCGGGCCGTCGGGCTACGTCACCGACCTGTCGCTGCTGGAAAACCGCTTTCAATTTCAGAGGTATTTGCGATCGTGAGCTCCACTGTCCTCACGCAACTGGCGGCCGCGCTGGCGCGCGGCGAGGTGAAGGTGGTCGACCTGACGCAGCGGCTCGGCCCGAAGACGCCGGTGATCGGGCTGCCGCCGATCTTCGCCGCCTCGCCCGGCGTCACCATCGACGTCATCTCCAAGTACGACGAGAAGGGGCCGGCGTGGTACTGGAACACGCTGCGCTTCGGCGAGCACACCGGCACGCACTTCGACGCGCCGATTCACTGGGTGACCGGGCGCGACTTGCCGGAGAACGCGTGCGACACCATCCCGGCGCGGCGCTTCGTCGGACCGGCGGCGGTCTTCGATGTCACCGCCGACGTGGTGCAGAACCCGGACTTCCTGCTGACGACCGATCGCATCGAGGCGTGGGAGCGCGAGCACGGCCGGATTCCGGCGGGCGCGTGGGTGCTGCTGCGCACCGGGTGGAGCCGGCGCAGCGGCGACGCATTCATCAACGCCGCCGCGGACGGCCCGCACAGCCCCGGCTTCGACGTCAACGCCTCGCGGCTGCTGGCGACCGAGCGCGACATCCTCGGCGTCGGCGTCGAAACCATCGGCACCGATGCCGGCCAGGCCGGCGGCTTCGACCCGCCGTTCCCCAACCACACGATCATGCACGGCGCCGGCAAGTTCGGGCTGGCGAGCCTGTGCAATCTCGATCAGCTGCCGCCCACCGGCGCGATCGTGATCGCGGCGCCGCTGAAGATCGAGCACGGCAGCGGCAGCCCGCTGCGGGTGCTCGCTCTCGTGCCGGCGTGACCTGGCGCACTTGCGACAGCATTCGCCGTCACGCTGGGACGACGATCAACGCAGAACTCGCGGAACACGCGGAGCACGCTTAGAGTCCGTTCAAAATTGCGCGCGGGCTCATGTAGCGCAGGCCTTTAGGCCTGCAACCGCCGCGCGGGCAGCCCTGAAGGGCTGCGCTACGAGTAATTTTGAAACCCACTCTTAAGGGTGCGCGGGAATTCCCGAGAATGGGCTGTTCTCCCAACAGCCTTCACTGTCACGCTGCGCCGCGGCGATCGCAGAACGCAAAGCGCGCAAAGCCCGTAAAGCTGTTTCACGCCGCGATCATGACGCGCGCTTACGGGAGCGCTGCTGAAAAGCGGTCAGCCGTCCGAGAGGACGATCAGATTTTCAGGCCGAACTCGGCGATGCGCATCACGTCCTCGCGCAGGATCGTGTCGTTGCGCTCGGAGCCGGTCGAGACGATGGCCGATCGCACGCCGGACACCTCTTCCAGGCGCGCGATGTAGCGCCGCGCCGCGTCCGGCAGCCGGGCGAACTCGCGCACGCCCGCGGTCGGCGCCGACCATCCGGGCATCGTCTCGTAGACCGGTTCGCACGCGGCCAGCTGCGTCACGTCGGACGGGAAGTCGGTCAGCGTCCGATCGCCGAGGCGATAGGCGGTGCAGATCGAGATCCGATCGAGGCCGTCGAGGACATCCAGCTTCGTCAGCGCCAGGCCGTCGAGACCGTTGATGCGCGCGGCATAGCGGACCGCGACCGCGTCGAACCAGCCGCAGCGCCGCGGCCGCCCGGTGACCGCGCCGTACTCGCTGCCGCTCTCGCGCAGCCGGTTGCCCATCTCGCCCGACAGCTCGGTCGGGAACGGCCCTTCGCCGACGCGCGTGGTGTACGCCTTGACGACGCCGAGCACCTGGCCGATCGCCCGCGGCGGGATGCCGAGGCCGGTGCAGACGCCGCCGACCGATGCGTTCGACGAGGTCACGAACGGATAGGTGCCGTGATCGATGTCGAGCAGCGTCCCTTGCGCCCCCTCGAACAGGATCGACTTGCCGGCGGCCATTTCGGCGGTGAGCAGCACCGAGACGTCGCGGATCATCGGCCGCATCCGCGCCGCGTGCTTCAGCAGCTGATCGAGCACCGGCCGCCAGTCCATCGTGCTGTCCTGCACCAGCCGGTTGCGCGCGGTGACGTTGTCGCGGACGTTCTGCTCGAGCCCCTGGGGGTCGACCAGATCGCCGACCCGAATCCCGCGCCGCGCGATCTTGTCTTCGTAGGCGGGCCCGATGCCGCGCGAGGTCGTGCCGATCTTGCGTTCGCCGCGCCGCGCCTCGGACAGCAGGTCGAGATCGCGGTGATACGGCAGGATCAGGTGCGCCTTGTCGCTGATGAGGATGCGCTCCTCGACCTCGACGCCGGCGCGGCCGAGCTCGTCGATTTCCGAAAACAGCGCCTGCGGATCGATCACCACGCCGTTGCCGATGACGCAGGTGACGCCGGGATGCAGGATGCCCGACGGGATCAGCCGCAGGATGAACTTCTTGCCGTTGACGTACACCGTATGGCCGGCGTTGTGGCCGCCCTGGTATCGCGCGACGATCGAGAAATGCGGCGTCAGCAGATCGACGATCTTGCCCTTGCCTTCATCGCCCCACTGCGCGCCGAGCACCACGAGATTCATAGCGGAGTAAGATTCTACCCGAAGCCCGAACGCGGCACGCGGCGCGCCACGCCGAACCCCGAACGTCGAACCCCGAACCCCGAACCCGAACGCCGAACGCCATGATCGCACTCGACGGCTCTTCCCTCTCCATCGACGATCTGCTCGCCATCGCCGATCGCGGCGAACACGTCTCGCTGTCCGCGGCGGCAATCGAGCGCGTCCGCGCGTCGCGCGCCGTCGTCGATCGCCGCGCGCGCGGGGTCGAACCCGCCTACGGCATCAATACCGGCTTCGGCTCGTTCGCCGAGGTGAAGATCCCGCCCGACGCGCTCGAGGAGCTCCAGCTCAACCTGCTGCGCAGCCACGCCGCCGGCCTCGGCACGCCGCTGCCGCCGCGCGCCGTGCGCGCGACGATGGCGCTGCGTGCGAACGTGCTCGCGAAGGGTTTCTCCGGCGTGCGTGTCGAGACGATCGACGCGCTCATCGCCCTCCTCAACCGCGGCGTCGTCCCGCTGGTGCCGTCGCGCGGCTCGGTCGGCGCGAGCGGCGACCTCGCGCCGCTCGCGCACCTGGCCCTGGTCTTGATCGGCGAAGGCGAAGCGGTCGACCTTCACAAAGAAAAAATGTCGGGCGCGGCGGCGCTGGCGCGCGCGGGCCTCGCGCCGATCCGCCTTGGACCAAAGGAGGGGCTTGCGCTCATCAACGGCACACAGCCGTCAACCGCGGTGCTGGCGCTGGCGCTCGCAGCGGCCGAACAACTGACACGAGCCGCCGATATCGCCGCGGCGTTGTCGATCGACGCGCTCCGCGGATCGATTCATCCCTTCGACGCGCGCATCCACGAAGCCCGTCCGTTCGCCGGCCAGCGGCAGTCGGCCGCCAATATCGCCGCGTTGATGCGCGACAGCGGCATCAACTCCTCGCACGAGCACTGCGGCAAGGTCCAGGACGCCTATTCGATGCGCTGCGCCGCACAGGTGCACGGCGCGGTCCGCGACGCGCTGCGGTTCGTGCGCGAGACGGTGACGATCGAAGCCAACAGCGCCACCGACAACCCGATGGTCTTCGCCGACACCGGCGACATCGTCTCCGGCGGCAACTTTCACGGCGCGCCGATTGCAATCGCCGCCGACCTTCTCGCCGCCGCGCTCGCGCCGCTCGCGACCATCAGCGAACGGCGCGTCGATCGGCTGGTCGATCCCACGCTCAGCGGCCTGCCGGCGTTCCTGACCCGCGACGGCGGCCTGAAATCGGGCTTCATGATGGCCCAGGTGACGGCGGCCGCGGTCGCGTCCGAACTCAAGACACTCGCGCATCCCGCCGGCGTCGACACCATTCCGACGTCGGCGAACAAAGAGGATCACGTCAGCATGAGCATGGCGGCCGCGCTGAAGGCCGAGCGCGCCGTCGGCCGCGCGCGCGAAGTGATCGCGATCGAAATCCTCTGCGCCGCTCAGGCGATCGACCTGCTCGCGCCGCTCGCAACCTCCGCGCCACTCCAGCACGTGCATCACCTCGTGCGATCGCGCGTGCCGATGCTTGACCACGACCGCGCCGCCGCGCCCGACATCGTCGCGATCACTGAATTGATCGCGTCGAGTGCGCTCGAAGACTCTGTGCGTTCGCTAGTCAAGTGAAAAATTTTTCATTTTCAAATTGACAACACTCGCGCCGCTTCTTAAGGTCTTACTTTCCGTCTCGCATCCTCCATGGCCACTGCAACCCGCACCATCCGAGCGCCACGAGGCACGTCGCTCACCTGCAAGGGTTGGCCGCAGGAAGCCGCGCTGCGGATGTTGATGAACAATCTCGATCCGGATGTCGCCGAACGGCCCGACGATCTGATTGTTTACGGCGGCTCGGGCAAGGCGGCGCGCAACTGGGCGGCGTTCGACGCGATCGTGCGCGTGCTGACCTCGCTCGAACACGACGAGACGCTGCTCGTCCAGTCGGGCAAGCCGGTCGGTGTGTTCCAGACGCATCCGGGCGCGCCGCGTGTCCTGATCGCGAACGCGCTCATCGTGCCGGCCTGGGCGACGTGGGAAAATTTTCGCGACCTCGAGCACCGCGGCCTGACCATGTACGGGCAGATGACCGCCGGCAGCTGGATCTACATCGGCAGCCAGGGCATCGTGCAGGGCACCTACGAGACGCTCGCGGCGATCGCACGCCGCCATTTCGGCGGCAGCCTTACGGGCAAGCTCTTCGTTACCGCCGGCCTCGGCGGCATGGGCGGCGCCCAGCCGCTCGCGGCGTCGATGAACGGCGCCGCCACGCTGGCAATCGAGGTCGACGAGCAGCGGATTGCGCGCCGGCTGGCGACGCGCTACCTCGACGAAGCCACCGACAGCCTCGACGACGCGCTCGACCGCGTGCGCCGCTGGACCGATGCCGGCACCGCACGATCGATTGGCCTGCGCGCCAACGCCGCCGACGTCCTGCCGGCGCTCGTCGCCCGCGGCCTCACGCCGCACATCGTCACCGATCAGACCTCGGCGCACGATGCGCTGAACGGCTACGTGCCGAACGGCATCAGCCTCGACGAGGCGAACCGGCTGCGCGAGCGCAACCCCGACGACTACGTCGCGCGGTCGATGGCGGCGATGGCCGAGCACGTGCGCGCGATGCTCGCGCTGCGCCAGCGCGGCGCCGTCACCTTCGACTACGGCAACAACATCCGCGCCCAGGCGCGGCAGGCCGGCGTGGCTCACGCGTTCGACATTCCCGGGTTCGTGCCCGAGTACATCCGGCCGCTGTTCTGCGAAGGGCGCGGGCCGTTCCGCTGGGCGGCGCTCTCGGGCGATCCCGAGGACATCCGCGTCACCGACGAAGCCGCGCTCGAGATGTTCGGCCACGACGAGCCGCTGGCGCGGTGGCTGCGGCTGGCGCGCGAACGCGTCGCCTTCCAGGGGCTGCCGGCGCGGATCCTCTGGCTCGGCTACGGCGAGCGCGCGCGCTTCGGCCTGCGCATCAACGAGCTGGTGCGCGAAGGACGCCTCAAGGCGCCGATCGTCATCGGCCGCGACCATCTCGACACCGGATCGGTCGCCTCGCCGAATCGTGAAACCGAAGGGATGATGGACGGCAGCGACGCGATCGCCGACTGGCCGGTCCTCAACGCCCTGTTGAACGCGTCGAGCGGCGCCACGTGGGTCTCGGTCCACCACGGCGGCGGCGTCGGCATCGGCTACTCGCTCCACGCCGGCATGGTGATCGTCGCCGACGGCAGCGCCGACGCCGACGAGAAGCTCGAGCGCGTACTGACCTGCGATCCCGGCATCGGCGTCGTGCGACACGCCGATGCGGGCTATCCCGCCGCGATCGCCGCCGCCGATCGCGAAGGCCTGCGAATCCCCATGCGTGAGGAACGCGAATGCTGACGCCTCGTACGACCCTGGCACGCCGCGTGACCGCGGCGCTCGACGCCTCGCCGTCTCGAATCCCCGTCCTCGTCGGCGGCTGCGGCAGCGGACGCTCGACCCTTCTCCGCCAGATGCGCGAGCGCGTCGGGCGGCAGGCGGTGCAATACGTGGACGTGGAGCGCACCGCGACCACGCCCGAGCGCTTCCTGCGGGCGATCACCGCGGTGTCGCCGTTCCCGGTCGCCGCGCCGGCACCGGCCGAGCCGATGGGCGCGCGCGGCGCGTTCGACGCGACGCTGGCGCTGCTCGCCAACGCGCGTACTGCCGCCGGCGAGCCGGCCACCTATTTCCTCGACGAGTTCCTCGAGCTGCGCACGTTCGAGAGCTTCCCGGGGCTGCGCCGCGTGCTGCACGACGCCATCGACGGCCTGGCGGCGAGCGGCAACCGCTTCGTCCTCACCAGCCGCTACGTGGCGCGCGCGCTGCGGCTGCTGCGCGATCGATCGTCGCGCTTCGAAGTGATCCACATCCCGCCGCTCACCGTCGAGGACACCGTCGACATCCTCGGCCCGGCGCCGGCCACCGGCGACGCCGGCCGCGACGCGCACGACGCGGAATATGTTGCACGCACGGTGCACGCGCTCGCCGACGGCCGGCCGGTCTACGTCCGCGCGCTCGCCGACGAGCTGACGCTGATGCGCGAGCACGGCGGCCCCGGCAGCGCCGACGCGATCAGCGCGCTCGCCGCGCTCCTGGCCGTCGACGGCGTGCTGGCGAAGCAGTGCGCGTTCTGCTACGAGCTGCGGCTGCATCGCGCCCGCGGCTACGGCGCGCTCAAGGCGATCCTCGAAATCCTCGGCGAAGAAGAGGGGTTGACGCTCACCGAGATCTCGCACCGGCTGCAGCGCACGCCCGGCTCGACCAAGGACTACCTGTCGTGGCTCGAGGACGTCGACCTCGTCACGTCGCGGCAGAAGCGCTACACCTTCACCGATCCGCTGGTGCGCGTCTGGGTGCGCCTGCACTGCCGTCCGTCGGCGCCAACCGAGGACGATCTGGCGCGCGAAGTGCACCGCTATGCGCTGCCGCGCCTGCCGCAGCCCGAGCCCGCGCCGCAGACGCGGACCGAGCCGGCGTTCGCGATGGCCGGCGGGTCGTCGGGAATCATCGAGATCGACTAGAAGGAGTGGGGGATGAATTCCCCCACGACGCCGAAGTCTTCCCGGAGGCAGACTAAAGGCGGCAGCCCCGACGATTAGGACCCGCGACCCCGCGATTTCACCCCACACTCGGCGCTCTCCGGGGCATACCTCTTGCTCCTCCCTGCTTCATCGCCCAGAGGAGGTCGCCGCAGTTGACCGACCGGTTCGTTCAGGCTCTTCGTGTCCTCACCTTATTGATATTGATCGTGGTCGGCGCGCCGCAGGCCGTCGCGGCGGCCGATCAACCGCTGGCGACCTACACGCTCGGCCCGGGCTGGGCGACCTTCGGCCTCGCCCTGCCGCAGGGCGCCGCCGCCAAGGCGGTGCAGGTTGGAACGCTGCCGACGCAGACCGACGTGAAGGTGCGCTGGCCTGACGATTCGATCCGCTTCGCGGTCGTCTCGGTGAACGCCGGCGCGAAGGGCGGCAGCTTTGCGATCACCTCCGCCGCGCCGCCGCAAGGCACGTTCGTGCCGCTGCTGCCGAAGGCATCGGTGAACTTCAAGATTGGCAACATGCCGGTCACGGCGACGCTGCCTGCGGCGCTGAACGACGCGTGGCTGCGCGGTCCGCTGGTCTCGGAGGGACGCGCCGTCGTCGCGCCGTCGAACCATCCGTTCCTGCGCGTGATCTTCGACGTCCGCTCCTATGCGAGCGGCGGCCACCGCATCGACATCACCGTCGAGAACTGCCTCGACGTCGCCAACGCCGACGAGCTCACCTACGACGTCGCCGTCAACATCGGCGGCGCCAGCGTGTTCACCAAGGCGGGCGTCAATCACAAGTACCTCGCGCGCTGGCGCAAGGTGTTCGCGACCGGCGGCCTCCAGGAGTCGGTGGTCACGCCCGATTTCGCGCCGTTCGTCGCCGCGCGCGCGCTGCCCGCCTACCTGCCGACGCTCGCCAGCCCGGCCCGTACGGTGAAGAGCGCCGAGTTCGAGATGCTCGCGTTCGGCTCGCTGACGCGGCCGATGAACGCGCACGGCGGCCGTCCCGAGATCGCGCCCTATCCCGACTGGACGGCGCAGTACCTCGTGCACCGGAAGCCGGACCAGCGCGCCTACGTGCTGCGCCACGGCGAGCTCGCCGGCAGCTGGGGCGTGCACATCCGCGATGCTGACGGCACCCTGCCGACGATCGACAAATATCCGTACTACTGGCTCGATGCGCGGTGGCGCAACGAGACGCCCTTGCAGGGGCCGCGGAGCGTGCGCCGCAACCCCGAGGGCACCTGGGTGATCCCCGGGATGGCCGAACCGGGCGACAACGCGCATCAGCCGTCGCTCGCCTTCGTGCCGTATCTCGTCACCGGCGATCGGTTCTTCGCCGACGAGACCGCGTTCTGGGCGAACTTCTGCCTGATTGGCTCCTACGCGAACGACTACAACCGCAAGGGCGCGCAGGGGCTGCTCATCGGCAACGAGGTGCGCGGCATCGGCTGGGCGCTGCGCAACCTGGGCGACGCCGCCGCCTATCTGCCCGACGCCGATCCGATCAAGCGCTATCTCGCCGACAAGGTCGTCAACAACCTGCAGGACCTCGAGACCTACGCGCAGACCTTCAACGCGGGCCCGCTGCAGACGCTGTTCCCGGGACGCCGGCCGGAAGACGAGATGGGGCGCTACCAGCCCTACGTGTGGATCGCGCTGTGGGAGCAGACCTACGCCGCGTGGGCGGTCGATCACGTGATGCAGCACGGCCAGGTGACGCCGGTGCACACCTTCGCCGGCGCCGCGCAGACGTTCCGCAACCGCATCGCGCGGCTGCAGCTGAATCTCTTCACCAGCGCGCAGTGGCCGCGCGATCACGAGCGGCAGGCGCCCTATCTGCTCGCCGCCGGCACCTGGACCAGTGGACCGCGCTCGACCGTCGCCTACTTCCAGACCTTCACCGAGATGCGGAACGCCACCTTTGCCGCGTCCGATCCGGGCAAGGCGCCCGACTTCGTCCGGCCGTTCCAGGGGTTTCTCGGTCCCGAAGCGCGTCTGCTGCTGCTCATGTGCGAGAAGAACGGCGATGCGGGCGCGGCGCAGAGCCTGACCGCGCTGATGAGCGACGTCAACGACGGCGTGTCGATGGCCGCCGATCTCGACAAGCGCTCGGGGTGGGCGATTGCGCCGCAGAGCGTGAACGTCGGCGACGCGCGGCTGTCGCAGTCGCAGCTGCCATCCGCCGTGCGGAAGTCAACGCCCCGCTGAGCGTCGGCCATGCTGCGCAGCCTCCTCGTCCTCGCCGTCCTCGTTCCGGGGTTCTTCGCGGCCCTGATGGACGGCTACGCCGGGCTGCTCATGTACCTCTGGTTCGCGCTGTTCAGGCCGCAGGACTGGCTCTGGATCGACATCACCAGCCTGCGCCTCTCGATGGTGCTCGGCATCATCATGGTGGGCCGTTCGCTCCTCTCCGGCTTCGCGCCGAACGTCACCCATCCGCTCACGATCGGCGTCTCGCTGATGGTGTTGTCGAGCATCATCACCCAGACGAGCGCGGTACGCCCCGACATCGGCTGGATCTGGATCGACTTCCTCTTCCGTCTCGCGCTGTCGTGCATGATGCTGGTGGCGCTGGCGAGAGACGCGAAGAAACTCTACGGCGTCCTCGCCGTCATCTGCCTGTCGCTCGGCTTCCACGCCGCGAAGGCCGGCCTGGCCTTCATCCTGACCGCCGGCGGCACTCGGTTCGACGACGGGCTGTCGGGCTCGTTCGTCGACAACAACGGCTACGCGCTCGGCACGGTGATGATCCTGCCGATGCTGCTGGTCACCGCCCAGAACATCGAGCTCGTCTACGACGGCAAGTACCTCAAGTGGGTGCGGCGCGGGCTCTACGCGACCGTCCCGCTGTGCATCTTCACCGTGCTCGGCACCTACTCGCGCGGCGGCTTCCTCGCCTTCACCGCCGCGCTCCTGACCTTCATCATGCTGCAGCGCCGGCGCTTCACCGCGCTGGCCGGGCTGCTCGCGTTCTTCACCATCGTGCTGGCCGTCGTGCCGCTGCCGCAGAAGTACGTCGATCGCCTCTCGACCATCCGCACCTACGACCAGGCCGACGACGAGGACCCGGAGGGAGCGAGGGAGTCGGCCAAGAGCCGCACCCACTTCTGGCAGGTCGGCATCGCGATGGCGATGAGCAAGCCGCTCGGCGTCGGCATCAAGCAGTACGAGGCGGCCTACGACCGCTACGACTTCCTGCACGGCAAGTACGGCCACAAGCGCGCGATCCACAGCGCACACCTGCAGGTGCTCGCCGAGCTCGGCTTCGTCGGCGCGTTTCTCTGGCTGGCGATGTTCGCCTGCGCGTTCTTCGCCTGCATGCGCGTGCGCGCGCGCGCCGGCGACGAGCGGTTGCGGCCGCCGCTGCGTCGCTTCCTGCTGACCGCGGCCAACGGGCTGATGGCGTCGATGGCCGGGTTCATCATCGGCGGAGCGTTCCTGAGCCTGGCCTACAACGAGCTCACCTGGCTCACCTTCGCGATCGTTGCGGCGCTCGACCGGCTGTCGGTGCAGCTGGCGCTCGAGCCCGAGGCCGAGCCGGCGGAAGTCGCCATCCCCGAGGTCCCGCTCGCGTTTCGCGCCGTCGGCTCGTATTCTCCCGCGTTCCGCGCAATTCAACGGCAGCCCTGAAGGGCTGCGCTACACGCCTCCACGACGTCCACGTAGCGCACCCCTTCAGGGGTGCCCTCCGTTATCTCGGCACGAACACGACGTCCACCCAGTAGTTGCTCGAGTTGAAGCTCTGCGTCGGGAACGCGACGGCGCCATACCGGAACACCCCGTTGCCGCCGCTGACCCCGGCGCGCAGCGCGTGCAGCGGCCCGCTGTCGACCCCCGCCGTGGCGAACGTGTTGTAGGTGTAAGCGTAGTTGCCGACGTTGGTGTGATACGACACCACGTAGATGGTGTTGGCGGTGATCGCCACCGGCGTCGCGAAGGTGACCTGCTGCCACCCTGATGCGCTCTCGCCGGTGAAGGTCGCCGAGGCCAGCCTCGTTCCCGTGATGGTCCACAGCGTGCCGGTGTGCGTGCCGGTGGTCGTCGTGCCCTTGTAGAAGCGCACGCCGGTGACCACGCCGTCGACGTCGGCGCGGAACTTCACGCCGAGCTCGACCGAGCTGCCGTCGCTGGTTGCAAACGTGGCGGGCGCCGACGTCGCGCTGAAGATCGTGCGCGGCGCCTGCGCCGCGGTGGTGAACGACCAGACGAAATTGGCCGCGAGCGGGTTGCCGGCCGCGTCCTTCACGCCGGCGCTGCCGCCGGTGATCGTCGCCGTGTAGGTGGTCGAGCCGGTCAGGAGCTGCGCCGGCGTCAGCGTCGCGACGTTGGTCGAGGCGTTGTAGCTCACGGTCGCCGGGACGACCGTGTTCGACGGCGTGCGCAGCTGGAACGTCGTCGAGGTCACCGACGCCGCGGTCATCGCTTCGCTGAAGGTCGCGCGCACCGTCGTCGCCGTCGTCACCGCGGTCGCGCCGCTGGCTGGCGTGGCGCTGGTCACAGTCGGCGGCGTCGTATCGCTGGGCGGCGGCGGCGGCGGCG
>Ga0070691_10000307_pt1 | contig 17176 bp, 17 predicted proteins | sample KBSK1101metaG_FD_64673 | JGI IMG/M metagenome (GOLD analysis project Ga0070691, IMG submission 64673) | Corn, switchgrass and miscanthus rhizosphere microbial communities from Kellogg Biological Station, Michigan, USA - KBS K1-10-1 metaG | ecosystem: Host-associated > Plants > Roots >... | reverse complement strand
CTTGACGGTGACCATCATCCCGAGCAAGGCGACCTACGCGCCGGGCGAACGAGCTCGGTTCGACATCGACGTTCGTGACTCGCACGGCCGTCCGGTCGTCGCCGACCTCGGCATAGGCATCGTCGACGAGGCGCTGTACGCGGTGCAGGCCTCGACCGACCTGGATCCGCTCGACACGTTCTACAACCGCAGCGCGTACTTCTATCCGACGTACAATTGGTTCCGTCCGAACGAGGGTCTCGTGAAACCGGGGACCACGAATGACCTCTACGCCGTGAACAAATCGACGGCGAGAGTTATAGCCGGCGCTCCCCTCAGCAGCTCGTCCGCGATCGCGCAAGCCGCCCCAGTCGTCCGTACGAACTTCCAGGACACCGCATATTGGACGCCGTCGGTCGTCACCGATGCGAGCGGACATGCGACCATATCGTTCGTATGGCCCGACAATCTCACGACCTGGCGCGCCGACGGGCTCGCGATCACGCGCGATACCGACGTCGGCACCGGGCGCGGCAAGGCACTCGTCACGAAAGACTTCCTGGTCCGGCTCGAGATGCCGCGCTTCTTGCGCGCGGGCGACCGTTCGCAGATCGTGGGGATCGCGCAGGGCATGGCCGATCGTCCAGACGTCACCATGAAGCTGGCTACCGGCGCGCTCGGCCTCGGCACGTTCGATGCGGCGCTCCGCCTCGATGCGAATCGCAGTGCGGACGTCTCGTGGCCGCTCCAGGCGCCCGGCGTCGGCACGGCGCTCCTGACGCTCTCCGGCAGTGACGGCGTTCGCAGCGATGCGATGCAACTGCCGCTCCCGCTGCTGGCGGGCACGGCCGCCGAACACGTCCGCGGCGCCGGCATGCTCCCACAGAACGGTTCCGTCGCGGTGACGGTGCCGAGCGGCTACGTCGGCGGCGATGTGACGGTCACGCTTTCGCCGAGCATCGTCGCGGAGCTGGTGCAGAACCTACGCTTGCTCGACGTCTATCCGTACTATTGCACCGAGCAGACGATGTCGGCGGCGCTGCCGGCGATCTTCATCGACAAGGTCCTCAAGCGCGGCGATCTCGCCTCGCCATCGGATATCTCGACCTCGCAGATCGTCGCGAATGCGATCGCGCGGCTCGGGCAACTCCAACACGGCGACGGTTCGTGGGGCTGGTGGGAGAACGACAACGGCCATCCCTACATGACGGCCTACGCGCTATACGGCCTGGCGGAGTTCCGCTCGAGCGGCTACTCCGTCTCCGATCAGATGTTCGACCGCGGCGTAGATAGCTTGATCTCGCAGATGTCGGCCTCGAACGCGGACACGCTTGCGTTCTGGGGCGGCGCGCAGAAGGGCTCGGAGTGGAACACGCGCGCCTTCATGCTCTTCGCACTCGCCGAAGCCTCGCCGGCCAAGGCGAAGGGCGAAGCCGCCACGTGGTATGCGCAGACCCTCGCGCACGCCAAGCAGCTCAATCCATACGCGCTGTCGGTCCTCGGCCTGGCCGAGCATCGGCTCGGCAACGATGCGGCTGCACGATCGCTCCTCGCGCTGCTCGACGCGCGCGCCATCAACGACGGCGACTATACCTACTGGCGTGGCGACACCTGGCACTACGCGTGGGAGGACGATCCGATCGAGACGACCGCCTATGCGCTGCGGCTCGAGGCCGCGCTCGCGCCGACCTCGCCGACCGTCACGCGGGTCGTGAACTTCCTACGCGCACAGCGTCGCGGCAACTGGTGGTATACGACCAAAGATACCGCCGCCGCGATCTACGCGTTGACGGAAGCGACCAACCCGGAAGCAAGCGAGTTCCATCCCGACGAGACCGTGCGGGTGTTGCTCGACGGCAAGGAGCTGCGCTCGGTGCACGTCACCACGCCGATCCTGGATGCGGCGGTCGCGCAGATCTTCATCCCGGCGACCAGCATCCGCAACGGCGGCACGATCTCGTTCGAGCGCACCGGCACCGGCTCGCTCTACTGGGCGAGCGATGCGGTGCGGTACGTGCCGGCGAGCGCGCACAGCGCGAGCGACGACGCGAACCGGCCGCTGTTCGACCGGCTATTCGCCAAGGCGCCCGAGTTCTCGATCGCGCGGACCTACGACGCCGGGCACGCCGGCCCGTGGCGGGTCGGCGATGAGATCAACGTGACGGTGACCGTCTCGAGCCGCGAGGACGTCCAATACGTCCTGGTCGAGGATCCGTTCCCGGCCGGAGCCGAGCACCAAGACGAACAGGGCCACGCCGCCGACGATGCCTGGTCCGGAGTCCAGCTCCTCGACGACCATGCCGCCTTCTTCGCGACCCGCCTCTCGGCCGGGTATCCGCTGGTCCTCCGCTACACCCTGCGGGTGACGACCCCGGGCACCTACACCGCCCCGGCCCCGACCGCCAACGCCATGTACGGCCCGCCGGTCTCGGCCGTCGGCTCCGGCACGACCATCACGGTCGTGCCTTAGGCGAAAGCTGGCACTCCCCAAGGTCGTTTGCCACGAGGGCCGCCTCGTGGTAGGATGGCCGGGGTCCCGAACCGGGTCCAGATTTTCCACGAGCCCGACGGGCCGTGTTGCGAGAGGGGGGTTGTCAAAGTATGGAAGTTCGCGTCTCACCGGGAGAACCGATCGAGAGCGCGCTGCGTCGTTTTAAGAAAGCCACCCAAAAGGCCGGCATCTTGGCCGAAGCGCGTAAACACGAGCACTACGAGAAGCCCAGCGTCCGCAAGAAGAAGAAGTCGGCCGCCGCTCGTAAGCGCCGCACGTAGCCTCTAAAAAGGACCACATGGCATCCCTCAAAGACCGCATCTCCGCCGACATGGTCGCGGCGATGAAGGCACGAGATCAGGTGAGGGTCGACACATTGCGGTCGGCCCTTTCCGGTTTCACCTACAAGCGTTCCGAAGCCGGCGTCGACCTCACCGAGGCCGACGAGCTGGCGGTCGTCCAAAAACAGGTCAAGCAGCGCAACGACTCGTTCACCGAGTTCACCAAGGCCGGCCGGACCGACTTGGCCGATAAGGAAGCGCTGGAACGGTCGATCCTCCAGGTCTACCTGCCCGCCCAGAAATCTGCGGACGAGATCCGCGCGATCGTGCAGGCCGCGGTCGACTCGCTGCCGGCCGACGCCCGTAATCAGGGCGCCGTCATGAAGATCGTCATGCCGCAGCTCAAAGGCCTCGCCGACGGCAACCTCGTCCGCGAAGCCGTCACCGCCGCCCTCGCCTGACCCCAGGCATTGTGCGTAACTTCCGCTAAGCGAGCGGGTAGTGCTACGCATGAACGCCCGTAGGCTGCGCGCCGCCCTTTGGATCGCACTGCTCTTGACCGGCTTCGTCGGTCTGGGGTTCGGCGCGCTCTCGTCCGCGCCGACCGGCGACGTGGAGGTGATCCACATCGACGGGACGGTCGACGACGGCATGGCCCACTTGGTCCAGCGCGCGGTGGCCGACGCCAACGCCAGCAACGCCCGCGCGATCGTGCTCGACGTGAACAGCGGCGGCGGGCTGGTCTCGTCGGCGTTCCTGATCCGCGACGCGATCTTCTCGGCCAAGATGCCGGTGATCGCCTACGTCTCGGAGCGCGCCTACTCGGCCGCCGCGCTGATCACGCTCTCGGCCAACAAGGTCATCGTCGGACCGGGCGCAAGCATCGGCGCCGCCGAACCGATCCCGTATAGCGTCAAGATGGTCTCCGCCCTGCGCGCAGAGTTCGAATCGACCGCCCTTCGCAATCATCGCAACGCGAACGTGGTCGCGGCGATGGTCGATAAGAACGTCGACCTGCCCGACTACAAGCGCGCGGGCGCGATCCTCACGCTCAACACCCAAGACGCCGTCCGCGCGCACATCGCCGATGCTTCGGAGCCGACCCTCGACGCGGCACTGGCGTCGCAGAACCTGCAGAACGTCCCGCGGATCGAAGCCGGCTACACGCTCGGCGAACAGCTCGCGCGCTTTGCGACCGATCCGATCGTCAGCGGCTTGCTGCTCACCATCGGCATGCTCGGTCTGCTGATCGAGATGCAGACGATGCACGGCATCGCCGGCTTGATCGGCGTGCTCGCGTTCGTGCTGTTCTTCGGGACGCACATCTACGCGGGCTTCTCGAACGGCATCGTGATCGTGCTCGCGATCCTGGGCATCCTCGGCGTTCTGTGGGAACTGCACGTGGTGCCCGGACACGGTTTTCCGGGCATAGCCGGCGGCGTGCTGCTGCTCGCTGCGGTCGGCCTCGCGTTCGGCGTACAGTTCTTCGCGGTCGCGGCCGAGACGATGGCGACCGCCATCGTGCTCACCGTCATCCTGTTCTCGCTCGTCGTGCGAGCCGTCCCCGAAAACGCGTGGATGCGCCGCCTCACGTTGCTCGCCGAACAGGGGCCCGACTACGTCACGTCGGCCGACTTCACGTACCTGCGCGGTCGCACCGGGACGGCGGCATCGCTGCTGCGTCCGGCCGGCGTCGCCTCGATCGACGGACGCCGTGTGGACGTCCTCACCTCGGGCGAGTTCATCGCCGCCGGCACGCCGGTCCGCGTGACGCGCGTCGAGGGCGCGCGCATCTTCGTCGAACCCGTCACGCTACCCAGCTACAAGGAGTAACGATGTCCCTCGCTCTCCGCGCCGTCTTGGTGACGGCGCTTCTCGTCGCGGCCGGCTCCGCCTCATCCGCGGCGCGCGCGGACACGCCGAACGAAAGCCACGTGTATTTCAAGAACGACACGTCGGCGTACGTCTGGGTCACCGCCTACGACGGCAACTATCGTCTCGCCACCAAGCCCCAACTCGGAGCGTGGTGCGTCGGGCCGCACGCATACGACCAGCACGGGTTGCACGCCGAGGTCGGTGAGGTCCGGGCGGAGGTCTCGGCGACCGGCTGCCAGCACGACCCCGTTCTGCTCAACGAACTGCGCGGATTCCCGTTCCACACCGGTCATGAAAAAAATACGATGACGTACTACGTCCATTACACCGACGGGAAGTACGTCTACAACAACACGCCGTAGTCTTTTAAGAGGAGTCGCTCGTGGCCGCTTTCGGCATCGGGATGATCATTATTTTCTTCGTCGCGATCATCCTGTTCTTCATGTTCCTGTACTACTTCCCGATCGGGTTGTGGATCCGGACGATCGCGGCCGGCGTGCCGCTCGGTATCATCTCGCTGGTGCGCATGCGCCTGATCGGCATCCCGCCCAGCGTGATCGTCTCCAACTACGTCCGCGCCCGCAAGGCCGGACTGGCGCTGACCGTCGATCAGATGCAGTCGCACTACCTGGCCGGCGGTAACGTCGACAAGGTGACGCTCGCGATGATCGCCGCCCAGCGCGCCCAGATCCCGCTCGAGTGGCAGCGCGCCGCCGCCATCGACCTGGCCGGCCGCGACGTGCTCGAAGCGCTGCAGACCTCGGTCAACCCGAAGGTCATCGAGACGCCGATCTTCCAAGGCGTCGCGCAGAACGGCATCCAGCTCAACGTCAAAGCGCGTATCACGGTGCGCAGCAACCTGGACCGGTACGTCGGCGGCGCCGGCGAACCGACCATCGTCGCGCGCGTCGGCGAAGGCGTCGTCTCGGCCGTCGGTGCGGCCATCGATCACAAAGAAGTGCTCGAGTATCCGGATCGCATCTCCAAGGCCGTGCTCGCCAAGGGCCTCGATGCCGGCACCGCCTTCGAGATCGTCTCGATCGATATCGCCGACGTCGACGTCGGCAAGAACATCGGCGCGGAGCTGCAGACCAGCCAGGCCGAAGCCGACCGCCGGATCGCGCAAGCCAAGGCGGCCGAACGTCAATACGCCGCGATGGCGTCGGAGCAAGAGCAGAAGGCCGAGACCCAAGCGATGCGCGCGAAGGTCGTCGAAGCCGAAGCGACCGTTCCGATGGCGATCGCCGAAGCGTTCCGGGCCGGTAACCTGGGCGTGATGGATTACTACAAGATCAAGAACATCCAGGCGGACACCGAGATGCGCGGAGCGATCGGCGGCTCGGCCGAAGGCGACGGCACCGACACCAGCACCCCGCCGCCCGCGCCGACCAAGTAGACCGTGCACGTCAACTCGATCGGCGTCTGGATCTTCCTGATCGTCATCGTGTTCAACATCATCAACAGCCTTCGCAAGAAGGCTGCTGGTGGTGCGGTCTCCGCGCAGACCGCCGCCGACCGTTCGGCGGCGGCTGCGGAAGCCGAGCTGCGCAAGCAGGCCTACTTCGAGATGATCGCCCAGCAGCGCCAGGCCGCCGCCGATGCGCAGGCGGCTGCCGGCACGCAGGCCGCTCGTGGGCGCCCCACCGGTCCGGCGCTTCCGCCCCCGGTCGCTCCGCAGACGACCGGCGCTCTGGCGCGCGCCGCCTCGGCCGCCATTCCGGCCGCGGTCGCGCGTCCGGCGGCGCCGCCTCGGGTCGAAGCCCCGGTCGCGCCCTTGCCCCCGACCGGCCCGGACCCGATCTTGCCGCATCCCTCGCTCGTGAGACGCCGAACCGGGGTCTTTGCGGGTATGTTCGAACACCGTAAGGGCATTCTCCGAGCCATCGTGGCCGCAGAGGTGCTTGGGAAACCGAAAGCTTTAGCGGAGCATCCATTCTGGAGTCCACCACACACCGAACGCTCGACCTCGCGCAGCTGACCGACCGCGTTCGGCTGTTCGGCCCGTTCGATGCCAATCTGACCGCCATCGAGAACATCTGCGGGGTCTCCGTGCAGGCCGAGGACGACAAACTCGTCGTCGCCGGCGCCGAAGAAGCGGTCGTGCGCGCCGTGCGCGTGGTGAAGGGCATGCTGGACGCGGCCGTCCGCGGCGCGCAACTCACGCCGCACGACGTCACCCTGGCCATCGCCGACGCGCGTGCCGAACCGGTGCCGCGCGATCTGCCCGACACCTTGATCCGCACCAATCGCGGGAAGCAGGTCCGTCCGCGCACGCCCGGTCAGCGCACGTTCGTGGACGCGATCGCCGCCCACGACCTGACGTTCGGCATCGGTCCGGCCGGCACGGGCAAGACGTTCCTCGCGGTCGTGATGGCGGTGCGCGCGCTCAAAGAGCGGCGCGTCAGTCGCATCGTGCTCTCGCGTCCCGCCGTCGAAGCCGGCGAGAAACTCGGGTTTCTGCCCGGCGACGTGAAGGAGAAGGTCGATCCGTATCTGCGGCCGCTCTACGACGCGCTCGCCGAGTTGATCGACGACGCGGTCGTCGCCAAATACCTGGAACGCGGCACGATCGAGATCGCGCCGCTCGCATTCATGCGCGGCCGGACGCTCTCGGATGCGTTCGTGATCCTCGACGAGGCCCAGAACGCGACCCACGAACAGCTCAAGATGTTCCTGACCCGGTTGGGCGAGGGATCGACGATGGTCGTCACCGGCGACATCACTCAGATCGATCTGCCGCGCGGCGCGCACAGCGGATTGCCCGATGCTCCACGGCGATTCGCCGAGATCGAAGGCATCGGCATCGTGGAACTGACCGAGGCCGACGTCGTTCGGCATCCGCTCGTCGGCCGTATCGTGCGGGCGTACGCCGCCGACCCGTGATCGCTACGTGATCTACTATCGCAACGACGTGCGCAGGAGCGGGGTCGACGGACGCGCGTTGCGTGCCACCGCCAAGCGGCTGCTAGCGGCCGCCGGCGAGGATGGTTCGTCCCTCTCGCTGACGCTGGTCGGCGACGACGCGATGCGCGACCTCAATCGCGACCATCGCGGCAAGGATGTGCCGACCGACGTGTTGTCGTTTCCCCTCGACGGTCCCTCGACTACGTTTCGCTACGCTCGGGATGACGAGGCGCACGTCGAGCACATGGTCGGAGACGTGGTCATCTCGGTCGATACCGCGCGCAAGCAGGCTGCCGAGTACGATGCGCCGTTGCAACGCGAGCTCGAACGGTTGCTGATCCACGGGATCTTGCACGTGCTCGGGCACGATCACATGGAAGCCGATGAGCGCGCGAAGATGGAAGCCGAGGAGCGCCGGCTGGCGAGCGCCATCGGCATGCCCTGGCCGTACCTGACGTGAAGCTGTTCCGTTCGCTCAACCACGCCTTCGAAGGCATCATGTACGCGGCCCGGACCCAGGCCAACATGCGCATCCACCTGGTCGTGGCGGCGCTCGTCCTGACCGCGACGTTGCTCCTGCGCCTCGACCGTTTCTACGTCATCGCGCTCGTCATCCTGATCGCGCTGGTGCTGGCGCTCGAACTGGTCAACACCGCGATCGAGGCGATAGTCGATTTGCTCACCGTCGCGCACCACCCGCTCGCCAAGACCGCCAAGGACGCGGCGGCGGGTGCCGTCCTGATCGCCTCGGCAGCCGCGGTCGCGGTCGGCTACCTGATCTTCTATCAGGGCATCACCAGCGGCGGCGCGACCGTCTTCGCGGCCGTCCAGGCCGTCCCGGCCAACGTGGCCCTGATCGTGCTGGTGGTGGCCGGCATCCTGGTCATCGTGGCCAAAGCCTGGACGGGCCGGGGCTCTCCGCTCCAGGGGGGCGCCGTAAGCGGCCATGCGGCCCTGGCGTTCGCGGCCGCCACCTTGCTCGCGATGTTCTACCAGCGGCCCTTGCCGGCGCTCCTAGGGTATCTGATCGCGGCGCTGGTGGCCCAGTCGCGGGTCGAGGCCAAGATCCACTCGGCCTTCGAGGTCATCTGGGGCGCCATTCTGGGCTCGGTGATAGCCCTGGCTTTGTATTTGCTCGTCCACCCTCACGTCGTGCTATAATGGCCCGGCTTTGTCGAACACGACCCCCCCTCGACCCCACGAGCCCCCTGGCGCCCGCACGGCTCAGGGGGCTGTGGTAACCCGATGACCCAAGTCCAAGATCTTCAGGTCGCCGCCCTCGTGGCGCTCGTCCTGACCGCGGCGTTCTTCGCCGCCTCCGAGGGCGCGCTGATCTCGGTCTCGCGTCTGCGCGTGCGCGGCATGGTCGAGCGGGGCGTGAAGCGCTCCAAACCGCTGCTCACGATCCTGGACGATCGCAACCGCTTCCTGACGACGGTCCTGATCGGCAACACGATCGTGCTGCTGGGTGCCGATTCGCTGGCGACCTATCTGTTCATCCAGCTCGGTTTCCCGGATGCGGCGCTCATCTCGACCGCCGTGATGACGTTCGTCATCCTGCTCTTCGGCGAGATCATCCCCAAGACGGTCGCCGTCTCCGATGCCGATCGCTGGGCACTGCGTCTCGCGCCGACCATGAAGGCGGTGGCGTGGTTCCTCACGCCGCTGGTCGTGCTCTTCGGGTTCTTGCGCGACCTGCTGCTCAAGCCGCTCGGCGTGAAGAACGCGCACCAGATCTTCGTGACCGAAGACGACATCCGCACGCTGGTCAACGTCGGCGCCGAACAGCGCGTGATCGAAGAGCAAGAGCGCGAGATGATCCATTCGATCATCGAGTTCGGCGACACCATCGTCCGCGAGGTGATGACGCCGCGCCCCGAGATCGTGGCCGTCTCGATCGACGAGTCGCCCCGCCGCGCGCTCGACCTGGTGATCGCCGAAGGCTACTCCAAGCTCCCGGTCTATCAAGAGTCCAAGGACGACGTGGTCGGCGTGGTCCACGATCGCGAGCTGCTGATCGCGCTCGCCAACGGCGCGCTCGCGGCATCGTCGCTGCGCTCGCTCATGCGTCACGTCTCGCACGTGCCGGAGACCAAGAAGATCGCCGAACTGCTGCGCGAGATGCAGCGCGATAAGTTCTCGATGTCGATCGTGGTCGACGAGTACGGCGGCACCGCCGGGCTGGTCACGATGGAAGACCTGCTCGAAGAGATCGTCGGCGAGATCCGGGACGAACACGACGAGGACGAGCAGGAGCCGATCCGGATCGTGAACGAGAACGAAGCAGTCGTCGACGCCGGCGTCAATATCGAAGACGTCAACGCCAAGCTCGGCACGCGCCTGCCGACCGAGGAGTTCGAGACGATCGGCGGCTACACCGTCGGCCTGTTCGGACGACTGCCGGTCGAAGGTGAAGAGATCGATGCCGATACGCACACCCGTCTACGGGTGGATCGCACGCGCGGACGGCGCATCATGGCGGTCCACGTCTACTCGTCGAACGGGCGCGTCAAGCACGCGCTCGGGGACGACAGCGAGATCGAAGAGATCGAGGATACCGACGATGTCTGACGCCGACGACCTGCTCGACGCCGCGCGCGCCGTACGTCTGAAGGCCTACGCGCCGTACTCGAACTTCCTGGTCGGTGCGGCGGTGCGCGCCGATGACGGCACCATCGTGGTCGGGTGCAACGTCGAGAACGCCAGCTACGGCCTGGGCATCTGCGCGGAGCGCAACGCCATCACCACCGCCGTCGCGATGGGGCATCGCCGCTTCACCGGGATCGCGATCGCCGGCCCCGACGGGATCGCGACCGCGCCGTGCGGCGCGTGCCGCCAGTTCATCGCCGAGTTCGATCCGGCCATGCCGGTGACGTATACCGGTCCGGGCGAACCGGTCGAGACCACGCTTGCGTATCTGCTGCCGGAGTCGTTCGGCCCGCACGCGCTAGGAAAATAGGCTCGCCGTGAGTCAGCCCCGCGCGTACAAAGCGCGCGGCATCGTCCTTCGCGCGCGCAATCTCGGCGAAGCCGATAAGATCGTCACGTTCTTCACCGACGAGAGCGGCAAGCTGGACGCGGTCGCCAAGGGCGTACGGCGCGCCAAGAGCCACCTGGCCGGCCGCCTCGAGTTCGGCTCCGAGAGCATGCTCACGCTCCATCGCGGCCGCAATCTCGACATCATCGTCGGAGCCGATCTGGTCAGCTCGCGCTGGATCGTCGAACCCGCCGCGTTCGCGGCCGCTAGCGTCGTGCTCGAGACGATCGACGCGCTCTCCGAACCGGACTTCCCGATGCCCGAGGTCTACGCGCTGCTTTCCAACGCGCTGGCGGCGCTCGCGCGCAGCGAGGATCCGACCGCGTTGCTGCCGCGCTTCCAGCTCCGCTTTCTCGACGCGCTCGGCATCGCTCCGCCGCAGGACCGGTGCGCGCGCTGCGGCGCCGCGTTCGGGTCGAAGGGCGCCTGGCTGGACGAAGAGCACGGCTCGTTCGCGGGGTTGGAGTGCCGCGAGACCTGGCGCGACATGCTCGAGCTCGACCCCGACGACGTGGAGAATCTGGCGGCGCTGGGCGCGCCGCGCGGCGAAGGGGCGGCGATGCGCGCCCGGCCCCGGGTCGCGATCGCGATCGACCGGCTGATCTCGTATCACGTCGGCCGGCGCCTGCGAGCGGGAGCCCATGCGGCCGAGTTCGTAAGGGCCAAACCGTGAGCGTGATGGCGTTGGACGTGGGCAGCAAGCGGATCGGGATCGCGATCTCGGATCCGGGCGGGACGTTCGCGTTGCCGGTCGGGACGATCGAGCGGACGAATCTTCGGAGCGACTTCGCGCGTATCGTCGAGTATGCAGAATCCTACGGCGCGCGCGAGTTGGTGGTCGGCGACCCCGTCTCGCTCTCGGGCGCGCGCGGGATCGCGGCCGAGAAGATGGATGCGTTCGTGACGGCGTTGCGCGAGGTCTTTACGGGTACGATCCATCGCGTGGACGAGCGCATGACGACCGCCCAAGCGACCAAGACGTTGATCGCCGCCGACGTCTCGCGCGCCAAACGCAAGACCGTCGTCGACAAGATGGCGGCCGCGTTGATCCTCGAGAGCTTCTTGGCCAAGCGCCGTCGCGAGAGCGAGGGCCGCTGATGCGTGCCATCCTCGCGCGTGTGGCCGGCGCGCTGGCCGCCGCGGTCGTGGTCGCCGGGCTGTGGTTCTATCAGACCGCCCTGCACGCGACCGGCTATCCGGCGGCCACCACCCACGTCGTCATCCCGGTCGGCTCGACGTTCTCGGAGATCGCCGCCGACCTGGCCGACAAGGGCGTGATCGGCAACGCCTTCGCGTTTCGTCTGCTCGCGAAGCTGACCCACGCCGAGACCGACGTCCACGCCGGCGAGTTCCGCTTCGACGCGCACTTGACCGAACGGCAAGTGCTGCAACAACTCCAGAGCGGCGGCGCGCAGATCGCCGTCTGGGTGACGATCCCCGAGGGCTTCACCGCCAAGGAGATCGCCGCGCGACTCGCCGACGCGCACGTGAGCGACGCGGTGTCGCTGGAGCATGCGTTCGCGACATCGCACCTGACGGTAGACGGCACGCGCACCAAGACGCTCGAAGGCTTCCTGTTCCCGTCGACCTATCTGGTGCCGACCGACGCGTCGGCCGACGTGGTCGCGAAGCAGATGACCGATCAGTTCGCCCTCGAGCTGCCGCGCGACGCGGTCGCCAAGGCGAAGGCCCTGCACCTGACGGTCCCGCAGGTGGTCACGGTCGCGTCCCTGGTCGAACGCGAGGCCAAGGTCGACTCCGAGCGCGCGCTGATGGCCGGCGTCTACTACAATCGCCTGCGCCTGGGGATGCCGCTCCAGGTCGACGCCGCCATCGAGTATGCCTTGCCCGAGCACAAGACCGAGCTCTCGTTCCGCGACCTGGCGATCGACTCGCCGTACAACACCTATAAATACGCCGGATTACCTCCGACCCCGATCGCCAACCCCGGCAAGGCATCCCTGGACGCCGCGTTCAATCCGCAAAAATCCGACTATCTGTACTACGTCTACATGGGCAACGGGCATAGCGCGTTCGCCAAGACCTTGGCCGAACACAACGCCAACGTCGCCAAGTACCTGAAGTAGCACCAGCACCCTACCGAGAGGAGCACCATGGGCTCGAATAACGGAGAGACCGGTCACGGCCACGATCACGAGCACGGTCCGCTCGAACTGCGCGAAGTGCTGATGATCGAGACCAAAGACGGCAAGGAACTGCCGTTCGAAGTCGTCGGCACCCTCGAGGACCCCGACGACCACCAGACGTACGCGGTCCTGATGTACGAGGACGAGGAGAAGGACGAGCAAGAGTTCATCGTCACCGACGTCGAGGGCAAACTGCTCGAGGACGAAGGCCTCGCACAAGAGATCCTCGACGAGTTTCTGCTCTTCGCCGAAGAGGCCGGCGAGGGCGAGGAAAGCACCAACTCATAAAGGTCCTATTTCTCTCGGCGAACGTCGGCGTCGGCCACGTCGCGGCGGCCAACGCCGTCGTCGCGGCCTTGCGTGCCGACGATCCCGACGTGCAGACATCGGTCGTCGACTCGTACGAGTATGCTGCGCTCGCGATGTCGCGCGTGGTCTCCGAAGGCTACCTGCAGATGGTCAAGACCATCCCGAAGATGTATGGCTACATGTACCTGCAGGCCGAGCGCGCGACCGAGGTCGGTCCGTTCCGCCTTTGGGCGCATCAGTTCACCGCCGGCAACCTTCGGCCCCTGCTGCTCGAAGAGCGCCCCGACGTGGTGGTCTGCACGCACGCGTTCCCGTGCGGTGCGATGGTCGAGTACAAACGCGCGTATCCCGACGCGCCGCCGGTGGTCGGGGTCGTCACCGATTTCGCCGTCCACGCGTTTTGGATCCATCCCGAAGTCGACGCCTATGCGGTCGCTACCGACGCGATGCGCGACGTGATGATCGCACGCGGTATCGCGCCGGAACGGATCGCGGTGACCGGTATTCCGGTCGATCCACGCTTCGGCACGATCGGCGAATCGCGAGAGGCGCTCCGTGCCCGGCTCGATCTGCCGGCCGATCGGAAGATCGTGCTGATGATGGGCGGCGGTCTGGGTATGGGCCCGATCGTCACCATGATGCGTGCCCTCGCGGGCTCGCGGGAACCGGTCTGCGCGGTCGTCATCGCGGGTCGGAATCCGAAGCTGCGCATGCGCGTACTGGCCGCCGCGCACGGCCTGGACTATCCGGTCCGGGTGCTGCCGTTCGTCGATAATGTCCACGAGTACATGCATGCCGCGGACGTGCTGCTCACCAAGCCCGGTGGGCTGACGACCGCCGAGGCACTGGTCGCGGGCGTGCCGATGGTCTTGTTTAAACCGCTGCCCGGACAGGAAGAACGTAACGTGCGCTATCTGACCGAGAAGCGCGCCGCCGTCCGGGCCAAGACCCCGGCCGAGCTGGAGCGCGCGGTCCGGGAGTTGATCGAGAATCCGGCGCGGACCGGGAAGATGGCCGCCGCCGTCCGCGAAATCGCCCGTCCTGACGCCGCTGCGGAGATCGCGGCGATCGTCCGGCGTCTAGCCGCTCGCAAGGAGATAGCCGTCTGATGCTACCGTCAAATCGTACCTACGCGTTTTGGCTCGCCCTGCTGCGCATCGGGGTCGGTGGAGCGTGGCTCGCCCACGGCACGAGCAAGTTCTTGCATCCCGAAGCCTTCATGCCGCCGAACGGCTTGATCTCGAAAGTCGTCGCGAACGCCGTCGCCAATAGCAGCGGTCCGTACCACGATTTCTTGGCGAACACCGTGACCCCGAACATCGGCCTGTTCGCCGAGGCGACCCGGGTCGGCGAGGTCATCGTCGGGTGCCTGTTGGTGCTCGGCTTCCTGACGCGCCTTGGCGGCCTTGGCGGTATGCTGCTGACGCTCAACTATATGCTCGCGCAAGGGGAGTTGGGGAGCACCGACGTGCTGGGTACGCTCGACGGCGCGACCTTCTTGCTCTGCGCCATCAACTTCGTATTGCCGACGGGGCGCGCGATCGGTTTGGACTGGTTCTTCTCGCGGCCGCGACCGGCGCCGGTGCCCGTAGCCGCTGCCCCGGCGGCCGGCCCGACGGTCACCGCTCCGAGCGGCGCGGTCCAAGCCGAGTTCGTCGACGAACGCCCGCTGGACGGCCCGAGCGCCCCGCCCAACTGACCAAAGTCGCATCGCTCCATACTAGGTACGAAAGCGCCGTTTGTGGTATAGTCGGTCGTCCCCCGTGGAGAGATGGCCGAGCGGCTGAAGGCGGCGGTTTGCTAAACCGTTATACGATGTAAAGTCGTATCGAGGGTTCGAATCCCTCTCTCTCCGCCAGCGTCCCTCGGCAGGGAACGCGATGCGAATCGCGTATTCGGGGTGGTCGCGCCGCTGCGCGATGTTTGCGGTCGTAGCTCAATTGGATAGAGCAACAGGCTACGAACTTGTAGGTTGGGGGTTCGAGTCCCTCCGACCGCAGATGTGAAGAGAAGACCGGAGCGTACGCTCCGGTCTTCTCGCTTTCTGCCCAAGCGCGCGCCGACGCATTTCAAAGGGAACCAAGCATGCGGATTCGTACATGGGCCGATAGACTGACGGCCCGAAGGAAGGAGCAATCGTGTTCTACGACATCGTTCTTTTTCTGCATCTGGTCACGATCGCCGCGGCGTTCTTCGTCGCCGGAGTGCTCATGAGCGGCCTGTTGCGCATGCGATCCGCGGCCGATATCCGGCATGCCCGAGCCGCCGCCGCTCTATGCGCGACGTGTTCGAAGCTCTTGCCGATCTCGTTGCTGATCCTGCTGGTGACCGGCGCGTATCTGACTCAGGTCCGTTGGAGCTGGTCGACGCCATGGATCGACGTCGCGATACTCGGGCTCCTGATGATGGGCGCGCTCGGTGGCGGCGTGCTCGGCCGGCGGGAACGCGCGCTCCATGCGTTCTTGGCCGACTACTCGGGCGAAGCCATCGATCCGGCGACCGCGTTGCGATTACAGGACTCCGTACTCATGATCGGCAGCACGGTGATGCCGCTCATCGCGATCGGCGTGATGCTCGTGATGGTCACGAAGCCCGGCCTCGTCGTCGGGATCCTCGAGCTGGCGGTCGCGACGGCCCTCGGGGCCTTCATCGGCGCTCGCGTCCAGGCCCGCCTCGTCCCTTCGTCCGCCCGATGAACGCGAGGATCCCGCCTCACTGCTTGCGCGGGATCAGGATCAGCTGAGCTTGCGGGTAGTTGAAGATCAGGTTGAAGTTCTTGATGAAGTCGAAGCCGACCAGGATCTGGCGTCCGTAGAACGACGGGGATTTGCAGGCCGGCGCATCCGTGTAGGAGATCGGTCCGACTGAGACGCTGTCGAGCCGGCCGCAATCGTCGACCTCGACACCGCCGACACCCGAGAAGCCCTTGTGGCTCTTCAAGTATCCGGAGGCCGAGTTATCGACGAGCATGCGGACTCCGTAACGCGTCGTCAACTGATTCGAGATATCGACGTCGCCCGAGTCCCCGGAATCGAGCAACGCGATGACGTCGGTCGATCCGTTGACCTTCATCGGGATCTGCGGGACCTGTTCCGAAAGGTCGACGGTGAGCACGAAACCCTGCTGTTGGGCCTCGAACGCCTTGGGGTCGTAGAGCGTCATCGTGCGTTTGTCGAGGTCGACGCTCACCACCGCTCCGGCGAAGAGGTCGAAGCCGATCAGCCCGTCGAAGCGGCCGCCGAAGTCGACCTTCCCAGCGCTCACGATCACGTTCGAGAGTACGTTGTCGCCGAACGCCATGGTGTCGACCCGGTCGACCTCGGTCTTCACGTCGCCGCCGATCCCGCTGGCGCTCGAGCTGTCGATGCGCTTGAGCTTCGCCTTCCCGGCGAAGCCTTGGGTGAAGAAGAAACCACTGGCGCCGGTGTCCATGACGAAGTGTCCCTTGACGCCATTGACGACGGCGTCGACGTAGATCGCATGGTCGTAGTCGGTATCGCTATCGCGGAAGACGATCGGGAACGACTTGCCGTTCGCGAATGACCACTGCGCCGTCTGCCCCGGCGGGTGCAGGTCCTCGTTCGTGACGGGAGCGTTGCCGGCGATCTGGTCGTACGTCGATACGCTCTTGCTGTCGTCGTACCGCCACTTCGAGACGATCTTCTTGCCCGGCGCGGCTTCGGCGTAAGCATCGATATTGACGGTGGTCTCGTAGGTTCCGTCCGGGTCGATGACCGCTCGACCGTATGCGCCGGTGGCCGGATCGACGTACAGATCGATCGGATAGGCGACGTCTGAGGCGACCCGGACGATCGAGTAGGTCTTCCCGTCGATATCCTTGGTCCCGCGCAAGGTGCCCGTCATCGTCGACGTTGCTTCGTTGAAGATCAGGTCGCGCGCGATGTTGTACTTCTGCAAGTCCCCGAGTTCCGGGCGGATGAACCCGCTGTCGTTGGTCGCCCAGAAGATGCGGCCCGTGAAGCCCGCGCTCGAGTCGGTGTTGCGGGCGACGTTGTGGGTATCGCGACGCCACCCGATACCGGCGCGTCTCTCGACGAACGTCGAGGCTGTCGTTCCATCGTCCTTCGTCGTGTGCCCGCTCGCTTTGAGCGAGTTGAGACTCCCGTCGCCGAACTGCCACCCTACGAAGGCC
>Ga0070691_10000306_pt1 | contig 17195 bp, 14 predicted proteins | sample KBSK1101metaG_FD_64673 | JGI IMG/M metagenome (GOLD analysis project Ga0070691, IMG submission 64673) | Corn, switchgrass and miscanthus rhizosphere microbial communities from Kellogg Biological Station, Michigan, USA - KBS K1-10-1 metaG | ecosystem: Host-associated > Plants > Roots >... | reverse complement strand
GATCTTGCCGTCGAGGCGATCCGGCATGAACTGCCGCATGAAGTGGAAATCGCCGGCGATGATGTCGGCTTCTTCGTAGTACTGCGGATACTTCGGCTCGGGCGGCTTGTCTTGTTTCTTGCCGGTCGGATAGAAGAACTGGAACGGCAGCTTGCACGCGTCGGGCAGATATTTTTCGGCCATCTGCTCGAACTCTTTGAGACCGCGCACCGGCTTGTCCAGGTCGAGCGCGAAGATGAAGTCGCCGAAGAGCACGTCGGCGCCCGCATCGACCAACGCTTGGGCCAAGCCGAAGCGATCGAGCGCACTGACCATCAGGACGTGCTTGCCGCGCAGCTCCATGCCGAGATCGTCTTGCATGAAGCGCACGGCTTCGCGTTCGAGCGTATTCTTCAAGCCGCTCCCGTCGACGACCGGCGTGACCTTCGCTGCCTCGAGCAGCCGCACGCCGTCGCGGAGTGCGTAGCGGTGCGTGCCGGCGTACAGGTAGACATCGATGCCGCCCAGGCCGATCGCGTCGACGTGGCCGTCGAGTTCCTTGACCTTGGCGATGGCCGCGTCGAGCTTGCCATCCATCCCGATGCGCGAGATGTCGAACTCTTCGCCGAGCAGATCCGTCACCGCCCGATGATCGCGCGTCGAGGAACCTAAAGAAACGGAGACTATTTTTTTCATCTTGGTATCCTCAGCTGCGCGACGGCATCGAGTACCATCAGAAAGAGTGCGCCGACCGCAAAGAACATCGATGCCAGGATCATCAGGTTCAGGAGAAAGGTCCGCGCCGAGTAGGCGCCATCCAGCGCCAATCTGATTCTTGCTCGCGAGACATCTACCACATCTGCGCGCGCGATGAATATCTCGCGGTCTATGCTAGAAAACGCTCGCAATACCCCGACGATCGCCAAGACGATGCACGCGGCGAAAATCGAAAGAAACACCCAGGGCCACGGACCGGTCGCGCTCGTTACGGCGACCCTCGCAAGTGCCGATTCGAGCGGCTGGTAACTCGCCGCGAGGAGGCCCATGGTGACGGCGAATATCGCTATTGACTGGACCTGCAGCGAGGCCAATTCATCGAGCATCCACTTCGCCGCCACATCCGGAGCGACCACGATACTATTCTCGTCGCGCTCGTTCATACTGCGATCCCTCTCCGTGCGGCCGCGGCTGCTCGGCGGGCGTCCAACTCTTCTTCGCCGATGGCGGCGTCGAAGGCGCGCATGCCAGCGAGTTTGAAGCCGCAGCGGTCGGCCATCTGTTCCATCTCGACGACCTTGGCGAGATCGATGCCGCGGCCGAGGGTGAACGGCTCGCAGCGGCCTTCGAGCGCGAGCACCATCGTCTCGCTCATGCAGGCGAGCGCGGTGCGCGGCGGGAGGTTCAGGTCGAACTCCTCGCCGGGTTGGCGCATCCGTTCGAGGTGCGGCGTGCCGGGCATCAGCATGTTGCCGCCTTCGATCACCAGCACGTCGGGGCGCTCGACCGATACGCGACGGCTGACGTCGTGCGGCAGGGAGAGTTCGCAGACGACCGCGCCGGTCTGCAGGTCTTCCGGCTGGATCACGTCGGCGGTCGACGAAGTAGCGGTCAGGATCAACTGCGCCTTGCGTACGGCCGGCGAGATCTCGACCGAGTAGGAGACCTCGCACGGAAGTTCCGGCGCGATCTCCTCGGTGAACTTGCGCAGGCGCGTCTCGTTGCGCGCGACCAGGATCAGGTGCTTCACGCGCGGCGCGATCAGGCGCGCGCAAGCGGAGCCGATCGAACCGGTCGCGCCGACCACGACGGCAGTCGAGACCGACGGATCGATACCCATCTCGTGCGCGCCGCGGAACAGGCTCTGGATGCCGGCCGCGATGGTGAGCGAGTTGCCGGTCGTCACCGGGATCGGCGAGCGTTCGTTGATGGTGACGCCCGCATCGCCGACGACGCCGGTGAACGCGCCGAGCCCGGCGACGTTCGCGCCGAGATCGACGCCGATCTGGATGGCCTTGAGGATGCGATCGTAGACCTGTTCGCGCGGGAACTCCATCATCTGCTCGGGCAGCAGCGGTGCGCCGACGAACCAGCCTTCGGTCTCGCGACCGTCCGGCGCGCGTACGCCGGTGACGTGGGCGACGCCCCAGGGCGGCATCCACTCCATGATCTTGCGCACGATCGGCGCGCCCTTGCCCTTCGCACCCGGCTCGTAGCGCGCGACGTCGTCGAGCGAGAGCGGATGGATGACGAAGCAGAACTTCGCGGGGGCGTTCACGGCGCTTAGGCCCTCTCGGCTTCGCGCTTGAGCGCGGCCAGCATCATCTCGCTGTTCTCGCGGACCTTCTTCTGCAAGGTCGGGCCGATCAGCTCGGCCAGCGTCGGCACGCCGAAATCGTATTCGACCGTCAGCTTCACGGTCGTCACGCCGCCGGCTTCGTCGAACGTCCAAGCGCCCTCGAACGTGTCGAGATCGCCTTCGAGCAGTTTGTACTCGATGCGCAAGGCATCGTCGTTGAACCGATCCTCTTCGATCCATTCGATCGGGGCTTCTTCGACGAGCGTCTTCCATTTGGTCAACACGCGATCGGGGTGACGTTCCAGGACGGTCACGGTCTCGACGTCGGGCATGAACTCAGGGAAGCGGTCTTGCTCCTTGGCGAGTTCGTAGACGGCGGAGGCCGGGGCGTTCACGGCAATTGTGGCTTCAACGTAGGGCATCTATAGTCGGCCGAGATTCGTTCGGGCAGTTTCTACCCCTGCGCGCAGCGCGGCGATGGCGGTCGCGACCTCGGCCTCGGTGACGATAAGAGGCGGCTCAAGGCGGATCACCTTCTGCTGGTTGAGGGTCCAGGCCGCCGTCACGCCGCGCTTGACCATCTCGGGGATGATCCAGCCGCCGTAGCCCTCGTTCGCAAGTTCGACACCGCAGAGCAGACCGAGGCCGCGCGCCTCTTTGACGACATCCGGGAACTCAGCGGCGACCGCCGCGCAGCCCGCCAGCAGTTGCTCGCCACGAGCGCGCGCATTCTCGGCCAAACCGTCCTCTTCGAGGACGTCCATCGCTGCCAACGCCGCGGTGCAGGCCAGTTCGCTACCCCCGAACGTCGAGGTGTGGATCAGCGGCTGTTTGCCGTAGGCCTTCGTCCAGATCGCGGTGCGCGCGATGAAGGCGCCGACCGGCACGATGCCGCCCGAGAGCCCCTTGGCGAGCGTCATCACGTCGGGCACGACGCCGTCGCGATCGCAGCCGAAGCGATAACCGCATCGGCCGAGGCCCGTCTGCACTTCGTCGGCGATGAACAGCGCACCGGCGCGATCGCACGCCTCGCGAACCGCGCGTAGGTAACCGGGCGCCGGGATGTTGACGCCGCCCTCGCCTTGAACCGGTTCGACCACGAACGCTGCCGCATCGACCAACGCTTCGTCGAGCGCGCCGACGTCGCCGAAGTCGATCAACGCAGCGTCGGCGAGCAGCGGGCGGAACGGATCTTGGAACGCGGCGCGACCCGAGATCGAGAGCGCGCCGAGGGTCTTGCCGTGGTAGGAGTCGCGGGTCGCGACGATCTTGGCGCGACCGGTCGCGACGCGCGCGAGTTTGATCGCGCCTTCGATCGCTTCGGTGCCGCTGTTGCACCAGAACGAGATCGTCAGATCGCCCGGCGCGAGCTCGGCCAGGCGCTTCGCTGCGCGCCCCATCGGCACGTTGAACATGGTCTTGCCGGAGAGCGACATCAGGTCGAGTTGCTCGCGCACCGCCGCGAGCACGCGCGGATGCGAATGCCCGAGGGTGAAGACGCCGTAGCCGCCTGCGAAATCGAGGTACGGCTTGCCGTTCTGATCCCAGATGGTGCAGCCTTGGGCGCGCGTCTCGACCGGCGATCCCGACATGCGCATGACGCGCGCGAGCGGCGGATTCAGATAGCGCTTGTAGTTCTCGTAGACCTCGTCCAACAGCGCCTGCGGCGACTCCGCGCCATAGAGCGCATCCTGCGGCTCAACCATGCTTTCCGGGTTCGCTGGGGGCTTGTCAAATCCGGTTTTCGAGGGATTAGACCTATGCCTGGGGCGTTTCGATGGTGTCGACGAGCAGCCTGACACGTTGCCTCGCCGCGAGTTCGATCCTCGCACGCTCCAGGTACCGGGGTTGAACCTCGATCGACCGCGTGATAAGGTGATGTGGTGTCAGGCTGCTTGTCACGCAAGCGCCGGGCCGTCCGCAAGGACTGTCCGGCGCTTCGTTTTCCGGCTATGCCGCGACGGCGTTCGCTTCGATTCCCGCGATGGTGGCCTCGATGATTCCGGCGACCTCGTCGGCGGAGTCGATGGTCATGATCTGGGCGCGGAGTTGGGCTCCGCCATGGATGCCCTTCAAGTAGAGCGCGACGTGCTTGCGCATCTGCGGGACGGCGCGGGCTTCGCCGAGTTCCGCGACCATCGTGCGCAGATGCACGATCGCGTAGCGCAGGCGATCGGCGGCGCTCGGTGACGGGCGGGCTTCGCGGCCTTCCATCAGATCGGCGATCTGCGAGATCAGCCACGGATTGCCGAGGGTCGCGCGCCCGAGCATGATCGCATCGACCCCGCTATCGCGCATGCGCTGCATCGCTTTGTGCGGGTCGTCCAAGTCGCCGTTGCCGATCACCGGGATATCGATCGCGCGCTTGAGCGCCGCGATGTGCTCCCAGTCGGCGCTGCCTTTGTAGAACTGCCGGGCGGTGCGCGCGTGCAGCGTCACCGCTCGCACGCCGACGCTCTGCGCGCGCTTCGCGACGTCGACGTAGACCAGATCGCTCTCGGTCCAACCCAGGCGCATCTTCATCGTGACCGGACAGTCGACCGCGTTCACGACCGCGCGCATGATCTCTTCGCAGCGACCGGGATCGCGCAGGCAGGCCGAGCCGCCGTTGGTCTTCACGACCTTAGGCGCGGGGCAACCGAAGTTGATGTCGACGATATCGGCGCCGCATTCGCGCACGAGCTTGGCGGCGTCCGCCATCGTCTGCGGATCGTCGCCCCAGAGCTGGGTCGAGACCGGGCTCTCGAGGCCGTGGCGGTCGATCATCTCCATCGTGCGCTTGCTCCCGAACTTGAGCGCGTTGGACGAGACGAACTCGGTGACGGTCAGGCCCAGGCCGAACGGCTTGTAGAGCCCACGCATGGTGCGGTTGGTCACCCCCGACATCGGCGCGAGCACCAATGGGGGCCAGATCGAGATGCTGCCGATCTTCAGCGGGTCAACCGTGCGAGCCATAGCGCCGCCTAGTATAGCATGCCCCAGAGGGGGGAGCGAGCTAGTGGTACATGTTGCCGTTGATGACGACGAAGCCGACGGTCGGCCAGGAGCCGGTGTCGTTCTCGGTCCAGTCCATGCCTTGGGTGCTGGCGTTGTCGTAGTAGTAGCGGCCTTGGACGTACGAGTAGTCGCCGGTCTTGGTCCACGGCCAGGTCGCCGGGGCGGTCTTCATCGCGTTGAGATTGCAGACGATCTCGATCTGATACCCCGAGGGCAACTGCACGTAGTAGTAGCCGTGCAGACCGCTCGAGGTCGTCTTGGATGGGAGGACCGTGGTCACGATGCCGCAGACGTTCTCCTCGATGTACGAGACCTTGAGCGTGCCGTTCGCATAGGCCGCCTGGTCGGTACCGAACTTGGCGTTGTTGCACGGCCAGTTCGAGGTCGGCGCCGATGCGGTGTAGATACCGCCCGCGGCGCTCAGCACGTAGAGCGTATTCGACGCGTCCGCGATCGCCACGCCGGAACCACCCGGCGCGGTCCAGTTCGCGCCGTCGATGTCGTAGTAATAGATCGTTCCGGCGGAATCCGTGCTCAGCACGAAGAGGCCGCCGTTCGCCGGGGCCAACGCCTTCGCCGTACCGGGGATCTGGACGTAGCTCGCGTCCACATTGCGATAGTAGATCTGGCCGGTCGAGTTGAGGATGTAGAACCCGCCCGGCGCGATCGTCCCGTGCGTCGTCGTATCGAAGGACGCGACCAGCGAGACGCCCGAACCGCTGGCCTGCGACCACGCGCCGCCGCTGTAATGCCAGATCGCGTGATCCGGACCACCTGCGTTGGAGAGGACGAAGATGCTGTTATCGGCGACCGCGGCGATCGCGACCGCTCCACCGCCGAGCGAGGACCAGTTGCCGCCGCTGTAGGCGTACGTCCCGCCGCTCGAGTTGACGGCATAGAGCGTCCCGTCCGGCGCGATCGCGAGCGTCGATGCTTGGCCTGAGATGTTCGTCCACGTCCCGCCGGCGTAATGCCAGATGTACTTGTCCGGGCCCGCGGGCTGATCCGAGAGCACCCACATCGATCCGTCGGGTGCGCCGAAGACGCTGCTACCCGTACCCGGTACGGTGCTCCATCCGACGGTCGTGATGGTGTTGGCCGGTCGACGCGAGGTCATCGCGCTCGCGGGCAGGATCGCGGTCTTGACCATCGGCGCGACCGGGATCGCTCCCGGCGAGGTCGACGCCGGCGTCGCAAGCCGGGGGAGGCCGGTGGTGGCGGGGCCGCCGCTGCAGGCCGCCAAAGTGGCGACGACGACGAGGGCGAGGGCGTGCTTGAACATGTTTCGGCTCCGTGAAGCAGGTCGGTCAGTCATCGGCGATTCCGACGTCGGTCCCGTCCGCGAACTCGATCGCGTCCGGGCGGGTGATGTAGGTCTTGGGCCGGCCAGAGGCCGCCATCATGGTCCCGGTCGCACTCCCGAAGTTGGCGTAGCGAACGGGTAACGCGAACCGCACGGCCGCGTGCGGCGGAACCGCATGGTCGATATTGAGCTCGATGTCGCCGACCCGCTTGCGCGTCGCGGCATCCGTGACGACCAGATCGACGTCGACGTGTTTGAACGCCTTGGCCGTCTTGTTGTGCAGCACGACGTCGAACGCGATCGCGCGCGCCCCGTCGCGGCCGGCGAGCACCCGCGCGTCCATCAGCACCGCCATCTTCGCGGCGTTACGCTTGATATCGCGCTCGTAGTTCGCGATCGCGCGCTGGCCGTTCTCGTAGCCGATCTGATAGTTCACGATCTGCTGCACGGTCTTACCCGCGTACGCCTCGGGGCGGTCGCGGTTCTGCTCCATGAAACGCCGGTACGCGGCCGGCAGCGGTGCCGTCGAGACCGGCGCGGGCGACGCCGCTTGCGAGGCCGCCTGATGCGGCGAACAGCCGAACGGCGCTAGCGCGAGCGCCAGCACCGTTCCGAGAGCACGTCCGCGCAACGCTATCGCCTGTGCGGCGTCAGCAAGGCTGACCGGATACGAAGTTCACGTTGAGCACCGGATGGAGCTCGATGCCGTTGGGCGCGACGCCCGTCTGGCCGTGGAGCGGATCGAAGTACGGCACGCCGGTGATGTCGACGACGACGCCGGTCGTGGGGAACGGCTGGACCGAACCCGGCGGCTGCGTGTTGAAGCAGGTCGTCAACTTGGTCCGGACCGCGGCGTAATAGCTGCCGAAGTTCGAGGCGCAGGCCGCGTTGCAGAGCTGATCCGGCGGTTCGACGATCATCGTGTTGGCCGGGTTATCGACCTGGCCGACGACGATGTGATAGTCGTGATCGGATTCGGTCTTCCAATCGAGCAACACCGCGCGAAGCGTCACCACTTGCGTCTCCCACGGCGCGTAGCGCGTCGTGTCGTTGTTCGACGAGTAGCCGGACGGGATCGGGATCGCGCGCAACGTGTTCACGTCGACCAGTTGCGGCGTGTAGTTGACGGTCGACGCGTACAGATCGTCGAGCGTCTTGATGTGCCAGCGTTCCGTTCCGCAGTGCGGAGCGGACGAATCGCAAGCCGCGCCCGGCGTGCCGAAGACGGCCGGCGTCGGGAACGGGGTCGGCCCGGTGGCCGGGGTCGGGGTCGGACCGCCGGTCGGCGTGGGCGATGGGGTCGGCGACGGCGAGGGCGTCTCGCCGGCCGAATAGACCGTCAGCGCGACGCCGACGCTGGTGTAACCGCTGGCCGAGACGGTCATGTTGGGCGACGAGATGGCCGCGCCGTTGTACGACACCGGCCACGACGCGGTACCGCTGTTAAAGGCGCCGATGGCGATCGCGCCGGTCAGATCGCTGGTCGCGAGCGACGGCGTGACGGGCGTGTTGGTGGCGTCGACCGGAACGCCGGGTCCGACGATCAGATCGCCCGCGCTATCGAAGGCCTCGAAGGTCGCCGTCACCGACGACGCGGTCCCCGAGTTGAGGAAGTTCGGCGCGAGATAGAGCCCGAGGGTCGCGACCACGCCGTCGAGCGAGACGGTGATCGGATTGACCTGCCCGATCTTGACGTCGAGCGAGGCGGTGTTGAGCGAGAGCGGCGTACCCGAACCGTCGGTGCTCGCGTACGTCTTGATGGTCAGCGCTTGGCCGAGCCCGACCGGTGCGTTGAAGTATGCGGTGCAGACGAAGTTGTCGCCGACCTGCGGACAGGCCGGGCCGCCGAGATCGAGCGTCACCACTTGCGGGCTGCCCATGCTCGGGACTTGGAACGTGACCGACTTGGTGTCGGGGGAGATGTAGGCGGGCGCCTTCGTGCCCGACCCGGTCTTCTTGACGGGGACGTGGATGCTCAACATCGCTTGCGCGAGCGCGGCGGTCGTCGGGCCGGATTCGGGCGTTGCGGGGCGCGTCTGCACCCCGGCCGCGCCGCTACATCCGGCGAGGAGGCTTGCGATCGCGATCGCAACGATGAGCGTCCGTTTCATGGAAGGGTCCCCTCGGTCGGTACGTTGCTACTAGTGGTTGGACGTGCTGACGACGACGCCGGTGATCGTCACGTGAACGGGAACGAGCACCGTCTGCGAACCGTCGGAGACGGTCAGTGTGGTCGAACCCGACGCGACCGCGCTGATGTTGACGGTCGCGGTGCCGGCGGTCATGGTGACCGGCGATGCGGCGACGGTCAGGACGCCGGTGTCGCTCGAGACCGCCGTGATCGATCCGCTGAAACCGGACTCGGTCACGGTCACCGACGAGGCTCCGGTCTGCAGCAGGCTGATCGGATTCGGGTTGACCGCGAGCGGGCTGCCCGGCGTCGGTGAAGACGTCGGCGTCACGACCGGCGTCGGCGATGTCGTCGGGGTCGGAGTCGGCGATGATGTCGGTGCCGGCGTGCCGGTGTCGGTCTCGTAGATCCCGCCCGCGCTCGACACGGCGAAGAGCTCGTTGTCGAGACCGACCGAGAGACTCACGGCCGCACCGGTCTGCAACGACCAAGGCGGAGCGTCGAAATCGAAGTAGTAGATCGCGTTACCACCGGCGCCGGCCGGTCCGGCGGCGAGTGCGAACAGGCCGCCCGGGCGCGAGGCCAGGGACGACGCGTGCTCGGGAAGCTGCGCGAAGCTGTTGTCGGTGTTCTCGTAGTAGATCTCACCGGCGTTGTTCAGGATGAACACGCCCCCCGGATTTACCGGATTTCCGCCGACGGTGTGGCTGCTCGGATCTTGCGAGCCGTAGACGCCGACGCCGCCGCCGGCGAGCTGCTGCCAGGACGTCCCGTTGTTCCGCCACAGGCCTTGGTCGCCCGCACCGGCGTTGGAGACGACGACGATCGAATTGTCGGAGAGCGTGGCGATCGACTTGGCGCCGCCGCCCGGCGAGCTCCAGTTGCCGGCGCTGTAAGCGTAGATGGCGCCCGACGAGTTGATCACGTTGAGCGTGCCGTTCGGTGCGACCGATATCTGCGATGCAAGCCCGGGGATATTCGTCCACGTGCCGCTCGCGTAATGCCAGATGTACTTATCCGCGCCAGCGGGTTGATCGGAGAGTACGAAGATGCTGCCGTCGGCCGCCGCCGCGACCTGCGTGGCAGAACCCGGGATCTGCGTCCACGATTGAGGCACGATCGCGGTCGCCGGATGGCGCCCGGCCATCGCGCTCGCGGGTTGGATCGGGGTCTTCACCATCGGCGTCGTCTTGACGAGGGCGGGCGAGACGCTCTTCGGCGTCGCCATTTGGATCTTCGGACCGGTCTGTGGCGAGACGCCGCCGCCGGAGCAGGCGACCCCGACGAGCAATGCACCCACGACGATCGCCGACGTTACCGAACGTTTCATGTTGCGCTCCATTAGTTGATCGTCACGGGCGTGAGGGTGACGGTCACCGGGATCACCACCGATTGGTTGTGCGAGTCCGTGACCGTGATGTTCGCGAAGCCGGCGTTGACGACGTTCACGTGGATCGTCGCGGTACCGCCGCTGGCCGTGGCCGGCGTGGTGACGGTGACGACGCCGGTGTTATCGCTGCTCACGGTGAGCGAGCCGGAGTAGGCCGTCTCGGACGCGGTCAGCGTCGCGGGGCCGGTCTGCGTCGCCGAGAACGGGTTCGGTGCGACCGAGAGCGGTGGCGGCGTCGCGCCGCCCGACCCGATCAGCTGGACGTGATCGACGAACACGTAGTTGTAGTACTGCGCGCCCGACGACGTCGGCTTCGAGCCGCCGGCGTCGCGGCTGATGCCGATGAAAAGCGTCTTGGACTGCCCGGCATACGACGAGACGTCGAGCGTCTTGCCGTACCAGTAGCCGCCGCCCGACGAGGGATTGTAGCCGCCCGGTGACGGACCGCCCGGGACCAGCGGACAGCCGGACCAGCGAGCCGTCGAACTGATCGCCACCGTTCCCGTACCCCACGGCGCGGGGAGGAAGACCGCCTCCCACTGCGCCGAGTCGTAGCAGTTGTTCTCGGCGAACAGACGGACCGGCGTGACGCCGGTCGAGACGCCGACGCCGCTGGTCATCACGAAGCTGCCGGCCGGATAGAGATCCGCCTCGGAGTCCGACTTGGACCAATTATCGTCGCCGCCTTCGAACACGTTCATCGTCAGCGATCCCGATGCGGGAACCGATGCGATGTCCTGGCAGATGCCCGTGTTGCCCTTCTGCACGATCGCACCGAACGGATTGGCCGTCGGGCTCGGCGTGGCGTAGCCGACCAGTGCGAAATGCGCGTTGCCGCTGGGCGGCGGCGTGTTGCCCGGCACCGCTGAGACCTGGCTGACGTCGGTCGCGGGACCGGCGGCGGGAGCCGACGTCGCGCCGGCGATGACGGCCAGCTGATTGACCGGCGCGGGCGATGCGTTGATGGGCGTCATGCCGGCGGTCGTCTCGCGCGTCGCGTAGCAGCGATACCAACCGGCGCTTCCATCGAACGCATTCGTGGCGAAATCGCCGTTGGTGATGACGTTGGTGCCGCCCGGCGACGAGGTCGGCGCGGGGTTGACGGTGATCTGTTGCGTCGCGTTCGGCAGCGCGCCGGCGATCAAGGTGATCGTCGGTGCGGCGACGGCCGCGCCGTTGTACGCGATGGCCCACGAGTTGCCGCTCTGCGAACCGATCGAGAAGTCCGTCGCGTCGGAGGATTGGAGCGAGGGGGTGAGCGCGGCGCCGGTGGCGTCGACGAAGGCGCCGGGGCCGATGATGGTGTCTCCGGCCGCGTCCTTACCGCCGAGCGTCGCGGTGACCGCTTGCGCGGTTCCCGCGGTGACGGTGTTGGGCGAGAGCGTCAGCACGAGCGTCGAGACGACGCCGTTGAGCGTCACCGGAATCGAGTTCGTCTGGTCTTGCACGACCGTTATCGGAATCGTGTTGCGCGAGAGCGGCGTGCCGGTGCCGTTGGTGCTCGCAAACGTCTGCACCGTCAGCGTGCTGTTCCCGACCGGCGCCGCGAAGTTGAGCGAGCATTGGTAGAAGCCGCCGACGGCCGGACAGTTGGCGTTGGGCAACGGCGCGAGCGAGAGCGTCTGCGTCGTGATGCCGGAGCCCGAGAACGTGATCGACTGCGTTCCGGCCGAGACGTAGGCGGGACGCTTGGTCGACGAGCCCGTGCTCGCGAGCGGGATGTTGATCGTGAGGGTCGCTTGCGCGGTCTTGCGCTGAGGTTGCTGCGGTTGCGGCGCCGACGGCGCGACTTGGCCGCCCCCGCTACAGCCGAATCCGGCCAAGAGACCTGCCGCGACGATCGCCGCCAATACCGTTCGTTTCATCCGCATTCACCTCGGCGTATCGCCGCAGAAATTTTAGGTAACGTTCAAATAGGGCCGTAGGGGGCGGCCGTCAGGCCGCCCCCGTTGCAACACCCTGGGGTCGCGGTCGCGCTAGCTGTGCGTGAGCAGCAGGTCGTCGGCGTAGAGGTACTCGTAGTAGCCGACGCTACCCGAACCGCCCCACGTTCCGATCAAGACCGTGACCGTCTGGCCGCCGTACGCATTGAGGCTGTACGGGCCTTTCTTGATCCACTGACCTCCACGAATACCCGGTGCTCCGGCCGTTCCGACGCAATCGGGATAGTTCGTCGTCGAGGTGCCGCCCGAGACGCCGCTGTTGTTGTAGCAGTTCATCTCGGCGAACAGCGTCGTCGTCGGGTTGGACGTCGTCTGTTTGCCGCTCTCGACAGCACCAAGGGTGGTCGTCGTTCCGGTCACCCAGGTGGCGCCCGAAAGGATATCCATCTCGGTATCGCCGTTGCCGAAGTTGCCGTTGTCGCCACCTTCCCAGACCCACGCGGTGAGCGTCGGATTGGTCGCGGCCGCGGGAACGGTGACGTCTTGGCAAAGGCCGACGAGGCCCTTCTCACGCGCGGGTCCGGTACTGCCGGAGCCTTGGCTCGTGAGGTTGCCGATCTCGGCGGCATAGGTGCCACCGTGCGGCGCGGTATTGGGATTGCCGGCATTCGCGGCCGTCAGGGTCGTCACGACGTTCGGGTCGGGAATCGGGGTCGCGACTTGCGACGGGACCGCGGTCGTCGGCCCATGCGTGAAGCTCGGCGCCGGCGTTTCCTGAGCCGGGTTGGGATCGATGGCGGTGCCACCATACCCCGGGGTGTGTCCGGCGCGGCAGATGTACCACGGAGCGATCGAGCCGGTCTCGAAGTCGCCGTTGATCAGCGCCTGCGGCGTCGGCGACGGGGTCGGGGTGTTCGGAGTCGGCGACGGGGTCGGCGTCGGGCTCGGGGTCGGCGTCGGGGTGGCCGGCGACGAGTAGACGGCGATCACGTACTGCACGCCTGCCGTAAAGGTGAACGGGGTCGCGGCCTTGGCCGGGATCTGGACGGTCAGGCCGTTGTTGACGGCGGCTCCGGGGCCGGACCACGGCTCGATCCAGGACGTGCCGTTATAGATGGCCGACCAATAGACGACCGTCGTCGGTTGCGCCGTCTTGAACTCGACCTGCATCGCGGGCAAGGCCGGGATCGTGACGTTGCTGCTAAACGTGAGGGTCAGGTACCACAGGCCATTGGCGCCGGCCACCGAGGCCGGCTTCTTGTCGCCGAGGAGGGCGGTCGAGACCGGGTTGGTCGCGCTCACCGAGAAGGTGCCCGTCGTTCCACCGCCCGAGGTCGGGGCCGGCAGGGTGACCGCTCCAGCGTTCGTGTTACCGACGCCGGGCAGGTCCAGGAAGGTGCTTCCGCCGGCTACGACCGTGAAGGGCCCGCTGGCCGGGGCCGGGGCGGGGGACGGCGGCGTCGTGGAGCTGGATCCACCGGCGTTGCAACCGACCGCAACTGCCAGGATCGTCAGCGCCAGAATCGCGCCTAGGTGTTTGTGTCGCACTCGCTCTCCTCAGATGGGCCAAAAACAAACAACGAGCCCACACATGTATCGAACATGTAAGAGGACCCGGATTATGGGCTCACCATTCTCTCACTCAGACAAATGTCCCCTCGGCCTGATGATAAACTTTGCGCCGATTCTGTAAATCTTTTCGGCCAGGCAAGCGTACGAAAAAGGGCGGGAGCGATTTGTTCGCTCCCGCCCCGGCCATTCTCCGATTTCTTCGGCGACTAGCCTAGTTCCACTGGACTCCGTTGACGACCACCCAGCCGCGCGTCGGCCACGATCCGGTATCGTCCTCGGTCCAGTCGATGCCTTGGCTACTCGCGCTGTCGTAGTAGTAACGACCCTGGACGGTCGAGTAGTTGCCGACCGCGACCCACGGCCAGGTGGTCGGCGGGGGGAGCGATCCTCCGGCCATCGCGTCGAGATTGCAGACGATCTCGATCTGATATCCGGACGGCAGTTGGACGTAGTAGTAGCCGTGACGTCCGCTCGACGTCGTCTTCGCCGCCAAGACTTGCGTCACGGAGCCGCAGACGTTCTCTTCTTGATCGCCGTGCAACGTGCCGGCTGCGAACGCGGCCTGATCGCTCGCGAACTTGGCGTTGTTGCACAAGAACGCCGGCGTCGGCGTCGGCACGGGCGTCGCGGTCGGGACCGGCGTCGCGGTCGGGACAGGCGTCGCGGTCGGGACGGGCGTCGACGTCGGCACGCCGGTCGGCGTCGGCGTCGGTGCGGGCGTCGAGGTTCCGCCCGATGCCCACGCGACGTTGTCGACGTACTGATAGACGTAGTCGCTGGCGTAGCCGTTGCCCTTGACGCCGAAATAGAGCCAGAGCGTCTGCCCCGCATACGCGCTCACGTCGTAGCTGCGTTGGACCCAGCCGCCGGTCGTCTTCGCTTCTTTGAAGAGCTGCTTCACGACGGAGGTCGGATTGTTCGTGCTGAGCAGATCGGCTTCTTGGTCGACGTAGGTGATCGTATCGTTGGTGCCTTCGTAGACCCAGAACGTTATCACGCCGCCGGCCGGGATCACCAGCTGCTGACAGACGCCTTCGGTGCCGTTGACTTCCGGTTTGACCGTACGGCCGTTGAGATCCGAGACGCTGCCGGCTTCGTGTTGCGCGGTCGAGATCAGCGCGCTCTTCACGCTACCGCACTGTTGCCAGTAGGTGAAGCCGCCGCTCTCAAAACTGTGGTCTTGGATCGTCGAGGTGACCGACGCTCTGACGCCGGGATCGCCCAGCGGTGCGGTCGGTGCGCCCGGCGCCGTTGCGGGGACGACGCCCGAGCCCGAGCTCGAGCCTCCGCCGCCACAGGCGACCAATGCGAGTACGGCGACGATACCGCCGGCGAGCCATCGTTTCTTCAGCAATGCTGCTCCTTCGCGAACGTAGGTGAAAAGTGCAATAGCACCACCCTACACGAGAAGCGTCACAACTTCGATAAGGGCAGTTCACACCTAGGGTCGTTTTATCAGAGCGAGGCGTAGAAGAGGCGCAGGCCCTCGAGGCTCAGGTGCGGGTCGACCTCGTCGATGATCCCGGAGTTGCGCGCGACCACTTCGGCCAGGCCGCCGGTCGCGACCACCTTCGGATCGCCGCCCATCTCCGCGCGGAAGCGGGCGACCAACGCTTCGGTCTGCCCGACGAACCCGTAGACGATGCCGGCCTGGAGCGCTTCGATGGTGGTGCGGCCGAGCGCGCGACCCGGATCCTCGATCGCGATCTGCGGCAGTTTCGCGGTCCGCCCGACCAACGCATCGATCGAGACGTTGATGCCCGGCGCGATCGCGACGCCGGCGTACGCGCCCTCGGCCGAGATCGCGGTGAAGACGGTGGCGGTGCCGTAGCTCACCACGATGAGCGGCGCGCCGTAGCGCGCGCGCCCGCCGATCGCGGCCGCGACCAGATCCGCGCCGACCTCGGACGGACGATCGGTCAGCACCGGCATCAGCGTCTGCTTGTGGGCTTTGAGAAAGACCGGAGCGACGCCCAAGAACGTGCGCGCGGATTCGTCGATGACCGGGTCGACTTTCGGTACGACGCTCGCGACCGCGACCGCGTTGAAGCGCTCGGGCGTGAAGTGCGCGGCGCCGAGCAGTTGCAGCAGCAACGCGCCGAACTCGTCGACGGTGCGGCGCGACTCGGTCGTCACGCGCCACGAGCGCAGCAGCGCGTCGTTCCCGGGCGCGTACGCGCCCAGCTTGGTCTCGGTGTTGCCGACGTCGATCGCGAGCAGCATCAGGCCTCTTCCATCAAGCGTTCGATCGCGTCGAGCAGACGCGCGGCCAGGGTCGCCTTGTCCGCCTCGCCCAGGTCGATCTTGCCGTCGTCGCCGTAGAGCAACGTCAGCGCGTTGCCGCCCGGGCCGAAGCCGCGGCCTTCGCGCACGTCGTTGACGGCGATCGCGTCGAGATGCTTGCGGACCATCTTCTCGCGCGCGTTGCGCTCGTGATCGTCGGTCTCGGCCGCGAACCCGACCAGGAACGTGGAGCCCTTGCGATCGCCCAGGCGCGCGAGCACGTCGGGATTGCGCGTCATGCGCACGCAGAGATCCGCATCGGTCTTCTTGACCTTCACCGGCGAGTACTCGGCCGGGCGCCAATCGGCCACGGCCGCGGCCGCGATGACGACGTCCGCGCCGACCGCATCGGCCATGGCCGCGTCGTGCATCTCGCGCGCGGTGCGCACGCGTACGACCTTCGCGCCGGCCGGCGGCTGGAGCGCGGTCGGTCCGAGGATCAAGGTGACGTCGGCGCCGCGCGCGAGCGCTTCGCACGCGAGCGCGATGCCCTGCGCTCCGGTCGATGCGTTGCCGACGAAGCGCGCCGGATCGAACGCTTCGTAGGTCGGCCCCGCCGTGATCGCGACGCGCTTGCCGCGCAACGACCGCGTGCGACGAAGCGCGATCACGAGCGCGTCGAGCAGGCGCTCTTCGGATGCGAGCCGGCCGATGCCGCTCTCGCGTTCGGCCAGGAATCCGCTCTCGGGCTCGACGATCGCGACGCCGCGATCGCGCAGCGTCTGCAGATGCGCCTGCGTGGCCGGATGTTCGTACATGGCCGCGTTCATCGCCGGGGCGACCAGCACCGGCACGCGCGCCGCCAACAACAGCGCGCCGACGACGTCATCGGCCACGCCGCTCACCATCTTGGCGATCGTGTTCGCGGTCGCGGGCACCACCAGCACCACGTCCGCCTCGCGCACCAACCGGATGTGCGGGATCGTCTCGGGCGCATCCCAGAGCGACGTGTAGACCGGCCGCGCGGTCAGCGACGCGAACGTCAGCGGCCCGACGAAGCGCTCCGCTTCGGCGGTCATCGCGACGTCGACGACGGCGCCGCGCTGGACGAGCGCGCTCGTCAGCGCGGCCGCTTTATACGCGGCGATGCCGCCGGTCACGCACAGAAGGACGCGCGCGCCGCCTAGTCCGGTATCCACAGGTTGTCCAAAAGGCGCGTCGGGCCGAAGCGCGCCGCGCCGATCACGAAGGCCGGTGCGCGCAGCGTCTCGAGGACCTCGAACGTGTCGGCGTCGACGATGTCGAAGTAGTCCAACAGCGCGTGTTCGGTGAGGATCTTATCGGCCGTCTCGGTCGCGTCGTACTTGCTCTTGCCGGCCAGCAGCGCGTCGCGCATGCCGACCAGCGCGGCGTAGAGCGTC
>Ga0070691_10000304_pt1 | contig 17240 bp, 12 predicted proteins | sample KBSK1101metaG_FD_64673 | JGI IMG/M metagenome (GOLD analysis project Ga0070691, IMG submission 64673) | Corn, switchgrass and miscanthus rhizosphere microbial communities from Kellogg Biological Station, Michigan, USA - KBS K1-10-1 metaG | ecosystem: Host-associated > Plants > Roots >... | reverse complement strand
CACTGTCGCTAACCCGACAGCCGGGATCCGTCTATCCCGCGACGCCGGCGAATACGCCCACGCATAAGGGCGCTTTCCTCAACATCGTAACGACGCCCGTCGGCCCACTCGACGACATCGCGATCGTGCCAGGCTACGCCTATACGTTCTTCTGCCTGACGACACGCGCCGCGTCGACCCTGACGTTTGCCGCGGCGCAGCTCCCGGGAGCGCCCGCGCTTCGAATAGAAATATCTCTCGGAAAAATGAACGCGACCCGATCGCTCGTGCGCGCTACGATTCCCGGGACGGCGGTCGGCGGAGCTTCCGACTGGCACCGTTTCTCCGCGCCGATTCCGGCGCTAGCGTGCACGAATCTGACCGTCGCCGTATCAAACCCCAAGGGGGGCAGTGGACCGTGGCTCACTATCGCGGGAATGGCGATCCGATGAATACCGTCGTCGACCGACTCGCGTCGCATGCTGTTCGGCATCCAGATACGTTGTTCTGTACATCGATCGCCAAGGGCGAGGCTGAGACGATAACCTTTCGTCAGCTCCACGATCGCAGCTCCGCCTACGCGCGCAAATATCGCGAGCTGGGCGTGAAGCCCGGCGATCTGGTCATCGTCGTGCTCCAGCACTCGCCACATCTGTTCTACAGCTTTCTCGGCGCGATGATGATCGGAGCGATCCCGTCGTTCATGCCGTTCCCGTCGGCGAAGCAGCGCGCGGATCTGTACTGGGCCGATCACGACAAGCTCTTCGCGCGCATCGAGCCGCGCCTGCTCGTGACGTACGAAGAGAATCTCGCCGCGGCACGCGCCGCTCTGCCGGACTTCTCGATCCCGACGTTGATCGCGAGCGACGAGATCCTCTCGACGCCGGGCGACCTGCACGCCTACGAGGCGTCGCCCGGCGACATCGCCTGCCTGCAGCACAGCTCGGGAACGACCGGCTTGAAGAAGGGCGTCATCCTGACGCATCGCGAGATCCTCGACGAGGTCGACGCGTATGCGAAGCGTCTGGACTTCACGCAGGCCGACAGCATCGCATCCTGGCTGCCGCTCTATCACGACATGGGCTTCGTCGCATGCTTCATGTCGTCGGTCGTGCTCGGCACCCATCTCGTCGCACTCGATCCGTTCGAATGGACGATGCGCCCGGCCATGCTGCTCGACGCGATCGAGAAGTATCGCACCACGTTCACCTGGCTCCCCAATTTCGCGTTCTCGCATATCGTCAACGGCGCGCGGCGCGAGAAGACGTGGGACCTCTCGAGCATGCGCGCGTTCATCAGCTGCTCCGAGCCGGCGAAGGCGGCGACCTTCGCGCGGTTCGCGGAACGTTTCGCCGCGAGCGGCGTCACGCCGGAAAAGCTCCAAGTCTGTTACGCGATGGCCGAGAACGTCTTCGCCGTCACCCAGACGGAGCTCGGCCGGGCGGTGAAGACCGAGCCGCTCGACGGCTTCGACGACGGCGTCGTCTCATGCGGACCGGCGGTCGACGGCGTCGAGCTGCGGATCGAGGACGACGAGATCTGCATCCGCGGGCCGTTCCTGTTCGACGGCTACTACAAGCTCCCCGAGAAGACCGCGGAGAAGCTGCGCGACGGCTGGTACCATAGCGGCGATCTCGGGTTCCTCAAGGACGGCGAGCTGTATGTGACCGGCCGTATGGACGACATGCTGATCGTCGCCGGCCGGAACTACTTCGCCCACGAGATCGAAGCGGTCGCCAACACCGTCGAGGGCCTGCTCCCCGGCCGCAATGTCGCGATCGGCGTCGAGGATGGCCGAACCGATGCGACGGTCGTGGTACTGCTGGCCGAATGCCGGGAAGATGGAGATATGGCCGAGGTCGGCCAGCAGGTCCGCCGCCAGGTCCTCGAACGCCTCGGCCTGGCCCTGCACGCGGTCGTCCCCTTGGATCGGGGGGCGCTGATCAAGACCACGAGCGGTAAGATAAGCCGCACGAAGAATAGGTCTCACTACCTAGATGGAACGTTCGATCGGCCCGGGGGGAAGCGTGCTCGATAACGAAGACCACGTGCTGGAGCGCGTCGCGCGGGTCATGGCGACGGTATTCAGCCCGCCCGAAGGGACCGCGATAACGCGGTCCACCAGCAGCGCAGATATCGACGGTTGGGACTCTCTCTCGCACTCCATCTTCATCCTCGGCGTCGAGGACGAGTTCGGCATGGACCTGCCGATCGACAAGACCTATGAGATGAAGGATGTCGGCGATCTCGTCGACCTCATCGCACAGCAATCAGGAAAGACAGCCCAATGACGGATGCAAAGCAGCAGGGCACGGATCGCCCGCAATTGTTCGTGACCGGAAACGTCCAGGCCGCCGGCATCGTGCAGGTCCTCAAGAACGTGCGCCCGGTCGCGGCCCGGTTTGACGTGACCTATGTCGACCAGGCAAGCGCTCTGCCCAAATCTGCACCCAAGGGCAGCGTTCTGCTCGAGCAGGTCGGCGAGGGCGGCAAGGGGCTGACTACGTTGCCGGCCGGCATCGCCAAGCGCGTCCGCTTTCCCGATCTCACCTTCGCCTTGCTCTGGCCGTTCAACAGCGTCAACCCGTACAACAAGCCGCAGCCGCCCGAGTTCCCGTACGGGCGGTTCCCCAACGGCGACAGCTTCATCCAGTCGTGTCTGGCCGCGAACGTGCCGCGCAACGACATCCTTCGCCTCTACTTCGGCAACGAGTGGAGCGCGTCGTGGCCCGACCTCGACGCGCTCTTCAAGAAGACGAGCGCGCGCCTCACGGCGATGGACGCGACGTTCGAACTCGGGATCGGATCCTACATCCTCAAGCATTTCCGCCGTCAGCGCCTCTTCCTCACGCCGCAGAGCCCGACCGATCTGCTCCTGGCCGAGTTGATCACGCGCCTGCTCGCCGCCGCCTTCCCGAAAGACGCGGAGATGGCGTCCGCGAACGCCCCCGGCGTGATCGCCTCGCTGGGGTCGCGCGACTGCCTGGGCATCTTCGCCATTCCGATCCACCCGCTGGTCGCCCGCCACTTCGAACTGACGTGGGTCTCGCCGCATACCCGCTACAACTATTTCGATCGCGAACAGTTGACGGTCCGGGAGTACTGCGCTCGCTTCCTTGACGACGCCTATGCGAACGGCGCAGGGCAGAAAGCCGAGCCGGCGCGAATCTCCAGCCGATAGTGAACGATCGAGACAGCCGCCCGACCGTCGTCATCTACGGGAACTGCCAGGCCGATGCCACCACCAACGTCTTCAACAAGCACCCCGGCTTCGCCGAGCGGTACCGTGCGGTCTATTATCCCGGCTACGACCATCCCGTCCTCAAGCCCGGCGAAATCCCCGACGAGGACCTCGCCGGTGCTATCGTCTTGCTCGAGCAGCGCGACCAGCTCGGGTTCACCGGGCGCGATCGTCTTCCGCAAGATATTCGCACCGTCAAGTTCCCGGCGATCGATTTCAACCTCTACTGGCCGCTGACCAGCACGAATCCCTACGCCAATCCGCCGGCAGGCGGGAGCGGCGAGATCTTCCCGTACGGCGATCGCGTCATCCTGTCGTGTGTGAAAAAGGGCATGAAGGCGGACGACATCCTCGAGTACTACCTGACCGGATGGAACTCGTATCACGTCGACTTGCATCGCCTTGCCGCGCTCGAGACGGCCCGCATCGGGCTGCGCGATACGCAGAGCGATCTGAAATTCGGATCGATGGTGCTCGAGCGCTTCCGCGACGAGCAGCTGTTCTGGACGGTGAACCATCCCACCGCCCCGCTGCTCGCAGAGATGATGACGCGCCTTCTCGCGGCGGCCTTCCCCGGCGAAGGTTGGACCGAAGAAGCGCACATGGAAAAATTCATCACGGACTTCTTCAGCTGGCGCGGACCGCTCGGAAAGGTCGGGATCCCGATCCATCCCGAGGTGGCTGCGTACCTCGGGCTCACCTGGTACGATCCCAACGCGACGTACATGTTGGAGAGCGGAAGGCTGGTCTCGTACGAGGGCTATTTCACCGAGCTGATCGGTACGTCCATCGAGCGGCACGCGCTCGCGACCGCCTCGTAGCCTAGTCCTCGGCCGCGATCAAATCGGCGACCACGTTGCCATAGGCGCCGATCACGGCCGCCGGATCGCCCAGCCCCACAAGTTCGCCCTGATCGAGCCAGAGCGCCAGATCGCAGAACTGCCGGACCTTCTCCGTGTCGTGGGTCACCAGCACGATCGTCTTGCCGCGATTGCGGAAATCGTCGATGCTGCGCAGGCACTTGTGGGCGAACGCGACGTCGCCGACGGCCAATATCTCGTCGAAGAGGAGCGTGTCGGCATCGACGCTGATCGCCACGGCGAACGCCAGGCGCATCATCATCCCCTGCGAGTACGTGCGCACGGGCGCATCGATGAACTCGCCGATCTCCGAATAGTCGACGATGCGCGGCATCAGCGCTTCGGCCTCGGCGCGCGACCGGCCGAGCGCCAACAACTCGATGCGCGCGCCCTCTCGGCCGGTCAGATCGGGATGGAACGCCATCGAGAGCGTCAGCAGCGGCGCGATATCGCCCGTCAGGCGAACGCTGCCCGCATCCGGCTTCAATATCCCGGCGATGAGCCGCATCAGCGTCGTCTTGCCGGAGCCGTTGCGGCCGATCACGCCGAGCATCGAACCGCGTTCGACCGAGAACGAGACGTCGCGGAGCGCGTCCACGTACGTGTCGCGGTTCGCGTCGCGGCGGACGGTTCGCAAGACCAGGTCCTTGACCGTCGCGCCGCGCGGGATGGACGGCAGCAGAAACCGCTTCGAGACGTTGGAGACGACGATCGCATCGCTCATAGATATTGCGCGAACGCCTCCCGATAGCGCGCGAATACCGCGTTGGCGACGAGCAGACCGAGCACGCCGACGACGAAGGCGTAGCCGAGGCGCGAGAAGTCCGGCATCGTCCCGTCGTAGAGGATCCGTTGATACGAATCGGTCAGGGCGGCCAGCGGGTTGAGCGCGATGATCGAGCGGTACTGTATCGGAATGCTCGTCACCTTATAGAAGATCGGCGTGAGGAAGAGCAATGCCGAGACCGCATACGCGAGCAGTTCTTGCACGTCGCGATAGAACACGTTGATCGTCGCCAGGATCGTGACGACGGCCTGCGTGACCAGCAGTTGCGCGAGGAAGACCACGGGCAGCAGCAGCACGGCCCAGCCCAGATGGACCTTGAGCACGATCGCGAGGACGACCACGAACGGCATCGCGATCAGGAAGTTGGCGGCATTGGTCAGCACCGGCACGACCACTAGCGCGACCGTCGGGAAGAGCGTTCGGCCGACGTAGAAGCGACCGTCGATGATCGCGAGCGCACCCTGTTGCAGCGAGCTTCCGAAGAACGTGAACGGGATCAGCCCGCAGAGCAGATAGAGCGGATAGTTCGGAACGCCGACCTTCAGGAAGACGGCGAAGACGAGCGTGTAGACGGCCATGAACAGCAGCGGGTTGAGCAGCGTCCAGAAGACGCCGAGCGCCGAGCCGCGGTAGCGCAGGCGAAGGTTGCGCAGCACGAGTTCCACCACGAGCCACCGGTAGCGGTAGAGCTGCTTGACCGAATCGAGGATCAACTCGCGCGCTTCTTTTCGTTGAGTCGACGCAGGAGCGAGAGCATCCGCGGCCGGATCGCGGCCGGCGTGAACGGCGCCACCGCAGCGACGCCGGCCGTCGAGAGCTTCTGCCAAAGCTCGCGATCGCGATAGAGCCGGACGACCGCACCGGCGAACGCGGAGTCCGAATCCGCGACCAGGCAGTTCTCGCCGTCCTTCAATCCGAAACCCTCGACGCCGACCGACGTCGAGACGACCGGCAAGCCGTAGCCGAGGCTCTGCCCGATCTTCCCCTTCATGCCGGCGCCGAAGCGCACCGGCGTCACGAACACGCGGCTGCGCGTGAAGTACGGCTCGACGTCGTGCAGAAAGCCCGGAACGCGAACGCGCTCGGATTCGAGCGCCAGCACCGAATCGGGCGGATTCGCCCCGAGCAGCGTGAGCGTGATATCGGGAATTTCGGCCACCACTTTCGGGAGGACGTCGCGCACGAACCACACGACCGCGTCGACGTTGGGCGTGTGGTTGTAGCCGCCGATGAAGAGCAGGCCCGATGTCTCTTCGAAAGTGCGCGGCGACGACGTCGCGACCTCGTGAATGGTCGGGATGACCGCGACGTTCGGGACCGAGTACGGCGGCGCCTGAAGCATCTCGCGTTCGTAGTCGCCCACGACGACCGTGCAATCCGCGTCCATGGCCGCTATGAGTTCGCGCCGTTCGTACTCCTGCCACTCGCCGTCGGCCGCGCCGGTCAACTCCGCTTCGCGGCGTTTGCGCACGAAGTGCAGGTCGATGGTGTCGTAGATCACCTTCGTCATCGGGTTGCGCCGGATCAGCGGCGCATACTTCTCGTAGAGTTGCGGACGACAGATCCAGGCGAAATCGAGGATCGGCAGGACCGCGTCGAGCGCCTGTTGCCAGGTGCGGGTCTTATGCACGTGATGGAGCACCTCGACGCCGAGGGCTTGCAGCTCCTTGGTGTACGGCTGGAGCGCCGCGTAGTTGTCGGGCAGGAAGACGACGTGATAGCCGGCCTCGCGCAGGATGCGGATCAGCGCGACCAGCCGCAGCGACCCGGCTTCCTTATCCCACAGCGGCACGTAGGAGTCGACGATCAGGATGGTCCGGCCACCGCGCAGGCGCCGGGCCGCGAGCTGTACCGCTTTCGGGTCGTTCTCCATGTGGCCGGCCAGCATATCCGCCCACTTGGCGCGGAACTTCGGCCGGTTGACGTGCTGGAAGCGTTTGATGCCTTCGCCGGTGACGTCGGTGCCGTTGCTGAGGCCTTCGTGGTGGACCACTTCGGAGCGCGGCTGATAGACCACGCGATAGCCGAGCGAGCGCACGCCGAAGCAAAGATCGGCGTCTTCGTAATACGCCGGGATGTACTCGGCGCCGAAACCGCCGAGCTTTTGGAAGAGGTCCGTGCGCACCAGCAGGGCCGCGCCCGAGACGTAGTCCGCTTCGCGCAGATAATTGAATTCGGAAGCGTCGGGATTCTCGCCGCGACCGTAGTTCCAACCGGTCGCGTCCCGCCACACGATGCCGCCGGCCTCTTGTAAGGTGCCGTCCGGATAGATCAACTTCGAGCCGGCGATGCCGATGCGCGCGTCGGCTTCCAGCGTCGCCACCAGATAGTCGAGCCAGCCGTCGCGCACTTCGGTATCGTTGTTGAGGAAACAGATGTAGCGGCCGCGCGCGATGGCGGCCCCGCGGTTGCAGGCGCGCACGAATCCGAGGTTGTGTCCGTTGCCCACGAAGTCGAGACCGGGCAAGCGAGCCAATACGTCGCTCGTGCCATCGGTCGATCCGTCGTCGACCACGACGATCTGGACGGCCAGCGTTTCGAACCACGTGGTGACGATGGACTGGAGGCAGCGCACGGTGACGTCGATCTCGTTGAAGACCGGGATCACGACCGTCACAACCGGATCGGCGGAGAGCGGACGCTCGCGGATGCGCTCCGCCCAACTCTCGATCAAGCGCTCGTGCGCTTCGGGGCGCCGCGGCGCGCTGCCGACGGGCGTGAGGGCCGATTGCGTGAGCGCCATCCCGCTCGACCACACGGCGTACCGGTCGCGCGGCGAGGCGAAACCCAGCATCTGCTTGAGGGCGAACCACAACATGCGCAAGCCGTGAAAACGACTGCGCGTAATGGTTCCGTAATCCGTGCGGAGGGTATCGAGACGACGACGTTCCTCGGATAACTCGCCGAGCAGCGCGTCGATACTATTTTCCTGCATGCCTGCGTCCGAGAGTCGAAGGGTGGCCGATGTGCGCTTTTGAATAGTGCCTACAATAACCCTTTCCGGTTCGCCGACCGTACTTGGAGGCAACCCGTGCCACACGGCCTACCCGATCCGATCTCCGGATCCCGGCAGCACTTCGAGGACGACGTCGTATTGGACGCCGGCCTTACGCTCGTCGTGGATGCGGTCGGCGAGCGCAAGCGCGTGCTCGATCTCGGATGCGGCTCGGGCCGGCTCGCGCGCGCGCTTGCCTTGCGCGAATGCGACGTGGTCGGTTTCGACAGCAATCCGGTCGCGGTCGAAGAGGCACGGAAGTATTGCACGCACGCGGGCGTCGCCGATCTCGACGCCGTCCCGCTCGACGAACTTCTCGGCGAGGATCGCTTCGACGTGATCGTCGTCGCCGACGTGCTCCAGCATCTGCGCACGCCGATCGGCCTGCTCGATCGCGCGCGCTCGCTGCTCCTCGAGGGCGGCTATCTGGTCGCGCTCGTCCCGAACGCGGCCTACGGTGCGAACCGGTTGACCGCGATCGACGGTTCGGCCGACCCGGCCGATGGCGAACGCGACGGAACGCGCGCCGGGTTCACGGCGAAATCTCTCGACGAACTCTTCCTGAACGCCGGCTATCGCATCGAGCCGCTCCAGCGGACCCAGCGCGCGATCTTCGACGACGCGAACGCCCTCTCGGTCGATCCGTCCGACTTCGACCCGGCTCTGCTGGCCGAGATCGAGCGTCAGCCCGAAGCGCAGACCCTGCAGTTCGTCGTCCGCGCGCAACCGCTCTCCAACGACGCGCGCAATCGGGCCATCTCGAAGCGCTTCATCGCGGCCAACACCCAGCTCTCGACGGCCGCCTCGCGCCTGCAGAAGCGCGATCGCGAGATCGAGCGCCTCTCGGAGCTTGCCGCCGAACGCGAAGCGTCGCTCTCGCAGATGCGCACCCAACTCGACGAGTCCGAAGCCGAAGTACGGCTGGCCCGCTCTTCCCTTGCGGCGTTGAAGGACGCGGCTCGCAGCGGCGCATCCTCGATCGCGCGCGCCGGCGAGTTCGAAGCCCGCGCGCTCGCCGCCGAAGCCCGGTATCGCGAGCTCGAGGCCAAAGCCGGAGAGCTCCTCGAGCGCGCCCACCGCGCGGAACTCGAAGCCGCGCGCTACGGCGAACGCCTGGCGGTCTACAACGAGAGCGGCATCGCCCAACGCGTCGCCGATCCGGACGGCGCTCTCGCAACACGCCTGGCAGAGGCCGAGGCCCAGACCGCGCAGCTTCGCTCCTCGCTCGATGCGGAGCGCGAAGCGCTTGCCGCAAAACTGGCCGATGCGCAGAACGAGTTCGGCACCGTGCTGACGACGCTTCGACGCACGGCCGAGGAGACTGAGTACGGCTACGCCGTGCGGGTAGCCGATCTCGAAGCCGAGCGCGATGCGCTCAAGACACGCGTCGACGAAGGTGCGGTCGCTGCTGCGGATGCCGCCAGGCAGATCGATGCAGACCGCGCCGCGCACCAGTCTCGCTTGCATCAGCTCGGGACCGAGATCCAAGGCCTGCAAGAAGTCATCGTCACGGCCAGAGCCAGGATCGGGACGCTCGATGCTCGCGTCGACCTGCTCCAGAGCCGCTACGACGAGGCGAACGCGGAGCGCGACGAACTGCGCGTCGAACGGGATGCCGGGACCTCGGCGCTCGACGCGCTCTCGCGCGAACGCGATTCGCTCAAAGCCCACGTCGACAGGGCCCAGCTCGACCTCGAAGGGATCCGGGCCAACCTCAAGGTCGTCGTCGGCCAACGCGACGAGCTTCGCATCGAACGCGATGCGGAGAAAGCGGAGCTCGACGTCGTCCGTGCCCGGCTCCAGCAGTCGACGGCATCGCTCGACATGCTCGCGCAAGAGCGCGATTCGCTCAAAGCGCACGTCGAAAAGACCCAGCTCGACCTCGAAGGGATCCGGGGCAATCTCGAGATCGTCGTCGGGCAGCGTGACGACCTACGCGTCGAACGCGATGCCGAGAGCGCCGCCCTCGATGCCACCCGCGCCCGACTCGAGGACGCGACGGCGGCGCTCGACGCGCTGACGCAAGAGCACGAAGCGCTCGAAGCGAGCGTGGCCGACGAGCGGCGTAGCCACGAACGGAGCCTGCTCGCCGCCCGAGCCGACTTCGCGACGATCGAGGGAGAGCGCACCCGCCTCAAAGACGAGCTGGTCGCGATGCGCGAGCGCTTCGCCAAAGCCCACGACGATTTCGCCACGATCGAGATCGAGCGCAACTCGCTCAAGACGGCGCTCTTCGCATCGCGAGATGCGCTCGACGACGCGCGCGCTCAGGCCGGGGAGTTCCGCGCGCTCTTCGACCTGGCTTCCGCCGAACTGACCGTCGCGGAGCGGGATCGCGCCGGCTACATGGATCTGCTCGCGGTGGCCGATGCGGAGATCGCCGCCTTCGGTCCGCAGTTGGCCGAGCTCCAAGCGGCGCAACGCGAAGCCGCTCGCACCGCAGCCGCCGACCTGGCCGCGCTCGATCGCAAGCTCGAGGTCGCGGCGGCCGCAGAGGCCGCGCTGATCGAGCGCGTCGAGACGCTCCACTCGGCCGAGACGCGCGCGGTCGCGTTCGAAGCGCGAGCAGCCGAGTTGGAGCAACGTCTGGCCATCGTCGAGCGCCAGCGCAACCAGCTCCAGACGGAACGCGACGATCTCAAGGAGCTGCAGCAGAGCCTCCAGGCGCAGATCCAGAGCGGCGTCGAGATGTGGAAGTCCGCGATCGAGGCGGCGAACGAGCGTCGCACGGAGCTCGACCAGGCGCTCAAGGCGAGCCGCAAAGAGAACGCCGCGCTTCGCTTGCGCGTCGACGAAGCCGCGAAGCGGACGGTCGCGCTCGAACGCCGCTTCGCCGACTACGTGCGCGGCGCGATCGATCAGACGCGCGCCGAGACCGAGCGCACCGCGTTGCTCATCGATACGGTTCAGGGAAGCGTCTTCTGGAAGTTGAAGCGCTGGCTCTCGTTCCGGCGCTAGAGGCCGCCCGACACCTGCCCGACGATACGCGCGACCAGGTCCCGCGAGCCCGCCTCGAGCTCCTCGAACGCATCCTGATCGCGCACCCAAGGCGTGTGCATGCAACGCATGACCTGCCGATAGATGTCGGCGACGACCGCCCTGCCGGGGAGTTCCGCGCGCAACGTCTCGAGCATGCGGGCGCGTTCGGCCGGCGGGATCCTCGAGCTGTTGAGGCGCGTGCCGAACGTATCGCCGGCCCGCTCGTAACGAGGCTCGCCGAGGAAATCGAAGACCTCGCGCAGGCAGTGCACGGGATCCGACACGATGTCGGCGTGGCGGACGATCTTGACGACGTCGGGTCCGTACGCGCGATACGCGAGCAGGCCGTAATTCGTCAGCCGCATCCACATGAGCGCGGCCTCTTCGGGCGCGAGCGGCTCGCCGCCGGCCCGATCGAACTGCATCATCGACGCGATGACGTCGAACGGATCCCGGATCGCGAGCAGAAACCGCGCCGCCGGGAAGAGCAGTCGCAGCACCGGGATGCAGGCGGAGTTCTCGGGGGTGCCGTCGACCCAGCGTCGCTTCGGATTGAACGCAGATCGCGCGAGTTGGAACTTCGAGTCGTAGGTTCCGTCGCGCTGCTCGAGTTTGCCGGCGTGGCGCGCGAGCGACGTGCGGTGATTCAGGCGCAGCCCCGACGTCCGCATCAGCGAATCGATCGCGAGTCCGAAATGTGCGAGATATTCGCGCTCGGAGACGTCGTAGATCTGGAAGAAGTTCCGGGGCGCCTTGCTCGCCAGGGCGAAGCCCCCGCGCGCTCCCTCGCCGAAGAGATGGAGCCAGCGCGTCTCTTCGACGGGCAAGATGTTCGGGTGCTGGCCGATCGCCCAGGTGAGGATGCTCGTCCCCGAACGGTAGGCTCCGACCACGAAGACCGGCCGGGCCGCCTCGGTGTCGAGCGGGAAGAGAAATGGCGAGACGGAGTCCTGCGCGGGTAGCGAGGTTCGCGCCTTCGGCGGCGCCACGACGCGTCCGGTGCGGACCTGGCCGAGCAGCACCGCCAGGTCGCGCGCGTCGCTGGCCGCGTGGCCCCCGACCTCGGAGACGAAGGTCAGTTCGGACGTCCGGCCGGCGAGAAGCCGCACGTGCGCGGTGCGTCGCTCCTCCGCCCGGAGGAACTCGCAGACCGCGGTGAGTTCGCCGCCGACGTAGACGAACGTCGCGAACGGATAGTACGGGTACATCTCATCGGGTCCGGTGGAGAGATCGATCTCGACCGCGCGCCAGACCTCCCGTCCCGATGGATCCGGCGGCAGCGTGACGTCGACCCGCGCCCGCTTGGCGATCCAACCACGCTGGCCGGTGAATCCGACGTCGCGAATTGCGACGACCGCCTCCTGATGAGGCGGTCCGATGCTCTTAAGCGCGTCGACGAGGCGCGCCCGTTCGCGTTCGATGGAATCCGTCTCCATACCGCGGTAGTTTTCGCCGCCATAGGGCGTCGCCTGCGACGTAGCCAATAGGGACCACCTATCCGACGTACCGTCTTCTTTGATTGGGAGCATTTATCTATGGCCTACCGCTATGAATTTCGTCAGGTGGATCTGAGTCAGGACGATTGGATGGCTAAGTTGAACGGATTCGGTTTCGACGGCTTCCACGTCGTCGCGACGGTCGGTCGCGACGCCAACGATGGCCTCATCATCCTCGAAAAAGAGATCTCTCCGGCGGGCTAGCGCGCTACGGGCGCTCCTCGCGCTCCGCGATCGCGAGGATCCCGCGCGCCCATTCGTCGTCGAGGATGCGCAACCGCTCGAGCATCTCGAGACGTTCCGCATCCGAGACCTCGCTTTGGTCGCCGGTGACTTCCCGCGTCCAGGTGATCTCCCGCCCGCCCGCGCGCACGATCGCCGTGCCGATGCCGAACAGCGCGACGCCGACGACGAGCGCGATCAGGAAGACGATCGGCCAGGACACGCTTAGCCGGCGATATGCGCGGCCGCGCGCAGCGCGTCGAGCGCGGCCGCGAGGGCCTCGTCGAGCGTGCGATTCACGCTCGACGTCAGGACGCGGTGGAACTCCGGTACCGGCAGTTCGGCGAGCACGCCGAGCACGTTCTTGAGCTCCTCGCGATAGCGGCCGAGCAGATCGGACTGCGAGTCCGCGCGCACGATGGTCGTGCCCATCAACTCCGCCCCGATCAGCCACGGCGTCACCGAGCCGAGGGCCGCGCCGTCGAGCGTCGTCTGTAACGCGCGCAGGTTCGCGAGATCGATCGGCCCTTGCAACCGGACGACGTCACCTTCGGGCGCGCCTTCGGCGACCGGCGGATGGTCGAGCGTGTCGGCGATCGTATCGTGGAGCGCTTCGCGGCTCTGGCCGTCTTCCAGATCCTTGGCCGTCACCGTCAGGCGCGGCATCTTCAAACGCACGAAGAACTTGTCGAGCGGACCGCGCAGCGCGTCGCCGGCGATGGTGAGCGCGCGGATCGCGAACAGATGCCGGATCAAACCGCCCGCATCCGCGCGGTCGAGCATGCCGAGCCGCTGGAGCAGCGCGTCGTGTCCGAGGTCGAGATGCACGATCGGGCCGGCCGGTTCGATCGCCGGCTCGTGGGCCGGCTGCGGCGCGTCGAGCGACGCCTGCGCGCGCGCGATCACGTCGGAGAGCGCGCTCGGCGTGGTCGTGCGCAGCGGCGGGAGTTCGGTCTTGGTCTCTTCGACCGGTGCGGCAGCGTCGTAGACCGGCAGCGAGCTCGGGAACGTCCGCGCGATCGAGATCGGCGTTCCGGCCGAGGTCTCGCCGAGCGACGGCTGCGCGAGCACTTTGAGGGTGGGCGCCGCGATCGCGAGCGTCTTGCCGTCGTCCCATTCGAGGATGGCACGCGCGTCGATCGGCGTGCCGGCCGCGAGCGGCGACATCACGATCATCTCCCAACGCACCCGCAGGTCGATGCCGGGCGTCACGTCGGAGAGCGCGAGCCCGCGCTGCGACCAGAGCTGCGACGCGCCGGCGTCGTCGTTGACGGGCATGCCGTTGAGCGTGGTGCTGCCGGGGACGTAGACCGCGAGGTTGGTCGGCACGACGCGGACCAGCAGACGATCGGCCGGGCCATCGCCGTCGTTGCGCAATGCCATCTCGTAGAGCACGCGATCGCCGGCGTTCACCGATTCGGTCGGCGCGACGTGGATGGTGGCGGCGTCGAACTTGGATTCGGCGTAGGTCGGCACGTCGAGCGGCGCCATCTGCACCGGGCTGATGCTCTTGCCGTGCAGCCAGCCTTCGAGCGTCAGGCGCGCTGCCGGCTTGACCGGGTGGAGCAGGCGCAGGGTGACGCGCGCTTCGTGGGTGGCGTGTGCCGGTACGTCGCCGAACGCCAGGCCGTCGCGCTCGCGACGCGCCTCGACCGCGCGTTCGATCGCGAGGTCCGGCGGCAACTGCAGCGCCAAGCGCGCGTCGCGTAGCACGTCCGAGCCGTCGTTGACGAAACGGATGACCAGGTCGACCGACTTCTGGGGGCGCAGGGCCTCGCCGCTGGCGAGTTCCCACGCGACGCTCTCGCGCGCGATCTGCGGACGCGAGCGTACGATCACGTTGGCGGTGCCGACGTCGATCGAGCCGCCCTCGTGTTCGAGCACCGCGCCGAGCGAGAGCTGCGAGCGGTCCGGGACGGGCGACGCGATCTGCGCGAGCGCGGTGAACGTCCGCTCCGCGTGCGGCTGCACGATGCCCAGGTCGAGCGGACCGGCGTAGCTCATCGGCTCGTCGGGCGACTCCGAGATGCGCACGTTCTCCAGGTACGCGCCCGGGATCACGCGCAGGCGCACGTTGCGCTCGGGAGCGGTGCCGTCGTTGTAGACGTGCACGGTGAAGCGCACGTCGTCGCGCGCGTGCGCGATGCTGCGATCGGCTTCGATGTAGTTGCGCGCGCGGTTGAAGCGCGGCGAGACGCGCACGTGGAGCGTGCGTCCGAACGCGCGCGAGCCGCCCTTCCAACGCAGGGTCGCGGCGACCGGCAGGGCGTCGTCGTCGCCTTCGGGCACGGCGGTGGTGGCGGCGAAGCCGACTTCGACCGTACGCCCGGCGGCCAGCGTCCCGATGCTGAAGGTGGTGGCGGCGACCGCATCGTCGCCGACCGGTTGGCCGTCGACGTGCGCGGAGCCGGGCGCGAAGACCAGGCCGTGCGGCAGATCGAACGCGATCGCGACGTGTTCCGCATCGCCGGTGCCGGCGTTGGTGGCGCGCATCGCGATCGGGATGCGCATGCCCGGCGTGACGACGTCGTCGCAGAACAGACGCAGGACGCTCTCGTCGTTGTCGAAATCGACCGGCGACTGGACCACGATCTCCGACGACGCCAGATCGAACTCGGCGCACTCGCGCGAACCGACCGTGCCGATCGCCTTGATGCGCGTGCCGTCGGGCAGCGGCGCTTCGATGACGACCTGATACTCCACCACGACCGACTGGCCAGGTGCGAGACGCTCGGCGACAATGGTGCCGGCATCGTAGTCGAACGCTTCGCCTTCGATCCCGGCGAGCAGACGGCCGGCGACGCGCGAGCTGCGCGGCACGTAGCGGGTGTGCTCGGGGACGGGGAGCATCGCGACCACATCGCGCGCGGACGACGAACCGGTGTTGACGATGGTCGCGCGGATGGTCGCGACGTTCTCGGGCTTGGGCGCGTCGGGCGCGGTGAGCGTGAGCAGGGTCTGCGCGCTCTGCAGTACCGGTCTGCTACGCACGGTCAGGCGCTCGATGTTGGATGCGACCAGCGGCGTCTCGGCCGTGACCAGGGCGGCTTGGAAGACCAGCTCGGTGCCGTCTTCGATGGTGTCGTGCACGCGCACGCTACAGGCGACCTTGCGTTGCGAGCCCGGATCGAGATCGCCGACCTCGGCGCCGCCCGCGTCCACGAACGTCTCGCCGTCGGCCAGCGGTCGATCGTCGACCTGGTCCGCCCCGGTGACGTGCGTCACGCCCTGCGGGAGGGCGAAGCGCACGCGCACACCGGTCGCGGCCGCGCCGCCCAGGTTCGAGAACGCGAACTCCGTCCGGATCACCTCACCCGGTGCGACCGCGCGCTGGGGGTTGAGGGTGAGGGTTCGCAGGGACTCGGCCAACGCGGGAGCGCCGGGCGCGAAGATACCGGTTAAAGAGGTGCCAGCCATGCGCCCTCCGTTCGGCCAATGGTTGAGGCGGTCCCTCGACTACGCTTCGCCATGCTCGGTATGACAAGAGGGGGTCAAAACATCGGCCAATACATCGGCCAAAGAATCGGCCAAATGGTCTGTCAAATTCTATGAAATCGTGATAAGATATGGACTAAATGGCACAGAGAACATCGGCCAAAGAGGTGCTCGAAACTGTTGCGAGGATCGAACCGGCCCGCCTCGACGAGCCGTCTCTGTCGATCGCGGACGTGCTCGCCGAGTTGTCGGCCGAATCCGCAGCCTTGGGAAGCGCGCTTCATCCGCGAACGGCCGCCAGCCTAGCCAGCCTTGTCCGAATCATGAATGCGTACTACAGCAACTTGATCGAAGGCCACAATACGCTCCCCCGCGACATCGCGCGCGCCTTGGCCGGCGAGTTCGACACGGACGAGACAAGACGGAATCTCCAGATCGAGGCCGCCGCGCACGTCCGCGTGCAGGCCGAGGTCGACGAGATGGCCGCTGCGGGTGCGCTTCCGGAACCGGCATCGCGCGCCTTCGTCAGGCATCTCCATCGCGAGTTCTATCGCGACGCTCCCAAAGCGATGCTCGCGGTCCGCGCCAACAACGCTTCGTACATGATGCGCCCCGGCGAGTGGCGATCCTCCGCTAGCGAGGACGTCGTCGTCGGCCGCCACCAGCCGCCGTCGAGCGAACGCATCGAAGCCTTCATGACGTACTTCGAGGAGCGCTATCGCTTTGAGGATATGGGGAAGGCGACGCGCGTCCTGGCGATGGCGGCCGCGCATCATCGCTTCAACTACGTCCATCCGTTCCCGGACGGGAACGGTAGGGTTAGCCGCTTGATGAGTCACGCGATGGCCCACAGCGCCGGCATCGGGGCGCACGGCTTGTGGTCGATCTCCCGCGGACTGGCGCGCGGCCTCGTCGATCGCTCGGAGTACAAGGTGATGTTGGACCGCGCCGACGCGCCGCGAGAGAGTGATCTGGACGGTCGCGGGAATCTCTCGCAGCGCGAACTCTCGGAGTTCGTCCTGTGGTTCTTGCAGATCTGCCTCGATCAGGTCCGTTTCATGAGCGGGTTATTCGATCTCAATACGCTGGCGCGCCGGTTGCGCCGATTCGCCGAGACGCACGATACGCTCAAACCGGAGGCGGCGAGACTTCTTGAAGAGGCGGCTATTCGCGGCGAATTCGAGCGTGGAGAGGCGTCCCGAATCACCGGTTTGCCCGAGCGCACGGCGAGGCGCGCGCTCAATGA
>Ga0070691_10000296_pt1 | contig 17391 bp, 12 predicted proteins | sample KBSK1101metaG_FD_64673 | JGI IMG/M metagenome (GOLD analysis project Ga0070691, IMG submission 64673) | Corn, switchgrass and miscanthus rhizosphere microbial communities from Kellogg Biological Station, Michigan, USA - KBS K1-10-1 metaG | ecosystem: Host-associated > Plants > Roots >... | reverse complement strand
GTGTTCCGGACGGGAACTCGCGCGGACGTGCCGCTCGATGAAGAGCAGCGCCGCGGCGATGCCGCTGACGAAGCCGATGAAAATGCCGAGCCCCATCCAACCCGGCGAATGGCTCGCGAATGCCAAGAGAAAAGCCACCAGTGAAACGAGCGCCAAACCCCAGATCATGTTGCCGCTCCGGACCGACCGTTTGGGCGGATCATAGTGGAGCCGGTCGGCGCCGGCGCTGCTGTGCCCCGGAAGGCGTGAGATGAATCACGCGGACGAAAAAGAGGCCGCTTGCGCGGCCCCATTTTTCTGGATGACGATGCATATTATTTCGGCGCCGGACCCTTCACCGCGGTCACCAATTCACCGGGGCGCACGTACTTCGCGAACACCTGCTGCACCTCGGGGGCGGTGAGGGCGAGGTAGTGCTGCGCGGCGATGGTGGCTTCGTCGAGCGGCTTGCCTTCCATCGAATACGTCAGCAGGTTGTCGGCGATCGCACCGAAGCTGGATTCGCCAAGCGGAATCTGTCGCAACAAAATGCCCTTGGCCTGCTGCAACTCGGTCGCGCTGACCGGCGCGTCCTGCATCTGCTTGAGATCCTGCACCACCAGCTTGCCGGCTTCGGCCACCTTGTCGGAATCGCAGCCGAAGGTCACCGCGTAGGTGCCGCGGTGCTTGTCGAGCGAACTGCCGACGCCGACGGTGTACACGAGTCCGCGCTTCTCGCGCAGGTCGCGCACCAGCCGCGACGCGTAGAAGCCGCCGCCCAGCACCTGATTGCCGAGCGTCAGGGCGAAGCGTTGTGGCGAGTCGTAATCGAGCGCGATGGTCTGTGCCATCGTCACTTCATCCTGCACCGCGCTCTTGTCGGGCGTCGCCACCCGGCCGGCATGATTGGGCGGCACGGCGCCGTAATCCGTCGCAGGCTTCGCGCCTTGCGCCGTCCAGCTTCCGAAGGTTTTTTCGACCACGGCTTTGGCTTCCGCCGGATCGATCCTGCCGACCACCACGATGGTGGTCATGTCGGGCCGGTACGTCTGCGTGTAGTACTGCTTCACCTTGTCGAGCGTGAGGCCGCCGACGTCCTGCGGTGTTGCGTGGCGCAGCGCGGGATCGTTCGCCGGCAGCAGCGCTTCGTCCAGAGCAAGTTCGGACAGGAACGCTGGCGATTGCAATTCTCCCGCAACCTGACCGGCGGTCTGGCGTTGCACGATCGCGAATGCCCGTGCCGGTAATGCGGGGTGCAGTTCATTGTCGGCCAAAAGCGCCATGCCCTTGGCGAAGTTGGCCGCCGGAACCGCGAGCGAAAAATCGGTGCCGGCACCCTCATGTGCGCTGATCGCATCCAGCGCGGCCTGGAACTGCAGGCGATTCATGCTGGTGGTGCCGAATGGCAGCAATCCGTCCAGCACCTGCGCGACGCCTTCCTCGCCCTTCGGCGCCTGCAGGTCCTCGTTGGTCTTGATGCGGCCGTACACCTCGACGGTGTCGCTGATCGATTCCGGTTGCACGATCAGCTTCAGGCCGTTCGGCAACGTGTACGCGGCCGGATGCAGCGCAGACCTCGGCAGCTCCAGCTTGGCAAAAGCGGCCTTCGCCCATCCCGGCAGTTCGACCGCGTGGTCGGGGCTGGATGCGAAGCTTTCCGCGCCGCCGAAGCCCTTGCTCGATACCGACTTGCCGGAGCTTTCCGGTGTCAGCACGGCGGTGATCGCGTGCGCCGGATCGAACAGCTTTTTCGCCAGTGCGTTCACGTCGGCGGGCGTCACCGCCTCGATCGCGGCCTTGATGGCGTCGGGCGACTCGGCGCCCTGGAAGGCGAGCGCGCGCGACCACGCGTTCGCGAGCCCGTCCACCGAGTTCTTCTTGTATTCGAGATCGGCGATGGCTTTCTGCTTGGCGGCTTCGACCAGCGCCGGATCGACCCCCTTGCTGGCTGCGGCGGCCAGGATCGCCTGCATGCGTTTCAACACGGGCACGGGATCGCCGCCCTTCGGAAACGCACCCATCGCGTAATCGATGCCGGCGTGTTCCAGCTGCGAACCGAAGTAGCCACCGAAAAGTGCCGTGCCGTCGTAGCGCATGCCGGCGAGCGCCGCGCGCTGCGAACCCATCGCGCCGCTCAATACCAGCGCCGTTGCGTAGTCATCCGCGCGCAGGCCCGGCGCACGAAAGGCGATGAGCGCGAGGCCGAACGGATAATCGCTCGGCAACTTGATGCTGCGAGCCTGTACCGGCTGGAAGTCGAACGTCGGTCGCGCCGGCAAGGTCTTGCGCGGTATGGTGCCGAAATCCGCTTTCACCTTCGCGAGCGTCTTCGCGGGATCGACATCACCTGCAATCACCAGAATCGCGTTGTTCGGCGCGTACCATGCATCGTGAAACTGCTTCAGCATCGTCGCGCTGGTCTTGTCGAACGAGGGCCGCGTGCCGAGCGGCGTCTCCGCATAAGGTGTGCCCGCGAACATCTGCGCGAGCAACTGCTCGCTCATCTTGAATCCGGGGTTGGAGTTGTCGCGCGCGACTTCCTGCTCGATCGCGCCGCGCTCCTTGTCCCACTCCTTCTGGCTCATGTCGGCGCCGCGCATGCGCAGCGCCGCGACGTGCAACGCGACATCCACGTTCTGCGACGGCGTCATGAAGTAATACTGGGTGACGCCCCAGGTCGTGTCGGCGTTGAACGCGCCGCCCATGTTGGCCGCGATCGCGGCAAGCTGGTCCTTGCTCAAGCCCGGCGCACCGCGAAACATCATGTGCTCCACCGCATGCGCGGTGCCCGGAAAGCCTCTCGGCGCCTCGCTCTTGCCGACCAGATAATTCATCTCGGTCGTCACCACCGGCGCCAGCGTGTCGCGCACGATCACCACGCGCAGGCCATTGTCCAGCGTCGCGCGCGTGACGTTCGCGTCATTCGTCGTGGCGAATGCACCGTTTGCCACCAGCGCAAACGAGATTGCGCCAGCCAAGCTCACCAAGCCTTTCTTCATTTTGATTTCCTTTGCCTCATCGTAATGACGTATATAACGCGAGGATGAACTCTGATCAGGTACAGGAGGGTAAGGGCGCAACCGGTGAAGTAATGTCTCCATGACTCGATTCGCCCTGTGCGCGTTAGAGGAGTCCGTAAATTGCTAACCCGACTCATGCACCTGCTGCACACCACAACGGCGTCCACAAAAATTGCCGATCGTGCCGGTTCTACGCATTTGCGACTTGAGGTTTGCGAGCGTGGTTCGGACCTGAGCCTGTTGCGCGCGCAACTGCGCACTGATCACGGCGTGGGTGTCGCCCATGCTGGCGCTGACCAGATTGGCCGATATTTCCACCAGCGGTTGGCCAGCCTTGACCCGCTCGCCCTCGTGCACCAGCGCACGGTTGATGGTTCCGGTGGTCTGTGCGGACAGGGTGAGCATGCCCGCGCTGGGCTGGAGTTGCCCCGTCACCTCGGCGCGGCGTGTGTAGTGTCCGAAAATCAGGAACAGGAGAATCGCGGCGGCGAGGCTCGCTGCCAGCAAAGCCCACCACGTGAACGCCAGCGGGGTCGCAAGATTGATTGCGCCCATCCACTGGCCGCGCTGCGCTTGCAGCACTTCACCGCGAAACAAATCCCCCATCCCCTGTTTCAGCTCCCTGTGACCTCCCTACCCGCAAAGGTGTAGCAGCCAAACCTTTCAGTTACCTTTCGTACTCATAACTTTTTGCGCTGATGCGCACGAATCTGTCATGAGACGACAGGGCAAGCGGCCGTCGTATCGCCGGACGCCAAACAGGAATTCACCGCGGCCGGCCTGTCGCAGGCGTCGAGACGACGCGGCGTATGCTGCCCCGATGCAAGCCATGCCGCCCGCGCGCATCAAGGGTCGCGGTGCCGCCTCCAACCCGGAGGGGCGCTTCGAAAGCGTGCGCCATCACGCTGAGGACGACGGCTGGCAAAGCGCAGTGCTGGACGAGGCCGCGGCGCGTCCGCGCACGGAGGTCACCGAGGAACGCGCGCGCAGCGTGATCACCCGCAACGATTCGCCCGACATCGTGTTCGAGCAGGCGATGAATCCGTATCGCGGCTGCGAGCACGGATGCATCTACTGCTTCGCGCGGCCGTCGCACAGCTATCTCAACTTGTCGCCGGGGCTGGATTTCGAGACGAAGATCCGCGCCAAATCCAATCTCGCCGAGGTGCTACGTGCGGAATTGTCGAAGCCGGGCTACGTCCCCAAGCCCATCAACATCGGCAGCAATACCGATCCGTACCAGCCGGTCGAAAAGAAGTGGCGGCTGACGCGCGCGGCACTGGAAGTGCTGGCCGAATGCCGGCATCCCTGCACGATCGTTACCAAGAATGCGCTGGTGGAACGCGACCTCGATCTGCTTGCGCCCATGGCACGCGAGCAACTGGTGCGTGTGTTCGTGTCGGTGAATTCACTCGACAACCATTTGGCGTCGAAACTGGAACCGCGCGCATCGGCGCCTCACCGTCGCCTGCGGGCGATTCGCGCATTGACCGACGCGGGCGTGCCGGCCGGCGTGCTGGTGGCGCCGATCATCCCGGCGCTGAACGATCGCGACATGGAAGCGGTGCTGGAACGCGCCGCCGAGGCCGGGGCCAGCATGGCCGGTTACACGGTGCTGCGCCTGCCGTGGGAACTGAAGGCGTTGTTCCGCGAATGGCTTTCGATCCACGTGCCGCAACGCGCGGAACACGTGATGAGCCTGGTGCAGCAGATGAACGGCGGGCGCGACTACGATTCCGACTTTCGCACCCGCATGCGTGGACAGGGGCCGTTCGCCGAACTGCTGCGTCGGCGTTTCGAGGTGGCGTGTCGGAAACACAGGTTCGACCGCACCCGAACCTTGCAGTTGGACGGCTCGCACTTCATTCCCCCGCGCAAAGCTTCACCCCAGGGCGAATTGTTTTAGCCGCTGCCTTTTTTCATCAGGGTCCGTTGGCATCGCCGTCACTGCGGCGCCGCCGAAAGATACTTGCCGAACCAGTCCAGCGACCGGCGCAGGATGTCTTCCTGATTCTTCGGTTGCGCGATGTGATGGCCCTCGTTCGCGTACACCACCAGCGTGGTCGGCACGCCCAGTGTCTTCAGCGCGTGCCAGTACTCGAACGATTGCGGCGCGGGGCATTCCTCGTCGCGCTCGCCGACGACGATCAGGGCAGGCGTTTTTGTGCGCTTGATGAAATTGATCGCCGAGCTTTTCGCGTACGCGGCGGGATCGTCGTAAAGCGATGCCCCGAAGAACGGAATCATCCACTGGTCGATCTGGTTCTGGCCGTAATAGCTCTGCCAGTCGGAAATGCCGGCGCCCGCCACCATCGCCTTGAAGCGATTCGTGCGGGTCGGCGCGAACATGCTCATGAAGCCGCCATAGCTCCAGCCGGTCAGACCCAGCCGGCTGTCGTCGATGGGCAGCATCTTCTCGACCTCGTCGACGCCCGCGAGGATGTCGTCGAGATCGCCGTAGCCCATCTGGTTGCGGATGGCTTGGGCGAAAGCTTCGCCTTCGCCGAGGCTGCCGCGCGGATTGGGCATCAGCACGAAATAGCCGAATTCGGAATACGCGCTGGCGTTGTTGGTCCAGCTCGGCAGGTGGGCCCACGACGGACCGCCGTGCACGTACACGATCATCGGGTACTGCTTGTGCGCGTCGTAGTCGGCCGGATACATGAGCCAGCCCTGTACCTGCGTTCCACCGCTGTGCCATTCCACCGATTCGGCCTTGCCCCAGTCGTGCGAAAGCCCGGCGTTGATCGAAGTGATCGCAGGCGGCGGTGCGGTGGTGAGCGGGCCCGCGTGAACCTCGGGCGGGTGATCGAACGACTCGGCCGCATACGCGATCCGCCGCGGCGACTTGTCCGACAGTGAAACGGACAGCGCGGCGCGCCCGTCGCCCAACTCGCCGGGCGACGTGAACCACGTACGGGTTTGACGCGCATGATTGCCGGACAAAGTGTATTCGGTGACCTGCACCTTGCCCTTGGCGATCTGGTTCACCAGCAGCGAGCGGGCATCGAGGAACGTGAACCACGACGGCGTCACCTTCGCGCCTTCGGTTAGCTTCACCGGCGTGCCGCCCGAGGCGGGCACGCTGTAGATGTCGCCGCCGGTCGCGCCGCGATCGCTCATCAGGCCGCCGATGAACAGGATGCGCGCGTCGTCCAGCGACCAGCGCGGCAGCGCGATCTGCAGGCCGTGCAGCGAGCCCTTCAGCGCGCCGGGATCGACGAGCTCCCGCGGCGCCGCACCTGCTTTCGCTTCCTGCACGTACAGCTTGGCCGTCCACCAGTTGTTGTCGCCCGGCGGTGGTGCGGCGGTGTAGGCGATGCGGTTGCCCATGGACGAGGTGCGGAATTCGTAGACGTACAGCCCGTCGGGCGTCAGCAGTTCCGGCTTGCCACCCGAGACCGCGATGCTGGCGACGCGTTGCACCTGCACGTCGGTTTCGCCGATCACGCCCACGCGCGGATTGCCGGAGGCAGTCGCAGCCGGCAGCCGGGTCGCGCCCGGCACGAACAGGAACGCGATGCGCTTGCCGTCGCGGCTCCACTGCATGCCTTCGGCGAAACCGTCGAGATCCGCGAGCTTGTGCGGCGCCTTGCCGGCATTCACGTCGATCAGCCAGATCGCGCCGTGGATGGGCTTGGTGTTGGACGGGTCGACGCTGCAGCGGGTCAGTACCGCCAGCATGTTCCAGCGCGGCGCCCAGCGCAGGTCTTCTTCACGGCAACCGCCGGGAATTTCCACGGGATGCGCGTTCTGCCCGTTCCATGAGCCCAGCATCAATTGCGTCTGCTCGTCGTGCGCCACCACCCAGGCCAGATGCTGGCCGTCGTACGAAAGGGCGACCGCCGGAATCTCTTTGACTTTCGCGCGCTGCGCGAGAATGTGCTCGATGCGCGCGTTCTCGGACGCGTTGGCCGACGCGGGCGGCGCCTTGGCGAATACCGCGGGCGCACAAGCGGCAATGAAGCATGCGGCGAGCAACAACAGGCCGGAGCGAGGGGACTTCATCGCGCACCTCCAGGACGAGACGATCCCGCGAACCTACACCCGGCCACCGGGCGAGCCAAGTGCCGCGAGGCTCGCTTGTTGCGGCAGCAGCGTTCGCCCGACCCGCGGAATGCACTACTTCAGGGCGGCCTGCCTGGTCGGGAGAGTCGATGCAGCGTTCGCAGGCGCATGCGCCGCAGACTCCATCTCATCGCGCGGCGACTCGGCTGCATCGGCGCGTGTTGCTGAAGCATCGTCGTTCATCTCCCGCGCCTTCAGCAGTTCCTGCATTTGCGACTTCAGGGCTTCCAGCTGAACGGTGTGCCGGTGCAAGGCGGCCGCGATCGCCCAAAGGGCGACGCACAGCACGATGAGCAGGATGCCGATGTCTGTGATTGTCACGGTCGTTACCTCGCGGCCGGGAATTCCCGCGGCGGATGCGGCAGGTCGGGCGAGCCAGGATTTTCCAACGCAATTCCCCGTCCCACGCCACCAGCATACAAGCAATATCCGTGCCGCACAGGTACGCAGCGCACGCCGGATGCAACGCGGGCATCAGCGCTTCATCGCACCAGGCATCACCTCGGTCCGGCGATGAACGCGCGGCAACGTGCGTCCATGCGTGTGTATAAATCGACAAAAATAAAGCAAACTTTCATGTCATCGCATTCACGACGCATTCAAATAAATAAACGACCCCATTCAGACGCATTAAAGAAAAATCATTGAAATATTCAGCGCGTGTTTTATGCGGCCGCCCATACTGGCCACTCTGCCAGCCGAGACGTACAAGGATGATATCTGCGGCACACACGGTTCTATCGGCATGTCTCGTATCGATCGGTGCCTCCGCGCTTGGATTGTGCGTACTGGTTCCCATCAGCAAGCCGGTGGGATTGCTCGATCACCCGGACAAGCGAAAGCGACATGCCTTCGCCACACCGCTGGTGGGCGGCCTCGCGATCTTCGTGGGCATGCTTGCCGGGTGGCTCTGGCTCGGTCAGCGATTCCTCGGACCGGCCCAGAAATTCGATGACATCGTGCTGGCCACTGCATGCGTGCTGGTCGCCCTCGGTGCGCTCGACGACCGCTATCAACTGCGCGTGAGCGTACGCGTGGTCGTGCAGGTCGTGGCGGTGCTGACCGTGATTGCCACGACGGGCATCTACGTGCACTCGCTTGGCGTGTTGCACGGTTACGAGCTGAAACTCGGCTGGCTGGGCATCCCGTTCACCGTGTTTGCCGTGATCGGCCTGATCAACGCGTTCAACCTGATGGATGGCATCGACGGATTGGCGGGCTGCCTCGCATTGGTCAGCACCGGTGCGATTGCCCTGCTGATGGCGCCGGACATGCCCGCGCCGCTCACCATCATCGTGCTGTTGCTGGCCGCGGCGCTGTATCCGTTCCTGATGGCGAACCTGGGCATGCTGGGCAAGAAGGCCAAGGTGTTCCTCGGCGATTCGGGCAGCGTGGTGCTGGGCTACGTGATCGCGTGGACCCTGATCGCGTTGAGCCAGAGCACGCCGCGCTACATTTCACCTGGCTTGGTGCTGTGGTGCGTGGCGCTGCCGGTCATGGACACGCTGGCGGTGATCTACCGCCGGCTGAAACGCGGCGTATCGCCGTTCACCCCCGACCGCACCCATATCCACCACCTGCTGATGAACGCCGGTTTGGGGCCGCGCCGCACGCTCGTGTACCTGGTCGGTTATTCCATCGTGCTGCCGTTCGTGGGCGTGGTCATCCACGCGGAATTGGGTGCCATCGCGAACCTCGTCGCGTTCGTGGTGGTGGCAGCCATGTACGGCGCCTTCACCACGCACCTTGAACGCCAGCAGGCCGCGCTGATCCAGGCGCCGGGCACGACGGCGCGGCGCCTCCCCGCCAGCACCACCGCACGACCAGCCATCCACTTTCGACCGGCGTCGTCCGGGCAGACTTTGAAGAACAGGCGTGACTGAAGCGGCATCGATGCCGCGAGCGGGTTCAGGCGGACATCGCACAGCAACCTGTCCGGGTGGTTTCCGAACTTAAGTGGTGGCCTCGACGGCGCGCGGACCATCCAGCACTTCGTCGTAGGTTTCCAGGGTGCGGCGGATCACGATCCGTTCGTCGAACGCCGCCAGCGCTTTCGCGCGTGCCGCCAGGCCCAGCTTGCAGGCCAGCTCCGGCGCATCCAGCAGGCGCGCGATGGCCGTGCACAGGGCATCGGCATCGCGCGGCGGCACGATCAATCCGTCGACGCCATCCGTGACGACATCACGGCAGCCGGGCATGTCGGTGGTGACCAGGGGTGTCGCACAGGCGGCGGCCTCGATCAGCGATTTCGGCAAGCCCTCGCGGTAATAACTCGGCAACACGAAAACGTCGCTGGAAGCGAACAACGCCGGCATGTCGTCGACGTGCCCGATCCACTCGACGAGACCTTCCTCGGCCCAGCCGCGCACGATGGTTTCCGGTACTGCCGCGGGATTGCCGGGGTCGGAAGCGCCGGCCAGCAGGAAGCGAACCCGTCGGCCTTGCGCGCGCAGCATGCGTGACACCTGCACGTATTCCTTGACGCCCTTTTCCCACAACAGCCGTGCCGCGAGCAGCACGCGCGGCGGATCGTTGCGCGGCCGCGATCGCGGCACGAACCGGTTGCAGTCCACGCCGGAGCCCGCGATCACGCGCACGCGGGCGTCCTCGATCAAGCCGTGGTCGAGGAACATCCGCGCATCGTCGTGGTTCTGGAGGATCAATCGCGCATGCCGGCCGCGCAACGCGAATCGCATCAGCGCGCGCACCACTGGCCGAAGCAGGCGCGCGCGCCGATCGTTGCTGGCGAACACGTAGCCCAGGCCGGCCACCGCATTGATGCGTGCCGGCACGCCGGTCAGCATCGCGGCGATCGAACCGTACACCGCGCACTTGATGGTGAAATTGTGCACCAGCGCCGGCCGTTCGCGCCGGAACAACGCGACCACTTCCGCGAGCGCACGCATTTCGCGCCACGGATTCAGGCTGCGACGGTGCATCGCCGGCAAGGGTTCCCAGCGCAGGCCGAGTTCGCGGAAGCGCGCGCCGTATTCGCCGGGAGGTGAAATCAGCAGCACCTCGTGCCCCGCCGCCTGCACCGCCAGCGCCAGCGAGCGCCGGAAGTTGTAGAGATACCAGTCGGTGTTGGCGAACAGGATGAGCTTGGACATGCGGTCACCCGATGCGGCTACTTCTTGCAACTCGTTTCCACCCGATGGACTGCATCCGTGAATTCGTTGAACTCGGGTGTCACCGGGCCGGGTGCATACGGGCCGTCGGTCTGCCACGCACTGCCATGCCCGTAGATCCAGACATACTGGGTAGCCGCCGCGTAGGCTGCCCTCAGGCGTTCCTCGAATTTCGCGGGCTTCTCGCGCGCGGACTTGTCGGTCCGGGTGGGACCGAGCGGCCACAGACCCGGCGCGCCGGTGAGGTGCATCGAGGCTGGGCTCTTTCCCATCAATCGGGCGTAATCACCTTCGGTGCGCTCCACCGATGGCCGCATGCCCTGCGCATAACGGCTGTAGGTCTGCTCCATGCCGATCGCGACACGGCTCCAACTCACGGACAACAACCCCTTGACGAACGGCACGGCCAGTCCGTAGCGGTCGTAGCTCGGCACCTTCTGGCCGGCTTTCAGCTTGTGGACGCCGGACTTGATCCGCTGCAGCAGCGTCGCGTAGGCCTGGGTCTGATCCATGACATCCGGCAGGATGATCAGCGTCATGCCGGGATAGGCACTGCGCATGGCCTTGCCGATCGCGCGCCCTTCCTGCTCGATCGTGGTGGCGAGCTCCGGGCCGACCGTCGGGCCGCCCCAGGTGGGCGTGTAGGGCTCCAGGTCCAGCGCCACGCCCTTCAGCTTGGCGTATTTCGCAAGCATCGCGGCGTGCTGGAGGCGCGTGACGACCGCATCGTTGTGTTTCTTGCTGTTCCAGTCGTGCGGCTTGTAAAGCGCGACCTTGATGAAGTTGTCGGTTACGCCGGCCGGTGCGTAGGTGGACTGGAACCTGGCGACGTTCTGCCACAACGGGCTCTGGGGGTTCGTGCCGACGTCTTCCTTCCAGTCATCCATCACGTTTTTCAGAAAGAAGCCCTGCACGCCGACCGTCTGCCCCCAGTAGGCGGCCTGCTGCGCGTTGGTCTGCGAGCGGTAGTCGACGCCATCGAACATCAGCAGCTTCGGACAGGCCGACAGCGCGGCCTGCCACGGCCCGGCCAGCAGTACCAGCAGTGCCGCCAGTCCCGCGGCCTTGAATGAAAACCGGTGCGCTCCTCCTTGCACGTTGCACACTCCTTCGCCGGTGCTCGGCGGTCCGGGTCTTGCGCGGTGTGCGCCGCGCAAGCCACATGTTGCGAAGCCGCGACTCCATCGATGCGAACGACGGCGATCAGCCGTCGTTCGCACGTTGCGGCTTCGACCTCAGCAGGAAAATCATTTCCTGCGACAGTGCCGCGGCGATCCACGTTTTCGCCACGACCTCGAAATGTGGCTGCAGCTCCGCGAGCGCCTCGGTAATGGGGCAGAAGCACAGCGTGTCCTTCTGCCCGCCGAAGATCGCGGCACGGGTTCTTCGCCGCAACTTGTGATACCCGTTTTCGATGCCGTACGAAACGATCGCGTGCGGTGCGACGCGCGCGAGTTCCTTCAGCATGCGCGTGCGCAGTCCGGAAGGCACCCGGTGCATCAGCCGCAGGCACACCACCACGTCGAACGCCGCATCGGCGAACTCGTCGAGTTCCGCGGCGTCGGCCACCTGGAAGCTGACATCCGGATGGCCGACGCGGGAGAACTCGGCCTCGGCGCGCTTCAGCATGCTCGGTGAAATGTCGGAGGCGAGCACGCGGCTGCCCAGTGATGCGAACACGCCCGCGAGTTTTCCGGTTCCCGAGGGAATGTCCAACGCGCGGCGGTGCGGCACCCGCTCCAACATGTCCCTGACCACCAGGCGCTCGCGCCGCGCCACCACGCGGGACGGAAAATTGCGCCAGCCGCTGCGCGGCATGAACATGTCGTGGTAGCGCTGCGCGGTGGCTTCGTCCTGATAGAACGTGCGGGTATCGCGCTCATAATCAAAATTCATTTCGGACAACCCACCTCTCGAGCTGCAGGAAATAGGCGGACAAATACGGCCGTCCAACAATGCGCGACATGCCGTGCAGCGCATGCAAGGCCCTTTCCGCAAAATGCCGTCTCATTGCAATCGTTTCGTGCAGGAAATAATTCAGCAATACCGAATCGATGGAACGCGATGCGGCGCGCTCGTAGACCGATATCAAATCGCCAACGTGAAAGTCTCTCCATATTCTGGGCGAACCGCCTTTACCCCAGTTAACCATTAACAGCGAAACGATGAAACGCGCGATATCGTTTTCCGGAACGCCGCGCGACACCACTTGCGGATCGAAAAACAACCACGCATGACGAGGTTGGTCGAACCTGAAATTGCGGACTTCGAAACCTTCGATGCACAGCCTGCGCGGGCGCTCGCGGATTCGCCGCAGTACTTCGGCATCCGGACGAAGATGGCTGTCCGCCGGATAATCTTTCAGCGGGTATTGCGAGATCGCATCTGCCGTCGCGCCGTGCAGTTGCGCCAGCAGGCACAAGGCGTCGCGCAGCGCCGCTGCGCGCCCGGCGGCGTCGTGGTCGCGACGCAGCAGCATCTCGCGCAAATCCGGACCGGACAATCGGGGATAAACGACGCAGCCGCGATCCCGTCGCAGCGGCGCGCAGGCCTGTTCGCCGAAGCGATGCAGCAGTTGCATGTCGTCGTGTTCGCGCCGGGCATCGTCGATGCACGCGCGATCGAGCCAGTCACGGGCAGGATCGTCGCTGCGGCGAAACAGCTTGTAGAAGCGGTTCCCGGAACAGGCCACCCACGATTGCTTGCGCGGCGCAAACGCGAGCGCACGGATCCATCCCGTGTCTTCAGCGGGATGGATTGCCACGCGCGTGGTGGCCGGCGCATTCATGCGGCGACCACATCGCGCAACGGCAGTCGCTGGCGTCCGGCTTCCGCAAGCCATGCCTGGAACATCAATACGTCCCACAGCCGCGCACCTTCCTCGGCGTGGCCGGAAACGTGGCGGTCCAGAAGTTGCCTGACCTGTTCGGGCTCGAAATAGCCCTGCTCGCGCAAGCGTTGCGTGTCCAGCAAGCTCTCCGCCCAATCGCGCAGCGGGCCGCGCAGCCACGCGCCGATCGGCACGCCGAAACCCTGCTTGGGCCGGTCCATCAACGGCTGCGGCACATAGCGGTACAGCACCTGCCGCAGCAGCCATTTGCCCTGGCCGCTGCGGACCTTCTGTTCGATCGGCACCCGCCAGGAGAACTCCACGACGCGGTGGTCGAGCAACGGTACCCGCGCTTCCAGACTCACCGCCATGCTGGCCCGGTCGACCTTGGCAAGGATGTCGCCCGGCAGGTAGGTGACGAGATCGTTGAACATCATCCGTTCGATGATCGCGTCCGTATTCGAAGCGGCCACCGGATTGCCGATCGGCGCCGAAGGCTCGCTGGCGCCCAGCACCACGTCCGCCGGTTGGCGGTGGTGCGACATCATCAGCCGGTAACGTTCATCCGGCGAGCCGGCCTCCAGCATCCGCGCCAGCACCGCGACCTTGGCACGCGGTCGGCGCATCTTCATGCCCGGGGGCAGGCAGGCGTTGACGCCGGCGAGCAGGGATTCGTAGAAGCCGGGGTGGCGCGACAGCGAACGCGCCGCTGCGCGCTGCAGCACGACCGGCACGCCGCGCAGGCTTCGCTCGATCTTGCGGCCCGCGAAGTAACGACGATAACCGCCGAACAATTCATCGCCCCCGTCGCCGGATAGGCTGACCGTGACGTTGCGCCGCGCCATCTGCGCGACGAGGAAGGTGGGGATCTGCGAGGAATCGGAAAACGGTTCGTCGAACATGCCGGGCAGCCGCGGCACCACGTCCAGCGCGTTCTGCGCCGTGACGTACAGTTCGTGGTGGTCGGTGCCGAGGTGCTTCGCGACCGCGCGCGCGTGCACCGCCTCGTCGAACCCCTTTTCGTGAAAGCCGATGGAAAACGTCTGCACCGGACGCGCGGATTGCGCCTGCATCAAGGCGACCACCAGCGAGGAATCGATGCCGCCGGAAAGGAACGCGCCCAGCGGGACATCCGCTTCCATGCGCAGCGCCACCGCATCGCGCAGCAACCGGTCCAGTTCATCGACCGCTTCGGCGTCGGACTGGTGCAGGCGATCGGCCATGCCGGCGATCGCGATATCGCGCGCCGACCAGAACGTGCGGGTGTTCGTGGCAAGCAGCGATTCGTTCGTCTGCGCCTTCAGCATATCGCTGGCGGCCAAGGTGAGCACGGTGCCCGGCTGGAGTTTCCGAATGCCCTCGTAAATCGAATGGGGCGCCGCGATGTAGTCGTGGCGCAGCAGCAGGCACAGCGCATCGCGATCGATGGCGTTGTCGAAATTCGGCATCGCCGTCACGGCTTTCAATTCCGATGCAAACACCAGGCGCGTGCCGACCCATCCGTAATACAGCGGCTTGATGCCGAGACGATCGCGCACCAGCGACAACGCGCGCTCGCGGCGATCCCACAGGGCGAACGCGAACATGCCGATGAAACGCTTCAGGGCTCCGTCGAGACCCCACTGCTCGATCGCGGCCAGGATTACCTCCGTGTCGGAATGCCCGCGGAACGCGGCACCGGATTTCACGAGTTCCTGCCGCAGCGCGCCGTGGTTGTAGACCTCGCCGTTGTAGACGATCACGAAACGGCCGCTCGCCGACGCCATCGGCTGGTGGCCTTCCGGCGAAAGATCGATCACCGAAAGGCGGCGATGGCCCAGCGCGATGCCGGTTGCCGGATCCTGGAAGAATCCTTCATCGTCCGGTCCGCGATGCCGGATCGCACCGGTCATGCGCCGCAGCACCGCGCCGGCGTCGTCTGCGCGAAAGTGGTGGGTGCTGTCCCAGAATCCGGCTATTCCACACATTTGGTCAGGTTCCGGTGGGGGAAGGATCGGGCACCGCGACGGCAACGGCGTCGGCTTGGCAGGGTGGCCGGGCGTGCCTGCGGGAAACGGTCAATGGGTGGCGCATGACGCCTCCGCGATGTGCTGGTACAAATCGGCGTACCGGCGCGCGCCGGCATCGATGGCGTAATGCTGCATGACGCGTGCTCGGGCACGCTGTCCGAGCGCGCGCCTGCCTTCGACGCCCAGCGCGGCCAGTTGCGCCCACGCATCGCCCAACGCAATGGGATCGCGCGGCGGCACCACCGCGCCGGTGTCGGCCACGATCGCCGGCGCGTCGCCGACGTCCGTCACGACGCAAGGCACGCCGCACGCCATCGCTTCCGCCGTGGCGTTGGGAAAGGCTTCGCCCCACGCGGATGACGAGGCGGCGATGTCCAGTGCATTGTCGATGGCCGCGATGTCGCTGCGCCGCCCGCACAGCCGCACGCGGTCGCGCAAGTCCAGTTGGTCGATCAAGGCGCCGAGCTCCCGATTCGCCGCATCGGCGCCCTCGCCCACCAGCACGAAAATGCTGCGCGGGTGCATTTCGCCGAAATGCCTTGCCGCGTGCAGGAAGGTGGCGTGATCCTTCATCGGATGCACGCGCGCCACCAGGCCCACTGCCAGCGCTTCGGGCGGAACGCCCAACTCCGCACGCACGCGTGCGCGCTCGGCGGCGCACGGTGCGAATACGCTGGTGTCGAAGCCGTTCGGGATCACCACCGAGCGCTCGTCGTCGTAACCGAATGCGACGTGCTGCGCGCGGCTCACCGCGGCATTGAAGATGATCCGCGCCGGACGCCGTGACAGCCGTGCGCCCGCGCGGATCACCCAGCGCGTGGCTCGCTTTTCGTGTGACAACGCGTGCAGCGAATGACGGATGTTCCATACCACCGGCGCGGCCTCGCCCCAGCCCGCCATCGCAGCCATCAGGTTGGCGTGGTACATCCAGCTCTGGATCACGTCGTAGTGGCGGGCACGCAGCATCCGCCGCAGCCGCAGCACGTCGTTGGGAAGCAGGCGGCCGGGATGCATGCCGAGGTGATGCAGCTCGGCCAACTCCGCGAACATCACGCTCATGCTGCCTTCCGCGCCCAGTGCGATTACCACGTGTTCGAAGTCGGGCGGACGCAGCGTCTGCACCAGCCGGTACAGCGCCGCCTGCGCGCCGCCCGTGCCGAGCCCGGTGATGACGTGGCAGATTTTCATGTGGCCGGATTCCTGACGCGCACCGGCGTGGCCAAGGCTCCGCGTGCGTACGGGGGAGTGATCGTTTCGCGGGCCTTGCCCGGGCAATGCCGCTTTCTTTCATCGTGCATGGCTGTCTCTCAGGCGACGGGGAAGGTGCCGTGGTGCATGTGTTCGTGCGGCCCCGGCGGCGGCTGCGCTTCCGTGAGGTAATAGCGCCGCTTCTTCCTGAAGCGACCCCGCATCAGCGCGAGAATGCCCACGTACTGGAAGATCACGATCAGCCCATCGATCTGCACGCGATGGCGGGGCCCCTGCAGCGTCGGGAACGCGCCGTACAGCAGCGTCATCATCACGAAGTAGATGACCATGAACCGGCCCGTCATCTTCTTGCGCCGCCACACCGACACCATGCCGTAGAGTTGCAGCGGCAGCATCGCCCAGAAGAACACCTGCGGCAGGTCGAGGAACGCGTACTGCGGCTGCGTATGGAAGGGAATCGGCGTCAGCACGAAGCGCAGGACGCCCATCACCGGATCGGAAAGGCGCGAGCGGAACTGGTGGATTGCGCCGCCGATGCTGCCGTGGCCGAGTTCGTGCACCACGACCGCCAGCGCGACGACGCCGGCCAGCCACAGCCACGGGCTGCGGCGCCCGCGTCGCGAGGCCAGCAGGACGATCCCGAACGCGGCGCCCAGCATCAGCGGCACGTAGAAACGCGTGAGCGCCAATATCAGCCCGCAGAGAATCGTGACCATCACCGCGCGTTTGGGCTTGCCGGTTTCGACCAGCGCCACGGCATACACGATGCCCGCGGTGCCGGTCGCGACAAGGATGTCCTTCAGGTTCGCCACCGTGGACCACGCCAGCAGCGAGGGGCTGAGCGCAAGGAACACGAACAGGCCGATGCTGGCGCGCCGGCCCATGCCGAGACCCAACCGCGCGGCCTTCATCAGCATGCCGGCCGCGATGAAGGTCAGGAGGATGTTGGCCGCGACCGGCGCGAAATAGCCGTGGCCGAAAACCACCAGCGCCGACGCGTCGTACACGTAATAGAAAAGGTTGGCGCTTTTGACGGTGCTGCGGACGTAGTCGTAATTGTGCATCAGGTTGAAGATGCCGACCCCGTTCTGCACCAGTTCCTCGCCGAAGCGCAGGTACTTCCAGTCGTCGAGGAACGTGAACGTGCC
>Ga0070691_10000285_pt1 | contig 17646 bp, 12 predicted proteins | sample KBSK1101metaG_FD_64673 | JGI IMG/M metagenome (GOLD analysis project Ga0070691, IMG submission 64673) | Corn, switchgrass and miscanthus rhizosphere microbial communities from Kellogg Biological Station, Michigan, USA - KBS K1-10-1 metaG | ecosystem: Host-associated > Plants > Roots >... | reverse complement strand
CCCACTCAACTCCCACTCAACTCCCACTCAACTCCCACTCAACTCCCACTCAACTCCCACTCAACTCTGGAACTCACTCTCATCCCGCAAACTCGCACTGAGCTTGCTCCAACTCATCCCTCCGACTCAAACTCATTCTCGCTCTGTACTCAGGCTTCGCCCGGCCTTAGCTTGGTCGCACCATCGTCCCCACCGCCGCCCATCCCATGACCACCACCGTCGACCCACTCCTGCCGCTCAGCCTGCTCGAAGCGGTTCGCGCGGTCGACACACCGAGCGGCGAACACGAGGCCGAGTTCGTTCCGGAATTGCGCAACAAACGCCTCGGCCTGAGCGACACGGTCTTCGCGCAGATCAAACGCTACACCGAGGCCGTGAAACGCAAGCAACGGCCGCCGTTCGACGAAGCCGTCGCGCTCGCGACGCTCGTCGGCCGCCGTCCCGACGCCGACTCGGTGTTCCAGGAGGGCGGCCGCATCATGGCCCGTCAGGCCTATCGCACGATCTCGCCGGTCACGCGCAAACTCATGCTCGCGCTCCCGTCGCTGCTCTCGCGCCCCATCGCGCTCCGCCATGCCCGCCGCATCACCAGGCGCTATGCGGACGGGGCGATCCGCCGCGTCGGTTCCACGGTGCTGCTCGAAGTCTCAAAGTCGGTCACGCTCGACACCGCGCCGAAGCTCGGCGGCTGTACGTTTTATGAAGCCGCGCTGCGCGAGCTCATGCAGCTGCTCGTCGGCGGCGTCGGCGCGGTCGAGCACGTGCGCTGCGCCAGTCGCGGAGAGGGAGTCTGCGAGTGGCGCGCGGAGTGGCGCCCGCTTCACTAGCATCGGACGGCGCCGCGTCACACCGGGCCCCGATTGGTTCACGAGCCGCGCACGCGGCACGGAGGTTCGCAATGCTGACGCCGGAAACGCTCCCCGCGGTGCAGGCCGCGCTCGCCGAAGCCGGGGTGGATGGATGGCTGTTGTACGACTGCCGCGGCATCAATCCGATTTCACAGGCGCTCATGCGCGCCGAGGGACTCGCGTCGCGCCGCATGGTGGCGTGGATTCCGCGGAAGGGCACGCCGGTCGCAATCATGCACGCGATCGAGCCGGGTTCCTGGGCGCACTGGCCGGCCGCGTGGGACCGGCGCGTGTACGCATCGTGGAAATCGCTCGAGTCTGAAATCGCGGCGCTCGTGCGCGGCAAGACCGCGGCGATGGAATACTCGGCCGGCGACGCCGTGCCCGTCGTGGACCGCGTGCCCGCCGGCGTCATCGACATGGTGCGTGCCGCCGGCGGCACAGTCGTGACGTCCGCGAACCTCGTCACGAAGTTCTTCGCCGTGTGGACCGAGGCGGAGCTCGCCTCACACCGCCGGTCCGCCGAGATCATCGCGCGGATCGCGAAGGACGCGTTCGCGAGGGCCGGCGCGAGCGTGAAGAGCGGCGCGCCGCTGGCCGAACACCAGCTGATGGCGTGGATCCAGGGCGAGTTCAAGGCGAACGGGCTTTCGACGGACCACGGGCCGAACGTCTCCGCTACGGAGAATGCGGCGAACCCCCACTACGAGCCGTCGCCCGCCGCCCCGCGCGTGCTCCGCGCCGGCGACACGGTGCTGATCGATCTCTGGGCCGTGGAACCCGGCGGCATCTACGCCGACCAGACGTGGATGGCGTCGATCGGCGCGCCGGCGCCGAAGGTGCAGCACGTCTGGAACGTCGTGCGCGACGCGCGCGACGCCGCGATCTCGCTGATTCGCGAGCGCGTGGCCGCCCGCAAGCCGGTGCGCGGCGCCGAGGCGGACGACGCGGCGCGCGGCGTGATCGACCGCGCCGGGTTCGGCGCGGCATTCACGCACCGCACGGGCCACTCGATCGACGCGCGATCGCTCCACGGGTCGGGCCCGAACCTCGACAACCTCGAGACCCGTGAAGAACGCGTGCTCATTCCGGGCGTCGGTTTTTCGGTCGAGCCGGGCGTGTATCTCACGGGCGAGTTCGGCCTGCGCACCGAGGTGAACGCCTACATGGGAGAGGGAGAGCTCGTCATCACGCCGCGCGAAATCCAGCGAGAACTGATTGTCGTCTGACACCGAACTCCGTCGCGAGCTCGGCGTATTCTCCGCTTCGCTTCTCGTCGTCGGAGGGATCATCGGCAGCGGAATATTCTTTACACCCGCTGAAACCGCGCGCGCCCTTCCGACCTCGGGATGGGTGCTCGCCGTCTGGACCCTCGGCGGCGTCGTCGCGCTCGCCGGAGCGCTGACCTACGCCGAGCTCGGGGCGATGATGCCCGAGGCGGGCGGCGGCTACGTGTACGTGCGCGAAGCGTTCGGACGGCTCCCGGCCTTTCTGCTCGGCTGGATGACGCTGCTGATGATTGCGAGCGGCGCGATCGCGGCCGTCGCGATGAGCTTCGCGGGATACCTCGAGCGATTTGTGCCGATCGGAATCGCGGGCGGCCGCATCGGCGTCGCGGCGATCACGATCATCGTGCTGACCGTCACGAACTATCTCGGCGTCAAGCCGGGAGCCGTGACCGCGAACGTCTTCACGATCGCGAAAATCGCCGCGCTTGCCGCGCTGATCATTGTGGGCCTCGCGCTGAATCCCGGTGCACCGGCTGCGGTCGCCGCTCCGGCAGCGCCGCCGCTCACGCAGGGCATCGCGACGGCGTTCGTCGCCGTGTTGTTCACGATCGGCGGCTGGCAGCAGACCAACATGGTGGCCGGCGAGATTCGCGATCCCGGTCGCGCGCTTCCAAAGGCGCTCGCGGTGGGAATCGGAATTGTGATCGTGGTCTATCTCGGCGCGAACGTCGTCTATCTCCGCACGCTCGGCCGGGACGGACTGGCCGTCAGCACCGCGGTCGCCGCGGACACGGCGGGCGGGCTGCTCGGGCCGGCCGCGGCGACCGCGATCACGGTCGCCGCGATGCTCTCGATCTTCGGCTTCGTCAACGTCGCGCTGCTGACGAACGCGCGCGTGCTGTACGCGCTGGGGCAGGACGGCGCGTTCCTGCCGAGCGCGGGCCGCGTCCATCCCCGCTACGGGTCGCCGCACGTCGCGCTGGTGATGCTCGGCGGATGGTCGCTCGTGCTGCTCTTCGCGACGCAGGGCAGGATCGGTACGCTGCTGAGCGGCGTCGTGTTCGCCGACTGGATTTTTTTCGGACTCGGCGCCGCGAGCGTACTCGTCCTGCGCCGCACGCGGCCCGACATGCCCCGGCCGTACCGTGTGCCGGGGTACCCGTGGGTGCCGGGGTTCTTTGTGTGCTGCGCGCTGATCGGTATCGTGAGCGCCTACGTTTCGGCGCTGGAGATGTCGCTCGTCGGCACCGCGATGGTCGCCGCCGGCGCCCTGCTCTACAAGTGGCGGTCCGCCGCCATCGCGACAAAGAGCAGCGCGAGGTAGAGCAGCGAGTAGCTGAAGACCCACCACGCGGGCTTTTCCCACCCGGCGTCGCGGGCGCTGCGCACCTTCCATACCCCAATGATCAGCAGCGCACCCAGCACGAGCGCGGACGCGAGGTAAATCAGGCCGAACACGCCGAAGCACACCGGCAGCACCGTCAGCGCGACCAGCAGCAGCGTGTAGTACCACATCTGGTCGATCGTCTCCCGGATCCCCCAGACGAGCGGCGCCATCGGGACGCCGGCGTTGCCGTAGTCTCGCTGCTTGTTGAGCGCGAGCGCCCAGAAGTGTGGTGGCGTCCAGTAGAACACGATCGCAAACAGGAAGACCGCCGCGAGATCGACGCGCCCGGTCACCGCGGCCCAGCCGACCAGCGGCGGAAACGCACCCGCGGCGCCGCCGATCACGATGTTTTGCGGCGAACTGCGCTTGAGCCAGCGCGTGTAGATGAAGACGTAGAAATAGAAGCCGGCGAGCGCGAGGGCAGCCGTGAGCACGTTCACGAATTGCGCGAGCATGTACGTCGCGGCCGTGGCGATCAGGATGCCGAACGCGATCACGGCGCGCGGCGTCATGCGGCCGCTCGGAATCGGGCGAGCCTTCGTGCGCCCCATGACGTGATCGATGTCGCTGTCGAGGTACATGTTGACCGCGTTCGCGCCGCCGGCCATCAGGTAGCCGCCGAGCGTGACCCAGAGCACGGTCTGCCACGAGGGCGTGCCCGCCACGAACATCGGCGCGACCGTCGTGACGAGCAGGAGCGAAATGATCCGCGGCTTCGTCAGCGCGACCAGGTCGGACGCGAAGCTGCGCTCCGGCTTCTGCGCCGCGGCTGCGTCGGCTGTCATGCCGTCACGCCGACGCCCGGCGCCCTCGCGTTGAAGTTGAACGAACCCGAATGCATCGTGTGCCAGGTCCAGAACAGCAGTGCGGCAAGGCAGAGCGCAGGCAGGAGCGCGAAGCTCCACTCCAAGAGCGAACCGGAACCCGGAGGGCCGACCCTCATTCCCCGGCGCGTCGACCGGAGGATCAGGACCTGCATGACCGCTATGATGATCGTCGCGGTCCAGAAGAGGAAATCGGCGAGCGGTGTGGGCATTGCACATGGAAGTTCGCGGATTGCGATGGTGCGGGGAAGGGCGGGCCGCCGCACGTGCCTCTCGCGCGGGGCGGGCGCGCGCTATAAGGTTTGCAAATGTCGAATCCGCCCAACGCAGCAGGCGCACCACGCCAGGGTCTTCAGCGGAAGCTCGGCGTCTGGAGCGCGACGGCCGTCGTGATCGGGTCCACGATCGGTTCGGGGATATTCCGGTCGCCCGCGGGCATCGCGGACAAGCTTCCCGGTCCGCTCCCGATGATGGCAGTGTGGGTTGCCGGCGGTGTGTTCGCCCTGTGCGGCGCCCTGACGATCGCCGAAGTGGCGAGCGCGCTTCCGGAGACCGGCGGGATCTATGTGTTCTGTCGCGACGCGTGGGGCCGGCTGGCCGCGTTCCTGTTCGGGTGGGGACAGATCTCGATGATCCGCGCCGCATCGCTGGGCGGAATCGCGATCACGTTTGCGGAGTATTTCTTTCGCGTGATGGGGGTGGATCCCGTCGCGCCGGCGAACGTGGCGAGGGTGCACTGGACCGCGGCGGGCGCGATCGCCATCACCGGATTGTTCAATTACATCGGCGTTCGTTTTGCGGCGAACGTCATCAACTTCACGGTGCTCGCGAAGTACGGCGGCCTCATGTTCATCGTGCTGGCCGCATTTGCGTTCGGCCTGCCGCACAGCGGGCTCGCGCACTACTCGCCGGCCGTGCCGCCGGGGAGCTTCACGCTGCCGGCATTCGGCCTGGCGCTCGTGTCCACGCTGTGGGCGTTCGACGGATGGGCTGATCTCGCGTACAACGCCGGGGAAGTGCTCAACCCGGGCAGGAACCTGCCGCGCGCGCTGATCGGCGGGACGCTCGCGGTGCTGTGCATCTATTTGCTCGCGAACCTGGCGTACATGGCTGTGCTCCCGGTCGAGCAGATCCGCACGTCGAAGCTGGTGGCGGCGGACGTCGCCCAGGCGGTGATCGGTGCGGGCGGCGTTGCGTTCGTGTCGATCACGGTGATGGTCTCGACGTTCGGCACGCTGAACACCGTGCTGTTCACGAGCCCGCGCGTGTTCTTCGCGATGGCGGACGACGGGCTCTTCTTCCGTCCGGTCGCCAAGGTGCATCCGCGCTTCGGCACGCCGCACGTGGCGATCACGCTCGTCGCGGGTCTTGGGATGGTGTTCGTGCTCCTGCTCCCGTTCGAGCAGCTCGCGGACACGTTCGTGACGGCGTTCCTCCCGTTCTACCTGCTCGCCGTGGCGTCGGTGTTCAAACTGCGCGGGACGCCGGGCTACAAGCCGACGTTTCGCGTGCCGCTGTATCCCGTGGTGCCGCTCCTGTTCATCGCGTCGGTGCTGTACCTGCTGGGGAATGCGCTGATCCAGCCCTCGAGCCGCCTCAGTACCCTGGCCGTGCTCGGCGTGCTCGTTGCCGGAATCCCGGTTTACTTTCTGACCGTAGGGCGACGGACTACGCGCGGGTAGCGCACTTGCCATTGGCGCCGCAACCGCGTCAATGTTTGCACTGTCTGATTGTTCGACAAGCGTGACACGCTGGTTACGCGAGGTTTCGTTGACCGGCAATCGAGTGATCCCGTATTCTGTTGTGCCAATGAAGGCCAACTTTCTCACCAGGATCGCGCGCTCATGAAAATCTCCGGCAGGGTGTTCGCGGCAGCGCTCGCAGCATGCGTGACTGCCTCGACGGTGTTCGCACAGGGACTGACGACCGGCGCGGTGCAGGGGTCGGTCGTCGACGAATCCGGCAGGCCGCTCGCCGGCGCGACGATCGAAGTAACCGACAAGACCACCGGCTACGTGGCGCGGGCGACGAGCCGGGAAAGCGGGGTCTACTTCGTCCCCGGGCTGAACGTCGGCACGTCGTACACGGTTGCCGTGCGCCACATCGGTTTTTCGCCGCAGTCGCGCGATGACATCGTGGTGCAGCTGTCGCTGTCCACGCGCGTCGACTTCACCCTGGCGACGGCGGCCGCGCAGCTCTCCGCGGTGAAGGTGACGGGCGCCGCGGAGGAAGGCGCGTTCTCGATCGATCGCAAGGGAACCGAGACGGTCGTGTCGGATACGCTGCTCAAGCGGCTGCCGAACGAAAACCGCTCGCTCTACGATTTCGTCCGCCTCACGCCGCAGGTCGCGGTGCAGCCGGGCGGTGTGCGTTTCTCCGCGGCCGGCCAGAACAATCGCTACAACGCCATCCAGGTGGACGGATCGGACATGACGGACCGGTTTGGTCTCGCGGCGTCGCAGGAGCCTGGCGGCCAGTCCGGCGGCCGCGCGATGACGCTTGAGGCGGTGAAGGAGTACCAGGTGCTGCTCTCGCCGTTCGACGTTCGCCAGGGCAACTTCACCGGCGCCGTCGTGAACGCCGTGACGCAGAGCGGCACGAACGAGTACCACGGCAGCGTGTTCTTCGACACGCGCAACCAGGCGCTCGCGGCGAACGTGCCGTTCCTCCGTGCGACGAACTACTATCGCGACATGTTTGGCGGATCGATCGGCGGACCGATCGTGAGGGACAAGGCGCACTTCTTCCTGGCGCTCGAGCTCCAGGCAGCGCAGCAGGGTGCCAGCGGCCCGTACATCGGCCAGCCGTCGACCATCGTGCCCGCGCTCCAGGTCACGCAGGCGGAGGTTGACTCGTTCACGACAGCGCTTGCCGGCTACAAGATTCCCGCGGGTTCCGCCGGCGCAGTGAACAACAACAACCCGAACCTGAACACGTTCGCGCGGTTCGATTTCCAGCTCAACCCGAGCAACCGCCTCACGGTCCGCAACACGTTCAACACGTCGAGCCTCGACGTGTTCTCGCGGAGCTCGTCGTCGTTCTTCCTCGGGAGCAACCTCGAGACGCAGGTCGACCACAACGAGACGTTCGCCACCCAGCTGTTCACGACGTTCGCCAACGGCGCGTCGAACGAGCTCACGGTGGGCATCACCGACCTCAGCTTCCATCGCCAGCCATCGGTGTTCTCGCCCCTCATCACGATCAACAACATCGGCGGCGCCGGCGGACCGAATCTCGTCGCGGGCACGGACAACAGCTCGCAGGGCAACTTCCTCCAGCAGCACGAGTACGAGCTGACCGACAACGTCACCTGGCTGGCCGGCACCGACCACACGATCACGGTCGGGTCGCACAACGAGCTGTTCGCGGCCACCAACGGCTTCCTGCAGAACTCGTACGGCAACTACACGTTCGCCAACCTCGGCGCCTTCGTGAACGGGCAGCAGGCTACCAGCTATTCCGGATCCGGTTCGCTCGGCGGCAGCCCTGTCGCGGCATGGCAGGCGATCCAGTCCAGCCTCTACGTGCAGGACAAGTGGCAGCCGAACAACAGGCTGAACATCGAGTACGGCGTCCGCGCGGACGTGCCGATCTTCCTCACGAAGCCCGGCTTCAGTCGGCTCGTGGATTCGCTGACGGGGATCAACACCACCAAGATGCCGTCCGGGAACTGGCAGTTCTCGCCGCGCATCGGCTTCAACTGGGACATCACGGGCGACCAGAAGAACCAGCTCCGCGGCGGGACCGGGCTCTTCCAGGGTGCGCCGGCGTTCGTGTGGATGTCGAACATGTATTCCAACAGCGGCGTCGCGCTCGGCCAGCTGACGTGCGGCCAGGCCAACAACAACGGGTCCGCGCCGGCATTCAATCCGCTCCCGGTCGCTGCGACGACGTGCGCGCCGCTCGCCGGCTTCACGGGCGCGCAGGCGGTGAAGAATGGCCAGCCCGGCGTCACGCTGAACCCGCTGACGTTTCCGGGCACGATCAATGTCGTGGATCCGAACCTGAAGTTCCCGCAGGTGTTCCGCACATCGCTTGCGTATGACCGCCAGCTGCCGTGGAACCTCGTCGGCACGATCGAGACGATGTACTCGCGGGGAATCGACAACTTCCTCACGACCGACCTCAATCTCGTCCAGCAGTCCACGACCGACGCGTGGGGCCGCGTGCTGTACGGAACATTCAACGCGAGCGGCCAGAGCACCGCGCAGCGCCAGTGGAACGGCCTGGGCGACGTGATCAAGATCCAGAACTACAGCGGCGACTACTCGTACAGCTTCACGGGCCAGCTCAGGAAGACCTACTCGGATTCGTGGGAGGGCTCCGTGGCGTACACGTACAGCCGCTCGTTCTCCGTGAGCGACATGACGTCGTCGGTCGCGTTCTCGAACTGGCAGTTCGGCCGCATCCAGGCCGGCTCGCAGGCGGACCGCCTCATGGGCCCGTCCGCGTTCGACCAGCCGCATCGCATCGTGGCGAGCGCGACGTACACGGCGCCGTGGAAGACGACGGACTTTTCGTTCATCATGCAGGCGGCGTCGGGAACGAAGTTCGCCTACATCGTCGGCGGCAGCGGCGGCCGCGCCGACCTCAACGCCGACGGGTCGAGCAGCAACGACCCGATGTATGTGCCGACCGATTTCAACGATCCGAAGCAGGTTCAGTTCCAGGCGACCACGTTCAGCGGTGTCGCGGCAAGCGCCGCCGCGCAGGACACGGCGTTCCAGAAGTTCGTGGCCAACAACAAGTGCGTGAGCAGCCAGGCCGGCCACATCATGGCCCGCGATTCGTGCTCGAATCCGTGGTACAACACGCTCGACATCTCGATTCGCCAGCGGCTGCCGCAGATCGGCGAGCACAAGGTGTCCGTCAATCTCGACATCTACAACGTGATGAACCTCGTGAACAGCCAGTGGGGCAAGATCCGCACGTTCACGGCCAACACGGAAGCGTCGCTGCTCACCGTGGTGAACCGCGACGGCTCGGGAAATCCGATCTACACGTTCAATCCGATCTTCAAGGACAACTCACAGATCTTCACGGCGTTCAACGCCGCGTATCAGTACTATCAGATTCAGCTGTCGCTGCGGTATTCGTTCTGAGATCGATGGAATGCAGACGGCCCGGTGCGCGGTGCGCACCGGGCCGTTTGACATGTGGGCAGTCCACAGCAGCTGCCTGATTCAAGCGCCCTGGCGAAGCTGCCGGCCGTATCTGGTGGCTTTATCCGGCAGCTTGGATCCGAGGGCTGCTCAAAAGATCGACAGCTTTATGTATTTTCTTGGATTCGCCTTGAAATCCGCCGTCAGCGAATCGATGCGCGCCACGAGCATCGTCACGTGGTTGTAGAGCGCCGGGTCGTTCATCAGCTTCGCCATCGAGCCGTCGCCGGAGTTCACCTTCTCGAGCGTCATGTTCAGCTTGGCCGACGTCGCCTTCAGGTCCGTCGCGAGCGCATCCATGTTCGCGGCCGCACCCTTGAATGCGCGCAGCGTCGAGTCGATGGACGCCGAGTCCACCGCCGACGCGGCCTTGCGCAGGGACACCTGCGTCTTTGTCAGCTCGACGTTCTGCTCCTCGGCGAGCCTCGACAGGTTTTGCATGAAGGCATCCGCGGTCTTCACCGCGTGGCGCAGGTCCGCAAAGGCGCCGGTCTCGGCAAACTGCTTGCGCAGCGACGTAGTGAGCACCGAGAGATTGCTGGCGATCGTATCGGTCCGCGCCAGCACGTCTCCGATGGATGGCGTCGGCCGCCCCGCCAGCACCGTGTCTCCCGGCGAGAACGACGAAGGATTGGGCTTGTCCGGGTGGAGCGCGACGAGCTGGTCGCCGAAGAAGCCGTTCGGCTCGATGGTCGCCGTCGTGCCGTGGGGAATGCGGAATTCCTTGCGAATGCGCAGTTCCACGATCAGCAGCCCGTCGGGGAGAATCGCCACGCCGTGCACGTACCCGACGTTGACGCCCGAGAGCAGCACCGGCTGCCCCTGCTTGAGCCCGGCGCCCCATGTGAACTTGGCGTACAGCTTGTATCCCGGCTGCAGGCCACCGCGGGCGAGATAGAGCGACCCGATCACGGCGAGAACGAGCGCGATCGTCGCCGTCATACCGACGAGGATTTCGTTGGTCCGCTTCATCCTTGCAAGTAGGGTGCGAGAAGTAGTGCCGTCACCGCGTCGAGTACGAGAATCCAGATGGACGACACGACCACCGCTTTCGCAGTCGCCTTGCCGACCCCTTCGGCGCCGGCGCTCGCGTTGTAGCCCTCAAAGGTGCAGAGGTACGCGATCGCCGCCCCGAACAATGTCGCCTTGATCAGGCTGTACGTCACCTGGAAGTTGTCGAATCCCAGGCGAACGCCGTCCATGAAGTCCGACACCTGCACATCCGTCACGAGCACCGACGCCAGCAGCCCGGCCACGACGCCGCAGCCGTCGGCAAACACAACGAGAATCGGGAGCATGACGATCGCCGCGATGATGCGCGGCACCACCAGATAGGCGACCGGATCGTACGCGAGCGTCTCGAGCGCATCGATTTGCTCGGTCACGCGCATCGTCCCGATTTCCGCCGTCATCTTCGCGCCAACCCGGCCGGCGAGCACGAGTCCGGTCAGCAGCGGCCCGGTCTCGAGGATCACAATCTGCCGCACCGACAGTCCAACGATCGACAGCTGGATTCCCTGGAACAGCTGATAGCGCACTTGCATCGCAATGACGCCGCCAATGAACGCCGCCACCATGATCACCAGCGGAACGGAGTCCACGCCGATGGCGCGCATCTGCGGAATGACGAGCGGCAAATACGTGCTGGGCTCGGCCAGGGCGCGCCGGATATCCCGGAGGAAATACACGCGATGGCCGATCCCGCCAAACGTGCCCGTCGTCGCGCGTGCGACCCGGCGAAAAAACCGGATCGTACCGCGCTGGACGATGGGAAACGCTTCCGTCGCCTTGTAACTGTCTTCGGTCAATGCGCCTGCCCGGTGCTCGGGTGGGTTCCGGCCCTAGGTGCGGACGCGAGCGAGCAACGCCGCGCCTACCGCAAGAAACAGTATTCCAGGCAGCCACGCGGCAAGTTCGGGGTTCACTAGCCCTTTCCCCCCGATCGCCTGCGTGAGCTGCACCAGCATGAGGAATATAACCGTCGTGCCGAGGCTGACGCCCACGCCATACGCCGCCCCGCCGCGCTGGTTGCTCGTCGCGAGGGGAGCGCCGAACAGCATGATGATGATGCACGTCGCGGGAATGGCGATCTTCAGCATGCGTTCCACGCGGAGCTGGTTCACGTCGCTCCCCGACCGCTCCATCGCGGTGATGAAGTGGCCGAGGTCGACAAATCCCATTTCGTCCGGGGCTTTCTGGTTCGTGAGCAGGCTCTTCGGAGGTTCGGTGAACGCCCGGTCGCGCAGCGAGTCGAACGACACGGTGAAGTTCGACGAGTCGCCGGTGAGCACGTGCATGACCCCGCTGTCGAGCTGCCATCCCCGGCGGGCGGCCCATCGGGCGTTGCCGGAATAGATCAGGTACGACGGATAGTCGGGCCACTGTCCCTTCCGGTCTATCTCCAGCCGGCTAAGCGTTCCCGAGTCGGCGTTTGCCGTCGTGATCTTGTATACCCGTCCCTGCGCGGTCGCAAAGGTGAAGTTGGATCGCATGACGGCGTCGCCGGCATGGTGTTCCTTCAAGAGCGTGTCGCGGCGCGCGTTTGCCGCCGGCATCGCCGCGCCGAGCATGAGGCCGAGCACCGTCGCGATTACCGCGCCCCATGCGATCGGCGCGATGAACCGGTAGAAGCTGATTCCGCTGGCCTTCGCGGCGCTGATCTCAGAATGACGCGTGAACCCGCCAATCGAGAACACCGTCGCAAACAGCACCGCCGCAGGCAGCACCTGGAACATCGTCCAGGGCACGCCGAAGACGTACGCTTTCGCGATGTCCAGCGGCGGCAGGTGCCGTTGCAGGTACTTGTTCAGGTTTTCGGTGATGTCGATGATGATCACGAGCACCGGAAACCCGATTGCGGTGGCAAACAGGATCTTGAGGAACTCGTTCAGCACGTAGCGGTCGAGCGGCCGCAGCAGCCGGATTCTCACCGGCTTGCCCTCCAGCGCGCGAACCGCTCGCGGAGGCCGGCCAGGAAATCCGATGTTTCGCTGCCGCGCGATGTCGCGCCCTCGCGGCCCAGCCGCGACGTGAGCGTGAGCCCGATGGCGAGCAGGATGAAATTGCCCGACCACATCGCCCAAAACGGCGAGATGTAGTTTCCGCGCGCGAGCGTTTCGCCGACGGTGAGCCCCACGTAGTAGAGCGCGAACACGCCGAGGCTCACGCCGATCGTCAGGCCGATCCCGCCGCGCGGAAAGCGCAGCGCGACCGGCGCGCCGAGCAGCACGAAGATCACGCACGCCGCCGCGATCGCGAACTTCTTCTCGATCTCGACTTGATCTCCGTCGATCGTGCTTTGGAACAGCGCGACCTGAAACTTCAGCTGTTCGGCCTGCTGTTTCTTCATCTCCGGCGTGCTTTCCGGCTGGGCCAGCGGCGTGAGCAGCTTCCCCTGGTTTGACACCTTGGGGCTGGCGTTCGGCGGCGGCCGCACGGGTTGCTGCGTCGGCGGGCCCTTCCGCTGCTCGGGCGCCTGCTGCTGGCCGGGCTTGCCCTGCGCGGCGCTCGCGGTGCGGACGAGGGTGAGGCCCTGCACCTTGTGGCAATACAGGTTGCCGAGGCCATGCGCGACGCTGCGAATCGTGATCGACCTGGCGACGTTGCTGTCCAGCGCGCGCATCGCGCGGTAGATGCTGTCGCGCGACTTTGCGACGCGCACCACCTGGCGCTGGAGTTCGCACACCGTCATCTCGCGGTCGTTCTTTTCGCCCTGGCCGAGCGTGTCGCGCTCGAGCGTGTTCGCGACGTTGGGGACCTTGATGAAGTCCGTGTTGAAGAACACGCGGCGCAGGCGCGTGGGGTCATCCGGCTTGAGGACCGTCCACGATCCATGGTACAGCGTGAGGAGCAGGTCCTGGCCGTTCGCGGCGAGCGCGAGGCGTCCGCTGTCCGCGCGAATGGTCGTTCGCGTGCCCGGATCACTCATGTCGAAAATCGCGACGTCGCGCATCTCGTTCGTTCCGAACAGCCGGGCGGTGCGCAGGTAGAGGCGGCCGGGCGAGACGGAGTTGATCACCTGCTCCTTGAGGGCGAACGTCGGCTTCTTTCGCGCGATGTCGTTGGAGAGCGTCGTGAGGCGGTGATTTGCCGCGGGCAGCACGCGGTCGTTGAACCAGACCATCGTGACCGTGAGGAAGCCGGCCGCGATGATCACCGGCACCATGAGGCGCGGCAGCGAGACCCCGCTCGCCTTGAACGCCGTGATTTCGTTTTCCGACGCCATCCGGCTGAACGCGTGGAGCGTCGCGACGAGCACGGCCATGGGAAGGGTCATGGCCACGGTAAACGGCACCGAGAGCAGGAGAAACTCGGCGATGATCCGCCAGTCGAGGCCCTTGCCCACGAGCTGGCCGAACTGCTTGGCGACGTAGTTCAGCAGCAGCAGCGACGTGAGCGCGGACAGCGCGAACACGAGCGGCGCGAGGTGTTCCTTGAGTATGTACTTCGTGAGGATCTTCACGAGGCTCGGCCCGCGTGGCAGTCGCGAACGCTCCAAATCGGAGGAACTCCGCGCGCCACATAGGGTTGTAGGGTCCTGGGTCGCCCGTATATTCCACTGCGCGACCGCTCGAAGGCAAGGCCGATCATACCCCCGTTTTCGAGTTTGGGTGCGCCACCTGAGACTCCCCCGCCTCTCGCGTACTCTCGCCGTCCTGATTGTCGCCCTGCCGACGCTCGCGGCGGCGCAGTCGGGCACCGATACAACGAAGGCTGTTCCCGACTCGGCCAGGGCGCGGCCGGACCCTGCCAAGGTGGGCCCGGACACGGGCCGGACCACCAGCATATTCGGGCAAAAGTCCGACCTTGGATTCCAGTTCGACGGCCGGTTCGAGTCGAGAGTCCAGAAAACCGCGAACGAGCGCTGCAACACGAGCCAGTTCTTCGACGCGTCCGCGCAGTGCAACGCCGCGTTCGAGCCGGCGTTCAACATGCAGTTCGGCGTGAAGACCGGCGGCACGTTCGCAGATCGCGTGCACGTGAACGTGGACTACAACTCCACGCGCGAGTTCGACGCGTCCAACAGCGTGTCGCTGTACTACGAGGGGAAGAAGGGCGACTGGCTGCAGCGTGTGGACGTCGGCAACGTCTCGTTCGACCTCCCGGCGTCACGGTATATCACGACCGGCATCCCGCAGGGCAACTACGGCCTCGAGGCCGCTGCGCAGTTTGGCTCGCTCAAGGTGCGCGCGATCGCCGCGCAGCAGAAGGGGAACGTCGTCTCGGACAAGGTGTTCACGGTCGGCGGCGGATCGGGCACGCAGAGCCAGGTCACGCGCGACATCGATGACTACCAGGTGGAGGCGCGGCGGTTCTTCTTCGTCGTGGATCCGCGTCAGCTGAGCGGATATCCCAACATCGACATCCTGAACGCGGTGCAGATGCGCACGCTCGCCGCATCGCTGCCGGATTCCTTGCGCCCCGTGCACATCGTGCTGTACCGGCTGCTGATCGGCGGGCAGCCGCCGAATCCGAACGGCCCCCAGTTCCAGATCATCGGCGATCCCACGTCGCAGCGCGGGCAAGTCTACGAGGTGCTGCGCGAAGGCGTGGACTACGTCGTGGATCCGTCGCAGCTGTGGATCAAGCTCACGCAGCAGCTGAACCCCGCGAACGAGCGGCTCGTCGTCGCGTACACCGTGCGCTCAGGGGGCGTCGAGTCCACGAACCCGTCCACCGGGGGCACGCCGGACATGACGTACGTCGCGACGCGGCCACAGTTCGCGAACCTCCTTTGGGATCCGCATGTCGCGCCCGGCGACCCGGCGTCGTATCGCGAGCTGCGCAACGTGTATCGCGTGGGCGGGTCCGATGTGCAGCGGGGCACGGTCGGCATCACCATCGGCACCGGCACGACGTTCGACCAGCAGAAGCCCGCCGCCGGCGGCGCGGCGAGCTTCCTCCAGCTGTTCGGCATCGCCCAGGCGGGAAACCCCGGGTCGTTCGACCCCGACAATCGCCTCTGGCCGCGGCCCGGAGATCCCGGGTACAGCCTTTCGGCCCTGCCGGGCAACGGCGGACCGCCCATCGCCGCCGCCCCAACGGGGACGACCGACCAGTTCCTGATCTTCCCGTCGCTGGAGCCGTTTGCGAGAGCGGGGCTCGCCCAGCCGCAAGGAAATCCCGCGAACGATGCGATCTACTCGACACCCGGCGCGTACCTCTACTCGGCGCAGCACCCGCCGCCGGTGTTTCGCCTCCACCTCACGTACGAATCCGACGGCAGCGGCGGCGCTGGCATCACGCTCGGCGCAACGCAGCTGCGCCCGCAGTCGGAGCGGCTGACGCTCGATGATGGCACCGTCCTCGTGCGCGACGTGGACTACTCGATCGATTACTCACTCGGCCAGGTGACGTTTCTTCACCCCGAGACCCTGTTCGCACAGCCGCGCAACGTCACCGTGCGCTACGAGGAGAATCCGCTGTTCGTGACCGCGCCCAGGTCCATCTTCGGCGTCGCGTCCACGCTGCCGCTGAAGTACGGCGACCTCAGCTTCGTCGCGCTCGGACAGTCGCAGACGACGACGTTCACCAAGCCGCCGCTCGGATACGAAGCCCAGTCGTCGCTGATCGCGGGCCTGATGGGGAACTTCACGTTCAACGCGCCCGGCGTCGCCCGGCTCGTCGATCGCCTTCCAGGCGCGACGGCGAACGCGCCGGCGAGGCTTCACCTGCTCACGGAGCTCGCGACGAGCCGCCCGAACATCGGCGGATCGTCGCAAGCGTATCTCGAGACGTTCGAGAGCGACGGCGGCACGCTCGTGCCGCTCGCCGATCCCAACTGGTATCTCTCCAGCCAGCCCGCGGTCGGGACCAAACTCGCCGCGCTCATCGGCGGAAGCACGTCGCTCGACCTCACGCGCGCGGCGACGATGGCGTGGCAGAGCAACGGGCTCAACCCCGCGGGAAAGCCCGTGACGTTCACGATCCAGCAAATCGACCCGCTCACGGACGTCGTCGGGTCGGGACTGCAGCAGCCGGAGCCCGTGCTCTGGATGACGCTGTATCCGCTCGGCACCGGCGGCGCGTACAACGACCGCGAGAAGCGCTACGAGTGGCTCAATGCCGGCGCGCCGGCGGGCCGCAGGTGGCGTTCGATTCGAGAATCGCTCGGAACCACCGGCACCGATCTCTCGCACGCGCAGAACATCGAGATGTGGGCGCTCGTGGATACGTCCGCCGCGCGGCGCCAGCACAATCCCGTGATCGTGGTGGACGTCGGCGACGTCTCCGAAAACACAGTCGCGGTCGGGCCGACGAACCTGGTGGTCACACGCGGCACGTCGGGGCTCGACTCGACGTTCATCGGGCGCGCCGTGTACGGACTCGACACGCTGCAGTCGGAGCGCGATTCATTCTCGCGCGCCTTCGACCAGGCCAGGGACGACAAGGGACTGCCGGGCGATGTGATCCCGAATCTCGCGTTCACGTCACCCGATTCGACGGGAATCATCAGGAACTTCCGGATGTGCTCCGCCGGCAACACGCAGCTGCACCAGGTCGGCGACACGCGCACGAATTGCACCGTGGCAAACGGGCGCCTCGACGAATGGGATCTCGATGGCGACCACGCGCTCAACTTCACGTCGGCGCAGCGCGAGCAGGAGCGCCTGCTGCGCTACGCGGTGGACCTCGGAGATCCGCGGAGCTACGTGCGCATCGGCGGCTGCGGCCCGTCGCCGACGGATTCGCTCGGCGCGGCCGGCGAGCCGAAGTGCTGGGTGCTCGTGCGCATTCCGTTCGGCACACCGCTTGATACGATCGCCGGGGGTCCGAACATCCAGCGGATTCAAACCGTGCGCCTCACGATGATCTCCGGGGCCGCCGCGGCCGACAATGAATTCACCCAGGTTCCCATCGCGCGCCTGCGCTTTACCGGCGCCACGTGGCTCCGGCGCTCGCCCGAGACGCTCACCGGAGTCGCGGGCGAGCGCGCGTCGGCCGGACTCGTCGCCGCGGCGACCATCGGCACGACCGATCAGGACTCGACGAGCGGTCTCGTGTATCAGTCGCCGCCCGGTGTCGTCAACCAGGCGGACCAGAAGCTGAGCGGGCTCGAGAACCAGCGCATCGTGATCAACGAGCAGTCCATGCGCCTCACGGCGACGTCACTCGCACGGTATGAGCGCGCCGAGGCGTTCTACAGATTTCCCGAGGGCGCGAAGAACTTCATGCAGTACGGCCAGCTGCGCGCGT
>Ga0070691_10000282_pt1 | contig 17750 bp, 12 predicted proteins | sample KBSK1101metaG_FD_64673 | JGI IMG/M metagenome (GOLD analysis project Ga0070691, IMG submission 64673) | Corn, switchgrass and miscanthus rhizosphere microbial communities from Kellogg Biological Station, Michigan, USA - KBS K1-10-1 metaG | ecosystem: Host-associated > Plants > Roots >... | reverse complement strand
GTGCGGAACTGTTCGTCCTGCAGCGTGGTGCTGGATGGCGGCGGTTGCGGCGCGAGGTCCGGCGCCGGAGCACCATTCGCGGCGCGGCTGGCGAGGTCCTGGTAGCCAGCCCACAGCTTGCCGATCAACAGCCAGCCATTGCTCCATTCGTGTTGATGGCCCAGCACGATCTGGTAGCGATCGACCCAATCGCGATTCCACGGCGTCGGCGTCGCGTCCGGATTCGCCTGCCACTGCGGATAACTCATGCGACCCGCGTCGCCCGAGTCGGCATCGATCGCGTGTACGTCGAGCCACGTGTATTGCTGGTCGTTCGACCGATGTTCGACGTACAGGTCGGCCTGGCGCATCTGCGACTGCGCGTTCCGGCGGGTGCCGTCGCTGCGCACGTAACCGGCGTCGGCGCGGTACGTCCACTTGCCGGCGCTGCCTTCCAGCACGTTGTAAGTGGAATACAAACCGTGGCTGCCGACCACCTGTTCGGTGCTGATCGAAAACGGCGCGCCCGGCTTCGGGCGCTTGGAGATCAGATTGATGACCGGCGCGGGCTCTGGGCCGTAGAGCAAACTCGAACCGCCGCGAATCAGCTGGATGTCGGCGATGCTGTGCGAGAACGGCATCGCGTACAGTGTGGGAAACCCGATCCAGTCCGATTCCAGTGGAATCCCGTCCTGCATCACCAGCACGTATTCCGATTCCTGCGGATTACCGAGGCCCCGATAGCTCAGGTTGAACTGCGTCGGCGTCGGTTGCTGCGTCACCAGCACGCCGGGTGAACGCGCGAACAGTTGCTCGAGATTGTTCCCGACGACGGTCGGTTGCAGGTCGAGATGCGTGACCGTGGCCTTCTTGGTCACGGTGATTTCGGTGCCCGAGACTTCGGACATCTGGTGCTTCAGCTTGGCCGCGACGTATTTGCGCCAGTCGTAGGGCTTCTTGCCCTTGACGTTGATGGTCGGCAGGGTTTGCGTGGACTGGTCTTGCTGCTGCGGCGCGGCTTGCGCGTCGTCGGTTTGCTGCGCTAAGGCGAGCGGTGCGAACAGGGCCAATGATAAGGCGAAGGGCAGGGCAGCAGGACGCAACGGTCGCATCGAAAATTCCGTGAACGCGAATGGCAATCGGATACTTTTTAGGATTCTGCCTGATCGCGCCATAGGCCATTCGTTTACTCTGCGCGCTTGTTGGGCTTGCCCCGGATCGAGTCCGGGGTCGGCACCAACCTGCAAGAGCGCACGGACGCCGCCTTTGTAGGTTGGGCTGATTCCGGAACTTGTTCCGGGAGAAGCCCAACGTCGCCGGGTCGGAGCGCGTAGTTAACTGCGGCGCTCGTTGGGCTTCGCTGCGCTCAGCGTCAACCTACAAGAGCGCTGCGCGCGCCGGCGTTGCCATCGGGCCCCGGGTTGCTACTTCTGGCACTGTGGTGAATGCTTGGCGGGTAGCAAGCTGGCCCGCTCGGGATAGCGAAATGGGGAGTCGATCCATGCACATGCGAGTGAATGGCCGCGCCGTTTCTTCGTTCCTTCTGGCTGCATTGTGCGTTGCTGTGGCGGGATCGGCGGTCGCGCAATCGCGCGATGCTGCGCATCTGCCGAAGACCACCACGCCGCCGCCATTGCAATTCCATTACATGGGGCCGCCGGCCGGTGGGCGGGTCGCCTCGGTCGCGGGCATTCCCGGCGATTACTCGACGTATTACCTCGGCTCGGCCTCGGGCGGCGTGTGGAAGTCCACCGACGGCGGGCACACCTTCAAGCCGATTTTCGACGAGCAGGACACGTCCGCGATCGGTGCGATCGCGGTTGCACCTGCCGACCACGACACGGTGTGGGTGGGTACCGGCGAGCCGTGGACGATCCGTCCCAGCGACATCGTCGGCGACGGTGTCTACAAGTCCACCGATGGCGGCGCGACCTGGAAGCACATGGGTCTGCCGAAGACCGGCCGGATCGCAGAGATCCTCATCAATCCGAAGGACACCGACAACGTGCTGGTTTGCGCCGAAGGTTCCGGCGCCGCCCCGCAACACGAACGCGGCGTGTTCCGCACCACCGACGGCGGCAAGACCTGGAAGCAAACGCTATTCGTGAACGAGGAGACCGGCTGCAGCGGGCTCAGCATGGATCCGGGCAATCCCGACACCGTGCTCGCCGGCACCTGGCAATTCAGCGTGCGCACGTGGGCCGAGCTGAGCGGCGGTCCGGGCAGCGGCGTGTACATCTCGCACGACAACGGCCAGACCTGGACGCATCTCACGACCGCGAACGGCCTGCCGAAGCCGCCGCTCGGCAAGATCGACGTGACCATCGCGCCTTCCAATCCGCAGCGCATGTATGCCCTGATCCAGACCAGGGACCAGGGATCGGTGTGGCGGAGCGACGACGGCGGCGGCAACTGGAACGTCGTGAGCTGGGACCGCAACCTCATCATGCGCGCCGGCTACTACATCTTCATCGAGGCCAATCCCAAGGACGCCGACGGTGTGCTGGTCCTGAACAGCGGCGACCATTATTCGAGCGACGGTGGCCGCACCTTCTCGGGCGAAGGCGGCAAGAGGGTGAAGCCGCTCGGCGCCGCGTCCTGCGGCGATTGCCACGACGGCTGGATCGATCCAACCGATCCCGCGCACTACGTGCTCACCGATGACGGCGGCGCCAACATCGCGACCGGCGCGGGGACCGCCATGCACGTCGCGCTACCCAACGGGCAGCTCTATCACGTCGCGAGCGACGACCAGGTTCCGTACTGGATCTACGGCAACCGGCAGGACGATGGCGGCTGGCGGATTTCCAGCGATCTTTCGCAACCGAGCGGCAACGGGCTACTGCCGGAAGACGCATTCATGCCGGAGGGCCACGCCACCCGGCGGAACTTCGACGAAGACGAAGGCAAGGCTGGAGGTAAACCGAAGGTCGACAAGCAACGGCTCGCAAAATATCCGAAAGCCGCGCCGCCTCCGAAAGGCTGGGCGCTCGGTCCGAATGGCAAGCCGAAGACGCCACCGGACCGCAGCGGCTTCGAAGGGCCGAATCAAGAGCCGCCGACCTATGAGTATTTTCCGAATGCCTGTGAATCGGGATTCACGATTCCCGAGCCGGGCAATCCCGACATCGTATGGTCGTCGTGCTACGGCAATGAGCTGTACCGCTTCGACCTGACGCAAGGGACGCCGCATTCGGTTTCGCCGTCCATCGTCGGGCTGGATTCGCCGCCAAACAAACTCAAGTACCGCTGCCACTGGACGCCGCCGCTCGCGATCGACCCGTTCGATCACGACAGCGTGCTGTACGGCTGCCAGATGGTGCTGCGCACCACCGACAAGGGACATTCCTGGACCGAGTTCAGCCCGGACCTGTCCACGCGCAATTCGTCGCTGATCGTGCCGAGCGGCGGGATCATGCAGGACAACCTCGGTCAGTACTTCGGTGCGCTGGTGTGGTCGCTGGCCTACTCGCCGATCGAGAAGGGCTTGTTGTGGGCGGGCACCAACGACGGCAAGGTCTGGTACACGAAGGACGCCGGGTCGCAAGGCCAGCCGCAGTGGATCGATGTCACCGCGAACCTGCACCTTCCGCCGCTGGGGAACATCAACCAGATCGCGCCATCGCACTTCGACGCGGGCACCGCGTACATCGCGGTGGATTTCCGATTCGCGGGCGAAGGCGACCACAAGCCGTACATCTTGGAAACTATCGACTACGGCAAGACCTGGAAGAACATCAGCAGCAACCTGCCGTCCGACAATCCGCTGGACTACACGCTGAGCGTGACCGAAAACCCGAACCGCGAAGGCATGCTGTTCGCGGGTACGGGCCATGCGTTCTACTACACGATGGACAACGGCAGGCACTGGGCACGTTTCAGGAAAGGCCTGCCACCTGCGCCGGTCACGTGGATCAACGTCCAGTCGCACATGCACGACGTGGACGTGTCGACCTACGGCCGTGGCGACTACGTCCTGCCGAACATCGCGACGTTCGAGCAAACCGGCAGTCCCGACCAACCGAACAGCGGACGCACGCGGCTGTTCAAACCGGGCGAGGTCTATCGGCAGGCGCGCGGTGCGTACCCGACCGCAGCCCAGCCAGCGCGGCCGCAATTCCAGTTCTATCTGGCGAAGGCGCCGAAAGACCCGGTGCAGTTGCAGATCATGGATGCACAGGGAAAGGTGATCCGCACCGAAAAACTTAAAGCGCACCAAGGCCTTAATGGCGCCTATTGGGATCTTTTCTATGACACGCCGACCGACGTCAGGCTGCTCACGACGCCGCCCGAGAATCCGCACATCTGGGACGAGCCGCGCTATCAGAACAAGACGTATCGCACGATCATTCATTGGGGCATGACGCCGCACACCGGCACGCCCCTCGCGGCGCCGGGCAGGTATCAGGTCCGGCTGACGGTGGACGACCGCAGCTACACGCAGCCCTTCGAAGTGGTGAAGGATCCGAAGATCAAGGCCAGCGATGCGGTGTTGAAGGATTCGACGGCGATGCAGGTGCAGATCGCCGACGCGATCAGCGAAACGTCGGACATGGTCAACGCCATGGAAAAGTGGCGCAAGCAGATCGAGGATCAATTGAAGACGCACGCGTCGGGTGCTGCGGCGGATGCACTGCGGCAACTGGACGCGCAAATCCTGACAGTCGAGGATCAGTTGGTCAGCCCGGAAGCGAGGCTCAGTGATGACAAGCAGTATTCGACGCCATTCCGGATGTATTGGAATCTTCGTTGGCTCGCCGGCCGCGTCGGGCAGGGCATCCAGAACACGGCCGGAGGTTCCGATTATGAGCCGACCGTCGCCCAACGCGAAAATTTCGCCAAGCTCCAGTCCGAACTCGCGGCCACGCGCACGGCATTCGAGAATTTGAAGACCGCGACCCTGCCGTCGTTCAACGGGGGCGGCCATGGCGTAGTGATCAAGTTGAGTAAATAGAGAAGGGACCGCAGTTTTGTGGGTTGGGCTGGTCCCGAACTTGTTCGGGAGAAGCCCAACCATTGAACCGGCAAGAAGTGCGGCATCGGTGACGTGGCGGAATGAACAGCGACGCTCGTTGGGCTTCCCCCGGATCACGTCCGGGGTCAGCGCCAACCTACAAGAGCGCCCCCGGCGAACCGGCTCAGCCTGCTGCCGCATCCTGGTAATCGAGCGCCTGCGTGCGGTCCGGCTGGCTTTCGCGTTTGAGCTTCGCCGCGATCGGCGTGGCAAGGATCGAAACCGCGAAATTCACCGCCAGCGCCAGCAGTCCGATGTAGATGCCGTAGTGCGCATCGCCGAACACGAAGGTGTAGACGGGCTTCAATCCCTGTTGCCAGGCGAGTGCGCTGCCCAGCACCATGCCGGCGAGCCAGCCGAGCAGCAGCGCCGATGCGCGCAGCCAGCGCGTGTACAGGCCGCAGATCACCGCCGGGAAGATCTGCAGCATCCAGATGCCGCCCAGCAGTTGCAGGTCGATCGCGAATTTGGTCGGCAGGTACAGCACCGCCAGCAGCGCACCGAACTTCACCAGTAGCGAGATGTTCTTGGCGATCCGCGATTCCTGCGCGTTCGACAATTGATTGTTGACATACGGCCGCCAGATATTGCGGGTAAACAGATTCGCCGCGCCGATCGACATGATCGCCGCCGGCACCAGCGCGCCCAGCGCGATCGCGGCGAAACAGAACCCGGCGAACCACGGCGGGAAACTTGCGTTGATCAGCGCGGGCACCGCCATCGAGCCATCCTTGACGTCGACGTGCGCGGCCAACGCCATGTAGCCGAGCAGCGCGACAAGGCCCAGCATGATGCTGTACGCGGGCAGCCACACCGCGTTGCGGCGGATCGTTTGCGGGCCGTCGGCCGACAGCGTGGCGGTGGTTGCGTGCGGGTACAGGAACAGCGCGAATGCCGAACCGAGCGCCAGCGTCGCGAACGACCAGTACTGGTCCGGCTTCAGCAGCACGCCGGTGTCGCCGCCCTTTGCAGCGAACGCCTTTTCGGCGGCGTCGAACACCGCGCCGTAGCCGCCCAGCTTGATCGGGATGATCACCACCGCCGCGATCACCGTGATGTAGAGCATCGCGTCCTTGACGAACGCGATCAACGCCGGTGCGCGCAGACCGCTGGAATACGTGTAAAGCGCCAGGATCACGAATGCGACGATCAGTGGCGTCTCGCGCCCCACGCCGAGCGCGCCGAGGCCCATCGCCTCGAACACCTTCTCGAGGCCCACGAGTTGCAGCGCGATGTACGGCATGGTCGCGAGCACGCCGGTGACCGCGACCGCCAGTGCAAGGCCGCGGCTGCCATAGCGGCCTTCCACGAAATCGGCCGAGGTGATCCAGCCGTGTTTCCGGCACGCGTTCCACAGGCGCGGCATGGTCAGGAACACGATCGGGTACACGAACACGGTGTACGGCATCGCGAAGAAACCGTAGGCGCCGATCGCGTACACCAGCGCCGGCACCGCGATTAGGGTGTACGCGGTGTAGAGGTCGCCGCCCAAAAGGAACCAGGTGACGAACGCGCCGAAGCGGCGTCCGCCGAGCCCCCATTCGTGCAACTGCGAAAGATCGCCGCGCCGCCAGCGCGCAGCGAAAAATCCGAGCACCGTGACCAGCACGAAGAAGAACGCGAACACGCCGAGCGCGGTGGCGTCGAACCGGACACCTGATCCTGAAGGCAATGTCATGCGCGCCACCCGCGGTGCACGACCCACGTCAGCAGCGCGGCCAGCACCACCCACGCGAACTGCCACACATAGAAGAACGGGAATCCCGCGAGCATCGGCTGCGTGCGGTTGTAGAACGGTACCCACAGCAGCGCGATGAACGGGATCAGCAACAAAACCGGCAAGAAACGGCGCAAACGCCCCATCATCATTCTCCGAGTCGGGTGCGGATCGAGCTCTCCGTTCGCATCGAGCGTCGCTCGCGCAGCGAGTGAAGTCGAAACGCGATCTGCCTTCGATTCCAGCCCCTTCTTTGTTCAAGATCGGGCCTGCGCTCAGCGCCTGCCCCGGACCTGATCCGGCGGCGAACGGATCTCCAAATGCGTCCTTTTCCCGGAGAAGGTCGCGATCGTCGTCCCGGCATCGTATGCTGGCGCGCGCCAGGCACCGATGACAAGTGCCAGCGCGAACCACGATCCGAATGGGGGAATCCACGGAATGCCCAGCAACATCAACCGCGGACCGCGCCAGATTTGGCGGGCCTTTATCTGGTCGCTCAAAGGATTGCGTGCCGGCTGGCGCGTCGAGGCGTCGTTTCGTCTCGAAGTGATCCTGTTCGTGATCCTGTTTCCGACCGGGTTGTGGCTGGGCGACGGTGCGATCGAGAAAGCGCTCTTGGCAGGATCATTGCTGCCGGTGCTCGCGGCGGAAATGCTGAACTCCGCCATCGAATGCCTGGTCGACAAGCTCTGGCCCGAACTTCACGAAACCGCCGGCCGCGCCAAGGACATGGGTTCGGCCGCGGTGTTCCTGCTGATGATCAACATGCTGGTGATCTGGGGCGTGGTATTGCTTCCGCGCGCGTTCTAGCGTTCCCCAATGCCGTTGCGTTGCGCGCGCCCGCCGCGCATGCTGCAATCACCGTCCAGACTGGCACGGAGAATTCCCATGCGCGCTGTCCGGCTCGTTGTCGCGTGTCTCGCGTTGATGCTCGCGTGCGGCCTGTTGTCGGGCTGCGGTTACAACCAGATCCAGACCAAGGACGAAGCGGTCAAGGCCGCATGGTCGGAAGTGGTCAACCAGTACCAGCGCCGCGCCGACCTCGTGCCGAACCTGGTCGCAACCGTGAAGGGCTACGCCGCGCACGAGGAGCGCGTGTTCCGCGAAGTCACCGAGGCGCGCGCCAGGGCCGGGCAGGTGACGGTCAACGCCGACGATGCAGCTTCCCTCGCGAATTACCAGGCCGTGCAGGGCGAACTTTCCAGCGCGCTGACACGCCTGATGGCGGTATCGGAAAACTATCCGAACCTGAAAGCGGATGGCTTGTTCCAGAACCTGCAGGCGCAGCTCGAAGGCACAGAGAACCGCATCACCGTCGCGCGTCATCGCTACGTGCAGGCGGTGCAGGACTACAACAGCTACATCCGCCGTTTCCCGGTGAACCTCACCGCGAAGGTTTTCGGGTATGCGGTGAAACCCAACTTCACGGTCGACAACGAGGCCGCGATTTCGACGGCGCCGAAAGTGGATTTCGGTACGCCGCCTGCGCCTGCGCCTGCGCCCGCCTCGAGCGCGCATTGAGCGCAGCGTGAAGACCGCACGAACGATGGGCTTTTCCTCTCTCCTGGATGGAGAGGGGTTCAAGCGCGAAATGGCGCGCAAGTCTGCCGCGCTCGCCATTTTCGTGGCCTGGCTTTTTGCATTTGCGGGCGTTACCCGCGCAGACGTCGCGGTGCCGGCACTGAAAGCGCGCGTCACCGACCTCACCGGCACACTCACCGCGCAACAGGCGCAATCGCTGGAAACCCGACTCGCCGCGCTGGAGCAGCGCAAGGGTGCGCAGGTCGTGGTGCTGATGGTGCCGACCACGCAGCCGGAAGACGTCGCCGATTACGCGACGCGCGTCTTCGACCAATGGAAGATCGGCCGCAAGAACGTGGACGATGGCGTGCTGGTGGTGGTGGCCAAGGACGGCCATCGCGCGATGATCGAAACCGGCTACGGCCTCGAAGGCGCGATTCCCGATGCCGCGGCGTCGCGCATCATCCGCGAGTACATGTCGCCGAAGTTCCGGGTGAACGATTTCTACGGGGGCCTGGACGATGCGGTCAGTGCGCTGACGAAACTGGTCGACGGAGAAAAATTGCCGCCCCCGCTGCAGGAAGCGCAACGCGACCGGGGCGGTGTCGCGCACGGACACGATTGGTTTACCGGATTGGTCGTCGCGTGGATCGTGCTGGTGTGGGCGCGCGGGCTGTTTGCGCGGGTGTCGCGGTTGCTACGGGCGGGACTGGTCGGTGGCGCGACCGGGCTGCTGGCGTGGCTGTTCAGCGGGTTGTGGCCATTGGGGCTCGGGCTGGGCGTGCTCGGCTGGCTGATCGGCTTCGCGGGCGGCGGCGGTGGGATGTTCGCGCGGCGCGGCGGCTCCGGTGGCTGGGGCGGATTCGGTGGTGGCGGTTTTGGCGGCGGTGGATTCGGCGGTGGTGGCTTCGGTGGCGGCGGCGGGTTTTCCGGCGGCGGCGGTTCCACCGGTGGTGGCGGCGCTTCGGGGAGTTGGTGATGGATGCGATGCGGTGGTTGCGACATTGGTTCCACGCGCCCGCCAGCCGGGCGTTTCCGCCCGCGGCCATGCAGGAAATCCAGGCGGCAATCGCGGCCGGTGAAGCCCGGCACGATGGCGAAATCTGTTTTGCGGTCGAGGCACGCTTGCCCGCGCGTTATCTGCTCGGCGGCCGGCGCGTGCGCGAGCGCGCCGAAAGCGTGTTCGCCGACTTGAAGGTGTGGGATACCGAACGCCGCACCGGCGTGCTGATCTACGTGCTGCTGGGCGATTACACGATCGAGATCATTCCTGATCGCGGAGTGGTGGCGCGGGTGCCCGAAGGTTCGTGGGAGCGCATCATCGGCTTCATGGGCGAGCAGTTCCGCAAGGAACAATGGAAGGAAGGTGCGCTGGACGGCATCATCGCCACGCACAATCTGCTGGAGCTGTACTTGCCGCCGGGCCCCGGCCGGCGCAACGCATTGCCGGACGAGCCGATCGTGCTGTAGCGACGCTCGTTACGCCGGCAATGCAGCCTGCAGCGCCCGCATGAGTTCGTCGGGCGATGTGATTGGCGCTTGGCACGTCAGGCCCGCGCAGATCCACGCCGTGCCTTCCGCACCGCGCGCTTCGCGCGCCGCCAGGACGCCGGGCAGCGCACCGGATTCCGAAGGGACCACGAACACGTCGACGGGATCCCCACCCGGCGCGAGAGCCTTTGCGCGCAGACCCTCGCGCAACGCGGTCTTCCACGCGGATGCCCGATCGGCGGTGCAGCGCACCACGATCTGCGGGCGCGGCCGTTCGAATTCGTTCAATGCGCGCAGCAGGGTGGGGCAGGCATCGGGATATTGGTCCAGCGCATTGGCACCGGCGCGCAGCGCGCATTCGGCGTTTTCGAGATAGCGCGTGTCACCGATCAGGTGCCCCAACCGCAGCAGTGAACGGATCGCGACCGCATTGCCGTTCGGCAGCGCGTCGTCCGTCCAGTTGCGGCTGCGCGCGAGCGGGGTGTCGTGCACGGGCGTCGAAAACCAGAAGCCGCCTGCCTCCCGATCGACGAATTTGTCCAGCAGCGCGTTGGCCAGCGCGATCGCCCATTCGAGGTCGTGCGGATCGAACGAGAGTTGCAGGGTTTCGAGCAGCGCGTCGAGCAGGAAGGCGTGATCGTCGAGGAAGCCGGGGATGCGCTGCGCAGGCTCCGCCGCGTTGGCGAAAAGCGTGTCGTCGATCCATGTCGATTCGCGCAGCGCGTCCAACGCGCGCAGTGCCATGTCGCCGCAACGCGAATCGTCTAGCAGCCGGGCGGCACGGGCGAGGCCGGAAATCGCCAGCGCATTCCATGCGGTTAGGATCTTGTCGTCGCGTGCCGGGTGCGTGCGGTTTTCGCGTGCATCGAACAACTTCCGCCGGACTGCGGCGTAATCGGCCCGGGTGCCTTCGACCGGTCTTTCGAGCTGACGCGCGATTTCATCCAGCGGGGCAACGCGCAGCAGGTGCCAAGCCTTGCCTTCGAAATTCTGCGGCCGGTCCAATCCGAACGCAACTTCGGCCAGCGCGAACCCGGTCTCCGACAACACCGCACGCACCTGCTCGCGTGTCCACAGGTAGAACTTCCCTTCCTCACCTTCGCTGTCGGCATCGAGCGAACTGTAGAACGCGCCACTCGGCGCAGTCATGTCGCGTGCAAGCCAATCCACGATCCCGCGGACGGCCGTGTGTGCTGATTCGCGGAGAGACGCATCGATATCCCGGTCGGCGGCGAGTCGCGCGTACGCGGGCAGCAGCTGCGCGTTGTCGTACAGCATCTTCTCGAAATGCGGGATGGTCCAGTTCGCATCCACGCAATAGCGGAAGAACCCGCCGCCGAGGTGGTCCTGCAGGCCGCGCGCGGCCATGCTCGCGAGCGTGAGGTGCGCCAGTTGCTTTTCCTTCTCCCCTCGGGAGAAGGGGCGTGAAAACGCCGCCTCTTCTTTTGCGCGCAGCGCCGGATGAGGGTTCGGAGCCGTCGTACCCTCACCCCTACCGCTCTCCCGAAGGGAGAGGGGTTCAAAAGCAGAGTCGAGCAGCCATTCGAGTTCGGTGGCGCGCGGGAATTTGGGCGCGCCCGCATTGCCACCCCAGCGCGTGTCGAAACGGGATGTGATGCGCTGAAGGGCTTTGGCGCTCGCGGTGCCCGCGTCGGGCGCATCGCCGGGCTTGCCCGCTTCCGCATGCCGCATCCACGCCTGCAACTGTTCCGCGTGCGCGCGAAGTTCGTCCCGGTTCGAATCGAAGTAGGCGCGTACACGCTGCAGCACCTCCGAAAAGCCGGGCAGGCCATGACGCGGCGAGGGCGGGAAATAGGTGCCGATGTAGAACGGCGAAAGGTTTTGCGGATCGAGAAACGCGGTGAGCGGCCAGCCCCCGCCGCGCTGGCTGAGCGCCTGGTGCGCAAGCTGATACACGCGATCGATGTCGGGGCGTTCCTCGCGATCCAGCTTGATGTTGACGAACGACGCGTTCATCAGCGCTGCGATAGCGGAAACTTCGAAGCACTCGTGCGCCATCACGTGACACCAGTGGCACGCGCTGTAACCGATCGAAAGCAGGATTGGCGTGTCGGTTTCGCGCGCATGCGCGAGCGCCGCATCGTCCCACGGCTGCCAGTGCACCGGATTGCCCGCGTGCTGGCGAAGATAGGGGCTGGAAGCGTCGTCCAGCCGATTGCGATCGAAAGCCGTGGTTACCATCGCTCCATGCTAGCGCGAACGTGAAAACAAGAAGCCCGGCTTGCGCCGGGCTTCGTGGTATGCGACGAAGGGCCGCTTCAGTTGGGCGCCGAAGTCGTGGTGCCGGGCCCGATGTGCTTGCCGAGGAAGGGAAGGATCATGTTCCAGAGTTCCTCGTTGTGCTCTTCGCTTGCGAAGCCGTGCAGCTCCTTGGCCTCGGCCAGCCATTCGTAAGGTTTGCCGGCTTTGTCGAGGTACGCGCGCAGGTCGGTGGCGTTCTGGTACGGCACGCGCGGATCGTCCTTGCCGTGCGCGACCAGGACCGGCACGTTGAACTTGTCCATCATGCTGACCGGCGACATCGCGTAGGCGTCTTGTGGGGTGCCGATGGCATCCTTGAAGTACAGGCGGCCGCCCGCGAAGCGGCGCGTATCGCTCTTGTCCATGCCGATGCGCCAGTCGTAGACGCCGGCGTAATCGATCGCGCATTTGTACAACTTGGATGCGAGGATCGGTTGCATCAGCGACGAATAACCGCCGAAGCTGCCGCCGAACACGCAGATGCGATTCGGATCGACGTAGCCCTGTGCGATCGCCCATTGCACGCCATCGATCAGGTCGTCCTGGATGCCGGTCGCGAACTGCTTGTATCCGGAACGCTGGAAGTTGTAGCCGCGTTCGCCAGAACCGCGATAGTTCACCTGCAGCGTCGCGTAACCGCGGTTGGCAAGAAGCGCCGACCACGGATCGTAGAACCAACTGTCGTTTGGCCCGATCGGCCCACCGTGCGGGATCAGCACCAGCGGAAGCTTCTTGTGATCCCCGCCGTTCGGCAGCGTCAGGAATCCGGCCAATTCCACCCCGTCCCGATCCTTGAAGCGGATGGGCATGCGTTCGGACATGTCGGCCGGCTTGATCCAGGGCAGCGCCTGGTACAGCGGCCGCGCGTGCATGCCGTTGCGCTCGAACAAGGCGAACGCGCCGGGATTGCGGTCGCTGCGCACGCTGATCAACAGTGTCGCACCGTCGGTGCTGGCACCTTCCATCGACACGAAATCGGCAGGCTGGCCCTGGGACAGCGCCTGCATGATCTGTGCGTACATCCCGCTTGCAACGTACTGAACCTTGGGCCGGCCGCCGCCCGCGAACACCGCGGCGACCGGGGCTCCCGTTTCCGGATTCCACATCACGTCGGTGACGGAGGAAAACGAATCCGATGCCAGAACTTTGCGGTTGCCGCCGTCGAGGTCGCATTCGACCAACTGGTCGGGTCCGCCGTCGAGGCTGGACAGCGCGTACAGGTGCTTGCCGTCGCGGCTGATGCGGAGCGGATCGAACGATTTGCCGACCGTTGAGTCGGGCATGCGCGTCCAGGTTTTGCCGTCGGCACTGTGGAACGCCACCGAATTCATCTGGGTGTCATCACCCGAGGCAATCCGCGCCACGCCGTCGTGCGGCAGCATCGACATGCCGCCGTGTTCGATTTCGCCGATCTTGACCGCGTGGCCGCTGGCGCTGTCGACATCGTAGAGATCGGATTTGCCATATTGCCAGATCTCGCCATTGGATCCCTGGGGAACGCGATTCAGGCTCAGGAAGAAGTGTCCATTCGGCTGATACGGCGTTCCGACGATGGATGGATAACCTTGCGGAATGTCCAGCGAGTTCACCGACGCGAACATACCCCCGCGGTGGCTCAAGCTGTAAAGCGTTTTCTTGTGGCTGCCGTCGAAATCGACGCCCACGACGTCGCCGGTGATCGAAGGCGCCACCAGCGTGCCGGTTTCCTTTGCCAGTCCCATTACAAGCCGCGTGTTGCTGACCCAATGCACGTTGTAGGGCAGGAACCGTGCGGCCATGTCGAGCCGGCTGACCGGTTTCAGGTCGGGCAGGCTCAGTACTGCAAGCTGATAACTGGCATCCGTGCTGTTGGTGTTCTGGTTGACCGTGACCGCGAGGTATTTGCCGTCCGGCGAAATGACGGGATTCGTCAACGTCGGATGCTTGACGAAATCGGAAATCGGCAATTCCGCGGCGCCCGCCGCGGCGCAAATCGACAGGCCGGCCACCCAAAGCCAACGGGCGAAGCGTGAGACACCCATCAATGTATCCCCTTGTGAAGACCCCGCCGGGAGTATGCCAGTGCGGTGCAGGCTTGTTAAGGCGCGCGCTGTTCCGATACCGTTTCGTGTTGGCCGGACGGAATACTGTCGTGCAAGAAGACGTCGAATACCCCGCGTTGTACCTGAAGCGTGGCGAGGACGCGCGGCTGCGCGCGGGACACCTGTGGGTATTCGCCAACGAGGTGGACGTCGCGCGCTCGCCGCTCGCGTCGTTCCAGCCGGGCGACACGTGCGTGATCGTCGATGCACGCGACAAACCGATCGGCGTCGGCTACGTGAATCCGCATTCGCTGATCTGCGCGCGGCTGGTGGCGCGCGGCATGGAACATCCGCTGGACGCATCGCTGCTGACGCATCGCCTGCAGGTGGCGCTGGCCCTGCGCGAGCGGCTGCACGCGGAACCGTACTACCGTTTGCTGTATGGCGAGTCCGACGGCGTGCCGGGACTGACGCTGGATCGCTTCGACGACGTGATCGTGGCGCAGGCGACCACCGCCGGCATCGAACGTCTGAAGCCGCAGATCGAGGCGGCGGTGCAGAAGGTCCTGAAGCCGCGTGCGCTGATCTGGAAGAACGATGCGGGCATCCGCGCGCTGGAAGGTTTGATGAGCTATGCCGATGTCGGCTTCGGCGAGCCGCCGGGGCCCTTGCGCGTGCGCGAGGGCGGCATCGAGTTTGCCGTGGACGCGATCGGCGGCCAGAAAACGGGCTGGTTCTACGACCAGCGTGCCAATCGCGACGCGCTGGCGCCGTTCGTGAAAGGTGCGCGCGTGCTGGACATGTTTGCTTACCTCGGCGCGTGGGGCCTGCGCGCGGCCGCGATGGGCGCGACGGAAGTCGTGTGCGTGGATGCCTCGGCCCCGGCGGTGAATTTGATCGGCATGAACGCCGAGCGCAATGGTTTGGCCGCACGCGTGCGTGCCGAGCGCACGGATGCCTTCGAGTTTCTGAAGGCGTTGCGCGAACGTCGCGAACATTTCGACGTGGTGGTCCTCGATCCACCGGCGTTCGTCAAGCGCAAGAAGGATCTGAAGGAAGGCGCGCTGGCGTATCGCCGCATCAACGAGCTGGCGATGCAGGTGTTGTCGCGCGACGGAATTCTCGTGACGTGTTCGTGTTCGTACCACATGCCGCGCGCGGCCTTGCTCGATGCGGTGCAGAAAGGCGCGCGTCACCTCGATCGCAACGTGCAGGTGTTGCAGCAGTTGCAGCAGGCGGCCGACCATCCGGTGCATCCGGCGATCCCCGAGACCGATTATCTGAAAGGCTTCATCTGTCGCGTGCTGCCGGCTTGAAAGCCCCTCTCCCATCGGGAGAGGGGTTGGGTGAGGGTACGATTCCGCGCATAATGCCGTGTTCCTGCCGTCACCGAACCCTCATCCCCGGCCCTTCTCCCGAAGGGAGAAGGGAGCAAAGCCGATGACCCATCCTTTTTTCGTCGACATCGACCCCATCGCGTTCCACATCGGCTCGTTCGGGGTGCGCTGGTACGGGCTGATGTACCTTGGCGGTTTCATCGGCGGCTTGGTGCTGGGCGAATATCGTCGCCGGCGTGGACGGCTTCCGGTGGATCGCGACGCGTTCCTCGATCTTGCGTTCTATTGCATGCTGGGCATCATCGTGGGCGGCCGCATCTGGTACATGCTGACCTACCAGCCGATCAACTGGATCTGGACCGACCCGTTGCAACTGTTCCGGGTCTGGGATGGCGGCATGTCCTTCCACGGCGGACTGCTGGGCGTGCTGGCCGCGAGCCTCTGGTGGTGGTGGCGGCGTCGCGCCACGATCACGCATTACTTCGACGTGGTGGATTACGTCGCGCCGCTGGTGCCGATCGGGCTCGGCCTCGGGCGGCTCGGCAATTTCGTCAACGGCGAGCTGTGGGGCAAGATCAGCGACCTGCCGTGGGCAATGATCTATCCGCACGCGCTGCAGGAGAATCCGAAGTTCGCCAATATGTCGGTGGCCCAGTTGCACGCGCTGTACCCGAGCGGCGCATTGGACGCCTATGCGCGCCAGCCTTCCGAGCTTTACGAATTCCTGCTGGAAGGCGTGGTGATGTTCACGGTGCTGTGGGTGTTCTCCATCAAGCCGCGGCATCGCTATGCCGTGTCCGGACTGTTCGCGCTGATGTACGGCTGCTTCCGTTTCGCGATCGAATTCATCCGCGAACCCGATCCGCAACTCGGCTACCTGTTCCACACCGGCTGGCTGACGATGGGCCAGGTGCAGTCGCTGCCGCTGATCGTGGTCGGGCTCGTGCTGCTGTGGATGTCGCGCCGTGCGCCGGTGGTCCAGCCGAAGTCCGTCGATGCTACAGCCACTTCGCCCGCTTGAGCACCACGTAAAGCGTGATGCAGATGACGACGGTGGCGGTGATGATGCCGGGATAGGCGAAGCGGCTGGCGAGTTCCGGCATGTCGTGGAAGTTCATGCCGTACCAGCTCGCCAGCAGGGTCGGGGCGGCCAGCAGCGCGGCCCAGCCGGCGAGGCGTTTCACCACTTCATTCTGACGCACCGTGATCAGCGACAGGTTGACGTTCATCGCTGCGCCCAGCATTTCGCGCATCGAGTTGATCGCATCGCTGACGCGGGTGACATGGTCCTGCACGTCACGGAAGTACGGCCGCACTTCGTCGCGGATCACTTCGGGATGCAGCCGCACCAGTTGCCCCAGCATGTCCTGCAGCGGCGTGGCCGCGAGCTTCAGCGTCAGCAGTTCGCGCTGCATGTCGTACAGACGGCGGGTGACGTCGCGGTTGGAGACGTCGGTGAACACGTCCTGTTCCAGTTCCTGCAGCTCCTGCTTGAAGTCCTGCACGATCGGCAGGTAGTTGTCGACGATCAAGTCGAGGATCGAATACAGCGCGAAGCTGGGACCGAGCGCGAGGTGCTCGGGCGTCTGCTCGCAGGCGCGGCGCGCGGGCGCGTACGACTGCGATGCGCCGTGTCGCACCGACAGCAGGTAATGCTTGCCCACGAAGATGTGGGTTTCGCCGAAGGCAATGCTGCCCTCTGTCATCTGCGCCGTCTGTGCGACCACGAACAGTGAGGTGCCGTACGACTCGATCTTGGGCCGCTGGTGTGCGTTGTGCGCGTCCTCGACGGCCAGTTCGTGCAGCCCGAATTCTTCCTGCAGTTTTTCCAGCAGCGGTTCGTCGGGTTCCACCAGGCCCACCCATACGAAACCCTGCCCGGTCGCAAGGAAATCGCTGATCTCGTCCAGCGTGATGTCGCGAATCTTTTTTCCGTCCGCGCCATAGGCGGCGCAGTTGGCGACGTTGGGATTGCCGGCGGACGTATCCATGCACCGATTATGCAGGATCGGCCGGCACGCGCATCACGCGCTTGGCAATAGCGCCTCGACGGGGGTGCCGAGGCGCGCGAGATCGCGGCCGTGAACCAGAATGCCGCTGGTCGCGTCGTCGAACGAGGGTTCATCCACCTGGCGCACCGCGGCGATGGCGCGCTCGGCATCCAGCGACAGCACCCAGCCCAATTCCCCACGTGGAAACCGCAGCAGCGTGCCCACCGGCCAGATGCCGAAATGATCGACGTAGCGCTCCACCCAGCGCGGATCGAATTGCGCCGGCGATCGCCGCAGGTGCTGGTAGATGCGATCGATCGGCAGCCCGGCGCGATCGGCGCGGTCGCGTCCCATCGCATCCACCACGTCCACGATGGCCGCGACGCGCATCAGCGCGTGCAACTTGTCGCCGCTGCG
>Ga0070691_10000281_pt1 | contig 17755 bp, 10 predicted proteins | sample KBSK1101metaG_FD_64673 | JGI IMG/M metagenome (GOLD analysis project Ga0070691, IMG submission 64673) | Corn, switchgrass and miscanthus rhizosphere microbial communities from Kellogg Biological Station, Michigan, USA - KBS K1-10-1 metaG | ecosystem: Host-associated > Plants > Roots >... | reverse complement strand
AGCTTCTGCTCGCCGAGAGATAGGCCGTTTGCCTGGCTCGAAGCGCCCGAAGTACCCCGCCCCCGACAGCCGACACATTATGAACCCGAACATAGGTTCGCCCAATTGGCCGGGGGCGCTCGTCCCCCCGCCCGGACACCCTCCTCGATGGTCGGGGTCACGAAGATTCAACGCGGCAACGCCGGTTACTGGCTTGCCGCCGTCGCCGAAGGCGGCGACGACTACTACACAAAGCCCGGCGAGGCACCGGGCGAGTGGATCGGCGAGCTGGCCGAAGAGCTCGAGCTGTCCGGCCAGGTCGACGCCGAGAGCTACAGCGCGATCCTCGAGGGTCGCGATCCGATCACCGGCAAGCAGCTCGTCCGCCGCCCCGATACGCGCTACCGCCCCGGGCCCGACGGCACCGAAAAGCGCGTCGAGCCGGTGCTTGGTTACGACGTTCGCTTCAGCGCCCCGAAGTCCGTCTCGATCCTCTACGCCCTCGGCGACGAGGCGACGCGCGCTCGCGTCGTCGACGTCGTCAACGAGGCCGTGCGGCAGGGGCTCACCCACCTTGAGCACGAAGCCTGCTTTGTCCAGCGCGGCAAGGGCGGGCACCGGATCGAGCGCGGCGAGGGCTTCGTCGGCATGGCCTTCCGCCACCGTATGAGCCGCGCTGGCGACCCGGCCCTTCACGTCCACGTCGTCGTCTCCAATCTCACCCGCGCCGTCTCAGACGGCAAATGGCTGAGCCTCGCGAGCCCACAGGGACGCTCGCCGCTGTGGCCTCACGGCAAGTCGGCGGGCGTCGTCTTCCAGGCCGCACTGCGGGCCGAGTTCCTGCGGGAGTTCGGCTTGGACTTCGCCGACGTGAGGAACGGTTACGCCGACCTTTGCGGCTTCGAGCGCCCAGTGATCGACGCGCTCAGCACCCGCTCGAAAGAGATCGCGACTTGGCTTGAGAAGCACGGCGTCAACAGCGTCGAGGCGGCGCAGACCGCCGCCTACCGGACCCGCGACAAGAAGGACTACGGCGTGGATGAAGACGAGCGCCGCGAGGAGTGGATCGCGACTGTCGAGCCTTACGGCGTCACACCCGAGAACATCGGCGCGATGATCGCGGAGGCCCGCCCCCGCGAGCCGCGGCGCGTGAGGGCCGAGGATATGGACGCCGCCCTGGCGAAGTTGGAGCAAACGTCCTCGCACTTCGACCGCCGGGCGCTCCTGTGGGCGCTATGTGACCAGCTCCCCGAGGGCGCCGACCGCGCCGGCCTCACAGCCGCCGTCGATCAGGTTCTCGCCGGTGACCGAATCGTCTGCGTTTACGAGTCGAGCGGCCCGCTCGACTTCGACCGGTACACGACACCTCGCCTCGCGGAGATGGAGCGACGCTTCATCGACACCGCGCTCGGCGAAGCAGACGCCGGAGTCGCCCAGGTATCGAGCCCGACCCTGACCGCCGTTCTCGATCGGCACGACTATCTCGGTGCCGATCAACGCGAGATGGTCATTCGCCTGACGAGCGGCGGGGAGCGGATCGTTCCCGTCGCCGCCCTCCCCGGCACCGGCAAGACGACCGCGCTCAAGGCTGCCCGCGAGGCCTGGCAGGTCGATGGCTACACCGTGATCGGTTGTGCCACCGCGCGCACCGCGAGCGCCGAGCTGACCTATGCGGGGGTGCCCTCCACTTCGATCCGCAAGCTCCTGAACGTCACCGACCGCCGGCGCGACGAAGGGAAGGAGCCGCTTCCACGCGGGACCGTGATCCTCGCCGACGAGTCGAGCATGACTTCGACCCCCGACCTTGACGCGTTGCGCTTCCTCGCCGTCGAGTGCGGCGGCAAGCTCGTTCCGATCGGCGACCCCCGCCAGATCGGCGCTATCGGCCCCGGTGGCCTCTACGGCCACCTGACCCGCGCGACCGAGCCAATCACCCTCGAAACAAACCGGCGGCAAAGCCGTCCCGAGGACCGCGAGCTGGTTAGGCTCGTCCATGAACGACGCGGATCAGAGGCGCTTGATCTTCTGCAAACGCGGGGCCGCGTGATCGTCGGTGACGACCTCGATGCCACCCTGAAAGGTCAGCTGCTCGACTGGCACAGCGACTTCGCGACCGGCGCTGACGTTGTGATGATCGCCCGCCGCAACCGCGATGTTGACTACCTCAACGAATCGGCCCGCGAGTTGCGCCGCACCGAAGGGGCGCTCGGCAACGCCGAGGTGATCGTCGGCGAGCGCCCCTTCGCCGCAGGCGACCACGTTCTGACCCGGATCAACGCCGAGCACGTCGCCAACCGCGAGCGCTGGGTGGTTCGCTCCGTTGACGCCGCAGCTCGCACTGTCGAACTTCGCAACCTGGGTGGCGACGAGCGGATCGTCGCCTTGAATGCGCGCTACCTCGATCGGCGCACCGACGACGGCGCTCCCGCGCTCGACTACGCCTACGCGCTGACCAACTTCGGCGCCCAGGGCAAAACCTTCGACCGCGCCTATCCGTTGCTTGACGCAGGCGGCGACCTTGAGCAGCTGGTGGTCGCCGTCAGCCGGGGAAGGGAGGTCGCAAACGTCTACGCCGTCGCATCCTCAGAGCTTGTCGATCCTGATCTTGGCCCCGGCCTACGCGAAGTCTCAGACACCCTCCACGACGTGCGGATCGCGATCGAGCGCGAGGGCAACGACTACACCGCCACCGAAGTTGCCCTCCGCAAGCAGATCGAGCAGTTGGGGCCTTCCGAGTTGGCCGGCCGCCGCGGCGAGCTGGTCGAGGCCGGACGCGCTGCCGACCCCGTACTCAGCCGCCGCGACCGACTTGACCGCGACATCGAAGACGCCGGGGAACGGGTCGAGTGGCTTCGTCGCGAGCGCGACGCGATCGAGGCAATGAAGGAACCGTCCGCCGACGAGCTGGCCCGCATCACCACCGGGGAGGCGAACCAGGCTGAGCGGCTACGACGGTGCATCGCCGAACGCGACGCGCTCCCCGAGTCCACCGTCACGGACGAACCGAAGCCGCCCGATCCCGCGCGCCGTCTCGAAGCCGTCCTGGTCGATCAGCGAATCGACCAGCTCGCCCGCCGGGACGTTCAGGAAGCACGCCTCGAACCGTCCCACGCCATCTACAACGCGTTGGGCCCATACCCACACAACGACCCCGACAAAGCACTCGCCTGGGGAAGGGGCGCCCATGAGATCGCCACCTACCGCCGTCGCCACGGAATCACCGACAAGACCGATGCCCTCGGCAAGCAGCCGCGAGGCGCTGCCGCGCGAGCCGAGCGTACCCGTGTGCAGCGTCGGCTTGCCGAGGCCCGGCGGCACCTTGGTCAGACAGCAGATCGAAGTGTGCAGCGCAGCGCTGGTTGCGGCGCGTCCATCGCTCGTTAGCCAAACTGCAGGGGCGCTCAGCTCGCTCGGCGGACGTACCCAGCATGAGCGCCCCGCCCTCAGATGAGTCCGGGTTTCCGGCCCGGACTCCGGCGAGGCGCTGCGTAAGGCGGCTCCGGCCCCTACGTGGAGGCACCACCCCACCGAAGCGGGAGCCCAGCCCCCTGATCGTTGCACGCGCAGTGTGCAGCCAGTGCGGGCTCTGGCTTCCGCTTTGGTGGTGCCTGTGTGCAGATGCTGAATAGCGCCCGGCTCTCGGCGCTCGCCTGCGCTTCGCCAAGACATCGCCTGTCAGACAGAGACTAATCGCCTGTCAGACAGAGACTTAACATCACATACGTAAATCCTCGTGTTTAAACCTTGACTTGGCAACCGCCGGGCCATTAATGTCTCGGACATACCGTTTCACGACTGAAGTGGTACCAGAACGGACAGCAGGTTACCCCAACGTGGCGGAACTCCTGCCGGGAGGAGGTTCTGGAGGCAAACCAACTAGGCGGGGAGAACCAGCGATGCCGCAGAACCATCACCAGGGCGATGAGACCTACAGCCGGCCCAATGCCAAACGGATGCGTCCCAAGGAACACCGCCAACGTGGTCCGGGGCTACTGATCACTCTGCTCTTCGTCCTACTCGTGGCTGGAGTAGCAAGTTCTGCATCTGCGGAGGATGGACCCGCCCAAGGTTCCGGTCTTCCCGACATCATCCCGCCGCCCGTTGCCGGTGCGCAGAACGCGATAGATCCCGAAAACCCCGATCTGCAGGCAGCGGAAGCACTTCCACACACCGGCTTGGATCGTGAGGAAGCTGCGAATTTGCTGAGTTCGGTATTCGCTTCTGAACTTAAACAGGCAGCAGGCATCTTCGCCGACCTGAGCGTGACGAAGCTCTACTCCCCCAACGTCGCAGTCATCGAACAGTCGGGTGTTGAAGGCACCGAGCCGGCCTTGATCGAGTCGAATATCCCCCTGGCAGTCACGACGGATTCCGGGGAGCTCGAAGCCGTCGATCTCGACCTTGAACACGACGGCTCCGAGCTTCAACCCGCAGAGCCCCTGGTCGAAATGGAAGTCCCCGATCAGCTCGGTGAGGGGTTTTCTCTTCCTGAAGTTGGCATAGGCGTTGAACTGGAAAATGGAGCCGAGGACAGGGCTCCCACGGTCATGGGCGAAAACGCCGCTTTTTTCCCGAATGTCTCTGCCGACGCCGATCTGGCCGTTCTGCCCACGCCCGGCGGCCTCGAGACGTTGACTCAGCTGCGCTCGGCCGCCGCTTCACCGACGCAGAGATTCCACCTCACGCTTCCTTTAGGAGCAGAACTCAAATCGACTCCCATTGGCGGAGCCGAAGTCTCCACCGACGGGGGGAAACCGCTGCTGGTCGTTCCACCGCCCACGGCGTTGGACGCCGCCGGCCAGGATGTCCCGGTCAGCCTTGAGGTCTCCGGAAGCACGCTCATCGTCACCGCGAACCCCGATCCTGCCGCGAAATATCCCGTATTGGTGGACCCCCTCTTCGAGCAGCCGTACATATGGCTCTGGAACCACAGTTTCGCGGGAATGCTGGACTGGCACACCGAACTGAATGCGAATGCCAAATCGGTCCCATATGAGTTCGACCTCAGCCAGGAAGGCTACATAAAAGGAGTCGGCTTCTTTCCCGGATTGACGATCGAAACCATGACCGATACCGCTCCGCTGTGGAGTCAGGCGAAGTGGTACTACTCCGTGCCTCGCTACGCGACCGATTATCAGGCAACCGGCGTAAGGCCGACGTCTTTTATCCGCACCTTCACCCTCCATCGTCTCTGGTATACGGTCGACGAAGGACTCCGGCGGCCAATCACGCCGAACCCGGTTTTCCGCTTCGGCCTGTGGAATACGGGAAGTGAACAATGGACCGCTGAAGGCCATCGCTACGGAACCGAAGGCAATCTGACCGATCTGGACTACACGTACTACGCGCTGAATCCAAGCGAACAGACGGGCGCCAAGATTGCGGTATTCATGCTCGATTCAGGAACCGAAGCCCAGCTCCAGTATCGCGAGCTCTTGGCTGGTGAGGCCTCCATCGAACTGAGTGACAAGGACGCCCCGGCCATCGGTTCCATCCCTTCGCCGAGCGGTTGGGCGAACACCCAGCCGGTCTCGTCGCTGATGATCACCGCTTCTGATCCTGGCTTGGGCATCAAGGAAGTGCTGGTGAAGCAACCCGAGGGTGTGACGAAAAGCGCGAAATCAAGCTGCACCGGCATCGTCAGCAACCCCTGTCCGCGCACGTGGGATTCAAGCAAAGCGGGCACCCCGCAGTTGAACTACGATCCCCAGACGATGCCGCAGGGCGTGGACCTGGTCGAATTGGAAGCCGTCGATCCGATCGGGCGCCGCTCGCCCGAAGAAGGGCACGGCCCGCGGTTTGCCGAAGTCAAGGTCGATCACACGGCGCCGAGTCTGGCGTTGTCGGGCACGGCGACCGAACAGGCCGGTACCGGCGCCAACTCGGCGCAGTACACGCTGAAATACAGCGCCACCGACGGCGACAACGCCGCTGCTTCGGCTTTGACGTCTTTCGGCTCTGCGGGCACCGCCGCGGGCAAATTTGAACAGGTCAAGGGCGTAGCAGTCGACGCTGGCGGAAACGTCTGGGCGGTCGACTCGGCCAACCGCAGAGTCGAGAAGTTCAGCTCGACCGGCCAGCTCCTCATGGAATTCGGCTCGTCGGGCACCGGCAATGGCCAGTTCACCGATCCGCGCGGTATCGCAATCAGTGCAAACGGCACGATTTGGGTCTCCGACATGGCCAACAACAACGTCCAGGCTTTCAACGCGAGCGGCCAGTTCATCCGGAAAATCACCTACGGGTCCTTCGCCGATCCCTACGCACTGGCGCCGGCCGCCGGGGGCGTAATCTGGGTCTCGGACATCACCTCCGACCAGCTCTACGAGTTCAACGAAAGCGGGACGTTCATTCGAGCGGTCAATCAGGCGGGGTCCGGAGCAAAATCGGCTACGGGGCTCATTGCCGACGCTTCCGGCAACCTCTGGCTCGTCGACTACATGCAGAACCTCGTGCAGAAGTACAGCGCGAGCGGCCAATTCCTCATGCAGTTCGGCTCCACCGGAAGCGGAAACGGTCAGCTGCAGAGCCCGACCGGGATCGCCCTTGCGCCTTCTGGGAACGTGATGGTGAGCGATGCAGGCAACAACCGAGTTGAGGAGTTTCAGCCGACGGGTGCCTATCTGCGCCAGTTCGGCTCCCTGGGATCTGGCACCGGGCAGATGGCAGTAGCCCGTGGCATTGCCTTCGGCCCCGGCAACGTGCTCTATCTCGCCGACGAAGGCAACCACCGCATCGACCGCTGGAGCCATGCCGATCTTGATCGCCAATCAGGGGTCACTAGCACCGAAATCAAGGTCGACGGGCAGCTCGTCGAACCGAAATATACGCCCGGCTGTGCCACTGAGACCTGCGCGATCAGCAAAGAATGGATTCTTTACGCGAACGCCTTCAGCTCAGGCCAGCACAAAGTCGAAGTGAAGGCAACCGATGGCGTGGGCCTCTCAACGACCAAAGAACTGACGATCACGACCGACAATACGGCACCGCAGCTGAAAACCATCAGCTCCTACTTCATGACCCCCAAAGGCTGGCTCGAACAGAAATCCTATTCTTATTCGGCCAGCTTCTCTGACACTACGGGCTATGGCGTTACCTCAATTACCTACAAGATCGATGGCAAAGTCGTCAACACCGTTAACCAGACCTGTCCAGCAGGGGGTTGTACCGCGGCTCTATCCGGATCGATCAACATGGCGGCATATAAAGGAGGAGCGCACAAAGCGGAACTGATTGCGACTGATGCGGCCGGTAATACGAAAGCCTTCTCCAAGACGCTCAATGTTGATCCGAAAGGTGAAATCTCAACCGCAGAGGCCGTCGATACGCTTGAAGCCGTTGAAGACACGAGCCCCGCGAACCTGCTTGGTGATTCCGAAGAAGAAGAATTAATCGGTACGGTTCCTGGTCTCGCCGTTGAAGAAACCGAAGGACAAATCGTCACCACCGGCAGCGAAGTGCCGACGACGATTGCCGAAACCCCCGATGGAGGAGTCAGCATAGAAGTACTGGATGAAGATCCAGAAGGAGAAAACGAACCAGGCCTTTCCGACATCGTATTCGTCCCGACACAGACCGCCGAAGGGGCGAGCGAAACCGAAGTAATTAGTGAAACCGCGACTCTCGCCACTGATACGGGGAGTCACGTCGACACCATTGTCAGACCGCTCTATGATGGCGCCATGACTTTTCAGGACATTCGCGACTCAGCTGGCTCGGAAGCCTTCTCTTGGGAAGTCTATTTGGACCCCGGACAGGAATTGAAATCAATCGATAGCACGCACGCAGCCATCTACTTCGCCAACGGGTACCTTGCGGGCAGTATCGCAGCGATTCCGGCACATGATGCTGTCGGCACCAACGTACCGACGAAACTAAGCGTAGGTAAAGGCAACGTCATAACGCTCACCGTAGAACATCATTCGGCCTCTTTTGTCTACCCGGTTATCGCGGGTGCCGGCTGGGAGGGTGGCTTCAAGACCTATAACGTCACCATGCCTCCGCCTGAAGTCAGTCCGCTCACTTTTGAGTCGCAAGCACAGATAAGTCTTGTAGTGGGGGCGCCAGAACCTGTACCAGCGAATGAAGTTGATGCCTCAATGTCATCTATAGGAGAGCGGCGGAGAAAGTTTTCAGAGACTGTCTGTGGTCATAAAGCTAAAATGGCCGAAGGCTTTCCCGGTGCACAACTCGCGATAGCTAGCTGTGGCAACGCATTCACTGGGGATGACGGAGAATGGGTTATATGGCACGCTACGATGAGGGGAGCGTTCTTTTATACTCCAGGACAATTGGTCCGCCATAGAGAGGCAATCGCATGTTTTGCAGAGGAGGTCCAAGACTCAGAAATCACGGATTGGAAACTCGACCAAGCCTACGAGTGTCACTATGGACCCAAAACGTCAGACGATAATGGCGGTGTCCATGCTTCTGGAGGCCATTACTTAAGGGCGCAGGCTCATTGGAATCTCTACAATCGAGGCCATTGCAAAGATGACTGTGGCGGAAAACCCAATCCCTGGGTGCTCTTCGCTGACGAGGCGCTTGAATTGCACCTATGGCCGTCTGGTGCTGTCGAGACGACCGCGCAGAATTAGATGTCCAGCGACGACTCAACTGGGATGAACCAATATCGACAAAACACAGTTGCGTTCGCCAGGGTATTGGTTGCATTGATTGTCGCCGTGACGTTAGTCTCAGTACTATCTCGCAGCATTGCGGGTGCAGCGTCCTCCTGGTATCAGGCTCGGTTGGAGACCGGGGAAACCGATGAATATAAGTGGTCTGTGGGGGCAAAGGGTCCTAAGGATGCGCCACTGAACGAAATTTGCGCACTCGCGTCTCTTCTTGAGCCACCACAGGATGAAGACTCGTTCGTAGAAGGGAGGGACTCGGTCGGTTGCGGCAGCCTTTCTACCCGAGAAGATTCAGTTGCAGTCAGTCCGGCGTTTGGTTCTGGTCAATCTAGGTTGGTGCTTCTTGCTGTTTTTTATCGGCCTGCCGTACGCAAGGTTGTCTTTGTTCTAGATACGGGCGAGCGAAGGGTTTTCCGGCCCCGTATGGCGACGGTGACCAATCGGCAGGCTAGGGGCATTCCGAATTTCCGCTATCTGGTTGCTCCTTTTAAGGGGGAGACGTGTATTCGAAAGGTCACCCTTATCGATGGCAAAGAAGCGGTGATCGACCGTGAAACCAGACCTGATTGTCGCGACGGCGGTAATCTATAGCCGTGTGAGACCTGACTGAGAGCAAGACCAACCTTGGCTAAGATGACGCATGTGGTGCGTCCCTCTCGTCGACAGCCCGGCCGATTTCGACTAGCAAGACGGCGCAGGGTCGCCCGTAGGGCTGAGCTCTACATCGCGAACTACCGCTTCCCTGCGCACATTGCAAAGCGGGTGCGGCGGCACCACCCTAATCTTGATGATGAGGATTGGAAGCTCGTCGATCAAGGCTTGCGGGAGTGGTTCATTTGCTGTGCATGGCGCGGCCGCACGGTGCTGGGAATGCCCTCGCGTCTGGTCGACGATGCCTGGCACGAATTCATCCTTGATTCGTTTTCGTACATTAACTTCTGCGAGGTTGCATTCGGTGGCTACCTTCACCATGCCCCTGACGAGACGATGGGAACGCCCATGCCAGAGGCGCTTGCAGAGACTGTCCGTGCTTGGGATCGTTCGGCGATGGGAGCCGGGAAGGAATCTGTGCTCTGGGACTTGGATACGCGGCTTGGGGTTGGTGAGCCGCTCGGCATAGACATAGATCGGCTGCACGCGGCCCGAACTCGTGTCCCCTACATGGCTGCGAGCGGCTGGGCCTGTGGCGCCGGTGTCATGGGAATGGCTGACGGAGGATCTAGTGGCGGTGAAGGCTGTAGCAGCAGCGGCTGTAGCAGCAGCGGCTGTAGTGGTGGCGGTGGTTGCGGTGGGGGTGGCAGTTAAGTCCAGCCACAGCCCGAATTCGAGAGCCGCGATCCGGCATCGGATCTGGTGGATTCTACGCTCGCCTCTCGCTAACGAACGTGACGAACTCAGCCTTGCCGACCTCTCTGCTTGGGCCGTGCGCTACCCGATGAGTCTCGGGCTTGTCAACGAGAAGCGTTCATGGAAAGCCCGTCGTTCTTGCCGACCTCGACTGACCCTCTCGCGGCTATCTGCCTCGCTTGGCCAGCTCATCGCGCCCTTCGTGCACCAGCGCGACTGCGTCTACCGTCTCAGTCTGCCTCGCCCGGAAGTCCGCAGCGCGTTTCAACAGCGCCTTATGCTCCTCGATGCTCTTCTCGCGCCGGGGCTTCCCGGCGGCCAGCAAGGCGCGTTCGGCTTGCTCCTCGGTCCATTCGGGTGCTAGTTCCAACACCTTCTCCTTGGCCGTCTTCTCTCTCATTGGACGGCAATTCTACCTCGCCTTTGGACGCTCTACATCCCGAACTCTGCGGCCGACGGCGTTGGTGTCGGGGGCAACTCGGGTGCGGGGCCGGGCGATGGCGGCGGGGGGGCGTCCCGCACTGATTCAGATGGCTGTAACGGGGTCGGCTCCGCCGCCACGGGCTCGTCCAGCTCGTGAGTTGCAGGGCCCGCCTTTGGCTTGTGCCGGCTCGTCGCTCCATGGCGGACGTGCGATTCTGAAACGAGACGCGGTTCGCGTCGACGCACTTGCGTCGGTGGCTTTACTACCGCTCGCGGCGCTGCAACTTCGCGGAGCGGCGCCTCTGCCCCGTTGCCGCCGCTTCCGCTCACGACGACCAGGCCCATGGCGACCGCCGTGCCGAGGCCGAGTCCTGCAAGCACCCGCCGCCTGAGGCGCGGACGCCGGCGCCCTTTGCGCCGTCGTTGTTGCTCGACAGGCGCGGCATCGGAAACGCTTCGTCGCCCCAGCGCGACCGTCTCCGCTCCCCAGGATTGCTCCTCGTTCACCGGCTCCCGCCTTCGACGAGATCTCTCAGGGCCGGCTCGTTGAACCATGGCCGCAGCGACAGTCGCGCCGGGGGTAAGTGCCCGTAGATCAGCAGAGCGCTTCCCGGCTCAGCCCCGCGAACCACATTCGCCGGGGCAAGGTCGCGGTAGGTGCTTCGCTCCGTCGAAGAGTCAAAGCCTTGCCTTCCGGCCGTCTTGCTGCGTTCATAAAACTCTCCCTGGCCGACGACTTCGCTGATGTAGCGCAGGGTGTCGGGGTCACCGATACCGCTCGCGAAGACCTTGGCCCGGTGGTTGTTGACGATCGTCTGGGCGCGCGTTCCGTAGCGCGCGTTGACCTGGGCGATGTCCTGAAAGACCGTGACGAGCTGAATGCCCTGCCCCGCCCCCGTCGAAGCGAGAGCATCCAGATCGGGAATCGGTGCGACGTTCGCCGCCTCGTCCAAAACGATCAGAAGCGGCGGGTCGAGCGGCTTGCCGCTCTGCGCCGAAATCTCATACACGACCGCGACCAGCTCGGAGAGCATCGCTGCGAACAGCGTCCGGAGCCGCTCTTGCTCGTTCACCGGGGCGCAGAGATAGAGAGTGTTCGAGCGCCCGTCGACCAGCTCGGCCGGCGTGTACTCCGCTCTCGAGCTGGCGTCGAGGACGCGCGGGTCGGCGAAGGCCCCGATGATCGTCTCCGCAGTCGTGTAGATCGAGCTGCGCTGGCGCTCCTCGCGGTTCCAGTTCGCCCGCCATGCGCCGAGTGCGTCCTTCGACTGCGCCGTGGTCAGCTTCTCGGTTACCTCCTCCTCGGCCTCGGCGCCCTCGTTCAGCCACCGAATCACGTCCGCCATCTGCCCGCCGGTCTTGGCGGCGGCGAAGAGCAGCGGCGAGAGCAGCTTCTCGGCTGCCGTGTACCAGAACTCCGCATCCTCCAGGCCGCTTGAGCCCGCCGAGCGGGCCGAGCCGGCGAGCCAGTGCGCGACCCGCATCGCACCCCGCCATTCGCCGCAAGCCGAAAGCGGTGTCGCCTTGACCGATTCGATGCCCGTCGCCCTCGTCGGATCGAAGACCATCGCCCTCCCTTTGGCACGGCGAGCCTCGATCGTCGCCAGGAGAAGGTCGTTCTTCACCGACGTGGCGACCACCGGCCCCTCCCACTCCAGAAGGGAGGGGATCGCGAACCCCGTCGTCTTGAGGCTCACTGTGCTCGGCCCGACCACGACGACGGAGGCGCGGTCCTCGGCAGCTATGAGCCGCCTGCCCAGTCGCCCCAGGATCAGCCGTCCGGCTTGCGGCCCCGACACCCTCAGCGGGCGAAGGTCGCGCTTGCTTGCCCAGCGGGCGGTTTCCATTCGACCGTGCCGCCCGCCGCCCTGCTCGATCCGACGATCGAGCAACCAGACGACCAGGGCGACGGCGCCGAGCCCCGCCGCCAAGATCAGCGCCGCGGCGCTCATGCGGCCCTCGTCGACCCGCGACGGCGGACCATCCGGGCGTCGGTATCGACCAGCCTCTGCTCGATCGAGGAGAGCCGGTGCTGGACGAGGAAGGAGCGCCGCCCCACTTGCCAAAGTGCCTCGCCGCGCCTCAACGTCGGCACCAGTTCGGCCTCCGTCGCGCTCAGTCCCAGAAGGCTCCGCAGTCCCTGTATTTGGTCGGGTGGCTGCGCGAGGACTACGCGGGTGTCTGCGTCCGCGATCAATCCCTCCGCGATCCGCGACTCGCGTGAGCCCGCCGCTCCCGCTGCGCCCAGGTCGGAGAGCCGGTGCAGGGCGATGATGTTCTGCACGCCGTGGGCACGCGAGAGCTTGAAGCTGCTTTGCAGCCATTCGGCGACGCCCAGGTCGGCGGTGATCCGCCATGCCTCATCGACGGCGACGATCACCTTCGCCCCGTCGCGCTCGCCCGCCTCGGCGGCCCGCTTGCGCTCCATGACAACGCCCTGCAGCCACGCCGCCGCGCACGTCATGAGGATTCCCAAGGCCGAGGAGTCCTGGACCGCGCTCAGGTCGAGCACGACCAGGCGCGCGTCCAGGTCGAGCCCGGCGCTTGTCGCGCCGTCGAACATGCCGCGCAGATCGCCCAGGCAGAGCCGTTGCAGCGCGAGCGCCATCTGACGCATCGCCTCGGCGAATTCGTCGCGGCCCATCACCAACTCCCGCGTCATCTCCTCGCACGGATGAAGCAGCGCCTCCACGACTTCCGGCAAGGTCGGTTCGTCGGGCTCGGCGGCGCCGATGCGCTTGAGGGCGACCCGCAGCCCGGCGCCCTCCTCCGGCCCGAGCTCGCGGCGCAGCGCCGCTGCTGCAACGGAGCGCAGGAGGGCTTCCTGGGCCTCGCGGCCCATACGCGAGCTGATCGCGTTGAGCCGAACCGAGCCGCCCGGCACCAGCGCTATCACCGAGCCGCCGACCGCTTCGGCGAGCGGCGTGAACTCGCCCTTGGGGTCGAGAACCCAGGCCTCGCGTCCGAAGACGTGTTGGCGGGCGATGTAGGTCTTGAGAAACGCCGACTTACCCCGCCCGAGCTGGCCGACGACGAGCATGTTCGGACCCGAAAGGACGCCGTGCTCGTATGCCTCCCAAGGGTCGAAGACCCAGGCGCCCCCGCAGGCGTCGCGGCCGATGTAGGTGCCGGGAGCCCCCAGCCCGGCCTCGGCGAGAAACGGAAACGCCGCCTGAAAGTGCGCGGTCGTCGCGGCGTGTCCGGGGCGCTCGGCGCGGTATCCGCCGCGCCCCGGGAGGTTCACCGCAGCCCCCGGGCCAGCGGCAAGGTGAAGGTGAAGCCCGATTCCTGCTCGCCGTAGAGCCGTTGCAACTCCAGCCGCGCGAGCGCCGCCGCGTGTTCGACCTCGGTCGCAGTCCGCTCCAGCTCGTCGGCGTTGCGAGCCGAAACCGTGACGTAGCCCGCGAAGCGCATTTCCGCGTGACCGTCCGCCAGCTCCTCCTCCCGCCTTGCGGCGGCTTGCTGGCGGCGCCGGATGCGCGCCGTGGTCATAAACCCCTGGCGCTCGCGTTGCAGCTCCTCGGCTATCTCTGCCGTCCGCGCCGACTCGGCCCGGCGGATCGCGACCGACTGGGCGACCGGCTCGATGCAAACGGCGACCGTTCGCAGCGCGGTCGTCTGCATCAAGAGCGGCGTCAGAAACGCCGGGCCGACGTCCGTGCGCGGCCAGCTCGCGATCCAGAACGTCGCGTGATGTGCCGAGTCGGTCCGGTAGGTGCCCCACTCCGCTTCGTCGGCGAGCGGCCCCATTAGTGCCGGATCGACGCCCGCCCGATCGGGCTCCCCGAGCGTCGCGCGGGCGCGCGCCTGGCGACCGAACGGATCGAAGGCGTCGCGGATCGCCTCGGCATAGCGGCGCGGGCGCAGCAGCCCGAAGACCGTCACCTCGGCGAGCGAGAGGCGCTCGGCAAGGTTCTCCGCCTCGCGCAGCACCAGCTCGCAGGCCGCTTGCTCGCCGCCGCCCATGCGGCGCAGCTCGCGAGCGCCCCGGCGCTCGTCGATTTGGAGCGCCAGCAAGATCTCGTGCTCTTGAGTCGCCGGAGCGGCCGACTCGACGAGCTCGATGTAGGAGGCGACGAGGCCGGAGTCGAGCGGGACCGCGCGGTCCCGCTCGGCTTGCAGGTAGGCCGCCAGCTCGTCGCCCTGCGCCGGAAGGGTGCGCTCGATCCATTGCAGCCGCCTGACCGGGCTTCCGTCCCGCGCGAGGCCAGCGAGGACCGAGCCCCAGGCTTCCAGCTTGCGCTCTTGCTCGGCGGCGTCGAGCAGGCCGAACGCACCGGCACGGACGGCGATTGCCGCCGTGTACGTCCCGGCCCTCCGGTCGTGAACGACCCCGACGCGATCGGAGCCGTAGGGGACTTCGAGCATCCGGATTTCGGCCAGCTCGTCGGGGAGCGAGGCTTCGCCGGCCGCCTCGCCCTCGGCCTCGAGTCGGACGCCGCCGCCGGGACTCAGCGAGCGGTAGCCGCGCTTGCGCTCACGCGAGCGAAGCGCCCAGCGAACCACCAGGGGTGCCCACGCCTCGATCGTCCGCCCTTCCATCGGCACGACGACGGCCGCGCTGGCGCCGGCGACCAAGAGAAGGGCGGCGAGCAGGCCGATCCAGTCGCGCAGCGCGTAGATCGCCCCCAGCCCAAGGGCGGCTGCGAGGGCCAGGATCGCGACCTGGCCGAAGCCGAGCGGCCCGACCAGGCCGCGTTGCTCCAGCGGGCCGAAGCGGTAGCGCCGCCCGCTCATGCTTTATCTGTCCCGGTGTCGACACCTTTGCCTGCGGCGCCGACGTCGCCGCCCGGTCGCGGCGGTTTCGCCCCGCCGGGTCCGACCTCCCCGCCGTGCGCCTGGCGCGGTTCGGGTGCCGAGCTTGTCGGGGACGGCGGCCCGCCGCGGCCCGCGACACCACCGCCGCTGGCCCGCGCCGCCGCTTTGCCGTCGCCCGCAGTGCCCTGTTCGGTCGCCGGTCGGGGAGCCGCTTGCCGACTTTGGCGGCTTACGGCACTGGCCGCCTCGGCGCCGCCGTCCGGCTGCGAGGGGCCCGTTCCGGCGAGCTTGGCCGCAGCCTCCCGGCTTCCCTTCGCAGCGCTCGCCCCCGCTGCAACCGGAAGCGCAATGGCGCCCGCGACGCCGCCGTTCGCTCCGGTCATTCGGCCCGTGCCGGTGCTTGCACCGGCACCACCTTCGCTTCCACCGCCAGGCCTTCCCTTGCCGCCGCCGGCTGAGCCGCTGCCCGGAGCGGAGCCGCCTTTCACTTTCGTGCCGCTGACGGCCCAATTGGCAAGAGCGGCCCGCCGCATCATCTGGACGGAGGAGGCGAACTCCATCGTTCGCACCGACGCGCCGCTCGCGCTCTGGCGGTTGAACGCCGAGCTGACCGCGCCCTCGGCGAAGGGCACCAGCCGGAACAGCACGAACGGCGCAAAGCAGGCGAGCAGCATCAGCGCGCCTGCCGCCAGGACGTGCTCGACTTTGCCCTCCGTATTCGCCAAAAGGCTCGCGGCGAGCGCGATGATCGCGACGATCACGAACTTCGAGAAGACGACGACGATCACCAGCTCGCTGGTCCGGCGCAGCGCTCCCGTCCAACGCGGCCAGATGGAGGCCGCGATCGCGAGCGGCATGAACAGCGCCACGGCGTAGATCGCCGCGTCGCGCATCAGCAGCTCGATCCACACCATGAAGGCGGCGAGCGCCGCGACGATCGCGGCGATGAAGCCGACGAACAGCGGCACCGCAACCGCGCCCCGTGCCGTACCCGCGCCCGGCCCCGCCGCTGCGGTCCCTGCCGCACCGCCCGCCGCCGCAAGCGACTCGATCGCGGTCTTGAAGAAGTCACGCATATCGCCCGCCGTCGAGTGCGCGAAGGCTTCCGAGAAGCCGTCGGTCGTCGCGATCAGCAGTTGCACGACGACGTAAGCCGCGCTCGTCGCGAGCGCCGCCACTGGCACGTTGACCAGGAAGACGCGCCAGAGCATCCCGCTGTCCCCCCGGCCCAGTCCCTCCAAACAGGCGAGGATCAGCATCAGGACCGCCAGCACCGCCGCGATCGACACCATCTGCCGGTACTGGCGCAGGAAGCCTTTGCCGAGCAGGTTCGGCGAGGTCGTCCTCGTCGTCAGCGTCGCGACGCGGCCCATCAGCCACACTGCGCCGTCCGCCGCCCACGTCGTTATCTGGTTGAAGACTCCCGAACCGAACGAGCGGGCTGCGTCTTTGATCGGGTCAAGCGGGTCGGGGAGCTTCCCGAGAATCGGGTCGGTGACGGCCTCACAGGCATCGCCGACCGGGTTGCCGATCCCGATTGCCCCGGTGATCGGCGCCGTTGGGGAGACGTCCACGTCGCAGGCGACGTTCGCCTTCGCTTGCGGCGGGCTCGGGTCGACCAGCGTTAGCGCCGCCCCCAGCGCGACGACGGCACAGGCCAAGATCCAGCACCTACGGAGCAACGCCATAGCGATGCAGCTCCTCGGTCAGCTCGACCAGGCCGAGCCCTTCGCCGCCCGGGCGCGGCGAGGCGAGACGCGGGGTGGGACCGAACGAAGCCCGCGTGTCCGCGATCCTCCAATCGCCATCCATCCAGACCAGCACCGTTCGGGCGAGCCCGAAGTACGCGGTCGGCTCGACCGAGGTGACGTTGCCGAGTAACGTGAACCCCCAGGTCTGCACCACCGCCCGACTTGGCGTGAAAGCCAGGAGCCGGTAGGCGATCGGGACGCCGATGTAGGAGCTCGGCACCTCGGAGCGCACTCCCTCTCCGAACAACCCTTGCTGCAGGCGCAGCGCGCCCGGCCGGTTTGCCCGCAGCATCACCGGCGCGAAGCGTGGTGTCGCCACCGCCTCGACCCGGCGACGCAGCTCGCCGGGTCTCAAAATCGCCTTGTCGGCGAACGCCTGCTGGTAGGCGCCGGCGGCGAGAGCCGCACCCTCGCGGGTGCGAGGAAAGCCGCTCCTCACCCCGACCGATTTGCTGGCAGTGCGGTGGGAGGGGGGAACAGCTTCAGGGCAGGTCGGCGAGGGCGTGCTGAGGCGCCCCGTCGCCAACCCGACCATCACCGCGATGAAGACGACGAGCAGGCGTCGCATCGCTAGTGAACCGTCGCGCCGGCGTCGAAGAAGAAGTTGATGAGCGCCGCCGCCGCGCCGATGCCGAACGCACCGCCGACGCCTTTGAGCATCCGGCGCTTGCCGTCATCGGCATGGCTGACGTTGTTGCTCTGACTACCGAATCCCCATTGCGCCGCGCCGAGAATTACGGCACCGACGCAGGCCAGCAACCCGAATGCCGCCGCGCCGTTGAGAATTTTCTGAGCCGCAGCCCCGCCGGGAATGCCGCTCGGGTTCGGCTCGACATTGACCTTCGCGATTACGTCGAGCAG
>Ga0070691_10000280_pt1 | contig 17771 bp, 13 predicted proteins | sample KBSK1101metaG_FD_64673 | JGI IMG/M metagenome (GOLD analysis project Ga0070691, IMG submission 64673) | Corn, switchgrass and miscanthus rhizosphere microbial communities from Kellogg Biological Station, Michigan, USA - KBS K1-10-1 metaG | ecosystem: Host-associated > Plants > Roots >... | reverse complement strand
GCAGCTGTACCTCGTCGATGGCACCCCTGATGCCCAGTGCTACATCCTGGATGCCAGCGACCAGGGGCCGACGCTTGTGGGTGAGGTGCCGCTGGGCGGGCCCATTTCGCTGCCGGGTACGCGGTTCACTGGCTCGGTGTCTCTGTCGCTGTCAGCCGATGGCAGGCAGCTCTACATCACGCAGGACGCCACGAGCGTGGATGGCGAGATTACCGGCCACGATGTCTGGATCGTGGATGTGCGCGGCATGGTCCTCGATGTGCACCACAGTACTTCAACCAGCGCTGGCATGGTGTTGCCCAATGGCTCCAGCCAGCAGGGCGCGCGGACCTTTGCGCTACGTGGTGGCGTCATCAGCCTGACCAACTCGCAGCTCGCTGGAAACCTGACGCCATGGCTTCAGTTGAGCGATGGCAAGCCGGTGATTCAGCTGCTCACCACCGTGGCGGGTTGATGTGCACCCTACTCCTCTGGTGTGGATTCCGGCTTCTGTTCCGGGGTGACGCGCTTGCCCTGGCGGCGCGGCTTGCGGCGGTAGCCCGCCAGGTCGTGGAGCTGATAGAGCGCGCTGACGATAGCCTCGTCGTTCCAGCGTGAAGTCAGCGGCGGGGCCAATCCCAGCGAATCGAGAATGCCGTCGCTGCCGGTCAGCGCCACCAGCGTCGTCGCCATGCACTGTGTCACGGCGTCCAGGTGGTAGCCGCCCTCCTGCACAACCACCAGCCGCCCGTCGCAATAGCGGTCGGCCATCTCAGCCACTTCGAGCGTCAAATCGGAGAAGTCGGCGTTGCTGAGGCGCATATCGCCCAGCGGATCCTTCCAGTGGGCGTCGAAGCCCGCCGAGAGCAGGATCACATCGGGCTTCATGCGGTCGGCGACTGGCCAGAGTACCTGGCGGAAGATGGGGTCGTAGACGCTCCAGCCGGAGCCGGGTGGCAGCGGCACGTTGATTGTCGCGCCTTTGCCCGCACCCTCGCCTATCTCTGTGGATGCGCCCGTACCGGGATACCAGGGGTACTGGTGGGTCGAGAAGTAGACGACATCAGGGTCGTCATAGAATATTTCCTGCGTGCCGTTGCCATGGTGCACGTCATAGTCTACGATCAGCACCTTCTGCCAGCCCCAGCGCTGCTGCGCATAGCGGGCCGCGACGGCCACATTGTTGAAGAGGCAGAAGCCCATCGCCTGCGCGGGCCGCGCGTGATGGCCAGGGGGTCGCACCAGCGCGTAACCGTTATGGGCGCGCCCCTCGCCGATAGCATCCAGCGCCACAAGCGGCGCGCCCGCGGCCAGCGTGGCGGCGAGATAGCTGCCCGGCGAGATGTAGACATCGGTGGCGAACTTCACCGGGCCAGCCGCGTCGCCCTCACGCTCGCGCAGCCGCTCGACCGCCAGCTGCAGTTTGGCGACGTAGGCGGGCGTATGCACCGCGACCAGCTCATCGGGGGTGGCGGGGCGCGCATCCAGCCGCAGCACGCGCTCGGCGGCCAGCGTCTCCTCGGCAATCAGCGCCTCGATCAGGGCGATACCGCGCTCCAGCCGCTCTGGCGTCTCTGGAAACTCCTCCGGCACGAGGTGATCGAGCATCGCCGGATCATAGACCAGCGCCGTCGGCAGCCGCGCAGGCTCGGACTCTTCGCGTTGCTCCGCTGGCTCGACGGATGCGGCAGGCGCTGGGGATGAAGCGGGCAGGCTGGTATCTGGCGTATCTATGGTGTCGGCCACGATAAGACTCCTTGCGAAGAGCGCGGGCGGGTGCAACCACCTACCATCACATCGATTGGGACGTGTTTACTATGCCACAACCTGCAACCCTGCTACCACTACACTACCGCCGTGGGCAGCATCGGGAAGAAGTGATAGAATGCATACTGTTCGTGCGCGTGGATGATGGTGGATGACACCGCGCCACATCGCGCCACTGGTTCCCCACTTGATACCCGGTGCATGGCAGTATGCCAGCAAGTCCCACAAAAAGGAGCGAGCCCACCAATGGGATTCAATATGAAAGACCTCCAGCGGATGCAGGCGAAGCTGATGAAGATGCAGGAAGACCTGCAAAACAGCGAGTTCGTCGGCACATCCGGTGGCGATGCCGTCCAGGTGACGATGACCGGCCGATTCGAGGTGACGGCGCTCAAGCTGAGCCAGGAAGTGGTTGATCCTGAGGATGTGGGCATGCTCGAAGATTTGATTCTGGCAGCCTGTAAGGATGCGTTCGAGAAAGTGGTAGACGCGCAGCAGAAGATCATGACCTCGATGACGGGCGGTATGAAACTGCCGCCAGGCATGGGCTTCTAACGGAGCGCGTTTCTTCGGGGAACCACGAGCAGAAGAGCATACGATGCAAACAACGTCCGCCTCGGTGACGGCGCTGATCGAAGAGCTGGCCAAGCTTCCAGGCATTGGCCCAAAGACAGCGCAACGGCTCACCTTCTACATTCTTCGCAGTCCCGCCGAGCAGGCGCGGCGACTGGCAGAGGCCATTACGCAGGTCAAAGAGAGCATCATCCAGTGCTCCATTTGCTACAACCTGACAGAGACTGACCCTTGCCCCATCTGCGCCAATAGCCAGCGAGATCGCCACATCATCTGTGTCGTCGAGGAGCCGCTGGACGTGCTGGCGCTCGAAAAAACCGGCGTCTTCAAGGGGCTGTATCACGTCTTGCATGGCGCGCTTTCGCCCATCGAAGGGATTGGCCCGCGCGACCTGCGCATTGACGAGCTGGTCGCCCGGACGCGGGCGAATACTGGCGCCAACGCAAGCGCCAACACAAGCGACGACACAAGCGACGACAATAAGCCGGTGAGCGAGGTGATTCTGGCGACCAACCCCAACTACGAGGGCGACTATACCGCCGCCTATATCGAGCCGCTGATCGCGCGCCCTGATCTCAAGGTGACGCGGTTGGCGCGCGGCCTGCCCATTGGCGGCGATCTGGAGTATGCGGATGAGGGCACGCTGAGTCGCGCGCTGGAGGGGCGGCGAGAGCTGCGCGACATGTCATAGCGCATTCATAGCGCATCTGGTACAGTTCGGTACAGCTCACCAATTCGCGGCGGAGGATGATGTTGAACACTGATGATACGCTGCACGCGCTGCGCGAACAACGGCTGACCACGCTGGCGCTGGCCGACCAGATTAAGGAAGACCGCTGGCGCGAGCCGCTCTTGCCCGGGGACCGGTCGCTGCACGATCTGCTGGCGCATATCCTCTCCTGGGACGAGTGGGCGGTCGGCGTCTTCGAGATCAGCCGCCTGCGCGCGCTGCCGCCTGTGCTGATCGATGCGCTGCGCGACGTGGACGGCTATAACGCCCGCGCCATGCGCCGCTACGCCAACATCACTCGCGACGATTTGATGTCCGCGCTCCAGGCCTCCCCGGACCGCGTGCTGGCCAGCGCGATTGGCCCTGGCGGCGAGCACTGGCAGGAGCGCCGCTTCCCGGAGCTTGCCCACGCACGCACGCTGGACGCGCAGAAAGAGGAGTCGGCCGTCACCTCGCGCGGGCCGAGCGTCGGCGGGCTGCTCCGCTTGCTGGTGCGCCACGAAATGAGCCATCACCAGGAAATTAGCGCGGCATTCGGCATCACGCCCGATCTGGAACGCTTTCGTGACGGCGACAGCGTCGCGACGCCGGAGTGAAGTGACCCGAAAGTCCCCGCGTTGTGGCGGCTTCCGGTCCGCAATAGCCCGAAAAGAAAGGACTATTGACGCCGGAGCCGAAATCGCATAAAATTGTACGTATGTTCTAGCATTTAGGACAGGCGTAGACATCCGAGACATCCGGCGACAGATTCTCCCCAATATCCCAAATTCGCTTCTTCCCTGGGTGGAAGAAGATTGCGCCCACTGACCGGGCGAGTGAAAGAGGAGCAAGGCATGCCTGCAGATCGCGGCAGCAATAGCGCTACCCCGGTGGCGTACGGCGCAAGCGCCAGCGAGCGCGAGAAGTCGCTGGAATTGACGGTCTCTCAGATCGAGCGCCGCTTTGGCAAAGGCGCCATCATGAAGCTCGGCGAGCACCGGGCGCACGTCAAAATCGAATCTATCCCAACCGGCTCGATCATGCTCGATCTGGCGCTCGGCATCGGCGGAGTCCCGCGCGGGCGTGTCACCGAGATCTACGGGCCGGAAAGCTCGGGCAAGACGACGCTCTGCCTGCACATCATCGCCAATGCGCAGCGGCGTGGCGGCATCTGCGCGATTATCGACGCGGAGCACGCGCTCGACCCCGGCTATGCCGAGCGGCTCGGCGTCAATGTCGCCGACCTGCTGATATCGCAGCCAGACACTGGCGAGCAGGCGCTGGAAATCGTCGAGATGCTGGTACGGAGCGGCGCGGTGGATGTGGTCGTGATTGACTCGGTGGCGGCGCTGGTGCCACGCGCCGAGATCGAGGGCGAGATGGGCGACTCACATGTGGGCTTGCAGGCGCGGCTGATGAGCCAGGCGCTGCGCAAGCTGACCAGCGCCATCAACAACTCCCGCACCTCGGTCGTCTTCACCAACCAGCTGCGTGAGAAGATCGGCGTCATGTTCGGGTCGCCGGAAACCACTCCCGGCGGGCGCGCGCTGAAGTTCTACTCATCGGTCCGGCTGGATATCCGCCGTATCGACTCGATCAAGACCGGCACCGAGGTGGTCGGCAGCCGGGCGCGGGTGAAGGTAGTCAAGAACAAGGTCGCGGCGCCATTCCGCGTGGCCGAGTTCGATATCATGTTCAACGAGGGCATCTCGCGCGAGGGCGGCCTGATCGATGTTGGCCTGGAGATGGGCATCATCAAGAAGGCGGGCGCGTTCTTCTCGGTTGGCGATATCCGGCTGGGGCAGGGACGTGAGAACGCCAAGGAATATCTGCGCCAGAACACCGATGTCGCCGACGCCATCGAGGCGCAAATCCGCGCGGCGGTTGCCCCGGCGGTCAGTCCCGAGGACGCGGACGACAGCGCGGAGGACGAGGAGCTTTAAGGGCCAGTGTGGAGGCGTTGGTGCGTCTCCGCGGCATTCATGCCGCGGCTAATTCCGCCCGTTCAGGCCGTTTTGACCATCAAACAGATACGCTCGACACAGGATTAGCCGCAGGTCTTCAGCCTGCGGCGAGCGTTTCCCCGAAAATGCGCTGACGGAGATACCGACATGGAGGAGCGCCCACTGCCGCTGGTGATCGTGGTGAACGGGCTGCCCGCCACCGGCAAGACGACGCTGGCGCGGCGGCTCGCCGACGATCTCCACCTGCCACTGCTGGCCAAGGACGCCGTCAAGGAAACGCTGTTCGAGGCGCTCGGCTGGAGCGACCGCGCGTGGTCGCGGCGGCTGGGAACGGCGACGATGGCGCTGCTCTTTCTGCTACTGGAAGAGCAGCTGCGCGCCGGGCAGCCCTGCATCGTCGAATGCAACTTCTACCCCGACCGCGATGGCGAGCGTTTCCGCGCGCTTCAGCAGGCGTACGCTTTCACGCCGTTCCAGATTCTCTGCGTCGCCGATGGCCCAACGCTGTATGAGCGCTATTGCCAGCGGGCGGGCTCAGCCGACCGCCACCCTGGCCACGTGGAAACGCACAACCTCGACGAACACCGCGAGTTGCTGCTGCGCGGGCGCATCGAGCCGCTGCCTCTCGGCGGCACGCTCTACGAGCTGGATACCACCGACTTCGCCATAATGGACTATCCAGCGCTGATGTCAGCGCTCAGTGCGGCAGCCTCCCGGTAGGGGATCATGGATACCAGGGATTCGCGCTCACTGTCGGTTTGCGCGGCTTCGAGGCGGCGGGGAGGAAAATGCCCGCGAGGATAGCAGCGAGCGCGACAATTGCGAAGACAGCCGCCAGAATCAGATTTGACGTACGGCTCTGGTCAGGATGCGTGTAGAAATCGGTCACGTATCTGGTCAACTGCCCGCCGCTCGCCCCAGGCATCTGGATCGCGACGATAGAGGGGTCGTTGAGCGGCGACTGGTTGTACCAGATCGTCACCGGTTCCCCGCTGGCGAGCTGGTCCGCGTTCAAGGTCGGCGTAAACTGGGAGCGGTTGATGGTATACGAGGCGCTATCGCCAGCCAGCTGGATGGTGTCGTACTTGTAGTCGCCAGAGTCGCTCGTGGTCGTCCTAAGACGCTCGATTGTCCCTATCTTCGTCTTGATCGCGCTCGTTGCAAGAGCGCTGGCCGTAACACCGACCGCGCAGAACAGCGCCACCACGGCCAATACAAAGCGCGCCCACCGCGTGCCAAAAATCAGCCGAATCGTGCTCAGCATCGTGCCATCCTCATCATCGCCTGACTTTGTGACCCTGTCTGCAGCCTCATAGCTGGGGCGCGCCACCCAATTGCTGGGCGAGTTTTTGCATGATATTCTCGCGCTGCTTCCGGGCAACGCTGAAATCCATGATCGAAAGCGCCCGCTCGCTGCATCGCAGCGCCTCGTGATAGCGGCCCAGCTCGACCAGCGGGAATGTCATGTTGTGCCAGGTCCAGGGGTCGTTCGGGTTCAGCGAGCATGCCGCCTGAAACATCGCGACCGCCTCATCGTTGCGTTTCAGGTTCATCAAGAGCAGCGCCTTGCCAGAGAGAATCGAAGCCTGCTCCGCTGGAGTCCTGGCGTATGCCAGCGCGCGGTCGGAGCATATCACCGCCTCCTCATATTCGCCACGCACACGATGATAGAACACCTCGGCCTGTGGCAACAGCGGATGATTCGGCGCGACCTGTTGCACCATGCCCAGCGTCTTGGTGGCCAGTTCCTGCCAGTAGGGCGCGCGGCAGGCGACAAGCAGCTTGAGCTGCGTGACGAGCGCATCGGGCTGGAGCGGCGTATGAAACTGCGCGCGAGATGCGAAGCGCAGGCCTTGTTGTAACCCGACGGGCGCGAAGGTCGTGCCGCTCAGATATGAGAGCCGGAACATCACCTCGGCGGCGCCAACGTAGCAGAGCGGCTGCGGCAGCCCAGCGAAGACACGGACCGGGCCGCGTAGCTTCGCCCAATCTCCCGATGTCGTCAGCACCTCCGCCATCGCCGCATCGAAGACGGCGCGAACCTGCTCGTTTGGATACTCCACGCGATCCCCCCAGGGAATCTCGCGCAGTTGACTGGCATTTGTCGCGACCTGCGCCAGATCCTCCGGGCTGACGCCCTGTGGCGGATTCTTCGGTAGCGGCGGGATCGGCAGTATCTTGCCCTCGGCAAGCAATTGCTTGGCGCGCGCCTCGCTCTCGGCGGCGACGGCACGCAGGCGGCGCTGGCCGCGGCCAATGAAAACATTGCCGATCAGCACTATCAGTGCCAGCAGCAGGAAGAACGCAGCGCCGATGCCAAAGGCGATATCCTGCTCGGTGTCATGTCCGGCCAGAGCCAGCAGAAAGAAGAACGCAGCCATCACCAGGAATAATGCGCCCAGAATCCAGCGCCCACGCTGCGACTGCATCAGTCGGTCGCGCAGCAGATCGAAGAGCTTGCCGATGAGGTTGTTGGTCACGTTGTTGGAGAGATTGCTGGCCATCCGTCCGCCTCCACCTCACATCCCTGTGCGCTACGCATTTTTGCGGGCGCAGTGCTGTGCCAGTATAGAGGATTTCGCCTGCCTCGTCAACACCACGCAGGCGGTGTCAAAGGAGCGTTAGCCATTGCTCGGAGGTGAGGTATTTAATAGCCGGGCGCGCTCGTCGCGGAGCTTCTGGATGACCTGTTCCGCCGATTCGCCGCCGAGCGCCATCTGCTTGAGCGAGGCGACCAGCCGCGCCCATTCGCCCGCGCGTTGCTGAAAGCGCGCGTCACGCTGCAACAGCTCCTCGAAGATATGGGTCTCGAGCTGGAGCCAGGTGGAGCGGTCGCTGCTATCCAGCCCGTTCTCGTCGTCCATCTCCCACTCGCTGTCGCGCGTGCTGTCGTGGATGCGCACCACCAGCGGGTGAAACATCTGTTGCGCTGTCTCCTCCAGCTGGGCGCGGTCGAGCGCGCTGGCGTCGAAGCTCAGCACGCCCGTGAGCGAGACATCTACCACCGGCTCCAGTCCCGGCGCGGGCTGCTCGGGGACTGCGTATTCGCGCACCTTGCTCCGGCAGTAGCGCTCGAACGCCTCATAGAGCGCGGCGGGGTCGCGCAACCCCTCGACGTTGAACGGCAGTCGCAGAAACGGGCGGCGTGGATTGACGATGTGCTCGGCGATGTGGGTCGGCTCGCCCTCGGGTGCATTGGTGTCGATCCGCACGACGTAGTAGCCGCGCTCCCAGGCGCTTTCCTCCGCGCCCCAGGTCTCCGATGAGCCGGGATTGTAGAGCCAGCCGTCAACTTCATAGGGCTTGTGAACGTGGCCGAGGGCAACATAATCCACCAGCCCGCGTAGCGGCTCGAAATCACTGCGCTGGGGCAGGCCATGGAGCGTTGGCAGCATGCCCTCGATGCCAGTATGCAACAGCAGTAGCCGGTACTCGACGCCCGCGGCATCCTCCGCTTCGCGTGTGGCCGCCAGCTGCTCGGCCAGGCTTTTCATCACCCGCGTCGTGCTGGCGCCATACCAGGGCAGGCCGTAGACGCGCAGCTTGCCGCCCTTCAGGTCAATGTACGCGCCGCGCATCTCCTCCTGGTTCCACGGCTTCAGCTCCGGCGCGCCATCGCGGACGTAGGGGTTCAGCAGGATCAACTGGTTCTGCCAGCAGAGAAACTCCAGCCATGAGAACCCGTCGCGGTAATAGCTGCGGTCGTGGTTGCCCTCGATGGCCACGCAGGGGATGCCCGCGTCGCGCAGCCGCTCCAGCCCGTCCTGCGCGTGCATCAGCGTGCGCGCGTCGATTGCCCGTTTATTGAAGAGGTCGCCCGCGATGACGAAAAGATCGGCCTTGCGGGCAATGGCGTCATCCACAATGGCCCAGAAGGCGCGGGAAAAGTCGTTGAAGCGCTCCTTCACCCCATATTGTTCGTAGCCCAGATGATTATCGGCGGTATGCACAAACAGCGCCTGCATGATATTTCTCACATTCTCACAGTCTGGCTCACATGATGTGGCTTCGCAGAGTATACCCTTATCCATGATATCCGGCACGGAGCGCCCCAAGCGGAAATCCACGCCGCCAGTATAGCCGATTGAGTGTGATGGATCTGGGAAACGAGAAGAGCGCCCCATCTTATATCGGGGCGCTCTTGCATATCGTCCGCTGGGGCCAGGAGCTAACTACGGCGTTGGCGTCGCCGTGGCCGTTGCAGTAGGCACTGGCGTCGCCGTCGGCTGCGGCGGTGTCGTCGGCGTCGGCGCCGGACCATTGCTGACGACCAGGTTGACGGTGGTACCCGGCGCCACGGAGGTCCCCGCGGGTGGATCGCTGCTGATGACGCTTCTTGCAGGTATCGTCGGGTCAAACTGGTAGGACCCGACATTACACGTGAGATTCACTGCGGGGTCGGACAGCGCTTTACAGGCATCATCGAGACTCATTTTGGTCACATCGGGTACGGTGACCTTGCCGCTGCCGCCACTGACGGTGACGTTAATCGTCGTATCGTAGGCTACCTTTTGCCCGGATGCGACGTCCTGTGTGAGCACCTCATCCACCGGTTTGTCGCTCGTCACGACCTGCTTCGCCAGCTTCAGATGGTTTGACTGCGCCAGCGAGAGTGCCGCCGTATACTGCTGGCCCACAAAGTTGGGAACGGTTGTTTTCTGTGTGGGCGTTGTAGCCTGGCCACCACCAAGCATGCCGTTCATGAGAACGAAGACCAGCACGCAGGCTACTCCCAGCAACAGCACCAGCCCGCCAATCATGGCGGCAATCAGACCGGTCCTGGGCTTGCGGGGTTCGTCATAGTCACCCTGTGGACCTGAGATGCGTGGCACCGTCCCGCGCGCGGTGGCCCATGGCGTGGTGCTGAGTCCATTCCCATTTCCCATGCCGCCATCGAAGTCCTCGAAGGTGGGCGCATCGTAGCCGTCGTTCGCGACCACGTCTGACCGGCGCGGCCCGCTGATCACCGCCGACGCGCCAAACTGCGACGCGCCACGGCCCGGCTGCGGGCGGGCGTCGATCCCCGGCAAGTCCAGCGGGCGACCGGTGCCGCTGCTGCCAAAGCGCCGGGTGGGGCCGCGCGCGAACTGATCGAGCGCATAGGCGAGCGCGTCGCCGTTGGGATAGCGGTCGCGCGGATCCTTCTCCAGACAGCGCAGGATGATCCGCTCCAGGTCGCGCGGGATCATCTGGTTGATGCGGGAGGGCGGCTCGGGGATATCCTGAATGTGGCGCATCGCCACCGCGACGGGCGTATCGCCGTCGAAGGGCGTCCGGCCGGTGAGCATCTCATACATGACGATGCCCAGCGCATAGATATCGGCGGCGGGCGTCACAATCTCGCCTTGCGCCTGCTCCGGCGCGTAATACTGCACCGTACCTAGCGTCATGCCCGTGGTGGTGAGCCGTTCGGCGTCAACGTCCTTATAGACGCTGGCGATACCGAAGTCGGTCAGCTTGACCAGCCCGTCGTCGTTGAGGAGGATATTCTGCGGCTTGACATCGCGGTGGACGATGGTGCGGCGATGGGCGGCGCCCAGACCCAGGGCCACATCGTGGGCGATCTCGACGGCGCGGTCGGGGGTGAGGACGCCTTCGCGCTTGAGGTAGCGGCGCAGGTCCGCGCCATTGATGAGCTCCATGACGATGTAGTAGGCGTCGCCGCTCTGGCCATAGTCGAAGACCTGGACGATATTGGGGTGCTGCAAGGCGGAGGCGGCGCGGGCTTCGCGCTGGAAGCGGGTAACGAACTTGGGGTCGCTGCTATAGACTTCACGCAGAATCTTGATGGCGACTTCACGGCCCATGCGCAGATCGGTGGCCCGATGGATGGTGGCCATACCGCCGCGACCGATAGGCTCGCCTAACTCGTATCGATCACCGATCAGCTCATTCGGTTCCATGGTACTCCTCATCACGGCGCTCTACCATTACGCGCCGTGTGTCCCTGTCGTCTGGCCCTCGCCCGCCGTGCCCCGCTTCGCGTGTCTCTGCGTGGTCTCCGTCGAGCCGCATCCGAGCACGATGAGCAGCATGGGTAATCGAAGCAGCTATGGCGCGCCAGGCAGAGTTGCCCTTCATTGAGGAATAATAGCCAATGATGGTCAATTCTAATAGCCAAGCCTACTCTAACGCGCTGTGCAGGCGGTGTCAAGCCGGGCAGCCGCTCATCGCGTCTCTCTGCGTGTCCTGAAACGATGCGCCCGCTGGAACTCGACAGCAGTGTATCACACCGCTCGATATCGCGCTATGGCCGGGGTCACACAGTCCTAGGCCTCAGCATTTTCTCAGAATCGAGCCATCCAGTATTCAAGACATTCCAGAGTGCGTGGGGGACATGCGCCATCTCCTCAGCGCGCGTTGACGCTCCGCATGCCCGGTGCTATACTGCCCACGGAGCGCGCGCCGCTCCATACCTCAACTGGCCGATGTAGCTCAATTGGCAGAGCAGTGGTTTTGTAAACCTCAGGTTGCGGGTTCGAGTCCCACCATCGGCTCCCAGAAAACCTCCATGCTTTCTCACCACCAACCACTCGTCTCTGTTCAGCAGCGTGACGCGCGGCGTTTTGTTGCTTCGCCTGGGACCTATCGTATCACCCACTCCAGGTTGAGTTCATAACAACACCCCAATCATCGATTGATACACCTGTGATGGCTTGGCGCGGCTCTGAGATATATGCGTGATACGAGGATGGTAGCATCCTGTTAGGAAATGGCACTCCTCACCACTGGCGCCATCGTCATTGGTGTTTTCAGCAGTCTTGCTCTTTGAAAACAAACCCAGGGAAGTAGTTGACACTTCAGGGGGTAAGCATGGGAATGCCTATAACTCATGCTTCCAAACATATGCTCCCCCGCGCAGCGCCACCGCATCAGGTCTATGGCGGTCGGCGTGTAGAACTCGACTGGCTTCGAACGATCGTGGTGCTCGCCACCATTCCTTTTCACGCGATACCGATCTTTGGCGTCGAGCGAACCATCTTCATGCTGAGCGCCGAATCCAATCCAGTATTGCGATTCGTTGGCGGCTTCGTGCTCACCTGGGGCATTCCCTTGATCTTCCTGATGGCTGGAGCGTCTACGAAATGCGCCCTCGACAGGCGATCCCCGGGAAGGTATGTAAAGGAGCGGTTCACGCGACTAGCAGCGCCGCTTCTGCTAATGGTTTTCGTGTTCGCCCCGCTCCAACTCTACTTTATCCTCCTCAATAATCCGGATCTGCTCCAAAACCCGAGGCTCATCCCTCAATATGGCGCCCTCGCGACATTCCCTGAACCGGATCGGCTCTCCGATATCGTCTATTTCTTCCAGCAGTACCTGCACTATCTCGTCACATCGGTCCGTCAATACTCACCTGCGGTTGGGAGCGTCGTGCTGGGGCACCTCTGGTTTGTACCACGGCTGCTGGCTGTGTCGCTCGTCTGCCTGCCGCTCGCACTTTATCTGCGTGGGCGGGGACTGCGTGTAGCGAAATACATCGCTGCATACGGCGCACATCCCCTCGTCCTACTGGCTGGTGGCGGTCTGATCCCGGCGATTCTGGCCGCAATACTCCAATCAGGTTGGCTCACTCATACGACAGCGGGTTGGCTCTTCTCGGACGATTGGCCATCTTTCTTCCTCGATCTCGTGATGTTCCTCTACGGCTACCTGATCTATTCAAGCGCGCGGTTGCGCGCCACGGTGCAGACGATGGCTATCCCCGCCCTCATACTAGGTATCGTCTGCTCAATCGTCGTTGGGATTGTCATTGCGCTTGGACGTGCGCCAGTGCATAACTACTCACCAGCATCCCTGCTGTTTGTCTTTGCAGAAACCCTGATGGCGTGGCTGCCCGCGCTGGCACTGCTTGGCCTGGCCATACGCTACCTCGACGTCCCATCTCACTTGCAGCGCTATTTGACCGACGCCGCTTTCCCAGTCTTTGTGCTACATGGGCCGCTGTTGGCGATCTCCACGTATTATCTGTTGCAGACACCACTCCCGAGCTTCGTGCAGGTCGTGCTTATCATCACAGTGACAGTAATCAGCGCATTTGCCATCTACGAATTCGTGGTGCGGCGCACACCCGTAACTCGATTCCTGTTCGGGGCAAAAGCGCCGAAAGCGGAGTCCCATCCCCCACTGCGCTAGATAGACGCCACAGAAGCAACCAATAGCAACCTTCCAGGTCTAGCCAGTCGCCGAACAGGGGCGAGCTAAGTTGATCGGGACTTCTAAACTGAGCATCCGGGTTCGATTCCCGGCGGGGCCACCTCACACTTTGAGCGTGTTGTTACTACTCTCCTGAAGAGGCGAGGAACTTACCTGTGGCAAGGTAAACCAGAAGGTGCTGCCCTTACCTGGCGTGCTGTCGACCCCTATGGTACCCCCATGCTGCTCGACGATCTGGCGGCTAATGTAGAGCCCCAGGCCAAGTCCGGCTCCTCCACTTGACTGGGCCTGAATCCCACGCACGCGATGGAAACGCTCCCAGATGAGTTCCTGCTCCTCCGCCGGGATGCCTGGTCCTTCATCCTGAACGAGCACGCGGGCCTGCCACATACCCACGCCCGTTGACTTCCCTATGTCGGCGTCACCTGCGTTTGCGATATCCCGGTCGAGGCTCGCGCTATGCTCGAGGCGGAGCGTGAGGGTGATCGGCCGACTAACCGGCGAATATTTGTCGGCATTCGAGAGTAGATTGGCAAGCACTTGACCGATACGGTCGCGATCCGCTTCCACCATGACCGGTTCATCAGGAAGGTTGACGTGGATCTCGCGCGTCTCGGCCATCTGCATCGGCCGCACCGCCTGCTGGCAGAGGTTCACCAGATCAAACGGTTTTCGGTCGAGGACGAACGTGTTTGCCTCAAGGCCCACCATGGAATGTATATCACCGAGCAAGCGCTCCATACGCGCGACCTCATAGGCCATTGTCCCCAACACCTCCAGGTCGGGCGTATCAGCCGCGTGCTCACGTTCGATCATCCGCTGCTGCAATTGTAGATACAACTTGAGGGCGGCCAGTGGATTGGCAAGGTCATGCGCCACCACCCGGAAGATATCCATACGTTGCTGCTCGAGTCGCCGCTGCTCGGTGACGTCGCGCGTGACCACCACTGCGCCCGCCATTTGCCCCTCGGCATCTCGTAGCGGTGCTCCTGTAATATGGAGAATGACTTCGCGGGCCGCCACGCCGTCAGGCTCAGCCGTGATCGTCATCTCGATAGGGGAGGGGGTTGAGATGATCTCGCCGCGCAGTATCCTGTTTACAGGCCAATCCTCAACCGGCATGTGCTGGCCTTTTGCATTCCTTGGCTGGAGCCGTCTCAGCCGCTCATGAGTTGTCGCTCGCTCCAACTCGGGATGGAGAGCATATCCAGCGATTGCCCGAGCAGTGGCATTCATCTGGATCAACTCACCAGTGCGGTCATAAATGTAGACGCCTTCGTGTATCGCCTCAAATGTGCGGGACAGCAGCTCAGCTTGCGCATGGAACGCCCGGTCGAGTTGCCTGCGCTGGGTCACGTCACGGCAGGTCACGATGATGCGGGTCCCACCATTCATGCCAACCGGCCCGAGGCTGACCTCGACCGGGAACTCTGTCCCATCGGCACGTCGACCGAATAGCTCTTGGTTCGCCCCCATTGTTCGCACGCGCGGATGAGCGGCGTAGATGGCGCGGTGCATGCGGTGTCGCAGCTGGAGTCGCTTGGGAATGAGCCGTTCCACTGGTTTGCCAAGCAACGTGTCGCGGTCGTAGCCAAAAAGCAATTCGGTTTGACGATTCACCAGCAGGATACGCCCATACGTGTCCACTTCGAGCAGCGCGTCAGGACCCTGCTCGATCACGGCGCGGAACCGCGTCTCTGCCGCCGCACTTGCGCGCTCCGCTCGATGGAGCTCCTCTTCCAGCTGTTTACGAGCGGTGATGTCGCGGACAATAGCTTGCAGGCGGCCATCCGAGGTGATGCGCGCATTCCGCTCGATGGGCACGAGTGAGCCATCTTTGCGGAGCATCAACTGCTCGCCGCGGATGGTTTCTCCCTGCAACAGATGCTCGCGAACCTCAGCAAAGCGCTCGCTGTATTCAGGTGAGAGCACATCGACAATGCGCATGGCCAGCAACTCTTCGCGCGTATAGCCCAGGAGTGCGCAGGCCGCTGGATTGACCTCAATAAAGCGGCCCTCGCGGTCGGCGACAAAGATGGCGTCAGGCGCCTGCTCCATGAGCGCCTGATAGCGCGCTTCCTGCACGCGTGCCGTTTCTTTGAGGTAGTCCCACTCGGTGATGTCGTCAAAGGTCACAAAGACACCGACCGGACGTTCGTGGCCAGGAACCAGCTGGGGAACCGCGTTGACGCGCAGCCAGCGATAGCGCTCCTCGCCGGGAATGAATACGCCCATAATGGCATCGCGCACCGCCTGACCAGTACGCAGCGCCACAACCGACGGATGCGTCGCCCCAGGGATCTCGGTGCCATCCAGGTGGATGGCGCGCCATCGCGGGTCAAAGGAGGTGAGTCCCACCAGTTGCTCTTTCGTCAGGCCAAGGAGCTGCAGTGCAGCGGAATTGACGTCGACGATACGCCCATCGGCATCCTGAAACACAACACCTTCGGCCATGTGAGCAAAAAAATCCTGATAACGCGCTATGGCTGCCTCATTCGCCGGAAAAGGTGTGAAGTTGTTTTCGCCGACAGTGTCTGTCGCACCGATTGGCTGCCTCTGACCTTCGACTTCATCATATGGCGACATATGCGGTGGGTTCATTGCCAGCTCCTCGTCAGTGGTTGATCACTCAACTGCGTGAGGATTCCAGGAACACCTCGCCCGCATCATGGTCACGCACTCATCACACCGTCATCTCGCCGCCTCGGAAATAATCACATTGCAGTCAATGGACATAGAGCCGTGTGCTCGGTGTGATACGTTCGTGTCACGTTGCATGTTGCTCAGAGAGTCCACCGTTAACGTTACGGGGTTGACCGTTGGTGCTGCGCCCGAAAGCATGCCCACAGAGATAAGAGGTGCTGCCAGGCTGGTATCGTTTCTTCTATTTGACGGCATTGCCGACGCCGACAGCATTCTTGGCGTCCCATGATGATCATCGCCGCCACTCAGGTGTATACTGCGTGCCGGGTAGGGCGACCATAGCTCCCGCCCATGAGCTACCCTGTATGAAGGTCGGTGTCTATGCAACCGCGTTTGGCCAGGAAAGCGTCGGCGTACGCCAGCCTGCTCGTGGCACTGACCATGCTTGCCATGCTGATGGGGCTGACGCTCTCCGGCTGCACCACCGTGACCGACGTGCTCGCCCCCAGCGCCCTGCGCGTCAGCATCGACATCAAGGACTACCACCAGGGGACGACGCAGGTCGCCATCCATTTTGCCGATCACGCGCTCAATACCGTCGAATTCGTCCACGGCGAGACCGTTACCTGCAATGGCGTCTTTCTCAAGTATGACAGCGGCTACTACGCGCGCATGCTTGGCTACGGCGCCTATATCGGCGACGTGCCGTTGCAGCCCGCCGGGGGCGCCTACACCTTCGTCTATACGCCCGCGTCGGCGGCGGCAGCCGGAGATGGGGGCAGCCCGATAAAGATCGCAGTGGCGGTGGTGCATGCTCCCCTCACCATTACCGACCCTGCCGGGGGCGCGACGGTCGCCATTCCGAGCAGCGGTTCGTTCGTGGCGCACTACACGCCCAGCGGCCTCGCCCACTCCGTCGTCGTCGGCAGCGCCAGCGATAGCCGCGCCCATACGGCGCTCTCGCTGGCATTGTCAGACTCTGGGAGCACCCGATTCAACGCCACGGACTTCAAAGACTTCGCGCCCGGCGCGGGCATCCTCTCGCTCTCGCGTATCACCAGCAGCAAGCCAGGCGGCACGCCGTTCGCCGCCGTCGATGCGAACTACGAGAATATCACGTCAATCTCGGTGACCTGGCAATAGCTGACCTGGCATGAAGTCAGCCGCTTTGCTGCTTTTTGCCATTTCGACCATACCGCCCCCTGTTGGCGGCCGGATGTGTCACTATTTCTTCTAACGCCGCGTATGTATGGCATCTGTATCGCATCGTCTGCGCGTCCTATCTCTGAGCGATGAGTAGCGGCCCACCGGGAGCATTGTCTGAATTATGAAGGGGTGAACCGATGCGATGGCGTCTCTCGCTGGTGATGATCTGGGGACTCGTGGTGAGTATGGCGATAACCGCCTGCGCCTCGTCAACGACGAAGACCCAGCCCACCGCAACGGCCACCCAGAGCGGCCCGACCACGACGAGCACCCCCGGCGCGCCGCTTGGGCCAGGCGCCATTCACCTCCAGCTCTTCGTCAAGGGCCTGCAAAGCCCGGTCTACCTCACCTACGCGCCGGGGCAGACTGACCGCGTCTACGTCGTGGAGCAGACGGGGCGTGTCCGGGTAGTTGGGATGGACGGCACGGTGCGCGCGCAGCCGTTCCTGGATATCCAGCAATTGATCTCCACCGGGGGCGAGCGCGGCCTGCTGAGCATCGTCTTTCACCCAGACTACGCGCGGAACGGCTACTTCTTTGTGGACTATACGGCCGTCGATGGCACCGTCACCGTCGCGCGCTATCATGTCTCAGCGAATGATCCTTATCGCGCCGACCCTGCCAGCGCGCGGATCATCCTGACGGCGGCGCACCCCGTCTCGAATCACAATGGTGGTCTGCTGCTGTTTGGCAGCGACGGCTATCTCTACATCGGGATTGGCGACGGCGGCAGCGGCAACTCGGCCAACGGCCAGCGCAAGAACACCCTGCTGGGC
>Ga0070691_10000279_pt1 | contig 17849 bp, 13 predicted proteins | sample KBSK1101metaG_FD_64673 | JGI IMG/M metagenome (GOLD analysis project Ga0070691, IMG submission 64673) | Corn, switchgrass and miscanthus rhizosphere microbial communities from Kellogg Biological Station, Michigan, USA - KBS K1-10-1 metaG | ecosystem: Host-associated > Plants > Roots >... | reverse complement strand
TATTTCGCCATCGCCTCGTGCAGTGCCGAACCGCCCTCGATGTTCTGCTTGACGTCGGTCAGCATGTTCTTGAAACGCACGTTGCGCTGGCCGCCGGCAATGATGTCGAAAGCCTGCACCATCGGTACGCCCGACGCCATCATGGTCGCGATCTGGCGGCTGAAGATCGCGATGTCGCGTGGTTTGACGCGGGAGCCGGCGGCGCCGAACAGGGGCTTGGGCTTTTCCTTGACCGCCTGCGGATTCATGCCCTGGCGGCGCAGCTCGGCCTTGACCAGGCTGGCGTTGCGGGCCTGCATCTCGCCCTTCATCTTGACGCCGCGCTTGTCCAGCGCGGTCCATTCGTACACGGTCAACTGCTTGACCGCGGCGCGGGCCGCGCCGACGTTGCCGGTGGATTTGGTTGCAACAGTGGCGGTGGCCATGAGTCAGTTCCCCATTTGCTTGTGTTCTCCTCTCCTGCGGGAGAGGGGAGCAAAACGTCAATCCTTGGTGACGCGGTTGATCTCGGCGAGACTGGTGACGCCTTGCTTCACTTTCATCAGCGCCGATTGCCTGAGGTTGCGCACACCGGCACGGCGGGCGGCTTCGGCGATCTGCATGGCATTGCCGCCTTCCAGAATGGCCTTGCCGATCTCATCCGACATCGGCATCACTTCGTAAATGCCGACGCGCCCCTTGTAGCCTTCGTTGCAGCCCGAGCAGCCGACCGCATCGTACAGTGTCAGGCCGCGGTCGATTTCTTCCTTGGTGAAGCCTTCGGCCAGCAGGGCGGCCTCGGGCAGCTCGATCGGTTTCTTGCAATCGTGCAGGCGACGCGCAAGCCGTTGCGCGATCACCAGCGACACCGACGAGGTGAGGTTGTAAGGCGCGATGCCCATGTTCATCAGGCGCGTGATGGTCTGCGAGGCGTCGTTGGTGTGCAGCGTCGAAAGCACCATGTGTCCGGTCTGCGCCGCCTTCACCGCGATCTCGGCGGTTTCGAGGTCGCGGATTTCGCCCACCATGATCACGTCCGGATCCTGGCGCAGGAACGAACGCAGCGCGGCGGCAAAGGTCATGCCGCGCTTCTCGCTTTGCTGCACCTGGTTGATGCCTTCGACGCGAATTTCCACCGGATCTTCCACGGTCGAAATGTTGCGCCCGACCGTGTTCAAGATATTGAGCGCGGTGTACAGCGATACGGTCTTGCCCGAACCGGTGGGCCCGGTCACCAGCACCATGCCGTATGGCTTTTCGATGGCCTCGAGGAACAATGCCTTCTGGTCGTCCTCATAGCCGAGCTTTTCGACGCCGAGCTTGGCCGCCGCGGCATCCAGGATGCGCAGCACGATCTTCTCGCCGCCCAGCGTCGGCAGGGTCGAGACACGAAAGTCGAACGACTTGGTCTTGGACAGGTTGAGCTTCATGCGCCCGTCCTGCGGCACGCGACGCTCGGCGATGTCCAGACGCGACATGACTTTCAGGCGCGACGCGATGCGTGGCGCCAGCTTCAGCGGTGGCGACGACACCGCACGCAGCACGCCGTCCATGCGCAGGCGCACGCGGTATTTGGTTTCGTACGGTTCGAAGTGGATGTCCGAGGCGCCGCGCTTGATCGCGTCCAGCAGGATCTTGTTGACGTACTTCACCACCGGCGTGTCGTCGGTGCCGTTGGCGTCCATCATCGCGGTGTCCGCGCTTCCGCCATCGTCCTCGCCGATCGTGAGGCCTTCCAGGCCCTCGTCGGCGTCGCTGTCGCCGCCGATGCTGATGCTCTGTGCGTTCTGTGCCTGTTCGATGCCGCGTTTCAGTTGTTCGGCTTCGATCAGGATCGGTTCGACCGCGCAATTGGTGTGGAACCGGATTTCCTCCAGCACGCGCGGATTGGCCGGGTCCTTCACGCCCACGAACAGGCGGCTGCCGCGCTTCAGCAGCGGCAGCACCGTGTGCTTCTCGATCAACTCTTCGGACAGCTCGCCGATTGGCAGCTGGGTGACGTCGATCGCGGACGTGTCCAGCATCGGCACGCCGAATTCGGCGGACAGCGCCTGCGCCATGCGCAGCCCGTCGACCATGCCGTTTTCGACGAGATAGCTCGCGACTGGCAATTTCTGCTTGGCGGCATCTTCCACCGCCTGGCGCGCGTCAGCTTCCGTGAGCACGCCTTCCAGCGCCAGTCGACGCGGAATGCCCGTCAGGCCGGGCATGCTGGGTGCCGGATTCATCTGTGTTGCCATGAAAGGAGTCCAACCCCCCGAATCGCAAAGTGAATGTATCGCAAAATCCGCTGCTTGGGCAGGCCGCGGCGAGAACCGCGTCTCACTCCGGGGGCATTTATTTTTCAGCTCGCGCGGGGCCGGGCGGCCGGGCGGTCGAAGAGGACAAGCACGTTGCTTGCCAAGGCCGGTGCCTTTCGCAAAATCCCGTCCCGAGACGTGCCTGAACCGCCCGTGCGCTAAGATGCCGCGAACCAGAGGAACCCCACTCAGTGCTGAGCATCATCCTGCCCGCCAGGAACGAAGCCGCTGCGCTCGCCGACCTGCTGCCGGTCTTGCGCGCGGCCCAACCCGGGGCCGAAATCATCGTCTCGGACGACGGTTCCAGCGACCGCACCGCAGAAACGTGCGCCGAGCACGGCGTCGTGCGGGTGGGCACGCCGTATTCCATGGGCAACGGCGCGGCGATCAAGCGTGGCGCCCGCGCGGCGAAAGGCGACGTGCTGGTATTCATGGACGCCGACGGCCAGCACGACCCGGCCGACATCCCGCGCCTGCTGGCCAAGCTGGACGAAGGCTACGATATGGTGGTCGGCGCGCGCAGTTGGGGTGACCAGGCCGGCGTCGGACGCGGGGTCGCCAACACGTTCTACAACTGGCTGGCATCGAAGATGACCGGGCACCGCGTCGATGACTTGACCTCCGGATTCCGCGCCGCGCGCGCGGACAAGTTCCGCGAATTCATCCACCTGCTGCCCAACGGCTTCAGTTATCCGACCACCTCCACCATGGCGTTCTTCCGCAGCGCGTATCCGGTGGCCTACGTGCCGATCCGGGCGGCCGAGCGCGTCGGCACCAGCCACATCCGGCCATTGCGGGACGGCGTGCGGTTCCTCCTGATCATCTTCAAGATCGCCACCCTGTACGCGCCGCTGAAACTGTTCGCGCCGACAGCGATCGCGTTCTTCCTGCTCGGCTGGGCTTATTGGGCGTACACCTTCCTTGAATTCCATCGCCTGAGTCTCGTCAGCGTCGCGCTGTGGAGCGCGTCGGTGATCATCTTCCTGATCGGATTGATTTCCGAGCAGATCACGTCGCTGACGTACCGGCGAGATGCTTGATGACGATAGCTCCGCTGCGCTTGGCAGTTCTTGTCGCTCTTGAATGAAATCCAGGGCACGAATTCTTCTGGTTACTCGAAATATGCCGCCGCTGGTAGGCGGTATGGAACGCCTCAACTGGCACATGGCCGAGGAGCTGGCGAAAGTGGCGGACGTGCGAGTGGTGGGGCCGCAAGGATCCGCGGCTCTTGCTCCGTCGGGCGTGACGGTGCGTGAGGCACCGTTGAAACCATTGTGGAAATTCCTTTGGCGCGCGCGATCCTTGGCGCGTAATGAAGCGCGTAGCTGGAACCCGGACGTGGTGTTGGCTGGCAGCGGACTCACGGCACCCATCGCGCGCAGTGCGGCTCGGGTATGCGGCGCACGCGCTGCGGTCTACGTGCATGGCCTCGATGTCGCGGTCCGACACCTTGCGTACCGAGCGATCTGGTTGCCAGTGATCCGCCGCGCCGACCGCGTGATCGCGAACAGCCGCGCCACAGCCCAATTGTGTCGGGACGTCGGCGTCGACCCCGCGCGCATCGGCATCGTGCATCCCGGCGTCGACACGCCTTGCGATGTCTACGAACCCTCACCAGGTGCTACGCGCCACCCTCTCACGGAGAGCGAGGGATTCAGAAGCGAACCCTTCTCCCTTCGGGAGAGGGGCAGGGATGAGGGTCCGGGCTCGCGCGATGCTGTCGGTTTTCGGGAACGCCACGCTCTTGGCGGGCGCCCGCTGCTGCTCTCCGTCGGCCGCCTTTCAGCGCGAAAAGGCCTGCGGGAATTCGTCAGCCGTGCATTACCGCGTATCGTCGCAGCCCAACCTGATGCCGTGCTGCTGATCGTTGGCGACGCGCCGAATCAGGCACTGCACGCGCAAGCGCAGCCGCCGGACAGCATTCGGGCAGTCGCCCGCGAGGTCGGTGTAGCGGGCAACCTGCTTTTCCTCGGCACGATTACGGATTACAAGGAACTGGGGGCCGTTTACCGTGCCGCAGACGTTCATGTGTTTCCGGTGCGCGAAATCCCCGGCGATCCGGAAGGCTTCGGCATGGTCGCGGTAGAAGCCGCGGCGCATGGCCTTCCTACCGTAGCTTTCGCCACCGGCGGCGTAATCGATGCCGTAGCAGAAGGACAATCGGGACACCTCATCACACCGGGGGATTACGCGGGCTTCGCGGATGCGGTGCTTGGCATGTTCAATGAGCGCGAATCATTGCGCACCCACTGTGTCGATTTCGCATGCCAGTTCGTCTGGTCCGAATTTGGCGGGCGGATTGCCGTGGAACTAGAAACGACCCGCGATGCCACATGAGCGTCCTGTTCATCGGTAAGCGTTTTTACACCAATCGCGATGCGTTTCGCGAGCGCTACGGACGCATCTACCAGTTGCCGTGGCACTGGGCCGAAGCAGGCATCCCCACGCGCTTGTGGCTGGTTGATTACCACTCGTGGCACACATTGAGTGAATGCGATGGCGCGCTGAAGGTGGTCTCGACACCGGTTCGCAATCTCCATCTGTTTCACCAATGGTTGACCGGTGCGTATGCGCGTGAAGGCAAGCCTGGTGTGGTCGTCGCCAGCGGTGATTGCTACATCGGCTGGCTAGGCTGGCGCATTGCGCGCCGTTTGCGCGCGCGCTTCGTCTTCGATGTTTACGACAAGTACGACGAATTTGCGGGTTATCACAAACTGCCCGGTTTTGACTTGTTTGCCAGCCTGCTGCAAAACGCCGCTGTGCGGCTTTTCGCCAGCCGTGCCTTGCTGGACGAGTTGGGCCGCCCGGATATCGATTGTCTTGTCCCGAATGGCGTGGATACTGTGCGCTTCGCGCCACGCGACATGCGTGTCAGCCGCGTCGCGATGAGTTTGCCGCAGGAAACGCTGCTAGTGGGTTACTTCGGCAGTATGGAGCCCGATCGTGGCGTCAGCGACCTCGTCACCGCCGTCCAGTTGCTGCGCCAGCAGGGCGTGAACGTCCAGCTGGTGCTTGGTGGCAAACCGACCCGGGGCATGGACATCGGTCAGGCCGGCGTCATTTATCTTGGCAATATCGCCTACGATCGCGTACCCGATGCCTTGGCTGCCTGTGACCTATTGGCAGTGCCATACCGACGCTCGCCGTTCATGGATGCAGGTGCGTCCAACAAAATCGCCGAAGCCATCGCCTGCAGCAGGCCAATCGTGGCGACACGTACACCGAATCTCACCGCGAACTTTTCCACGCAGGCCGCGCAACTCGGACCATTGCTGGCCGAGCCGTCCGATCCGGCAAGCCTTGCCCGCAGCATCCGCTCGCAGGCAGAGCAACGGCTACGAGTCGATATGCCTTCGGGGATGAGCTGGCGCGACATTGCTGCCGATGTTGCGCAGCGCCTTGCGCTCGCTGACACTGATCGCACCACGTCCTCGCCTACAACCCCATGACGGATCGCCGTACCATCGTGTGCGTGATCGGCACGCGCCCTGAGGCCATCAAGATGGCACCGGTCATACGCGCCCTGCGCGCGGCGGATTGGTCGCGTTGCGTGGTCGTGGCGACAGCGCAACATCGCGGGTTACTGGACCAGATGCTCACGCGCTTGCGCATCGACGTCGACCGCGATCTGAATCTGATGCAGGATGGACAGCAGCCATCGGCACTCCTTGCACGCATGCTGCCGGCGCTGGATGCGGTGCTGGTCGACGAATCGCCTGCAGCGGTACTGGCGCAAGGCGACACTACTACCGTGCTGGGCGCGGCACTCGCCGCGTTTCACCGCCATATTCCATTCGGTCACGTTGAAGCCGGCCTGCGCACACGCGACCTTGAACACCCGTTTCCGGAAGAAGGCTACCGCCAGATGGTGGCGCGCGTCGCGCGCTGGCACTTTGCGCCCACACAAGGCGCAGCGGCGTCACTCGAGTCGGAGGGCATATCGCTTGGCGGCATCCACGTCACGGGCAACACCTGCATCGATACCCTGCTGCAAACGGTGGCGGAGCTTGGTACCGTGGCCCCGGAGGCGCAGCGGCTTATCCTGCTGACCGCCCACCGGCGGGAAAGCTTCGGTGAACCCCTGCGGCGGGTGTTCTCGGCGGTCGCGCAGATCGTCGATCGCTTCCCCGACGTCCGTGTCGTTTACCCGGTGCACCCGAACCCCAACGTCCAATCTGCCGCGCGCGACCTGCTGGCCGATCACCCGCGCATCCAGTTGAGCGAGCCACTGGACTACTTCGCGTTCGTGGACCTGATGCGTCGTTCAACGCTCATCCTTACCGACAGTGGCGGCATCCAAGAGGAAGCTCCCGCGCTGGGCAAGCCAGTGCTGGTGTTGCGTGATGTGACCGAGCGGCCAGAGGCCGTGGAGGCTGGTGTCGCGCTGCTCGTGGGCACCGATTCGACCCGCATCGAGACCGCAACGGCCGATCTGCTGACTCGACGGGGTGCCTATACCCGCATGGCTCGTGGGGCGTCACCCTACGGTGATGGTCATGCGGCCGCCCGGATCGTGGAAGTGCTGGGTGCGGCGTTGGCGGCTTGCGGTCATACATACCCAGTTTTCACATGAGGGTCCTATTCGTTCTGCCACGCATGGTTTCCGGTGGCGTCGAGCGAATAACTCTGTCCTTGATTCGCGGCTTCCAGCGAGAAGGGCACGAGTGCGCGCTTGCATTGCGCCGCGCACAAGGTGAGTTTCTGGACGAGGCAAAGTCGCTGTGCACAGTGCGCGAGATCGCGGGCAGGGGACTGCATCAGTTCGTTCCGCACCTGGCAGGGTTAATCCGAACGTGGCAGCCCACCCATGTCGTCACGGCATTTGCTGATGTCGGCGTGTTGACGTGGTTGGCGATGCGCATGGCGCAGCGCCGACCACGTTGGGTGCATGGCGTCCACAATACCCACGCACCGGTTATTGCACGCAGTGGTACCAAAGGGCGCATTCGATTCCGACTGGACATCCGCTGCGGAGCGTTCGTGTATCGCCATGCGGATGCGATCGTCGCCGTATCCAATGGCGTGCGCGATGAGATCATTGATGACTTCCACATCGCTCCCGAGCGCGTGACGCGCATCTACAACCCGGTTGTGCCGCATGCCGAACTTTGCCCGGTGGCGGAGCCCCGCCATGATCCCGCCGAACCGTATTCGATCGTGGCCGTGGGGCGACTTGCGCGACAGAAGGGGTTCGACATCCTGATCGAGGCCATGACGCGCGTGCCGGGCTCTTGGCGCCTTGATATCTGGGGTGAGGGTGGGGATCGCCAAATGCTGCAGGCACTAATCGCGGATCGCGGTCTGCAGGGGCGTATAAGCTTGCGTGGCTATACCAGCGAGCCTTTTTCAGTGCTGCGACGTGCTGACCTGTTCGTACTGTCCTCGCGCTGGGAAGGGCTGCCGACGGTAGTGATCGAGGCGCTTGCTTGTCAGTGTCAGGTCGTTGCCACCGATTGTCCACAAGGGCCGCGTGAGATTCTGGAAGATGGGCGGTTCGGGCAACTCGTGCCGGCCGAGCAGCCGAATGCGCTTGGCGAGGCTATCACACGTGCCGTATCTGGCCATGCATGCGTCGGGCCCGCGCAGATGCTGAAGCGGGCGCACGAGTTTTCGTCCGACGTCGCCTGTGTGCTCTGGTTGGAACTTTTGCGCGGCGTTCAGGAGACGAACGGGTGAATCAGTCGCCTGCACCGGAAGCCGAGGACCCGAAGTGGTCACGGGGCGCTTTGGAAGTCTTGTCCTCATGTCCCGCATGCGGCGCGCAGGACGCGTGTTGGGATACCAGGCGGGTGGACGATGCCGGCGCGATGCCGGACATCTGGCACATTTACAGATGCAGCGCGTGCGGATCGATTTATTTAAATCCCAGACCAAATGTTGAGTCTCTGCCTGCAGCATATGTGGATTATCTGACTCACGATGCGCCTGAGGCCGAGCGAGCGCTCGCGAGCCAAGAATGGATGTGGGCTGTGTTGCGCGATTACCTTGCCAGCCGTTTTGGGTTACGGACGCCGTTGCGGGTGCTGCCCGGAGGGCGCGTGCTGTTCCAATTGTTTGAACCGTGGCGGCTCAAATTGGATCGATTCGGACGTCACCTCACGCGTTCACGGTTCGTGCGTCCAGGGCGCTTACTCGATGTCGGATGCGGCGCGGGTGAGTTCCTCGCACTGGCGAAGGCGATGGGCTGGTCGGCGTCTGGTTGTGATCCCGATCCGAAGGTGGTGGAGATGTGTATCGCGAGAGGATTGGATGTGCGCTTGGGAGGTGGTGATGCGTTTGCGGATGCGCTTGGAAGTTTCGATGTCGTGACTCTGAATCAGGTGATAGAACACGTTATCGATCCGCAAGCATTACTCCGGCAATGCCAGGCGCTACTTCGTCCCGGCGGAATGGTTTGGATCGGGTTTCCCAATCCACGATCCATTGGCTTCATGCAGTTTGGTGCAGCATGGGCGGGGCTTCATCCACCCTACCACCTATGTCTGCCGACGCAGGCCGTTCTCGATCGATGGCTGGTGAGCGCTGGGTTTGAGCGGGTGCACTTCGAGCGGCGTGGCATGCATGCGCGGGCGGATTGGCAAAAAAGCGTCGCGATCGCGCGCCAACTGGGCCTTGTCATTCCGCGCCCGTGGTTCCGTTGGCTGAGTCGATGCTTTAGCGACTTTGTTTCGACGCTTACGCCGAGGTGGAGCGAAGAAACCGTTGCTGTCGCGTGGAAGGCCGCGCCCTGAGAGTGGGTGGCCTGCCGAGCGAGAATCACTCAATTAGAATACGCGTGAGTGCCGGATGATGTTGCACACGGCGCGCGCCATTGGTCGCCAGACGGTTGTCGAGTGCGTCCGCGAAGCGGGCAGTCAGGCGCGTGCTGTACAGGGCCTCCCTCAAGGCACCCAGTCGGGCAGGCTTGTGGATGGCGGCTTCACCAGTCGATTGTGACCACGTGAAAGCGTAGTCCGATTGTTGAGCCGCCTGCGTCGTTTGCCCGATCTTGCGGGTCACGACCAGCACGTATAGCTCGTTGAACGAGCGCACATTGATGCGCTTGCCGTCTACAGGGCAGGGTACGCGATACCAATATTTCGTGTCGCAGAAGTCGGCAAGAAACACTTCCGTGTCCGCATAGCCGTTGATCTTCGAGTACCAACTCCAAAACAACTCCGGCGAAAACTGGTAGAAGCCGTGACCGCAAAACCCATTGCTCGGGACGCAGTGCAAAATCTTGCCGCCTAGCCGGCAGAGCGCCGATACGTTTCTCAGCGACTGCGCAACGTCGAAGATGTGTTCCGTACAGCCGAAGTCGAGAACGGTGTCATACCGATTTTCAAGTTGGGCCGGTATTGGCCGATTGAAGTCCGCGACAATCGTCGCGCCCTCGTATTTCGAGTTGTCGATTGAATCGACAAGAGTCGCACCGAATTTTTCCTTCAACAGTGGTTCACACCAAGCACCGCCAGTGGTACCAGCCCACTTGCGTGCAGCCTTCGGACCCAGCAGTACGGCCAATCTGCCAAGCGTGATCGTGTTGCCCAACTCGCCGAATTTTTCGTGGGCGTAGCACAGCAGTTGAAGAGAGTGCGAATCAATCCCCATCGGAGCTTCCCAGTACCGTGGCGGCTTGCAACGGTCCGCCAATGCTGCGGGCAATCGCAATATAGCCGATGCCGATCAGCGCCATCACCCATTCTGCGCACGCCAGCGCCAGTGGCATTCTGGCTGCACCGAGGTGCGCGGTCAGTAGGACAGCGGCGATCACCAACACGGCAAGCCCGGCGATTTCGTATCCCACCCGTATCCACGGCCTGCCGAGCGCCATCAGGATACCGCCCGCCGCCATCCGGAGCGCCATGCCGGGCACGGCAAGGCACAGCCAGTGGATGGTGTGCTGGATGCCTTCGTACCGGGTTCCGAAGATCCACACGAAGGCGGGCGCGACAAGCCACAGCAGCACCGCCAGCGCGATGCTGTATAGCGACGTAACCGCGAGGATCTTCAGCACCAGCCCTCTCGTGCGTTGCGGCTGATCCTCGCCGTCCCGGAACAGGCGCGGCAGTGCGGACAGCATCATCGCAATCACGGGCAGCGTGGCAGCTCCGATCACGCGCGCACCGGCGGCATAGAGGCCCGCGGCGGACAGCGGCAGCAGCTTGGCCGCGAGGGTCTTGTCCAGTTCGGCCGGCGTCGTAGCCGTGATGTTGAGCGAGGCGTAGCCAACGGCGTCGCGCAGTTCCTGCTTGTCCGGCACCCGCCAAGTCGCGGGGCGCGGCCACGGCGCGGGCATGGTGGCCGAGGCGAGCGTGAGCGCGACAGCCGACGCCACGAGGTAGCCGTAGGCGTAGAGCGCCAGAGGATCATCGGGACGGACCAGGAAGACCGCGCCCGCCGCGGCCAGGCGAAGCAGCAGCGGCAGTGTTGCAAGCATCTGCGATCGCGCGATACGCCCAAGAGCGAGGTGCTCCGCCGCCGGTAATCCGAACAGCGGCTGTAACCAGATTTCGCTGATCCCGATGGCAAGCAGCACCATCATCGGCACACCGGCTTCGCGCAGCACCAGCGTGCAAATCAGCAGATAGGCGACCAGCAGAACGCCGCCGCATGAGAGCGTGGTCGGAACCGCGTATTTCAATACTTCCTCGCGGCGGCCAGGCGCTTTAGAGACTTCTCCCAGCAGCACGACGTTGGTACCGAACGATGCGAATGCACCCAGCATCACCGCAAGCGCCGCAATGCCGGTGAAGGCGCCAAACTGCTGTGGGCCGAGCATCCTCGCGACCAGCAGCAGGGTGCCGGCCTGGATCAGCAGTCGCATTCCAAGCACGAATGTGGTCCGGATGGTGCCCTTGGCGATTGGGCCTTGCGTGCTTGGCATCCAGCTCAGTGGTCGTCCCCAACCTCGCATCGGAGCTCCGTCAGCCGATCGTGCTTCGCACTGCGCCGATGACGCGCTCGACATCGGCATCCGCAAGCTTGGGCGACAGCGGCAGGCTGACGGTTCGCCGACCAATATGCATGGCATTGGGCCATTGCTCCGCCTTCCAGCCGAAGCGCTGCTGGTAGTACGGGTGCTCCGGCACGGAAAGGTAGTGCACGCCGGTGCCGATGCGACGCGCGTTCATCGCATCGAGGAACGCGTCGCGCGAAATGCCGCAGCGTGCCTCGTCCACCATGATGTTGAACAGGTGGTACGCGTGGCGGGTGTCGCGCGCCGGCGGTGCGGGCAGGCCGATCGGCAAATCGGCGAAGGCTTGCATGTAGCGGTTCCAGATGGTTTCGCGGCGCTTCCAGTTACGTTCGACGCGCGCGAGTTGATGGATGCCGATCGCCGCCTGCAAATCCATCATGTTGTACTTGAAACCTGCTTCGACCACTTGGTAGTGCTTGTAGCCCTGGTCGCCGAAGCGGTGCCAGGCGTCCTTGCTCATGCCGTGCAGCGCGAGCACCTTGGCACGTGCAATGTGTGCTTCGTCGCGGCCGGTGATCATGCCGCCTTCGCCGGTGACGACGTTCTTGGTCGCGTAGAAGCTGAAGCAACCGAAGTCGCCGAAGGAGCCTGCCTTGCGGCCGTGGTAGGTGGTCTCGATCGCGTGCGCGCAATCCTCGATCACCATCAGGTCGTGCTTGTCGGCGATAGCCATGATCGCGTCCATTTCGCACGGTCGTCCGGCGAAATGCACCGGCAGGATCGCGCGGGTGCGCGGCGTGATGGCGGCTTCGATGGCGGCGGGATCGATGCACTGTTTGGCCGGATCCACATCCGCCAATACGGGTGTCAGCCCCGCATGGATGATCGCGTTCACCGATGCGCAGAACGTCATGGGCGTGGTAATGACTTCCGCGCCCGGCTCCAGCCCTGCCGCGACCATGCTGACATGCAGCGCCGCGGTGCAGGAGTTGACGGCTGCAACTTGCGACTGTTGCAAGCCTTGGTATGCGGCGAAGTCGCGCTCGAACTGCGCCACGCGCGGGCCGGTACCCAGCCACGCGGATTCCATGCAGGCAACGACCTCGTCGATCTCGGCTTGCTCGATCAGCGGTGAGCCGAAGATCAGGAAAGGCGGTTCGGCGATAGCCTCGTTCACAGGATCCAACTTGTAATCCTTCATTGCGGTGTTGTACGGCCTCGTTCCGCCAGCCGTTCCAATGTGGCGATCTGCCCGTCGAGACGTCCGGCAAGATTCATGCGCCGCAACGCATCGATTTGTTGCAGCGCCTTTTCGGTCTGGCCGTTGCGTGCGTACAGGACGGCCAAGTCGACGCGGTAGGCGGATTCACCCGGATCGCCCGCCACGGCCCGCGCGAGGTACACCTCCGCGAGTTTGTCGTTGTGCAGGATGTCGCGCTGGAAATCCGCATAGGCGCCATTCAAGCGGGCGATCGGATGCGGATGCGACAGCGCCGCTTCATACGCGCGCTGCAGTTGTGCCACATCGAATTTGCAGATGTCGGCCTTGTAGCAGTTGGTAAGTGAAATCAGCGCCGAAATGTCTTCCTGGCGAATCGGCTGGTCGCGCAGCTTGTGCGCCATCGAATCCCAGTACGCGTCGTCGGCGCCTTCGCGATAATGATCGGCAATCATGATCATGGCCTGGTCGGCCAGCGCGGACGAGCCTGGGATCGCAGCGGCCTGCCGCAAGTACTTCCAGGAGTCGTCCAACGCCTTGCCCGGCTGGTAGTTCGATGCGATCAGCAGAAGGCGGCCTGCTTCGTATACGGCTCGCGCGGAATCCGGGTGGCGATTGGCCTCGGCCACTGCAAGACGCAGCGGGTTCGACCATTCCTGTGCGCGCAGGTTGGTGGCGACCGCGAACCACAGCAACGCCGCTGCCACGACGAATCCACGCAGCAGCGGCAAGGCGATCTTCCAGCGCAGCCCCAGCAGCAATGCACCGGCCGCCAACAGCACACCGATGGATGCGAAGTACATGCGCTGCTCGTACACCAGTTCGAGCGGAATGATGGTGGCGGTGAGCAACTGCGCGGCGAAGAACCAGCCGATGCCCAGCGAGACCAGCGGGCGCCGGTTGCGCAGCCATATCGCGACCCCGATCAGCGCCGCCAGCAGCAGGATGGCTCCCAGCGTGGTCCATGGCGTCAGCAGTCCGGTCGATATCCGGATCTCGTCGTGATACAGGCTCAACACCATCGGGTCGGGCAGCAACGTCCAGTGCAGGTAATCCACCAGCACGCGCGGTTCGGTCAACAGCCGCTGCGCGAGCGTGAAGTCGCGGCCTGCGAGTGCGCCGGGACGCAGGGCACCTCGCAGCAGCCACAGGAAGCCCAGCACGGCGGGGATGAATAGCGTGACCGTGAACAGCGTCCAGATGCGTTTGTCGGTCCTGCTTTTCCCCTCTCCCTTAGGGAGAGGGTGCCCCGAAAGGGCGGGTGAGGGTTCGGTTTCCGTGGTCGATATGGCGAGACCCGTACCCTCACCCCCTGCCCCTCTACGGGTGGGAGAGGGGTGCAAGGCGCTGCGCGAAAATTTCAACAGAATCCACTCGGCCAGCAACGCGAATACCGGCAACAACACCGCCGTTTCCTTCGACGTCAGTCCCAGCACGGTGCCCAACACGATGCCGGAAACGGCAAGCGCCAATCCCCACCGGTCGCGCCGGGCGCTCTCGGCCGTCAACATCATCCAGCGGCCGTGCAGATACGCCCACAATCCAGCCAGTACGAATACCTGGCACAGACTCTCCATCCGCTGCACCACGTACAGCACGGCCATCAGGTTGATCGGCAGCAGCATCCATGCGGCGCTGACGATCAGTGCGAGGCGCGTGGCGGCCGATTCGTCAATAGCGATGCTTTTCCCCTCTCCGTCCGGGAGAGGGTGCCCCGCAGGGGCGGGTGAGGGTTCGGTCCCACGCGTGATTGAATCAGGTCCGAGAACCGTACCCTCACCCCCACCCCCTCTCCCGGTGGGAGAGGGGAGCAGCAGGCGTTGACGCCACCCCACCAACCGCAGCAAGGCCCGCAACATGTAGAACACCAGCACGCCGTTGATCAGATGGATCACGATGTTGGTGACCTTGAACGGCCAAGGGTCGCCGTTGCCGAAATACCAGTTGACCGAAAACGTGAGCGAAGCCAACGGCCGACGCAGGAAGCTCGAAGGTGACGAGAGCGCCGAATTCACCCATGCCACCAGCGTCGAATGCCCGCGCGTGATGTGGATCGCCGCGTTGTCGACGATGTTCGGGTAATCGTCGAATACCCAGCCGCCGGTGACACCCGGCCAGTACACGGCGGTTGTCGCGATGACGGCTGCGGCCAGCAGCAGCCATGGCAACCAGTGGCGAAGGCGTGAATTCATGCGTCGCAAGCGCGCTGTTTCCTTGGAGTCGGCTCGCGCATGGTACCGAAACAAGCCGCGAGCCTTTCTTATCAACACAGTCGCGAAGACTTGCCGCAGCCAAGGCGCAACAGTCGCCGGCGCTCAACGCGATGATTTTTGCGCTGCATGCTCCGCTTCCTGCTTGCGCAGGATGGCGATGTCCTCGTCATTGATGGCGCGATCATTCACCAGCAGTCGCCGCAGCAGCGGCAGGCGTGAATAATCGGCGTGCTGCAGGGCCTGGATGGCTTCCTGGTACAACCCGGCGCTGGCGAGGTACTTGGCTTCCAGTCGCGGTATTTCGGCATCCGGATCGTTGCGGTATGCGGCCCTGAGCTGCGTGATGGTCGTATCCAGGTCACCTTGCGCCACCGCGAGTTCGCTGAGCTGGTAGTGCAGATAACCGGCCGAGATGCTGTTGCCGGCGTAAACGGGATTCGACAACAAAGCCTGCACAAGCGACTTCCACGTAGTTGGATCGAGTGCGGGGCACCGGCCCGACTGCGCCATCAACCGCAACTGTTGCATGTTGTCGTAGCCGTTTGCACTCCAGGGTGCAGTCGTAAACAGCCGCTCCATGTCCCTTACCTGCGCGGCTGTTGCCTTGCCCGCGAGGCAATCCATGTACAGATGAACCTCGGCGAGTCCCGTGTCCAGCGGGTGCGACTGCTGGGCCTTTTCGATCACCTTGGTGGCGGCGTCGACCCTGCCATGCAGATACAACTGGTTGGCCAGCATGGTTTGCGCGCGGATGGAATCGGGTTGCTGGTGCGCCCACGCCACGGCCAGCCGATCCGCTGATTGGTAAACCGCCGCGCTCAAGCCGGTGGTGATGCAGCACGCGATCATCCAGGCACCGCTCGCGATCAGCGCCAGCCGGCGGCGTTCGAAGGTGGCGATGCCGCAAAGCGCGATCGCTGCGGCCATGAACAGCCCGATGCTCGGCGTGTAATTGCGATGCTCGAAATACAACTCCAGCATGACCGTGCTGCTTTCCAGCACTTGGCCGCCGAGATACCACAGCACGGCCAGCGACAGCAGCGGCCAGCGTTTGCGAAAAACGATGGCGCCGATGCCACCAACCACCACGCTCAACAGGGCAGGCACGGTGGTCCAGGGTGAAGTCAGCGTGCGCGAGACGACATAGCCGTCGTGGTACAGCCCGTACACGCCGAATCGCGGCAGGAAGATTCGGCCGATGTAATCCCACAGGACGCGCGTTTCGGTCAGCAGTCGCTGGCCTTCGGTGAAGTCGCGGTTGAAGCTTTGGCCCCATTGCGTCCAGCCGGCGCGGATCAGATACGCCAGCACGAACAGCACGACCGGCCAGATCAGCAGCCGTCGCCACCACAGCAGGTTGCGCGGCAACCGCGCCACCCAATTGCGCAACACCGTCGCATCCAGTACCAGCGCGAACAGTGGCAGCAGGATGCCGTTTTCCTTGCTGAGGAAGCTCAGGCCCATGCACACCCAAAGACCCAGCAGCATCCACGCACCGCGTCGAACCGGCGACGCGTCGTCGCGCAGCAATCCCTGCAGATAGGCCAGCAGGCCCAGCAGCAGGAACAGCGCCATCAGCAGCGTCATGCGCTGCACCACCAGCGTGACGCCGGAAAGCTGGATGGGGTTCAACAGCCATGCGGCGGTCGCGAGCAGCGCTGCCAGTTTCGCGCGCGAAGGTTCCGCATCAGTCCGATACGCACGCGCCACAACCAGCACCAGCCGGTACACCAGCAGTGCGCAGGCCAGGTGGATGCCCAGGTTGACCAGCTTGAACGGAAACGGATGATCCGGCCAGGACGCCTTCTGCAGCAGGAACGACAGCATCGACAGTGGTCGACCGGGAAAGCTGCGCGGCTGCGACAAATAAATGCCGAGATCGCGCCAGCTCGAAACGTGGTCAATGCTGGTCAGCGCGGCGAGGTTCGGAAAATCGTCGAACAGGAATGGGCCGTGCAGCGACGGCCAGTAGAGCGCGCAGCACACCACCAGCACGATGACCAGCCCGATCCCCCAGCGGTATTTGCTCAACATGCGTGGCTGCGCCCCAGTGCGGATGCCGCAGTATGCCGGAACACCATTTCCGCGCTGTACGTCCGTTTGCTGTCAGCCGTGGAGAAGGCTGGCGGCTGCATCGCCGGGTCGCGCGGGCGCGAAGTTCAACGGCACGGTTCCGGCACGTATTTTTCCGGCACGTTGCTGCTGCACACCCACACCGCGCTGCCTGCGTTTTGCGGGTGTTCGAGCGTCAGCACCACCTGTTTGCCCTGCAGGTCGGGCGCCACGGTGCTGCTGCGAAAGAGCGCCGTCATGGTGCAGCCATCCGCCACGCTCGCAATGGTCACGCTGGCCACGTACTTGCCGGCATAACTGGCGGGCTGCTCGATGCTGCCGTCGCCAGCGCCTGGGCAGGCACCGGTCTGGTGGTAGTAGCTGGAAATGTCCGGCTTGATGCCGTCGGTGACGGACAGCGCTTCGCTGAACTGGGTCTTGCCTATGGCCGTGGCGTAGGCCGAAATGGCAATGGCAGCCAGGATCGCAATGATCGCAATCACCACCATCAATTCGATCAAGGTAAAACCGCGTTGGTTTTGCATGCCGGCCCCTGATGCCCATGCAGTTGCGCTGCTTGCGCGTGAATATTTGCAAAAAATGCGCCAATCACTCGAGCAATACGGCTTTCAGCGAAGGCCGCTAACCACTACGTGACGCCGATCACGCAGCGCGCATTGATTCGCACCAAAAAAGAGCCCCTCGAGAGGAGGGGCTCCGGGTGAAACGTGGAAACTCGTGCCGTAGCTATCAGCGGCAGGTTTCCGGCTTGTACTTGTCGGCGACGGAGCTGCTGCACTTCCATTGGAAGTTGCTGCCACTCTGCGCGCCGTTGAATACGACAGTCGCATTCTGAAGCGGTTTGGACACCGAGGTGCCTTTGAACGTGATGGTGATCTTGCAGGTTCCCGTCCAGCCCGCCGGAGGCGCATCAGCGGCGGCGAGGGCAGCGTTCAGCACGTATTTGCCGGCGTAGCTAGTGCCTTGGGCGAACCCGTCGTTGCCCAAGGTCGGGCAGGTGCCGTTCTGGTTCCAAAACAGGTTGATATCGCTTTCAAGACCCGTTGCCACAGTCGTGGCTTCCGAGAACTGCGTCTTGGTGATGTAGGTTTCGTACTGCGGAATGGCGATGGCCGCCAGGATCGCGATGATCGCGACCACGATCATCAGTTCGATCAGGGTGAAAC
>Ga0070691_10000276_pt1 | contig 17912 bp, 18 predicted proteins | sample KBSK1101metaG_FD_64673 | JGI IMG/M metagenome (GOLD analysis project Ga0070691, IMG submission 64673) | Corn, switchgrass and miscanthus rhizosphere microbial communities from Kellogg Biological Station, Michigan, USA - KBS K1-10-1 metaG | ecosystem: Host-associated > Plants > Roots >... | reverse complement strand
CCTCGTGTTGTTGCCGTGGATCGATCGCAGCACCACCCGCACGTTCGGATCGCGCAAACCGATCCTCTGGACGCTCACCATCGCGATGGCGATCATCCTCGGCCTGACGTTCTGGAGCCAAGCCGGCATCGCCGCGAAGGAAGCCGCCTCGAGCTACAAACCGGTCGACGGTTCGAAGATCGTCGCACCCGCCGCTCCCACCACCGTCTCGGCCGCGCCGGGCGCGGTCGACGGCTCGAAGGTCTACGCGGCCAACTGCTCGTCGTGCCACGGCGCGACCGGCCAAGGCACGCCGGGCGCGTTCCCGCCGCTCGCCGGTAATCCGGTCGTGCAAGGTCCCGTCGCCAAGGTGACGGCGATCGTCTCGGGCGGCTTGACCGCACCGATCACCGTCCTCGGCAAGCCGTATCACGGCACGATGCCCGCTTGGAAGAGCTCGCTCAAACCCGCCGAGATCGACGCGGTCGTCGGCTACATCCGCACGCTCAAGTAAGCGTCGCTCGCGTTCGACGCACGAGAGGCGAGGAGATATCCTCGCCTCTTCGCTTTTTGAGCGTTCGTTGTTCGGATTTGATGATGCGAGTGACGTATGCTGGACGGCATGATCGTATCGCTCGCACTTGCCGCCGTCGCTTCGCTCGCCGCTCCGACGCCGTTCGCGCCCGATATCCTTGCCGGTCCCGGTTCGGTCTCGTCGCCGGCATTCACACCCGATGGGAAGACGGTCGTCTTCGATATCTCGAATCGCGACTCGACGCTCTACATCTCGCACCGCGCTAACGGTTCGTGGACCGCGCCGGTCGTCGCACCGTTCTCGGGTGGCGGCTATCTCGACCACGACGCGACGATGGCGCCCGACGGCTCCTATCTCGTCTTCGTATCGAACCGGCCGGCGACGCCCGGTGGGCCGCTCGTGACCGTGACACACAACGGCAAGGTCAGTCCGTGGGGAGGCAACCTATGGCGCGTCGACCGGCATGGCGATAGTTGGGGCGCCCCGGTGCGACTACCGGACGCGGTCAACGCGAACATCCAGACGTACGCACCGAGCATCGCCGCCGACTGCAGCATCTATTTCATCCACCCCGACGACGCCGGCGCGTTTCATATCTATCGCTCGACCTACCGGAACGGCGCCTACCTTTCGGCAGAGAGACTGAACATCGGCGCGAGGGACGCGCATGAAATGGATCCGGCGATCGCGCCCGACCAATCGTTCATCGTCTTCGACGCGCCCGACCCCAAGCACCCCGACAACGACATCCTGTTCGTCGCACGTCGCTCCGCCACGGGTTGGTCCGCGCCCGTCGCGCTCGACGCGATCAACGGCGACGATCAACCCTGGGGGGCACATCTCGGCCCCGACGGCCGGCTCTATTTCAGCAGCAGCCGCGGACGAACCGACAACGTCGCCAAACTCTGGAGCGCGCCGTTCGCGCCATAGCTCAGGTGCAGCGCGGACCGTCGTAGAGGAACAGGACGGCTTTGCCGGACTCGGCGATGATGCGGCGGTTGCGGCCGTAGGTCGGATCGAAGGCGGGGCGCTTCTTCGGCGCGATGACGAACGCGCGCGGAGCGGCGCAGATGATGCTGCGCGCCGACTCGCCGAGCGCGTTGGCCGGCACGTCGGGCGCGGCCAGCACCGCGACGGTCGGCTGCGTGTAGAACACGAGCGCGTTCCCACCCGCGACGCTCTGGATCGCGACCACGTCGCCGGGCCGGCGTTGCGCTTGGATGGTCTGCGCCAGTCGCGGGACGGGCTTGAACGCTTCGGCGTGCGGTAACGCGACCAGCGCGAGGACGTCGACCATCACCATCATCGCGATGCCGAGCGCGTAGGGCGCGTACGCCAGCGTCTGCCGGCGCGCCACGAAGACGAGCGTCAGCACCGCGCCGATCGCGACCGACGACCCCATCGCGATCAAGTCGGGGACCAGTTCGTGGACGTCCGCGGTCAACCGGTTGTCGCGCGTGAAGAGCCCGATCGCGATCGCCATCAAGCCGATGAAGACCGGCAGGGTCGCAGCCGAGACGATCGCGGCCAGGCGACGGCTCCCGTCGCGCGCGAGCCCGTCGAAGTAGAGCCCGGCCAACAGCGCGAGCGCCGGGAACTCCAACGCGATGTAGTTCGGCAGCTTCGTCTTCGCAAAGCTGAAGAACACGAGCGGCATCACGATCCACACGATCGCGAGCCGCACCAGACGCGCCACCTCGGGCGACGCATCGCCCAGTCGCAGGCGCCGGATGCCCCAGGCGATCGCGACCGGCAGAAACGCGATCCACGGGAAGAACCCGATCACGAGGACCGGGAGGTAGTACCAGAACGGTCCGGCCTGGTTCTCGATCACGCCGGTGAACCGCCCGAACGTGTATTTCACGATCTGGATCTGCACGGCGTGCATCCCGTCGCGCGAGACCAGCATCGCGTACCAGGGCGCGACGATCGCCACGAAGACGATGGCGGAGACGATCCAGGCACGCGCGCTCGGGAGCCGGGTCTGCTCGGCGCGATAGTTCCAGATCGCGTACGGCACGATCACGAGCAATGCGCAGACCGGCGCGACCGGTCCCTTCACCAGGAATCCGAGGGCGGCCGCGATCCATCCGAAGATGACGTAGCGGTCTTGCCCGGTCTGCAGGGCGCGGAACCACCAGAAGATCGCGAACGCCACCGCCAGGTCGAGCAGCGCGTCCATGATCGCCATGCGCCCGACCACCGCTTGCATCAGGCACGACGAGAGGATGATGCTCGCGAAGATGCCCGCGCGCGTGCCCGTCTGGCGAGCGACCGCGTAGCCCGTCATGGCGCCCATCGCGATGGTCGAGAGCGCCGCGGGCAGGCGCAAGGCGAACGACGAGACGCCGAAGATCTTGGCGAAGATCGCCGCGATCCAGAAGTAGAGCGGCGGCTGGACGTACCACGGATGGCCGTTGAGGTGCATCACCAGCCAGTCGTGCGTCAGGAGGATCTCGCGCGCGACCTCGCCGTAGGCGGTCTCGCTGTTGTCCCAGAGCGATCCGGCGCCCAGGCCCGGCAGAGTGATGAGGGCCGCGATGACGGCACCGGCGATGGCGGCACGCGCGGGACGTTCGGTGCCGCTCTGGTGTTGCACGGAAGCAGTTGTTTGCGGCCGGATTGCGAAATCATGCGCAGTCATCACAACCACATCATTGCTCGCCTCGCTTCGCGTCGCCGGTCGCCGCATCGCCGTCATCGGCGACGGCATCGACGCGCTCGCCGCCACCCACGTCCTGGCCGAGGCCGGTGCCGACGTTTGCGACACCCTCGAGGGCGCGATGCTGGCAGTCCTCGCGACCGGCGACCCGGCCGCCGATGCCGCCGTCGCCGCCGAGGCGCAGAGCGCCGGCATCCCGGTCGTCGATCTGGTCGCGACCGCACGTCTGGGGGAGCTGCACGTCGGCGTCGACCCGGGCGCGAGTCCGCAAGCGTTCGCGACCCGCATCGCGCGCGATCTGCACGAACGCTTCGACGGCTACGATCGCGCGGCACGCGTGCTCGCCCACGCCAACACCTACCTCGGCGCGATCGTCTCGCACGACGAGGCCGGCCCGATCCTCCGCCAACTGAGCGAACTGCCGATCGCCGAACTCGCCGCGATGGACACCATTCAGATGGAACATCTCGCCGAAGATCTGGTCGAACGCCACAAGACCGGCGCGCCGGATCCCGAGGTCACCCATGCCGCCGTCTGCGCGTCGCGAGCGAGCGCGCTCGCGTTGACGCAGACCCGCACCGTCGCGGCGCGGCTGGCCGAGCGCGGCATCGCGACCACGATCCTCAACGTCACCACCACCGGCGACCGCGTGACCGACCGTCCGCTCAACGCGATCGGTAGCGAGAACGTGTTCGTGACCGAGCTCGAGCTCGCGCTGCGCGAGAAGCGCGCCGACTACGCCGTCCACTCGTGCAAGGACTTGCCGAGCCAGCTCGCCGCCGACATGACGCTGGTCGCGATCTCGAAACGCGAAGACGCGCGCGACGCCTATTGCAGCGAACGCTATCCGACGTTCGCGGATCTCCCGTCCGGCGCGCGCGTCGGCACCTCGAGCCCGCGCCGGCGCGCGCAACTCCAGGCGCTGCGCGACGATCTGCAGTACGACGACGTGCGCGGCAACGTCGACACCCGCTTGCGCAAGCTACGCGAAGGCCAGTACGACGCGATCGTGCTCGCGATGGCCGGGCTCAATCGCCTCAAGGTCCGCGCGACCCACACCGTGCCGTTCCCGATCGAGGAAGTCGTGCCGGCCGCGGCCCAAGGCGCGCTCGCGATCGAGATGCGCGCCGAGGAGAGCGCGCTCGCCGGCGAACTGCGGGCCGCCGTCAACGACGACGCGACCGAACGCTGCATCGTCGCCGAGCGGGCCGCTTTGCGCGCGCTGCGCGCCGGCTGCAACGCGCCGATCGGCATCCACGCGCACTACGACGGCGACCAGATGCACCTCGCGCTCCGCTCGTTCGTCGGCGATCGCCTCCAAGTCGCGCTGGAGAGCGCCGTCGTCGCGACCGTCGCCGAGGCCGAGGCCCTGGGAGCGAGGGCCGCTCGCGGCATCCGCGAAGATGGTACGCCGTGATCCACCGTCCCCGCCGCCTCCGCCGGACCGCCGCGCTCCGCGCCGCCGTTCGCGAACACCGCGTCCACCTCGATTCGCTGATCCAGCCGCTCTTCGTCGTCGAGCGCGACCGGGACGCCGGTCCGATCTCCTCGATGCCGGGCATAGCGCGCCAGACCGTCGACCAGACGGTCGCCGAGTGTCGCGAGCTGGCGTCGCTCGGCATCAACGCCGTCCTGCTGTTCGGGATCCCGGCCCACAAAGATGCGGTCGGCAGTTCGAACTACGCGCCGGACGGCGTCGTGCAGCGCGCCATCCGCGCGATCAAGGCCGCCCTGCCGGAGACGACCGTGGTCGCCGACCTGTGCAGTTGCGAGTATACCGATCACGGCCATTGCGGCATCGTCGACGCGAACGGCGACGTGAAGAACGACGAATCGGTCGCCCTGCTGGTCAAGACGGCGCTGACCTACGCGGCCTGCGGCGTCGACGTGATCGCGCCGTCGGATATGATGGATGGCCGCATCGAAGCGCTGCGCAGCGCGCTCGACGCGCACGGCTACGAGAACGTCGCGTTGATGGCGTACAGCGCGAAGTACGCATCGGCCTACTACGGCCCGTTCCGCGAGGCGGCCGGCTCCGCGCCGGCCTTCGGCGACCGCCGTACCTATCAGATGGATCCGCCCAACGCGCGCGAGGCCCTGCGCGAGATCGCGCTCGACATCGAAGAAGGCGCCGACATCGTGATGGTCAAGCCCGGCCTCCCGTATCTCGACATCGTGCGCGAGGCGCGCGACGCGTTCGACGTGCCGATCGCGGTCTACAACGTGAGCGGCGAATATTCGATGCTGATGGCCGCCATCGCGAACGGCTGGATGGACGGCGAACGCGCGATCGACGAGACGCTCGCGTGCTTCGTGCGCGCCGGCGCCGACATCGTGATCACGTACTTCGCGAAAGACTATGCCCGTCGCCACAAGTGACGTCACGGTCGTCCTGCTCGCAGGCGGCGAAGCGACGCGACTGCCCCGGAAACTCGAGCGCACCGATGCGGGCGATCCGCTGATCGTGCGCGCGTACGAGCGGTTCGCGTCGTCCTATCCGGTCGTCGTCTCGGCGAGCGCCACGTTCGCGCCCGAGATCGATGCGCGCCTGGAGTGCCCGGTCGTGATCGACCGTTGGACCCGCCGCGGGCCGCTGGCCGGTATGCTCTCGGCCTTCTCGGCCGTCCGCACGCCGCTCGCCTGCGCGATCGCCGCCGACCTGCCCGACGTCGACGCGAGCATCGTTCGTGCGCTCTGCGATGCGTTCGACGCGACCGCCGACGCCGTCGTGCCGAGCCACGAGCGCGGCATCGAGCCGCTCTGCGCGCTCTACGATCGCGCCGCCTTCGAGCGCGTCGCACTGCCCGTGCTCGTCGACGGCACCGCCGCCGTCCGCGACGCGCTCGCGCAGTTGCGCGTGCGGACGGTCGACATGCCCGCCCACCTCTTCGCCAACATCAACACGCACGCCGACTGGGCGCGCGCGTTCGCATCCTAAGGAGCCATTGCAACACCGATGAGCACCGAACGCTCGATCTCCGCTTTCGCGCGCGCGCGCAACGTCATCGCCGGCGGCGTCAACTCGCCGGTCCGCGCGTTCCGCGCCGTCGGCGGCTCGCCGATCTTCATGAAGAGCGGCGCCGGCGCCCGCATGCGCTCGCTCGACGATCGCGAGTATCTCGACTACGTGCTCTCGTGGGGCCCGCTGATCCTCGGCCACGCGCATCCCAACGTCGTCAAGGCCATCACGACGGCGGCCGCGCGCGGCAGTTCGTTCGGCGCACCGACCGAGGCCGAGAGCGAACTGGCCGAGCTGATCATCGCGATGGTGCCCTCGATCGAGCGCATCCGGTTCACCTCGAGCGGCACCGAAGCGACCATGAGCGCGGTCCGGCTCGCGCGCGGCTTCACCAAACGCGATGCGATCGTCAAGTTCGCCGGCTGTTACCACGGCCACGGCGATGCGTTCCTGATCGCGGCCGGCTCCGGCGCGCTGACCAACGGTGTGCCCAACTCGCCGGGTGTCACCGAAGGCGTCGCTCGCGACACGATCGTGTTGCCGTACAACGATGCGGCCGCCGTGCGCGGCGCGTTCGAGGCGGATCCGGACCGCATCGCGGCCGTGATCGTCGAGCCATACGCCGGCAACATGGGCCTCGTGCTGCCGGATGCCGGGTACTTGCAAGCCCTGCGCGAGCTCTGCACCAAGCACGGCGCGTTGCTGATCTTCGACGAAGTCATGACGGGCTTCCGGGTCGGGCGCGGCGGCGTGCAAGAGCGCGAGAACGTACTGCCCGATCTCACCACCCTAGGCAAAGTGATCGGCGGCGGCCTGCCGGTCGGCGCCTTCGGCGGCCGGGCCGACGTGATGGACCTGCTCTCGCCGACCGGCCCGGTCTACCAGGCAGGCACGCTCTCCGGCAACCCGCTCGCGATGGCGGCCGGAATCGCCACCCTCAAGGCCATCCGCGACGACGCGACCCTGTTCGAGCGGCTCGAGGTCCTGACCAAGCTTCTGACCGAGGGTCTGACCGCGGTCTTCGACAAGCACGGGGTCCCGCATACCGCCGCCTATGCGGGCTCCATGTTCGGCCTGTTCTTCACGGCCGGCCCGGTCCGGGACCTCACCAGCGCCATGACCGCCGATACCGAGCGCTATGGGAAGTACTTCCACGGCATGCTCGACCGGGGGATCTACCTGGCGCCGGCTCAGTTCGAGGCCGGATTCGTCTCGACGGCCCACACCACCAAGGACATCGAGCAGACAATTGAGGCCGCTGACGAAGTACTAGCAGAGATATGATAAGGTCCACGTGCCGCTAGTCTGCCTCGGGCTCTCCCACCACACCGCGCCGGTCGACGTCCGCGAACGCCATGCGTTCCCGGCTTCGCGCATGGGCGAGACGCTGGCGGCCCTGCGCGACTACCCGACCGTACGCGAAGCCGCGATGCTCGCGACCTGCGGCCGCCTCGAGATCTACGCGGAGCTCGAGGACTACGAGAGCGGCGTCGCCCAGCTCAAATCGTTCCTGAACAACTTCCGTCACGCGTCGGTCGACTATCCGCTCGACGACTATCTCTACACCCTGCTCGGCAATCAGGCGATCGAGCATCTGTTCCGCGTCAGCACCGGGCTCGACTCGATGCTGATCGGCGAAGCCGAGATCCTCGGCCAGGTCAAAGACGCCTACGTCCAAGCGCAGAAAGCGCGCTCGCTCGGCAAGACGCTGCATCGCCTGTTCCGCGAAGCGCTCAACGCCGGCAAGGCCGCCCGCTCGCAGACCGCGATCGGCGACGAGTCCACCTCGATCTCGACCGCCGCCATCGAACTGGCCAAAGCGCGGCTCGGCACGCTCGACGGTAGGTCGGTCGTCGTGGTCGGCGCCGGCAAGATGGGCCGCACCGCCGTCAAGCGCCTGCGCAGCGAAGGCGCGAGCGATCTGGTCGTCATCAACCGTACGATGGGACGCGCACAAGAGTTGATCGCCGAGGTCGGCTTCGGCCACGCGATCGACATGCCCGGCCTGACCGATGCGCTCGCGTCGGCGGACATCGCGATCACGTCGACAGGCGCCTCGCACTTCGTGCTGGACGTGAAGAACGTCGCCGAAGCGATGAGCGCGCGCCCGGACCGTCCGCTGTTCGTGGTCGACATCGCCGTGCCGCGCGATGCCGATCCGGCCATCGCCGAGATCCCGAACGTGGTGCTGGTCGACATCGACGGCTTGCGCGACGTGGTCGACGAGAAGATCGAAGCCCGCAAGGCCGCGATCCCTCAGGTCGAAGAGATCATCGCCGAGTTCGTCGAGCGCTTCGGCCATTGGTACCGTTCGCGATTGGCGGTTCCCGTCATCGCATCGCTCACCCAGAAAGCCGAGTCGATCCGGAACGCCGAGATCGAACGGTTGCTCAATCGCTGCCCGGACTTGAGCGAGCGCGAGAAGATGTTGATCGTCGGTATGTCGATGACCATTGTCTCGCGACTCTTGCACTCGACGGTCACACGGATCAGGGAGAAGGCCGTTCACAATCACGCCGAAGCGCTCTCGCACGCGCGCGTCCTCGACGAACTCTTCGAACTCAATATCGCCGACGCGGTAGCGGGGCTGTTGCCTCAACTTGCCGGTCTCGACGTTGAAGAGTAAAGCGCAAGCCGCCCTTCCCCTCACCGGTGTATCCGTCCTAATAACGCGCCCGCGGCATCTCGCGCGCGCGCTCGCCGACGCGCTCGCCGCGCGCGGTGCGGACCCGATCGTCGTCCCGACCATCGAGATCGTGCCGGTCATCGACATCGGGATCGCACGCGATCTCGGGCGCCACGCCTGGATCGCGCTGACCTCGGCCAACGCCGTCGAGAGCCTGCTCGCGTCGCTGGCCGCCAGCGGTCGCGACGCGCGCGACATCGGCGAATGCAAGATCGCGACCATCGGACCGGCCACCGCCGCCGCCGTGCGCAAGCGCGGGCTCGAGCCGGACCTGGTCTGCGATCGCGCCACGTCGGAAGACTTCGCGAAAGAACTGCTGGCCGCGACCGCCGACGGCGATCGCATCCTGCTCTATCAGGCCAAGGACGCCCGCAAGGCGCTGCGCGAAGCGCTCGAAGCGACCCACGACGTGACCGTCCGCTCGGCCTACGAGACGCGTCTGCGGGTCGCGCCCGAACTGCGTTCGGCGATCGACCGGGCCGACGCGATCACGTTCGCATCGTCGTCGGCGATCCGCGGCTTCGTCAAGAACAACGGCAGCACCGACGGCAAGGTCGTCGCGTGTCTCGGCCCGATCGTCGCGAAGGGCGCGACCGAGGCCGGCATCCGCGTCGATACGGTCGCGACGGACTTCACCTCGGATGGGCTGGCGAAGGCCCTCGCGGAGTTCTACGCATCCGCGCGATCCTGACGCCCGGCGGCATCCTCGCAGCGCTCGCCGTCGGCCTGGCGACGCTGCTCGGCGGCGGATGGCAAGCCGCTCTCGTCCTGTTCGCCTTCTTCGTCCCCTCGGTCGCGCTCTCGCGGCTAGGCCGCGCGCGCAAACGCGAACTCGTGGACATCGGCAAGCACGGCGCGCGCGACGCGTGGCAAGTGTTCGCGAACGGCGGCGTCGCCGCGGTCTGCGCGATCCTCGCGTGGCGACTCGGCGGCGCGTGGCCGGCCGCGTTCGCGGGCGCGTTCGCCGCGGCGAGCGCCGATACGTGGGGCACCGAGATCGGCACGCTCGTACGCCAAGCACCGCGCTCGATCCTGACGTTCAAGCCGCTCGCGACCGGCCTCTCCGGCGGGGTCACGATCGTCGGCACGCTCGCGGAGATAGCGGGCGCCGCAGTCGTCGCACTTGTCGCGGCGCTCTTCGGAATCGCCGCTTTCGTCCCGGTCGCGATCGGCGGCTTCGCCGGCGCCATGTCCGATTCGATCCTCGGCGCGAGCCTGCAGTCGTTGCGCTACTGCGCTGCGTGCAAGCGCGACTGCGAGACGGATCCGCACGAGTGCGGCACCGCGACCGTCGCACGACGCGGCCTCGCGTGGTTCGGCAACGATCTCGTCAACTTGGCCGCAACGCTGACCGGCGCACTCGTCGCCGGGGCGATCGCGCTCTACCGCTAGGCCATTCGGCCTAGAGGGTGGCCGTTCGCGCGGCCGCGAGATTATACTATCTGCTGCTACTACTCGCCGTTGGAGGTTCACGTATGCGTACCTATGCTATCGCTGCGGTGCTCGCGCTCTCCGTGTTGTGTGTCGGACGCGCCTCCCAAGCCGCACCCTCTCCCACGATCGTAACGCCGGACAAGATGCACTGGCAGGCTGGAACGGGACCGATGAAGGGCGCCCAGACCCTCGTGCTCTACGGCGACCCGTCCAAAGCGGGCTTCTATGCGATGCGCCTGCGGGTGCCCGACGGCCTCGTCTTCGCACCGCACATGCACGGCGATCGGGAGAACGTCACGGTCGTCTCCGGCACGTTGATGGTCGGGCTCGGAGATATGGTGGACAAGACCAAGATGCTCGCACTTCCGGCGGGCTCGTTCGTCTCCGTTCCGGCCGGCGTGCATCATTATGCGATGGCCAAGGGCACGACCGTCCTGGAGATCGTCGGCATCGGCCCGAGCACGATGACGGCGGTACACTAGCCCTTCGCGTAGAACGTGCCCGGCAACGTGCCGAGCACTCCCGCCAAACCACGGAACCGCGGCCATGACGAGCGCGTCGCCAAGCGCGCGCTCGCGGCCGCGCATTCCGGACTACCGGAGTTACCCGCCGCGCGCTACGATATCGTCTACGTCGATCCGCCGTGGCACTACTACGGGAGCGGCGTGAAAGACGCGGCCGCCGCGAAGCACTATCCGCTGATGTCGCAGGAGCAGCTCGCGGATCTCGACGTCAAGAGCATCCTGACCAAGCGCGCGGCGGTCTTCATGTGGGCGACCGGTCCGCGCCTGCACTACGCGGTCGATCTGATCGCGAAGTGGGGCTTGCACTATCGCGGCGTGGCCTACGTATGGGTGAAGACGAACAAACGCGGCGGCATCATCGCCGGTCAAGGCGTGCCGCCGACCTTCACCAAGCCGACCAGCGAACTGCTGCTGGTCGCGACGACCAATCGTACCGGCCGGCCATTTCCGATCCACGATCTCGCGCAGGCGCAGGTGGTGTTGCACGGCCGCGGCGAGCACAGCGAGAAGCCGGAGATCTTTCGCGAGATGATCGAAGCGCTCTGCGGCGATCGCCCGCGCATCGAACTCTTCGCCCGCAAACGCATCCACGGCTGGGACGCTTGGGGCGCCGAAGTCGGCAAACTCAACGCCTGACGACCCTTCGAGACGCTTCGCTCCTCAGGGTGACACGATGCTGTGTCATGCTGAGGAGCGAAGCGTCTCGAAGCACGTCGTCTTATGCGTAGTTCTTCTCGAGGTAGGCGATGATCGCGTCGTCGTCGTCGGCGATGGTCACGTCGCCGTCGACCATGACCGGGATGCCGGTCTGGCCCGAGACTTCCTGGACGATGTGGCGGTCGGCGTGGCTCTGCGGCACGTTGACGGTCTTATAGCTGAGCAACAGGTCGGTCAGTTTGTTCCGGACGTGGGCGCAATACGGGCACCATTCCGCCTGGTAGAGAACGATATTCGTGTCTTTCATGTCGAAGGCTTGAACGCACCCCCGGACGAGGCGGTTGCAGCCGTCACGACCGGACCCCTCGAAGCGCTCTGCGGCTACTGAGGAACGAATGGGCAATCTGACCGCGCGGAACTTGCTCGGAGCGGCCCTGCTGGGCTCCCTGTTCCTGCATGCGTTCGGGGCCTATCTGTTGCCGCCGTTCTCGCACATCGCCGCCCTGGTCCCGGTCGAGACGATCTCGTTCTCCAAGATCAAACGAATCGAGATCGAGCATCGGGCCGTCGTCGCGTCGAGCCGGCCGCTCGCCAAGACCAAGGTCGTCCACGAGCCCAAGGTCCCGGCCACCCCATCACCGGTCGCCAAGCTCAAGCCGAACTCCCACGGCTCCCCGCCGCCGCCGGCCCCGCCCGCCGCGACCCTCCAGTCGGACGCGCAGACGGTCGCCAAGCAGAGCCAGACCGCGCCGCCCCAACCGCCGCAGCCCTCGCCGCGCAGCACCTCGAGCGCCGATGCGCGTCAGGTGGCGACCGCGACCAACCGGCACATCGCCGGCGGCTACATGCCGTTCGGTGCGGCCGAACCGACGCCGGTGCTCGATCCGGGCGCGCGCCAGCAACTGGTCGCGCTCAACGTGCACGTGACGATCGTGGTGGTGGTCAGCGACGACGGACGGACCAAGAGCGTGCGCTTCGATCCGCCGCTCGGAAAAGACCTCGAAGGGCAGATCCAGACGCTGCTCGCGAGTGCGAACTGGGATCCGGCCTACTGCGGCGGCGGCACCCCGTGCGAAGCGGCCGCCACGATCAAGCTGTAAGGGCGTCGCTCGACGGCCGTCGCGCCGAACCCGCGCGCGTACGCATAGATGCCCGCTTCTTCGTCCTGTGCGAGCAGCTCCACGCCGCGTCCGCCGAGCCCCGGCGTCGCCATCTCCATCTGCGCGAACGCGATCGCGCGCCCGGCGCACGCGTGCAGCTGGGTGCGAGCGTAGCGCATCTCCGGGACGGCGAACGCGCGCGCCGCGCCGAGCTGCGTCGCGAACACCGCCGCCTGCACGCCGCCGATCGCGCCGTCGACGCGCAACAGACCGCGCCGGTCGAACGGGCGCTGGATCGCGAACGGAAGATAGAGATCGTGCACGGTCGCGGCCGCGAACGCGCGCGTCCAGAAGAGCGCCTGGCCGCCGCGATACGCCCACTCGCGCGCGAATCGCGTGGCCAGCGCGAACGCGTCGCCGGCATCGATCTCGCAGACGGCCAACACGTCGGGGTCCGTCTCGGAGACGGTCGCCGCCAGCGATAGCATCGCTCCGGCGCCGCGCAACCCGTACGCTCTGACGTACGCAAGCGTCAGCCTCGTCGGAGCTAGAGGATCGATTTCCCGAGACCCGAGCATATGAGGCCGACGGCGAGCGCGGCGGTCTGATTGCGATGGTCCAGGATCGGATTGATCTCGACCATCTCGATCGAGCCGAGCCGCCCCGACTCCGCCAACATCTCCATCGCGAGATGCGCTTCGCGATACGAGAGCCCGCCCTTGACCGGCGTGCCGGTGCCGGGCGCTTCGCTCGGATCGATACCGTCCATATCGAACGAGACGTGCATCTGCCGGTCGCCGGCGCCCGCGATCTTGACGGCTTCTTCCATCACGCGTGGCATGCCCAACCGGTCGACGTCGGTCATCGAGAACGCGCGCACGCCCGACTTGCGCAGGATCGCTTTCTCGTGCGCGTCGACGTCGCGCAGGCCGATCTGCACGGTCCGCTCCGCATCCGCGAAGCCGTGCTCGAGCGCGAACCAGAGCGGCATGCCGTGGACGTTCCCGCTCGGCGAGGTGTCCGGCGAGTTGATGTCGCTGTGCGCGTCGATCCAGACCAGGCCGGGCGCGTAGCCGCGCGCGCGCGTCAACCCCGCAAGCGTTCCCATCGCGATCGAGTGATCGCCGCCGAGCACGATCGGAAAGCCGCCGTCGCGGACCGCGCGCTCCACCCGCCCGGCCAACTCGTCGCAGACGGCTTGGATGGTGCCGAAGAACTTGGCGTGCGTGTCGTCCTGCACGGCCTTCTCGCGGATCGGCACGTGAAGGTTGCCGTGGTCTTCGACCTCGGTCACGCCGAGCGCGATCAGCCGGTCGTGCAGGCGCGCGTAGCGCACCGCGTACGGCCCCATGTCGACGCCGCGCCGGCTCGCACCCAGATCCATCGGCACGCCGATGATGTCGACGCGCGAGCGCGTCGGAGAAGTGGCTTCACTCATGGGCGTTCGCTCCAAACATATGCGTGACGACGACGCGCAGGATACCGGCGACCGGCACCGCGATCAACATGCCGACGATGCCCGCCATCTCGCCGCCGACCAACAGGGCGATCAGCACGATCAGCGGGCTCAGTCGGACTTGACGGCTGACGATGTTCGGCGCGATCAGGTGACCTTCCACCTCGAAGATCAGCAGGAAGACGACGCCTACGATGACCGCGTTCACCCAGCCGTTGTTGAGCAGCGCGATCAGGAACGACGGCGTGAACGCCAGCACCGCGCCGACGTACGGGATCAGATCGCCGACGGCCGCGAGCAGGCCGAGCAAGAACGCGTACTTCACGCCGAGGAGTGCGAGCGCGATCGTGATCAGCACGCCGACCGAGAGCGCGACCAGCAGCTGGCCCCGGATGAAGCCGCCGATCACGTCGTCGACCTCGTCGAGGAAATGGCGCGTCGCGCGCAGCCGGTCCTCGGGGATCATCGCGAAGAACGCGTGCTTGAGGTTGTCCATGTCGAGCAGCAGATATGCGGTGAAGAGCGGGATGATCACGAACGTCGCGAGCGCCGCCACCGTACCGAGCAGGATCGTGACCGCGTGGCCGGCGGTCTCGAGGCCGTGCAGTTTCGACCACTCGATGACCTGTTCGGGAACTTTGGCGAGCTCCGCGCGCATCCACTCCGGCAGGCGCGCCGCGATCGGGTTCTTCGGATCGTTCACGAACGCGTTGATCTGGCCCATCGCGTCGGGATAATGCGCGGCCAGTTGGGTGACGTCGTCGGCGATGCGCGGCACGATCAGCCAGCCGGCAAGCAAGAGCGTCACCGCGATACCGGCATAGACCGTCAGGATCGCGACGATGCGCGGCATCCGCCGTTCGAGCCAGTGGACCGCCGGGTAGATCAGGTAGGCGAAGAAGATCGCTCCGATCAGGATATAGAAGATCGTGTGGACCCGGTCCAGGAATCCGACCAGCGCATCGGCCAGATAGAGCCCGATCGCCAGGACCATCAAGAGCTTGAGGGCGTACGTGAGACGCGCCTCGGTCAGCCAGCTCCAGGGGTTGGGCCGGTGCTCTTTCACGGCTTCGGCGGGATGACCGGCCCGGGGATGACCCGCTTGACCAGGGCGGTAAAGGCGTTGGTCAGGACGTTGACCGGGCGCTTCGCCCAGGCCACGGCCGGGTTGTAGCCGTCGTCCGCGTCCATCGCCCAGAGAAACGCCTTGTGATTTCGCCGCAGGTCGGCGGTCCACACCACAGCCCGGGCGATCGCCTCGGGGTCGCGGGCGGTCAGGGCGGCCAGCACCCCGGCGTCGTCGGGCGCTTGGGCGACCAGCTCGGCGAAGCTGCGGTAGCCGATGCCCAGGGTCTTGAGCAATCCCGAGTCGGTCGGACTCTGGCCGTAGAGATAGCCGCCGAGCGTGCCGGCCGACGCGGCCCGCGCCTTGTCGATCAGGCGGGGCAGCCAAGCGACCCCGTCGAGTTCGACGCTCCACCGGCGCGGCGGGCCGACCCGCAGGTCCCGATTTTCGCTCATGCGCGCGCCTTCGCGACGAAGGCATATGACTCCGGTACTGCGTAAAACCGTCCGATGAAACAGAGAGCGTTCCTTGCAGTTCTCGCGGTCGCCCTTTTGGCGCTGCCCGCCTGCGGCCACCGCGAAACCGCGAAGCCCGGCCAACTCACCCTCGGCATGGTCACCGACGTCGGCGGCCTCGGCGATCGTTCGTTCAACGACTCCGCCAATGCCGGCCTCGTCCGCGCCCACGATACCCTCGACGCGTATACGCAGGTGTTGCAGTCGCGGTCTGCGGCCGACTATCAGCCGAATCTGAACGCCCTCTCGAACCAGAAGTTCCAGATGATCTACGCCATCGGCTTCCTGATGAGCAAAGATCTCGACACCGTCGCCAAGCAGAACCCGACGACGCATTACACCATCATCGACGCGGTCGTCGACGATCCGAACGTCGTCTCGGTGACGTTCAACGAACAGGACGGATCGTTCTTGGCCGGCGCGCTCGCGGCGATGGTCAGCAAGACGCATCACGTCGCGTTCCTGGGCGGCATGGACATCCCGTTGCTGCGCAAGTTCGAAGCGGGCTTCACCGCCGGCGTGCACGAGATCGACCCGACGGCGAAGGTCGACGTGAAATACGTCGGCAGCTTCGACGACGTCGCGGCCGGTAAGGAACTGGCGAACGTCCTTTACAGCGGCGGCTCGGACATCATCTACGCGGCCGCCGGGAAGGCCGGACTCGGCGCGATCGACGCGGCCAAAGCACGCCCGGCCGGCACGTACGTGATCGGCGTCGACTCGGACCAGGACTCGCTCGCACCGGGAATCGTGCTCACGTCGATGGTCAAGCACGTCGACATCGCGGTCTACGACACCGCGCAAGCGCTCAAGAACGGTAAGCCCATGACCGGTCACGTGACGCTCGGCCTCAAGGAACAGGCGATCGGCCTGACCGACTTCAAGTACACCTCGAACGTCGTCGGTCCCGAGATGCGCAACCGCATCAGCGGCATCGAGCAGGCGATCATCAACGGCCGCATCAAGCCGCCTTCGACGCGCGACGAACTCGCGACGTTCAAGCCGGTGAAGATGTAATCACCGCGTTGGACGCAGCACTCGAAATGCGCGGGATACGCAAGGCGTATCCCGGCGTCGTCGCCGTCAACGGCGTCGACCTCGACCTTTTCCCGGGAGAGATCCACGCGCTCGTCGGTGAGAACGGCGCCGGTAAATCGACCCTCTCGAACATCGCTTTCGGCGAAGTCCGGGCCGATGCCGGAACCGTAAAGGCCAGCGGAAGCGTCGGTCTGGTCCACCAGCACTTCGAACTGGTCGGGCGCTTGCGCGTGTGGCAGAACATCGTGCTCGGGCGCGAGCCGCGCAAGGGCCTTCGGATCGACGAAGCCGCGGCCCGCAAGATGGTGATCGATCTGGCCGCCAAGAACGGCCTGGAGATCGACCCCGACGCGTTCGTCGAGGATCTGCCGATCGGCGTGCAGCAGCGCGTCGAACTGCTGCGCGAACTCGAACGAGAGCCGACCGTACTGCTCCTCGACGAGCCGACCGCGGCGCTCGCGCCGGCCGAGATCGACGCGTTCTTCGCGACCATAACGGCGCTCGCCAAGCGCGGCACGGCGATCATGATCGTCACCCACAAGCTCCAAGAGGTGATCGCGTACTCGCACAAGATCAGCGTGATGCGACACGGCGAACTGGTGGCCAAGATGGACACCTACTCGACCAGCGTCGACGACATCGCGCGAGCGATGGTCGGCGGCGAGCTGCCGCCGGTCGCCGAGCGCGAGCCGACCACGCTCGTACCGTGTCTGAGCATCGACGACGTCACCGCCGGCACCGGCGGAGCCAAGGCCGACGGCGTGACGCTCCAAGTGCAGGGCGGCGAGATCGTCGGCATCGCCGGCGTCGAAGGGAACGGACAGACCGCCCTCGCCGATGCGATCGCCAAGATGATCGACTATACCGGCGTCATCGGCCTGGATTCGAAGCCGGCGATCGTGCCGCAAGACCGTCACCGCGAAGCCCTCGTGATGTCGTGGTCGATCGTCGACAACTCGGTGCTCGGTCGCCAACACGATCCGGGCATTCAAAAGGGTCTCCTACTCGACGGAGCGCGCGCGCGCCGGGACGCCGAGGCGATCAAAGAACGCTTCGACGTCCGCGCCGCCAGTCTCGACGTCGCCGTGAAAACGCTCTCGGGTGGCAATCAACAGAAGATCGTGGTCGGCCGCGCGCTGATCGACGATCCGAAGTTCGTCCTCGCTTACAACCCGACGCGCGGTATCGACGTGGGCGCCGCAGCGCTCGTGCAATCGCGTCTCATGCAGGCGCGCAACGCCGGAGCCGCTATCCTCTTGATCTCTTTCGAACTCGATGAAATCCTGACGCTCGCCGATCGC
>Ga0070691_10000275_pt1 | contig 17919 bp, 18 predicted proteins | sample KBSK1101metaG_FD_64673 | JGI IMG/M metagenome (GOLD analysis project Ga0070691, IMG submission 64673) | Corn, switchgrass and miscanthus rhizosphere microbial communities from Kellogg Biological Station, Michigan, USA - KBS K1-10-1 metaG | ecosystem: Host-associated > Plants > Roots >... | reverse complement strand
AAGACCTACATGCCGCTCTGGGAGCTGCACGGCTTCGCCGACAACGCCGTCGCCGCCGGCGACGCCTTCCGTCGTGGCGACCTCGCCGCCGTGCCGGCCGCGATCAGCGACGAGATGGTCGAGACCTACTGTGCCGCCGGGCCGCTCGACAAGGTCCGGGCCCGGGTCGAGGCGACGGCCGAGCGCGCCGACGGCCTCTTCCTCACTCCTCCCACCTATTTCATCTCACCGGAGGAGCTGAGCGAGTTCCAGAACCGCATCATCGACGCCTTCGGCCCCGCCGCCTGACCGCGCCCTCCGAATCGCGCCTGGAGGAAGTGCTCGAGCGGGTTCGGGGGATCCCGGAGGGCTTCGTCGCCACCTACGGCGACGTCTCGCCCGGCGCCCCGCGCTTCGCCGGCTCGGTCCTGTTCGAGGTCGACGAGCCCGACCTGCCCTGGTGGCGGGTGGTCCGCGCCGACGGCTCGCTGGCCAAGGGGGCCCGCCAGCGCCGGCGGCTGGTGGCGGAGGGCGTGCCCTTCCGCGGCGAGCGGGTGGACATGGCGCGCGCCCGGGTCTGAGGCGGTGTCGACTTTCTCGGCGCCAAGCCGAGAAAGTCGACACGCCCTCCCGTCAGGGGCAGACGACGATCAGGTGGAAATCGGCGTCCTCGTTGGCGCCGGCTTTGTCGCGGGTGTGGACTTCGATCGCGTTGGGATTGGCGGGCGAGGTGTTCGTCTGGGCGTAGCCGGCGTTTGGCACCGTGGTGCCGGCGTTGTCGCGCCCGGCGACGTTGGCGCAGCCGCTGACGTTGACCGGGAAGACGACGCTGACGGCGCCGCCGCCCTCGGCCGCGGTGATGCCGCTGTCGCTGGCCCGCGCCAGGGTCGCGTTGCCGGGGCTGCCGGGGTTGTTGACCACCGCCCAGTAGGTGTGCGCCGCGCGCTTGGCGAGCGGCACGGCCCCGAGCTTGTTGAGGTTGATCTGGTAGCCGGTCAGCGTCTTCTGCTTCAGCTTGCCGCCGCCGATCGTCTGCTTCTTGATCGCGCCGCCGTTGATCGACTGCGCGGCGTAGGCGGTGCCGGCGAGGGCGACGAAGAGGGCTGCCAGCGCCACGGCCATGGCCGGTGAGGGCCGCCGGTCCTTGAGCCTGCTCATGCGGGACTCCCTTCCCTTAGGTGAACCCAGTACGTGAAACTAGGTAACCCGGATACCCGGGCTCCGCTGCGGTCACGCCTCGGCCGGCAGCGCCGCGACGAAGCGTTCGAAAGCGGCGACGTCGGTCACCGCCGGCCCGTGGCCGGGCAGGATCAGGCTCGGGTTCAGCTCGGCCAGCTTGCGGATCGAGCGGCGGTTCTCGGCCGGGTCGTAGGTGAAGATCTCGGGCGGCTCCTTGATCCCCGGCAGCCCGGTCGCGTAGCTCATGTTGCGGATCACGTCGCCGCAGATCGCCACCCGGTCGGAGTCGCGGAAGAAGATCACCTCGCCGCGGGCGTGGCCGGGAGCGTGGACGACGCGGAAGCCGGCGACCTCGTCGCCCTCTTTCAGGGCCCGCTCCACCTCGTAGGGAGGGCCCTGCCAGATCGCCCGGATCACCCGGTTGACCGGATTGCTCGCGGCGGCCTCCTGCATCGGGCGCTTGCCTTCCATCGCCTCGACGTCGTCGGCGTGGCAGGCCAGCGGCACCCCGCGCGCCTCGCAGACGTCCTTCGCCACTCCCTGGTGGTCGGGATGGGCGTGGGTCAGCGCGACCATCGAGATCTCGACTCCCTCGAGCTCGGCGAAGATCCGCCGGCGGTCCCAGCGACGGCCGGCGTCGATCAGCACGTCCTCGGCCAGGTAGACGTTGATGCTCGGCGCCGGGATCTCCTTCAGGCGCCAGACGCCTGGGGCCAGGTACTTCAATGCCCGATACCAAGCGTGCCGCGGGGATCGCCGCTGTGCTCGGCCAGCTCCTCGAGGCGGGCGATCTTGCGCTCGCCTTCGAGCCGGGCCGGATGCCCGGGCGGCAGCGGCTCGATCAGCCGCCGGATCCGGTTGCGGACCTGCAGCGCGAAGTGCGGGGTGGAGGCGCCGGCCAGGGCGCGGATGTCCTCGGCGCTGACCTCGCGCTCGCCGCCCAGCAGCCGCGGGTTCTCGGACTCGCTCATTCGCCGCCGCCGATCTTGGCCAGCTCGGCCAGTTCGTTGACCTCGGCTTGCTGGCTCGAGTCGATCGCCTCCTGGTCGCCGATCACCCACACGTGGTTGTAGAAGGCGCGGGTCGGGTTGGTCGTGTAGCCGGGCTTCACGTCGAGGAAGTATTCACGCAACGGGGCCGGGAGGGAAGTGGCGCTGTCGGTCAGCAGCAGCGGGCCCCAGGTACCCGAGGCCGAGAGGGGTGCCGCAGCGGCGGCGTCGAGCGGGCTGCCGTCGCGGGCGAGCACGAAGCCGTGGCCGGGGTCGTTGACGTTCCAGCCGAAGCCGCCGTCGGCGTAGCGGGCGAAGGCGATCGCGTTCGCGACCGCGTCCTCGCCGGAGACGCGGTGGACCTCGTTGCCGACCTTCGCGACTTCGCGCACCGCTTGCGAGGAGATCGCCGAAGAGGGGCCGAGGACGTAGACCGGGACCTTCTTGTGGCGTTTCAGCGTGGCGAGGGTCGGGGCCGGCAGCCGGTCGCCGGCGGCGAAGAGGACGGGATCGCCGGAGCGCGCCGCCCAAGCCGCGGCCGGGGCCGCGAAGCCGGGGCTGCCGGAGGGCGCGAGGAGGAAATGGGCAGGCGGGGAGCCGAAGAGGCGGTCGCGCAGCTTCGCTATCGCCGCCGCGGTCGTGGCGGCGTCGCCCGCCTTGACGCTCCTCACCCTGTCCGCCCCCTCGGGAGCGGCGACGTCGCCGATCGCGAAGGCGGCCGCGCCGCCGGTCGACTTGTCGCCCTGGGGGTCGAGCGCGTCGAGCGCCTCCGCGGTCGCGTCCGGCAGGCCGTCGGCGGTCGCGAAGAGGAGCGGGGCGCGGACCGGGGCGGACATCAGGACCGAGGCGGCGATGGCGCCGGCCCAGTCGTCTTCGCTGGCGAGGACGACCGCGGCGGGCTGCTGAGCCGGGGTGGTCGACGGGTACACCGCGAGCGCCACGGCGGCGGCGTTGGCGGTGGCGTCGGAGCCGCCGACCCGGGTCGTGTTGCCGGTCGCGAAGGAGGGATAGCCGAGCTCTTCGGCGCTCTGGCTCGGTGGCGCCTCGCCGCCGGGCGCGGGCGCCGGCGTCGGGGCGGGCCCGGCGGAGCCCGAGTCGCCCTGGGGGCCGCCGCTGCCGCCGAGCACCGCGGCGACGATGAAGACGAGCGCGACCACGACCAGCGCGGCGATCGCCTTCAGCGCGCCCGGCACCGGCTGACGCCGCCGCCGTTGCCGCTTGCGCGGCGGCTTCGGCGTCTCGGGAGGGGTGGGGACCGGCGAATCGGGGGCGGGCACGTCGGCGTTTATCGGGCGGTCGGCGCTCACGGGCGCAACGCTACATGGGCTTTGGCGCCCGGCCGTCGGGTAAAGTTCCCGGCGACTGGCTGACTGACCAGTCAATCGGTCCACGGCGAGGAAGGAACCAATGGATTTCGCACTGAACGAGGAGCAGCTCGAGTACAGGGAGAAATGCCGGCAATTCGCCCGCGAGGTGATCCGCCCGGCGGCCGCCAAGCACGACCGCGAGGAGAGCATTCCCTGGGAGGTCATCAAGGAGGCGCGCAGGCAGGGCTTCGGTGGGCTCGAGGGGATTCAGCGCTCGGCCGAAGATCCGCAGGGCCAGATGCAGGTGATCACGGCCGAAGAGCTCCACTGGGGCTGCGCCGGCACCGCGCTGGCGATCTCCGGCTCCGGGCTCGCCGCCGCCGGCATCGCCTCCTCCGGGACCCCCGAGCAGATCGCCCGCTGGGTGCCGGAGTGCTTCGGCGACGAGAACGAGATCAAGCTCGGCGCCTACGCGGTCACCGAGCCGCAGGCCGGCTCCGACGTCAAGAGCCTCAAGACCACCGCCAGGCGCGACGGCGACGAGTGGGTCCTGAACGGGACCAAGGTCTTCATCACCAACGGCGGCATCGCCGACGTGCACGTCGTCGTCGCCACCGTCGACCCGGCGCTCGGCACCCGCGGTCAGGCCTCCTTCGTGGTCGGCAAGGGCACCCCCGGCCTCTCCCAGGGCAAGAAGGAGACCAAGCTCGGGATCCGCGCCTCGCACACCGCGGAGATCGTGCTCGAGGACTGCCGGGTCCCGGCCGAGAACCTGCTCGGCGGCGAGGAGAAGCTGGAGAAGAAGTTGCAGCGCGGGCGCGAAGGCAAGAAATCGCGCGGGGCCGACGCCCTCGCCACCTTCGAGGTGACCCGGCCGCTGGTCGGCGCCTCGGCGCTCGGCATCGCCCAGGCCGCCTACGAGTGGACGCTCGAATACCTCGACGGCCAGTCCGAGGGCGGCACGGCGCTGTTGCAGACCCAGCGCGTGCAGCAGACGCTGGCCGACGTCGCGACCGAGATCGAAGCGGCGAGGCTGCTGGTCCAGCGCGCCGCCTGGATGGGCCGCAACGGCGTCCCCATGCGCGGCGGCCAGGGCTCGATGTCGAAGCTCAAGGCCGGCGACGTGACGATGTGGGCGACCACGACCCTGATGGACCTGGTCGGCCCCGACGCCTGGAACACCGACTACCCGCTGGAGAAGTTCTTCCGCGACGCCAAGATCTACCAGCTGTTCGAGGGCACGGCGGAGATCCAGCGCATGGTCATCTCGCGCATGCAGGCCCGCGAGTACGCCGAGCGCCTCGGCTTCGCCACCGAAGTCGCCGCCAAAACAATGGCCACCCCCCCAGAACCAGTCGCCGCCTAACCCCGACGGGGGCCGATGGGCCGATAAGTCGAGCCTGGCTCGACTTATCGGCCCATCGGCCCCGCTTTATGCTCGGCGTATGCACGGACCGCACGGTCATTCGCATGCGCTGGACGCCCGCCGCGAGGACAGCAGGAGGCGGATGTGGATCGCGCTCGCGATCAACGCCGGCCTGCTCGTGGCCGAGGCGATCGGCGGCGTCCTCACCGGCTCGCTGGCGCTGCTGGCCGACGCCGGCCACCTGCTCTCCGACGTCGGCTCGATCGTCCTCGCCCTGATCGCCGCCCGCCTGGCGGCGCTGCCGGCGGCGGGCCGGCGCACCTTCGGCTACCAGCGCTCGGAGGTGCTGGCGGCGCTGGTCAACGGCCTGCTCCTGGTCGCGGTCAGCGTCGGCATCGCGATCGCCGCCGTCGGCCGCTTCTCCGACCCGCCCGCGATCGCGGGCGGAGGCGTCCTCGCCCTCGGTCTGCTCGGCCTCGCCGGCAACCTCGCCGCCACCCTCGTCCTCGCCCGCGGCCAGCGCCAGGACATCAACCTCGAGGGCGTCCTGCGGCACAGCTTCGCCGACGCGCTCGGGTCGATCGGCGTCGTCTTCGCGGGCGCCTTCGTCCTGCTCGGCGGCTCGCCGATCGTCGACCCGATCGTCGGCCTGCTGATCGCCGCGCTCGTCCTCGCCTCCTCTTGGCGGCTGATCAAGGAGCCCTTCGACGTGCTGATGGAGGCGGCCCCGGCCGACCTCGACGTCGACGCGCTCGGGGCCGCGCTCTGCGGCGAGGAAGGCGTGCGCTCGGTCCACGACCTGCACGCCTGGACCGTGACCGCCGGTTTCGGCGCCGTCGCCGCCCACGTCGTCGTCAGCGCCGACTGCGATCGCGACCTCGTCCGCCGCCGGCTCGAGCTGACGTTGCGGGAGCGCTTCGGGATCGAGCACACGACGCTGCAGATGGAGGAGGAGGCCGACCGGGCGCTGCTGCGGGTCGAGAACGTCCCCGGCCAGGAGTGATCGCAAGCCCGATTGCAGGTGTGACGAAGGTCTCAGGCTGAATTCCGGCCTTGGCTAGCCTCGGGTCGATGCGACGGAACCGAACCGTCGTGGTGGCCCTCTCCCTGGCCGCCGCGGCGCTGTGCCTTCTGCTCTTCGCCGGCTCGACGCCGGCCGAGGACCTCGAATCGAAGCTGGAAGCCAAGCAGGCCAAGCTCGACCAGGTGCGCGAGAAGAAGGGTGTGCTGACCTCGACGATCTCGCATTACGGCGAGGAGATCGACCGCCTGACCGGCGAGGTCGCGGCGATCCGCGGGCGCGAGGAAGAGGTCCGTGTGCGGCTCGACGCCAAGCAGGAGGAGCTCGACGCCGCGGTCGCGGAACTGGACACCGCCAAGGACAGGCTGAAGGAGCTGCGGGCGCGTCTCAAAAGGGCGCTGGTCGCCCTGCGCGACCGCCTGGTGGCGATGTATGAGACCGGCACCCCGGACGTGCTCAGCGTCATCGTCGGGTCCACCGGCGTCGACGACCTCGCCGCCCGGGCCGAATACCTGGACCGCCTGCACGGGATGGACGAGGCCGTGGTCGGCCGCGTGCGCGATCTGCGCAACCAGGTGCAGCGGATCGTCACCCGCCTGCGCAGCGCCAAGAACCGGATCGAAGCCGCCCGCGACGCGATCGCCTCCGAAGAGCAGGCGCTGGTCGACGCCCGCGCGGCCCTGCAGGGCCGCCAGCGGGAGCTTCTCGCGGCGCGGGCCAAGCGGGTCGCGGCGCTGAGGCAGATCGGCGAACACGAAGAAGAGCTCGACGGCGACGTCGCCGCGATCCAGGGCAAGATCGCCGCCCAGCTCTCCGCCACCGGCTCGGCGCCGCTGCCGGCAGGGCCGATCCAGGGCGGGAGCGGCGGCCTGATCTGGCCGGTCGACGGCGCCGTCGTCTCCGGCTTCGGCGGCCGCGACATCGGCGCCGGCTACGAGTACCACCCGGGCATCGACATCGCCGTGCCGGAAATGACCCCGATCCGCGCCGCGGCCTCGGGGACCGTGATCTTCACCCAGTCGGAGGCCAGCAGCGGCGGCTACGGCAACTACACCTGCATCGACCACGGCGGCGGGCTCTCCACCTGCTATGCCCACCAGAGTTCCTTCGCGGTCGCCGCGGGCCAGTCGGTCTCGCAGGGCGACATCATCGGGTACACCGGCTGCACCGGTTACTGCCTCGGGCCTCACCTGCACTTCGAGGTTCGAATAAACGGCGAAGTGACTGACCCGATGGGCTACCTTTAGCGCCAGGGAGCAGTTTTGATTCGCCAGGCCCACACCTACTTGGTAGGTGCGATGGGAGGGGCGACCTTGATCGCCGTCGCCATCGCGGCCTTCGTCGTGCTCGTTTCCGTCCAGGTCTTCCGCGACTGGCCGATCGCCGCGCTCGGCGGCGGCGAGGAGAGCGCGGCCGTCTCCAGCGGCGAGGAGGTCGGGGGAGGCGCGGGCGCGACCGCCGGCCCCGCGACGCACCCCTCCGGCGGGGCCGCGGCCGGAACGGCGGCCGACCCCCGTCCCGGCTCCGACTCCGGGAGCGGCTCGCCGGCGCCGGTCGCGGACGGGACCGAGCCTGGTGGCAGCGCCGTGACCGGGCCCGGCGCGGGCGATGGCGACTCGACGCCGGCCGCCCCCCCGCCGGGCCCCGCCTCTGGAGGCGGCGCCGGCAACACGAGCTCAGGCGGTGGCGGCGCGGGTGGGGGCGGAGGCGGAGGCGGCGGCAACACTTCGTCGACCTCGGGTCAGGTGACCGAAACCGTCAACGACACCGTCAAACAGGTCGATCAGACCGCGCTCGGCGGGACGCTCGAGGAAAGCGGCGTCACCGGTGCTACCGAAGAAGCGGTCAACGGCGTCGCCGGGCCGGAATCGGTCGTCGGCAAAGTCGTCGACGGGGCGACCGAAACCGCCGGCGGTCCGCTCGGCAAACCCTGAGAACGACGCCTGGCGGCGGCGGGCCCGCCGGGAATCGTCACAATGCCGGTCCGATGGCGGAGCGAGAACAGGCGGGGGCGGTCGTGAGCGGCGATCCGATCGCGGGCTCGGCGGTGTACCCGGCGGGCAGCCGGGTCAACGAGCGCGGCCATCTCGAGGTCGCCGGCTGCGACGTGGTCGAGCTCGCGGCCGAGTTCGGCACCCCGTCCTACATCTACGCCGAGGACGACATCCGCGCCCGCGCCCGCGCCTACCGCGAGGCCTTCGAGCGCCGCGGCGCCGACTACGAGGTCCTCTTCGCCAGCAAGTCGCTGCCCTGCACGGCCGCCTACCGGCTCTTCGCCGAGGAGGGCCTCTCGGTCGACGTCGCCTCCGGCGGCGAGCTGCACATGGCGCTGCGCGCCGGCTTCGACCCCGACCGCATCCACATGCACGGCAACAACAAGAGCGACGAGGAGATCCTCTTCGCCGCCCGCGCCGGCATCCGCCACCTGATCCTCGACTCCTTCGACGAGATCGAGCGCTGCGAGCGGCTGCTCGACTCGCCCCAGAAGGTGCTGATCCGGGTCACCCCGGGGATCAAGCCCTCGACCCACAGCTTCGTGCAGACCGGCCAGCTCGACTCCAAGTTCGGCTTCGGCCTCGAGGACGGGCTGGCGGCGCGGGCGATCGAGCGGGTGCTGGCCTCCGACACGCTGGACCTGGTCGGGCTGCACGCCCACATCGGCTCGCAGATCTTCGAGCTCGAGCCCTACGCGCTGGCGATCCGCGCCCTCGGCGAGCTGGCCGGCGAGTGGTGCCGGGTCGTCAACGTCGGCGGCGGCCTCGGCGTCGCCTACACGGCCGAGGACGAGCCGCCCTCGATCGACTCCTACGTCGAGGTCAAGGTCCGCGGCGTCGCCGAGGTCTTCGGCGAGGGGGTGCGGATCCTGGTCGAGCCGGGCCGCTCGCTGGTCGCCAACGCCGGCCTCACCGCCTACCGGGCCGGCACCGTCAAGGAGATCCCCGGCGTCCGCACCTACGTCGCCGTCGACGGCGGCATGTCGGACAACCTGCGGCCGATGCTCTACGGCTCGCGCTACGAGGCGCTCGTCGCCGACCGCGCCGCCGAGCCGCCCGCGACCCTGGTCACGATCGCCGGCATGCACTGCGAGTCCGGCGACGTCCTCGTCCGCGACGCGACCCTGGCCGACCCCGCCGTCGGCGACGTCCTCGTCACCCCGGCCACCGGCGCCTACGGGCACGCGATGGCCAACAACTACAACGGCGTGCCGCGGCCGCCGGTCGTCTTCTGCCGCGACGGCGAGGCCCGGGTCGTGGTCCGGCGCGAGACCTACGAGGACCTGACCGCCCGCGATGTCTAGCGAGCCTTCCAAACCCGTCCGCATCGGGCTGCTCGGCCGCGGCACCGTCGGCACCGCCTTCGCCGAGCTGGTCGCCGAGCGCGCCGACGCGGTCGAGGCCGCGACCGGCCGCCGGCCCGAGCTCTCCGGCGTCCTCACCCGCTCGGAAGGGGACGCGGGCGAGATCCTCGAGCGCTCCGACCTGATCGTCGAGCTGATGGGGGGGACCGACCCCGCCCGCGAGCTCGTGATCGACGCCCTGCGCGCCGGGCGGCCGGTGGTCACCGCCAACAAGCAGCTGCTGGCCCAGCACGGCGACGAGCTCTTCGCCGTCGCCCGCGAGGCCGGCGTGCAGCTGCGCTTCGAGGCGGCGGTCGCGGCGGTGATCCCGATCGTGCGCACGATCCAGGAGAGCTTCGGCGTGACCGAGATCTCGAAGGTGTTCGGGATCGTCAACGGCACCACCAACTTCATCCTCAGCGAGATGGCGGCCACCGGCGCCGGCTATGGCGAGGTTCTGGCCCGGGCCCAGGAGCTGGGCTACGCCGAGGCCGACCCCAGCGACGACGTCAGCGGCGCCGATGCGGCGGCGAAGATGGCGATCCTCGCCCGCCTCGCCTTCCACACCCAGGTCACGCTCGCCGAGGTCTCCTACCAGGGCATCGAGGAGATCCAGCCCGACGACCTCGCCTACGCGAAGGAGCTCAACCTCTCGCTGAAGCTGCTCGGCGTCGCCGAACGCCGCGACGGGGGCATCAGCGTCCGCGTCTTCCCCTGCTTCCTCTACCCGGGCCACCCGCTGGCGCCGATCGAGGGCCCGTTCAACGCGGTCATGGTCGAGGCGCCGGCGATCACCGAGGTGACGATGTCGGGACCCGGCGCGGGCGGGCTGCAGACGGCCTCGGCGGTGCTCGGCGACGTCGTCTCGATCATCGCCGGCGACGCCCCGGTGCACGAGACCCGGGTCGAGCTGCCGCTCGTCGCCGACGTCACCTCGTCCTTCTACCTCTACCTCGAGGTCGCCGACCGGCCCGGGGTGCTGGCCACCGTGGCGACCGTGCTCGGCGACCACGAGATCTCGGTCAAGAGCGTGGTCCAGCGCGGCGCCGGCGAGGACGCCCGCCTGGTGATGGTCGTGCACGAGTGCCTGGAGTCGCGCTTCGCCGCCGCCGTCGAGGCGCTCGGGGAGCTCGACGACCTGCGCTCGGCGCCGCGCTCGATCCGGGTGATCGAGAAGGAGTTCTAGGTGCCGCCCGGGCTGATCGAGCGCTACCGCGACCGCCTCTCGCTGGAGCCGGGCGACCCGGTGGTGACCCTGAACGAGGGCTCGACGCCGCTGATCGAGGCGCCGCGGCTCGCGGAGCGGATCGGCGCCCGCGCCTACCTCAAGTTCGAAGGCGCCAACCCCACCGGCTCCTTCAAGGACCGGGGGATGACGGTCGCGGTCTCGCGCGCGAAGGGGCGCGGGGCGGAGGCGGTGATCTGCGCCTCGACCGGCAACACCGCCGCCAGCGCCGCCGCCTACGCGGCGCGGGCCGGCCTGCGCGGGGCGGTGATCGTGCCCGAGGGCAAGATCGCGATCGGCAAGCTGGCCCAGGCGCTGATGCACGGCGCCCGCGTGGTCGCCCTGCAGGGGAACTTCGACGACGCCCTGACGATCGTCCGCGAGCTCTCCCAGAAGCACCCGATCGAGCTCGTCAACTCGGTCAACCCGCACCGGATCGAAGGCCAGAAGACGGCGGCCTTCGAGGTGGTCGAGGAGCTGGGGGAGATGCCCGGGGCGCTGGCGATCCCGGTCGGCAACGCCGGCAACGTCACCGCCTACTGGCGCGGGTTCCAGGAGGTGGAGAGCACTGGCTCGAGCCCACTGCCGATCCTCTACGGCTTCCAGGCCGAGGGCGCGGCGCCGCTGGTCGGCGGCAGCCCGGTCGCCCACCCCGAGACCGTCGCCTCGGCGATCCGGATCGGCAACCCCGCCCGCTGGGAGGAGGCGATGACCGCCTTCACCACCTCGCGCGGCCGCGTCGCGGCCGTCTCCGACGAGCAGATCCTCAACGCCTACCACTGGCTCGCCGACACCGAAGGCGTCTTCTGCGAGCCCGCCTCGGCCGCCTCGGTCGCCGGCCTGCTCGCCCACGGCCTGCCCGTGGTCGAGGACGCCGAGCCGCCGGAGTCGGTGGTCTGCGTGCTCACCGGCCACGGCCTCAAGGACCCCGACACCGCGCTCGGCAAAGCCCCGGCCGTGATCAACTGCGGCAACGACCTCAGCGCCGTCGAGCGAGCCGTCTTCGACTAGCGGTTCGGTATCACCGTACCAGCTGGTATGTTCTCACCATACTGATGCAGGAGCTGAATCCCTTCATATTCAGTCGTCCGCTCCCCGCCGGAGACCTGATCGATCGCGATTCCGAGGCGGAGAAGCTGCTCGCTCTGGCCGAGGGGGGGCACGCGACGCGGCTCTCGGCGCCCCGTCGCTATGGCAAGACGAGCCTGCTGCGACGGGTGGGTCGCGACGCGGAAAGGGCCGGCTTCAACTACGTCGAGGTCGATTTCTACGGCGCCTTCTCGCGTGGCGATGTCGCGGTGCGGCTCGAAAAGGCCTACCGCTCGATTCGCTCCACTCCCAAGCGCGTGGCCGACGCGGCGATCCGCGCGCTGCGTCCCAGGGTCAGCGTCGGCGCCGGCCCACTCAGGGTTGAGGCCCAGCCCGCCGCCTCTTCGGATCTCAACTCGGACCGGCTCGTGGGACTGCTCGATCTGCCGCTGGAGCTGTTCGAGCGGACCGGCACCAGGACCCTCGTCGCCTTCGACGAGTTCCAGGCGCTGCTGGCCGTCGACCCCGGGATCGATGGCCTGTTCCGCAGTCGCATCCAGCATCACGGCGACGCCGCCAGCTACATCTTCGCCGGCTCGCACCCGGGTCTGATGGAGCAGCTGTTTGGAGAGTACGAGCGGCCGTTCTTCGGCCAGGCCCTAGTGATGCGGCTGCAGCCGCTCGAGGACTCGGACCTGGTCGACTACGTCGGCGCGAGATTCGAGACAGGCGAACGCGACGCGATGCCGGCCATTCCCGCCTTCCTCGACCTGGTCAGGGGCCACCCGCAGCGGGCGATGCTGCTGGCGCACCATCTCTGGGACCAGACGCCCAGAGGCGAGGAAGCGGCGCCCGAGCGCTGGCAGCTGGCGCTCGAGACCGTCTTCTCCGAGTACGAGGAGGCGCTGCAGGCGGCATGGGACGCGCTGGAGCCCAAAGAGCGGGCGGTCCTGGCGGCGCTGACGGTGTCGACCGACTCGCTCTTCGCGGAGCGGACGCTCGAGCGCTTCAACCTCTCCAAGGGGGGCGCCCAGCATGCCCGCGACGCCCTCGTGCGCTCGGGTCACCTGCAGATCGTCGGCGACGGCTGGCAGTTGACCGACCCCCTGCTGGCGGAGTGGATCGCAAGGCTCCAGGGCGGGGCCGGCGAAGGAGACCGACGATGACCGTCCGCCACCGACTCGTCCGCGTCCCCGCCTCCTCGGCCAACCTCGGCCCGGGCTACGACGCGATGGCGGCGGCGATGTCCCTGCATCTGGAGCTGGAGGTCGAGGAGAGCGGCGAGTTCTCGCTCGACCCGGGCGGGCTCGACGTCTCGAGCGGGCGCGACAACCTGGTGGTGCGGGCGTTCGAGAGCCTGCACTCGGCCGACGGCATCGCCTTCCGGCTGCGCAGCGAGATTCCGCTGGCCCGCGGGCTCGGCTCCAGCGCCGCGGCGATCGCCGCCGGCCTCTTCGCCGCCGACCATCTCTTCGAGCTGGCCCTGAGCAAGGAGGAGATGCTGGCCCGCGCGACCGAGCTGGAGGGCCACCCCGACAACGTCGCGGCGGCGATCTACGGCGGCTTCGTGGTCTGCGGGACCGAGCCGGACGGGGCACCGCTGGCCGCCCGCTTCGACCCACCCGAGGGGCTGGAGGGGATCGTCGTGATCCCGCCCGAGGAGGTTTCGACCAAGCGCGCCCGCGAGGCGATCCCGGCCGAGGTCCCACTTGCCGACGCGGTCGCCAACGTCTCCTCGGCGGCGCTCCTGGTGCTGGGCCTGCGCAGCGCCGACCTCGATCTCGTCGCCGCCGGGCTGCGGGACGCGATTCACCAGCCGCGCCGCCGTGAGCTCTACGCGCGCTCGATGGAGATCGTCGACGCGGCGAAGGATTTGGGCGCGCTGGGGGCGACGATCTCCGGCGCCGGCCCGACCGTCCTCGTCTGGACCACCTGGCAGGACGCCGGCAGCGTCTTCGCGGCGCTGGAGGAGCGCTGCGGCGGCTGGGCCGAGATCAGGCGCCTGCCCTTCACCCCCCTCGGCGCCGACGTGCCCGAGCTCTGAGATGGACTGGGTCGCCCGCATCGGGCTGGTCGAGTTGGCGCTGGGCGGCCTGCTCGGCTGGGCGATGGTGATCCGGGCGGAGAAGCCCGGCTGGCTGACCCGGATCGGCGTCGTCGCGCCGCAGCGGATCCGCCAGGTCCACCTCGACTACGTGATGATGGGCCTGATCCTGATCGGCGTCGGCCTGGCGGTTCCCGACCTGCCGACCGCGATCGCCGTCGCCCTCGTCTTCGGGACCGCGATCAACCCCTTCCTCTTCGTCCCGCTCGCCTTCGACCCCGATGTCGAGCAGCGCCTCTGGTACCGCGCCCTCGCCGTCATCTCCTTCATCGGCGTCAGCGGCGGCCTCGTCGCGGCCGCGATCGTCGGCCCCGGTTGACGCGTCTGCGTTTAGGCACCCTATGGATGCCTTACCGCAGACGCGCGCCTGCCGCCCGCCGGCGGGGATAGCATCGTCGCCATGCCGATCTCGCTGAAGTTTCGACTGCTGGGGGCGCTCGTCGCCGTGACCGCGCTGCTGGCGCTTCCCGCCGCCGCCCAGGCGACGCTGGTCTACGTCAAGAACCCGCTCGAGCCCGCCGTCTTCGCCGCCAACGACAACGGCGGCGGCGCCTTCAAGGTGGGGCCGGGCAACAACCCGCGCGTCTCGCCCGACGGCGACGCGATCGCCTTCGCGCACGAAGGCCGCGGCGGCAAGAGCGAGCTGAAGCTGGCCGCCGCCCAGGGCGGCGGTTCGCGCACGGTGCTGAGCAACCTGCAGGACAGCTTCTACGTCACCTTCTCGTCCGACTCGAAGCTGATCGCGGCGCTGCGGGGGCCCGAGCTCGGCAAGCGCAAGCTGGTCCTGATCGACGTCGCCAGCGGCACCTTCCTGCGCACCGTCGCCAGCGGCTACTTCAGCGGCGTCAGCTTCTCGCCCGACGGCACCCAGATCGCCTATTCGGTCGCGGCGACCGAAGGCTTCCCGGCCAAGGCCGACGTCTTCGTCGCCCCGGTCGGCGGCGGCAAGCCGGTTGCCCTGACCAAGGACCACATCTCGCTCGACCCGCTCTGGGGGCCGAACGAACAGATCGTCTTCGTCAAACAGCTCGGTGCCAAGACGCGCAAGTACGGGCCGAAGAACGAGCTCTACCTGATGAACCCGCGGGGCAAGCAGGTGAAGCGCCTGACCCACACCAAGGTCGATCCGCTGCTGTCGGGCCTGTACCCGACCGCCTGGTCGGACAGCGGCAACCGGCTGCTGGCCGAGTTCGAGGGCCAGGACACGAGCTACGCGGTCGCCGTCAACCCGAAGAGCGGTGCCCAGAAGCCGCTGGAAAAGAACGGCAACGGCGAGCAGGGCTTCGTCGGCACCGCGATCTCCGGCGATGGCAGCGCGGTGCTCGGCTACACCGGCGGCTTCGACCCCGGCTCCGCCCATGACGTCGCCACGATCCCCTACCGCGGCGGCAAGGCGAAGACGTTGGTCGAGAACGCCTTCGAACCCGACTGGAGCCGCTGAGCTTCAGTCGAGCAGGCCGACCTGGCGCAGGATCGAGACGCTGTCGGAGTAGACGTCCTTGCGCTTGACCAGGCCGTCCTCGAAGGGGATCGAGTCGATCCCGTCCCACTCCACCCGGCGCCCGGTCGGCGCGGCGACGAGGTCGCCGCGGCGCATCGTCTTCGCGTGGGTGGCGGCGGCGGTCCATTCCTGGATCACCAGCCCCTCGCGCACGTAGAGGCGGCGGGTCGTGAACTCGATGTCGGGCCAGGTCTCGAAGATCGCGCCGATGTGGGCGCGCACGTCGGCGCCGCTGGCCGACTCGCCGGCGGTGTGGTTGTCGAAGACCATGCCGGGCGCGTGCATGGCCACGATCGCGTCGAGGTCGTGGGCGTTCCAGGCCGCGTTGTAGCGGTCGATCGCCTCTCGCAGCGCCTGCTCGGAGTCCTTGCTCTGGTCGGTCATCGGGCGTATGGTCGAACCTAGTGGCCGGCGACTACACGATCAAGCACCGCGACCAGTTCGAGTCGATGGAGGGCTCGGGCGAGTGCAGCTGGAAGCTCGCCCGCAAAGCGCTCGGCACCTCCGCCTTCGGCTTCAACCTGGTCGAGATCGGGCCGGGCGGGCAGATCCCCGAGCACGACGAGAACGAGAGCGGCCAGGTCGAGCTATACGCGATCCTCGAGGGCGAGGCGGTGCTGCGGATCGGCGGCGAGGACCACCCGGCGCCGGCCGGCACCTTCGCCTCGATCGAGCCGCCGGCCAGCCGCACCATCCTCAACCGCTCCGAGGCGCCGGTCACGGCGCTGCTGATCGGCGTCCAGCCCGAGGGCGGCTACGAGCCGATGTCCTGGGCCTGAGCATCACGAATCTGCTGTTACCCCCGCATATCGGGGGTAAATGCAGACGCGTGGATTCGGGCGAGTGCTTGGCCCTATAATTCTCCGACTCGTCAACCCGTCGCGCGCCCGCTCGAAGAAGGCGTGGAACCCGGGAGGTCACATGCCGAAGCACCAGTCCAACGGCGCGAGCGTCAAGCGCTACTCGCCCGAGCTGCCCTACAAGCCACTGGTTTCGCCGCCCAGCGTCGAGGACAAGGACGCCTGCGCGATCTACGCCTCGGTCCGCAAGGACGCGACCCTGAGCCACGCGCCGATCGAGCTGGCGATCCCGGCCCTGCAGAAGATGCTCCACCGCGCCGGCAACGTCGACGGCGAGGGCGATGGCTGCGGGCTGATGCTCGACCTGCCGCGGAAGATCTGGGCCGAGGAGGTCCGCGCCGGCGGCCACGATCCCTCGCTCACCCTCGACGACGCCTTCGCCGTCGCCCACGTCTTCATCGAGCGCTCCCAGGACCGCGACAAGGTCCAGCACGACGCCCGCGAGCTGCTCGCCGAGGCGGGCTTCCGGATCCTCGCCGAGCGGATCGGCGTCGTCGACTCTCCCGCGCTCGGCCCGACCGCGCGCGAGGAGGAGCCTCACTTCTGGCAGCTGGCCGGGCTCGTCCCCGACGCCGCCAAGCGCGACCCCGTCCTCTTCGAGCTGCTGATCGAGCTGGAGCAGCGCCTCGACGTCCACGTCCCCTCCTTCTCCGCCACCACCTGCGTCTACAAGGTGATGGGCGCGCCCAAGGTCCTCGGCGCGTACTACCCGGACCTGCGCGACGAGCGCTTCGAGACGATCGGCTGCTTCGGCCACAACCGCTACTCGACCAACACCTGGCCCTCCTTCAAGCGCGTGCAGCCGTTCTCGACCCTCGGCCACAACGGCGAGATCAACACGATCGAACAGCTGCGCCAGGAGGCGAAGATGCTGGCCGTCCCGGTCCGCCCCGGCGCCTCCGACTCGCAGGACCTGAACCTGACGATCGACACCCTGGTCAGCCGCGAGGGACTCAGCTTGGCCGAAGCGATGGAGATGGTGGTGCCGCCGATCGTCGAGGAGATCCGCGGCCTGCCCGAGGAGCTGCGCGGCTTCTACATGTACCTGCGCCAGGCGATGGGCCCGTTCGCCCAGGGGCCGGTGGCGCTGATCGCCCGTCACGGCGACGAGTGCGTCTTCTCCTCCGACGCCCTCGGCCTGCGCCCGCTCTGGCAGGTCGAGACCGAGGAGGACTTCGTCTTCAGCTCCGAGCCCGGGGTCGTCTCGGTCCACCAGATGGTCTCCGAGCCGAAGCCGCTGGCGCCGGGCGAGAAGGCGCTGGTGCTGATCGACCGCGAGAAGCGGCGCTCGACCCTGCACGCCCACGACGAGATGCTGCGGATCGTCCGCGACAGCTGGCTGCGGCGCAACGGCATCGACGCCGTGGCCCCGTACGAGCGCGCGATCGAGGCCGGCGGCCCGCTCGAGGGCGAGGACGTCCCCGGCTACTCCGACGCCGGCCCGGAGGAGCCGGTCAAGGTCGCCGACCGCGTCCTCGCCGGCTTCGGCTGGCAGCGCGACGACGTCAAACTGGTCCAGCAGATGGCCTCCAACGGGGCCGAGCCGGTCGGCTCGCTCGGCTACGACGGGCCGCTGGCGGCGCTCTCGCCCGAGCGCCAGAACCTCGCCGACTACTTCAAGGAGACGGTCGCCGTCGTCACCAACCCGGCGATCGATCGCGAGCGCGAGATGGAGCACTTCTCGACCCGCTCGGTCTTCGGCCGGCGCCCGTCGATCGACGACGCCAGCCTCGACACCGCCACGATCGAAACCGCCTTCCCGGTCATCCTCGGCGGCCACCACGGCCTGGCGCCGCTCTCGGACTCGACCTACCGCCGGATCGCCCGCGAGCACCGCACCTACCTGCTCGAGGACCTCTGGGAGGAGTTCCGCGGCCGCGCCGCCGTGGTCGACATCTCGCTGCTGGAGTCGGAGACGACCCAGGGCGCGATCGAGCGGATCAAACAGGAAGCGGTGAAGAAGGTCCGCAACGGGGCCGAGCTGCTGGTCCTCACCGACCGCACCGTCTACGACGGCGAGCG
>Ga0070691_10000274_pt1 | contig 18037 bp, 15 predicted proteins | sample KBSK1101metaG_FD_64673 | JGI IMG/M metagenome (GOLD analysis project Ga0070691, IMG submission 64673) | Corn, switchgrass and miscanthus rhizosphere microbial communities from Kellogg Biological Station, Michigan, USA - KBS K1-10-1 metaG | ecosystem: Host-associated > Plants > Roots >... | reverse complement strand
CGGTGCGAGCGCGCGCAGCTCTTCGTTCCTCGGTCCGCGGTCGTAGACGATCCAGCGCGGCGCCGACGGCAGGTCGGGCTCGTTGCGGGTCAGACCGAGGTGCGGGTTCTGACCTGGCGGATAGCTGACGAAGACGATCGCCGGCTCCGGCGGCAGCTGTGCCAGCGCGGCTTCGGCCGCGCGATGGAAGGCGCCTCGATCGTCATTCGCCGTGCGGACGCGCCGTACGTCGTTCAGGCCGAGCGGCACGAGCAGCATCGCGATCGCGAGCGCCGCGTTCGCAGCCGGCGCCGGCCAGCGGAGGCCGCCATCGTGTCCGGTGACTGCGAACTTGAGGACGATGCGTCCGATCTCGCGCGCCGCGAGGAAGTAGAAGATTGGCAGCACCTCGACGTAATAGACGATCCAGATCGGCGGGTGCGCGAAGCTGAGATAGGCGACGAGGAGCAGTGCGATGGTGAGGAGACCGGCGCGCTCCACGCCCGATGCGTGCACCGCAGCGGCGACGACCAGGATGCCGAGCGCAAGACGCCAGCCGTCGCTGAACCACACGAGGATGCCGATCAGCCGCTGGACGAACGCGCCCGGCACCGACGAAGGCCGGTACGGCTCGTGGATCTCGAGCGCCCGCTGGCCGACGGCCGCGATCTCGGGGACCAGCGTTCGAAGCGGCGGCGTCGGATCGACACCGAAGCCGGGTTTGTCGAACGGGAAGTAGACGCGCGAATAGTACGGATACGGGTCGCGCCGCCAGTCGCCGAGGGTCTGCTGATTCCACAGCGGGCCGAGCATCAGCAACGAGGCACCGAGGACGATTGGCGCGGCGAGCTGTGTCCACGCCCGCGCGGCGCGCACCCGCCGCACAATCACGAAAGCCAGCGGCAGCGCCAGCGTCGCCATCGTCAACGGCCGCGCCTCGAGTCCCCATCCAACCGCGGCGGCGACGGTCAGCAGGTACCCGCTGCGGTGTGAATCCAGCCAGCGGATCGTCGCCCACAGCGCGATCAGCCACATCGCCGTGCTCGTGCTCTCGGAGAAGTACGACGCCGACCAGTGCAACGTCGGCCAGGCCGTGGTCCACAACCACCAGGTGAGCAGCGCGATCCACTCGTTGGCCAGCCGTCGCGCCAGCCAGAACACGAGAGCGCCGGCGATGCCGGCCAGAAGTGCCGGCATCAGCCCAGGCAGCCCCAGCCAGATCCCGGGGACGAGCGTCAGCGCGTGGGCCGGCGGGTACTTCGCGAAGACCGCCGGCTCGATGAAGACGTGCATCTGCTCGAAGAAGGTCGCTATCGGCGGCGCCGGCGCGGTCCAGCGGCCGCGCGCGAAGATTTCCGCCTGCAGCAGGTACGCGCGCTCGTCGTGCGCGACCCCCGGTTCGTGAAACGACGCCCACGCGAGCCGAACGAGAACGACCGTCAGGAGTCCGGCGACGAGTGGTGCCCAGGGCCCCGACAGGAAGGCGGCGATCGCCGACGGATCGCCGGTCCAGCTGCGGCTCCATCGCGCGATCACGACGATCGCGACGAGGACCAGGACGGCGAGCGAGGCCGTCAGCAGCGACGGGAGCGGCGGGCTTACCACGAGGGTCCTGCCAGCCGGCCGCGGAGCTCGAGTGCCGTCATAAATGGTGACAACGCTGCAACAACTGTAATGGCGAGGCCTGCGGTTCTGCGCGCCGCTTCACAGCATCGCATGACACGGTGCGACTTCGCCGCCGGTCCCGCGATTGCGATCCTTCGTCAGGATCACTCATCAGAGCGGCGCGAAGGCAGAGTTTCACCAGATGCTGGACGGTCGTGCTATTTCGCCGGTCGCTGACGCGAGGGCTCGGAATGCCGCGCGGCTGCTGCCGCTCGCCACGCTGTTCGTCCTCACCGCATTTCTGGCCATCACCAGCGCCGACGCGGATCTTTTCGGCCACCTGACGTTCGGCCGCGACATCGTTCGCGTGCACGCCGTGCACGCCAGCGACCCGTACTCGTTCACGAGCGATCGGCCGTGGGTGAATCACGAGTGGCTGGCCGAGGCGATCATGTGGATCTCTTACGCCGTCGGCGGGGGCATCGGGCTGATCCTGCTGAAGCTGTCGGTCGCCTGGGCGGCCGGTGCGCTGCTCGTCGACGCGTGGCGGCGGTATCCGCTCACGACGATTCAGCGCGACGTGCTGCTCTTCGCCACGGCCGTCGGCGCGTGGCCGTCGCTCGTCACGGTCCGTCCCCAGCTGTTCTCGGTGATGCTCCTCGCGGCGCTTCTCAACGTGCTCGGCCGCTTTCGCGAGGGGCAGATCAGAATCCTGGTGCTGCTGCCGGTGATCTTCGCGCTGTGGGTGAACCTCCACGGCGGATGGATCGTCGGCGCCGGCGTGCTCGCACTCTATGCCGCCTGCTCGCTGGTCGACCCGACCGTGGTTCCATCACACCGGCGCCTGCTCGTCGCCGCGTGCGCGGCCGCGGCCCTCGCCACGCTCTGCAATCCGTACGGCCCGCGCATGCTCGCGTTTCTCGTCGAGACGGTCAGGCCCGATCGCGCCGACATCACCGAATGGCAACCGGTGACCAGGCTGCCGGCGATCGTGCTGCTGTTGTGGCTGGTGCCGACGACGGTGACCCTGGCGGCCGTCTCGCGCCAGGGACGCAGCCTTCCAGTCTCGTCGATCGCGATTGTCGTGATGCTGGGCATCGCGAGCTTCCGCGTCGCCCGGATCGTGAGCCTCTATGCCGTCGCCGTCGGCTTCCTGCTCGCGCCCTACGCCTGGTCGAGCGCTGTCGCGCTGAGAGAGCCGGTGCGCAGGACGATGCGGCAATGGTGCGACGCGGCCGTCGTGTATCTGGTGATCGTGACCCTGTCGGTCGCGCTCTTCGGCCGCCGTGTGGCCATGGACGGCGACTGGCTGCCCGAGCCCGAGGCGGCCGCCTACGTCTCGACGCAGCGCCTCCACGGCAACATGTTCACGTGGTTCAACTACGGCCAGTACGCGATCTGGCACCTCTGGCCGGCGATCCGCGTCTCGATGGACGGACGGCGGGAAACCGTCTTCAGTGAGGAGTTGCGCGCGGCGCATCGGCGTGTCTACGACAACGCCCCGGAGACTCTGGAGGTGCTCAGCCGCATGCATCCGGACTATGTCTGGCTGCCGGTCGACCTTCCGGTCATCGCGCGGCTGGAAGCGGCCGGGTGGGTACCGCTCTTTCGCGGGCCGCGCTCGACGATCCTCGGCCGCGCGGCAGAGCATTGAGAAGCAAAGGAATCAGGGATCAATAGCGCGTCAGCGTTCCCAGCGACGCCCGGGAGCATTGAGCGCGCGACCATCCTCTGCGAAGGCCACCAGACATCTGGCGCAGTACCGAAGCACGCCGGAGGAGCCGTGCCTCTCGAGCGGCAGCAGGTCGTCCGGTGGGTGCGTCACCGGACACGTCCGGTACAACTCCATTCGTTCCGCCGGCGAGAGCTGGGCGGCCTCGCGTTGAAGCTGCTCGAAGGTCATCTTCGTTGAATCAGCGCGGCTTCCGGCACAGGACCATGTACTGGCCTCCCGCCGGAATGCTGGCAAGCTTTCCCTCGAGCGGCCGCAGCACGGCGAGCGCGCGCGGAAAGAAAAAGAGGAAGTCGGTTCGCAGCACGGTGAACCCGGCGCGTGTGACCAGCTCGCGTGCGTGCGGCGGCGACACCAGCTTCGCATCGCGATCGAACGGGATGCGCCGCATGACCAGGCGAGTGCCCGGATTCCACGGGTTGTTCTCCCACAGGGCGAAGACGCCGCCAGCCGACAGCGAGCGATACACGTAGCCGAGCGCATCCAGGCGATGCTCGGGCTCGATGTGATGGAAGACGCCGTTGCAGTAGGCGACCTCGAACGCCGCTGACGGCTCGAGCTCGCCGACGGTGTTGAACTCGAGTCGCGGATCGGCGAGGGTTGTTCGCGCCACCTCAACGCTTTCGCGTGACGGGTCGACGCCAACCACGGCGCGGGCGTGGAGTTGTTCGAGCAGTTCGGGGCTCGTGCCGCCGGTGCCGCAGCCGTAGTCGAGGACGCGGCGAGCCGGCACGTCGAGAGACTTCAGGCGCTCGGCCAGCCAACGCACACGTTCGTGGGCGAAGTACTCTTTCGATTCGCCCGACAGCGCGAGGCCCTGGTTCAGGGCGCTGTCGTAGCTGCCGGCGTAGGCATCGAACTCGGCGTGCATTCAGCGGCGCCGCATGCCGAGCAGGCTCAGGAAGAAGCAGGCCAGCACAGTCTGGTAGCCGATGACCGCGAGCGTAACACCAGGCACGACGACTCGCATAGTGTCGGCGTAGTTGAGGTGGCCGAAATCGCGGACGCGCCATTCGTTGACGGCGGCGATGAGCATGATGCCGCCTACCGCAACGGTCGCCAGTCCCAGGAGCAAACCGCGCTCGAGCGAGAGAATCCGCCCGAACCGGTCGATGCGCGGATCGGCCGGGAGCACCCCTTCGGTGATCGCGAAGGTCTTGGCGATGAGCGCGAAGAGCATGCTCTGGCTGCCGCAGATCACCGCCAGGCCGGCGAACAGGAGCGTGTGCGCGTCGAAGGTGATGCGCGCGATGGTCATGCCCGGCATCGCGACCGTGAACCCGGCAATGCCGAGCGCGACCAGCATCAGGCCCGGCATCAGGAACAGCCGGCGCGGCGTGCACATCAGGAAGAAGCGCAGCGTGCGCCAGCCGTCGCGAAACGTCTTCAGGTGCGGCGGATGGCTGGTGCGGCCGTCCGGGTGCAGGGTGATCGGCACCTCGCCGATGCGAGCGCCCGAGAGGCTCGCCTTGATGATCATCTCGGTGGCGAATTCCATCCCGGTGCAGCGCTGATCGAGCGTCTGGTAAAACGCTTTCGTGAACCCGCGCAGGCCGCAATAGATGTCGTGGACCGGCGCGCGGAACCAGCGGCGCGCAATCCGCGAGAACATCGGGTTGCCCAGCCAGCGGTGCAGCCGCGGCATGGCGCCGGGCAGGACGCGCCCGCCTCCCGATTCGAGCCGGCAGCCCTGCACCAGGTCGTCGCCTTCGCGCAGGCGCTCGACGAAGGCCGGCACCTCGCCGAAGTCGTAGCTGTCGTCGGCGTCGCCCATGATGACGAACCGCCCCCGCGCCGCCTCGATGCCGCCCATCAGCGCCGCGCCGTAGCCGCGATCGGCCACCGGCACGAGGCGCGCCCCTTCCGCGATCGCGATCGCGCGGGAATCGTCGGTGCTGCCGTTGTCGGCTACCACCACTTCGCCGGCGATGCCTGCGTTCTTCATCGCGGTCAGCGCCTTGCGGATGCACGTGGCGAGCGTGTCGGCCTCGTTGAGGCAGGGCATGACGACCGTCACTTCGAGCGGCATCGCCTCAGCCGCGCCCTCCGCAACCGACGCGCGAACGTGCGCCGCACCCGAAGCCGCGCCGTCGGCCGGGCGCGTGTCGCCGGGTGCCGGGTCGTTGCGCCGGCGCTGCAGGGTTGGTGATGCGTGCATTCAGGTGTCTCGAGGGTGCCGGCGGGTATGAGGGCGGCCGTGGCGCCGGATGGGTTCGCGCCGGGCACCACGGCGACGGTGCCCGGCCGCGATCCTATTCTCTGGCCGGCGGACCCGCCTTGACGGCGATCTGTACCGACTTCCGGTACTTGACGGGCACGCCGTTGACGGTCGCCGGCTTGAAGCGCCACGTCCGCGCGGCGGTCACCGCCAGCTTGTCGTACGCCGTCGTCACCGACTGCGTCATCACCGCCGATTCGACGACGCCGGTCTCGTCGATCAGGATCTCGAGGACGCCGGTGCGCGGAATGAGCACCGTACCCTGGAACGACGGCAGCACCTGGTTGATGGCCATCGGCGGAATCGCGTCGCGGTCCTCGCCCGAATAGACGCGGAACGCAATCGGCATCGGCGGCGGCGGCGTGGCGACGATCGGCGCGGGCGGCGGCGGCGGAGGCGGCGGCGGGGCCGCAGCCTTCGCGCTGAGCTCCTCGAACCCGACCGCGAGCGTGCGCAAGTCCGAGAGCGGCGGCCGATTCGCGTCGGCCGCGACAGCGGGGTCGGTCAACGCCACCAGCACCTGGCTGAAGCCGGTCGCGGCCGCCGCAAAGGATTTGCGATCGAACGCCGCCTTGGCCTCGTTGTATTTCTGCTGGATGATCGCCGGCAGCATCCGGCGGCGCACGTCGGCGAACGCCGATCGGATCCGCGGCGAGACCTCGCTCTCGCTCGGCTGATACGACGGCTCCGCGGCGACCACCGCTTCAATCGCCTGCTGGGCGTCCGCGGCGCGGCCGAGCGCGAGCAGGCAGAACGCGCGGTACTGCTCGATGGCGCGTGCCTGGCTCGCCGGGTGCTCCGAGGCGCGCAGCCGGTCCAGCATCGCCAGCGCGTCGTCATACGACGCCGAGGCATAGAGCTCGCGCGCCGCGGCGAGGTCGCGGTCCTGCGCGGACGCGGGCGCGGCAGCCAGCGCGACGACAGCGGCCAGCGAGGCCGCGGAGATGACGGAGTAGAACCGGAGTCTCATTTCTTCCTCAAATCCACGCTCAGGCGCGCCGGCTCTTTGAGCGTGACGACAGCCGTGTGACGCTGCTCGCCGAGCTCAGGATGGCGGAACACGAAGTCGTGCGAGCCAAGCGTCAGCTGGTAGTTGCCGATCGGCGTCTCGCCGATCTTTTCCCCATCCACCCAGACCTCGGCCCAGGGGGTCGCGTTGAGCGCAATCGTGCCCTTCGGGAACTCGACCTTGATCGGCGAGACCTTGCCGGGGAAGACCTGCACCGTGCGGGTGACGCGGTAGCCGACCGCTTCGCTGACGATTTCCAGATCGTGGCGGCCCGCCGACACCATCAGCCGCTCGCTCTGGCTCGATCCAATCAGGCGCCCACCCTCGAACAGCTGGACGACGGCCGGCGCGGAAAGCGTGACCCATCCCGAAACCGGAACGCCTTCGGGCGCGGCCATCGGCACGGTGAGCGACGCGGTGTTGCCAGCCTCGATCGTGACGGTCTGCTTGATCGATCCGAGATCGCTCTCGAGCAGCACCGCATGTTCGCCCGGCGGCAGGTCGGAGACCGTCACCGGCGACACGCCGCGCGCGACGCCGTCGACGCTGACGCGGGCGCCGGCCGGCTCGGTGCGGATGCGAAGCTCGCCTGAGGTGGCGGCGGTGGCCGGCATCTCGATGTACTGCGAGACCTGCGCGCCGGCGGTGATCGTCACCGGCATGAGGCGCGGCGACCCGTTGCCGCGCACCTCGAGCGAGTGCGGTCCGGGCTTGAGCGAGACGGTCACCGGCGTCACGCCGCGCTCGACGCCGTCGACGAACAACTGTGCGCCCGCCGGGTTGGTCGAGACATTCAGCGTGCCCTCGACCGGTGTGGCAGGCGCCGCGAAGAAGCGGCGCGCCGCCGGCACGCCGGCGCCGGCGAGCGCCAGAACCGCCAGCGCCGCGGCGGCCATCGGCAGCTTGCGGCGGGAGGAGGCTGGTTTCTCGAACATCTCGGTTTCAACCGAGGCATCTCGATTGACGTCGGCAAACGAAATTTCCTTCGAGGCACTGGAGGCCGCGGCGGGCCGCGCCGGTGTTTCCGGAACGCGAGCGGCTTCGGTTTTCGGTCCCCAGGTCGAAGCTGGTTCGTGCGATTCGGTCTGCGGCGCCGCGGTTCGGATGCTCGACGACGACGGCGGCGGCGCAACCGGGCGCTGCGCGATCGGCGTCAGCTCGACATCCACCGATTCGGTGCGGCGATCCGAAGGCCGATAGGCCTGCATCACCGGCGTTGGCGCGGGTGGCATCTCGATCGGTCGCGGCGCCGGCGTGCGCTCGACCGGCCGAAACGCAGCGGGCTGATCATGCGCCGGCACGCTGCGCTGGAAGTCGGCGGCTCCGGTTGCGCCCGGCGTCGTCGATGCGGGCGGAGCGGAGACGCGCGCCGGCGCAGGCATTGCGGGCTGCGCGGGCGTGACCGGCACGGCCTCACGCGCAGCCGCCGAGGCCGCGCGGGCGCGCGCAGCCGCCTCGGCTGCCGCACGGTACCGCCCGAGGAACGCTTCGAGCGTCGACGGCGACGCAAGATAGTCGCTTTCGCTGAGCACGTATTCGAGCTCTTCCTGCGCCTCGGTGGCGGAGTCGAAGGGGTTGTCCGCGTCCAATTGCAGGGCGCGCATCAGCCACGCGCGAAGGGTGGCGGGCAGCGGCTCGAGGCCGCCGTGCGCGGAGTTCGCCCACGCCGATGCGACCACATCGCCGAGGCGTCCCGGCGTTTCTTCGTCGAGCAGACGCCGGCCCAGGATCAGCGAGAGCGCGATGACGCCGAGCTGCATGACGTCGGAGCGCCGATCGAACCGCGCCTGCGGCGCCGATCCGGGCACGGCGATCCGCAGCTCGCGCCAGTACCGCTCGGGCGAATATTTCAGCTCGGCGATCGCGGCTCCCAGCACGTGTTCGACGACGACGATGCGCGCGCCCGGGGTGACGATGGTGCGTTCGGGCGCGATCGCGGCGTGGGCGATGTCGGGCGCGTTCTCGTGGAGCATCGCCACGGCCGGGACGATCTGGCGCAGCAGACAGAGGGCGGCGTCGATATCGAGCGTGACGTCGGATTTCTCGGCGAACGCCAGCAGATCCGAGAGTCGCACGCCCGGCGTGCTGTCGGAGACGAGCGCGAGCGTCGACGCCGGGTTCTTCAGCCGCTCGACGCTGCGGACGCGCGCGTAGCACGCGTGGCGGAACGTCGACAGGTGGCTGACCCGTTCGCGCAGCGCGAACTCGAAGGACGGCACGGCCGTGAGCTCGCTCTTCAGGCAGAGAATTTCGAGCGGCTCATTCCGGACGCGATCGACAACGTGATGCCGCTCGCCGAGGCCGTCCTGAAATGTCACGGTGGGGCGTGCGGCGCCCGGCGCGGTTGCTGGATCCATGACCCGCGGTGATGCGCAAAGTGTGCCGCTGCGTGACGGCCGGATCGCGGCCGTTTTCAGCGGGTTAGCTGCTGCCGCTTACGATTCGGTCTGAGCCCGGCGAATTCTGTCGTAACGGTTCCGAAACCCGGCGACGGTTCCGGCGATGTCGCAGCGCGCAGAACAACGCACCTGGCGGCGCGCGTCAGTCTTTGTAGTTCAAACTTCGAAGTTTGAAGTTGGATTGACCCGGGCTGAGGCCAGCGTGGGTCGACCAGCTCGAACGAAGTGAGAGGTGGTGACCCGGGCGGGGATCGAACCCGCGACCCTCTGATTAAAAGTCAGATGCTCTACCACTGAGCTACCAGGTCATGCGCGTCCGCCACGGCAGCGGGACTCGGTGGGAAAGAAAGCGCGGCATTGTACTACGGCGATCGCCGCTGCCGATCTATACTGGACGCCCGACGGCGGGACTCGACAGGACCATATGACCAAAGATGGCGCGCGCCTCGTGCTGGTGGTCGAAGACGACGTCTCGGTTCGTCGTCCGCTCGTGAAGTTTCTCGAGATGCACGGCTTCGCCGTCGTCACCGCCGAGACGTCCGACGAGGGGCTCGAGATGCTCCGGAAGCACAAGCTGGTGGCCGCGGTCGTCGATCTGCGGCTCCGCCGCGGTTCCGGCCGCGACGTCGTGGTCTCGACGCCGGCGGATGTGCCGGTGATTATCTTCTCGGGCGTGCCGTCGGAATCCGCCGAGCTCGAGCGCCTGCGGCCGCGCACGCGCCTGATCGAAAAGCCGTACTCTCTGGTCCTGCTCGTCGAGACGCTCGAAGAGATGCTGGCCGAGTCGAACTCACAGAATCTTCATCCCTAGCGCCGACAGCGTCAGCTCGGTGGCGAGCTGCGCGGTCGTGTTCCTCACGTCGAGCGTCGGGTTCACCTCCACCAGATCGAGCGAGGTAATCAGCCCCGAGTCGGCGACAATCTCCATCACCATGTGCGCTTCGCGGTAGTCGAGCCCGCCCTTCACCGGCGTGCCGACGCCGGGCGCGATCAGCGGATCGCAGACGTCGATGTCGAACGAGACGTGAATCCCGGCGGTGCCGGCGCCGGCGAGCTGCACCGCCTGCTCGACAATCGACGCGATCCCCTGCCGGTCGATGTCCTTCATCGTGAAGACGTGCACGCCCGAATCGCGCACCGCCACCTTCTCGCGCTCGTCGAGATTGCGGATGCCGACGAGCACCGTGTGCGCCGGCAGCACTTTCGGCGACGTCGTGCCGATGCGCGCGAGCTCCGCCGGCTCGCTGCCGAGGAGCGCGGCCAGCGGCATGCCGTGCACGTTGCCCGACAGCGAGGTGGCCGGCGTGTTCATGTCGCCGTGCGCGTCGACCCAGAGCAGCCCGATCGGCAGCTGGCGCTCGCGCTTCGCCCAGTCGGCGACGGCCGCCACCGAGCCGGCGCCGATGCTGTGATCGCCGCCGAGCACGATCGGCATCGCCCCCTCGTCGAGCGAGGCCAGCGCCGACTGGTAGACCTTCTGGCACACCTTGGCGATGTCGCGGATGTACTTCTTCCGCTCGTCGCGCAGCTCCTGGGTTTCGGGGATCGGCGCCGGGAGATCGCCCTTGTCGACGATCGGATAGCCGAGCGAGGCGATCCGCTCGTCGAGCCCGGCGATGCGCATCGCCGACGGCCCCATGTCGACGCCGCGCCGGCCGCCGCCGAGATCGAGCGGCACGCCGATGATGTGAACGGGCCTCATGGACGCTTGTAGGAGACCGAGATGCCTTCGCCCGACGGCGCGACGATGGTCGTCAGCAGCCTCGGATCATTCTTGATCGCGGCGAGGAAGTCGCGCATCTCGCTCTCCTTGTTGACGACGTTGTGCGCGAGGAACAGGCCGCGCGGCGAGAGCCGCGGCAGCAGCAGATCGAGGAACCGCTTGTAGTCGCGCTTCCAGGCGTCGACGAACACGAGATCGAACGCGCCGGCGAGCTTCGGCACCTCGGCGAACGCATCCCCGGCGACAACGGTGACGATGTCCGCGAAGCCGGCGCTTCTGACGTTGTCGGCGGCGACCTTCGCCCGCGCCGGGTCGAACTCGATGCTGGTGAGCCGCCCGCCGGTCTCGCGCAGACCGAGGCCGATCCAGATCGCGCTGTAGCCGTAGGCGCCGCCGACTTCGAGGACGCGCTTTGCGCCGGTGGCGGCGACCATCACCCGCAGGAAGCGCCCGTCCTCCTCCGAGACCGCGAGCTGCTCCGAGTCTGCCGCCTTGATCCGCTGGAGCAGGCCAGCCAGGTTCGGCGGCTGCGCCGCAACGGTCGAATCAGCGATCGCCAGCGCGAGGAGAACCAGGCAGCCCTGAAGGGCTGCGCTACGCGTCATCGCTGCAGCCATGCGATCACCTGTTTGGCCGTGGCGCGCGCGTCGGCAACGCAGTCGGGGATGCCGACGCCGCGAAAGCCGCTGCCGGTGAGAAAGAGGCCTGGATGGCGCGCCAGCGCGCGCTCGATCGCCGCCATTCGCGCGAGATGCCCGACCTCGTGCTGCGCGTTGCCGCGCTCGAAGCGGTAGACGCGGGTGAAGAGCGGCTCGCCGGTCATCCCGAGCAGCGGCGTCAGCGCCGCCATCGACCGCGCGACCAGCTCGCCGTCCGACCGCTGGAGCGCCTCCGGATCGCGCGCGCCGCCGACGAAGGTGCGCAGGAGCACGTGGTCTTCAGGCGCGCGGTGCGGCCACTTGGACGAGAGCCACGATGCCGCGAGGATGCCGCTGCCTTCGACCTTCGGCACGACGAAGCCGGAGCCGGCGAGCGGATGCGCGACGGCGTCGCGCCGGAAGGCGAGCGCGACGGTGCCGGCCGAGGCGTAGCGGATCTCGCCGCTCAGCCGCGACAGCTCCTCATCGCGTTCACGGGTCAGCGCGCTGGTGACGTAGGCCGGCGTCGCCAGGATCACCGCGCGCGCCGACAGCTCGGCGCCGGTCGAGGTCCGCAGCGTGAAGGGCCCGTGGCCGTCGATCGCCGACACGCTCGTGGCGGTGCGGACCCGGGCGTCCCCAATCGCGTGCACCAGCGCCGCGATCATCTCGCTGAGCCCGCCGGGCAGCGACTTGAACGCGCCTTCGATCGCCGGGTTCCGCTTCGAGTCGTCCGCCGGCGGAGCCTGCGGCGGGTGCCGGAACGCGCGCAGCAGGCTGCCATGTTTCTGTTCCGCCTCGACCAGGCGCGGAAACAGCGCGCGCGCCGAGAGGCGATCGACGTCGCCGGCGTGAATGCCGGCGAGCAGCGGCTCGGCCAGATACGTTTTTGCTTCCGCGCCGAAGCGCCGCTCGATGAACGCCCCGATCGACTCGTCCTCGTCGTCGCGCCGCGCCGGCACCGCGACCTCCGCCGCCATGCGCAGCTTGCCAGGCCACGAAAAGAGCTTGGTGCGCGCGAACGGGCCGATGCGGGTCGGGATGCCGAGCACCGACGCCGCCGGCAGCGGATGCAGCCGGCCGCCGCGCTGGATGTAGGCGAGGCGCGGCGGCTTGGTCACGACCAGCCGATCGCCGAGGCCGAGCTCTTCGCAGAGCCTGATGCCTGCCGGCTTCTGAATCAGCAGCGCGTCGGGACCGCCGTCGATGGTGAAGCCGTCGATCGCCTCGCTGATGATCACGCCGCCCGCGCGCGGCGTCCGTTCCAGGACCGCGAAGGAGCACGCGCCTTTCGACAGCTCGTAGGCGGCGGCGAGGCCGGCGATTCCTCCGCCGACGATGACCGCGTCGAAGGAGGACATCGGCTACAGCCTCGTGCGCACCAGATCCTCGAGCGTGGCGATGAAGAGCGCCGAGGTGTTCAGCGATTCGGTCCGGCGCAGCGAGGTCGAGAACTCGCGCGCGGTGCGCGCCGCCTGGATGTCGATGTCGAACAGGATCTCGGTGTGATCGCAGACAAAGCCAATCGGCACGACGAGGAAGCGTCGCGCGGTTGCGGATCGATCGTCGATGAGCTGTCCGAGCTCGGGGCCGATCCAGGGCTCCGGCGTCCGCCCCGCGCTCTGGTAGGCGACGTCGTAGGTCGTGATCCCCGCGCGCGCGGCGACGCCGGCCGCGGTCGCCGCCACTTCGTCGGCGTAGCGATCGCCAGCCTCGATCACGCGCACCGGCAGCGCGTGCGCGGTGAAGACGACCGCCTCGTCAGGCTTCGGCGCAGCCTCGCGGACGCGGCCGGCAAAGGCGTCGAGCAGGAGCGGATGCGCGTGAAACGACTCGACCGCCTCGAACGCGACCCCCGACGGCAGCGCGGCCTTCGCGGCGTCGATGTATTTCTGCACGCTCAAGGTCGAGAACTGCGGCGCCAGCGGGATGCCGATCACCCGCGAGGCGCCCTTCGCCGCCAGCCGCGCCAGGCCGTCCTTGATGAAGGGATGCCAGTTGCGCATGCCGACCTCGACCGGCACGCCGTCGCCGAGCCGCGCGCGCAGCGCGGCGGCCTGGGCCTCGGTGATGTCGGTCAGCGGCGATCGGCCGCCGATCGCCGCGTAGTTCTCTCGCATCTCGTGGATCAATTCGTCGGACGGCGGGCGGCCGCCGCGCACGAGACGCAGGTACTCCGGCATCTCGTCGAGCGACGAGGGAGTGCCGTGGGCCATCAGGAGAACGCCGGTCGTTGCCATCGATCGCTCGGTCGTTGCTTGCTGCCGCGCCGCGTCAGCGGCGCGTTTTCTGGTGAACGTATCGCGCGAGAGCCTGGACGTGCTCCACCGGCGTGGAGGGAAGGATACCGTGGCCGAGGTTGAAGATGTGACCCGCGCGCCCGCCGGCGCGCGCGAGCACTTCGTCGGTCGCGGCGAAGATCCGCTCCAGCGGTCCGAGCAGCAGCGTCGGGTCGAGATTGCCTTGAATCGCGCGATCCGGACCGATCCGCTCCCAGGCGTCGTCGAGCGGCGTCCGCCAGTCGGCGCCAATCACGTCGCCGCCGGCGTCGCGCATGTCGGCCAGGATCGAGCCGGTGCCGACGCCGAAATGAATCGCCGGCACGCGATCGGCGGCGTGCGCGCGCACGCGATCGAAGATTTTCTTCGTGTGCGGCAGGATGAACTCGCGATAATCAGCGGTATTCAGCGCGCCGACCCACGAATCGAACACCATCACCGCGTCGACGCCGGCGTCGATCTGCGCGACGAGGTAGTCGCCGACCACGTCGGCGAGGAGGTCGCAGAAGCGATGCCACGCGGCCGGCGCGCCGTACATCAGCGATTTCGTATAGGCGAAGTTCGTCGAATGCCCGCCCTCGATCGCGTAGGAGGCGAGTGTGAAGGGCGCGCCGGCAAAACCGATGAGCGGCACGCGCGCGGCGAGCGCCCGCTTGATCTGCCGGATCGCGTCGAGCACATAGCCCAGCGATTCGCGCGGCTCGAAGCGGTGGACGCGAGCCAGATCATCGTCGTTGCGCAGCGGTGTTTCGATCGCCGGACCTTCGCCCCGGACGAAGTCGAACGGGATGCCGAGCGGCGCCAGCGGCAGCAGCAGATCAGAGAAGAGGATCGCCGCGTCGACCTCGATGCGGCGCACCGGTTGGAGCGTCACCTCGGTCGCAAGGTCGGGCGTACGACAGATATCGAGCAGCGAATAGCGTTCGCGCAGCGAGCGGTACTCGCTCATGTAGCGCCCGGCCTGACGCATGAACCAGACAGGCGTGGCATCCACCGGTTCGCGTCGGCAGGCTTTGAGGAATCGGCTGCCCGAGTCGATCAGTGCGTCACCTTGAGGAGGTTGCGGGCGAGGCCGACGAGATCCTCGAGCCACAGCGGCTTGAAGCGGAGCTCGGCGCCGAGCTCGCGCAATTCAGTGGAGACGGAATCGTCCAGGAAGTAATCGCCGGTGACGATGGCGACCGGCGTTTCGCGTTGATCGTCGCGGGCGCGCAGGCGACGAAGAAACCCGAGCCCGTCGACCAGGGGCATGCGGAGGTCGAGGATGATAGCGTCGGGGTGGCTCTGCTCAGCTTCGATGAGCCCTTTTTCGGCGCTGACGGCTGTCCGGACCTGGTAACCCTCGAGTCGAAGCATCCGGGCGAACGTCTGGGTCACCCCCTCGTCGTCGTCGACGATCAGGATCTTCGACGTCGTGCGCTCTGTCATCGCCGCTGGCACGGGTTATTGTAACCTACGATGGCTCAAGGGAATCCTCGGCCCGGGCTCGTAGGACCTCGAGGTAACCATGCTAAACTCTCGCGTTTTGCTGCTACGGATCCAACCGCTTGGAGGCACTAGTTGAGCCCGATTCTGGTGCGGCCCGTCCGCGAGCAACTGGAGCACGATCGGCTGATCAGGTTGCTCCACGCCAGGTTCCGCCGCAAGCACGAAGCGGGCATGAACCCGGGCAACGAACAGAACTCGAGCGTCGGGACCGGTGCGGGCACGCTGTTTCCCGATCTCGTGTTGATGTCGCCGGAGCGCGGTCACAAGCTGCAGACCGTCGTCGAGGTGGAGACCGGCGAGTCGGTCAACCACCTGGAAGCGCTGGCGCAGTGGGCGCATTTCGCGAAGACCCGCGCGGCGTTCCACCTCTACGTGCCGGCGAATATGGTCGAAGTGGCGCGGCGTCTCTGCGACGACAACCAGATTCACGTGTCGGAGATTTGGAGCTATCACTTAATCGGCGACGAACCGCGCTTCACGCTGGTCCACCGCAGCCGCGAACCTCAGCCCGCGGCGCCGCGTGCGAAGCCCGCACCGGCTGCGGCCCCGGTGAAGAAGGCCGCGCCGCGACCCGTGGCCGCGAAAGCCAAGCCGGCGAAGCCGCCCGTCAAGCCGAAGAAGGCCGCGAAGCCGTCGAAGGCCGCGAAACCAAAAGGGAAGAAGAAACGGTAAGTGGCGTTCCTCCGCTTCACGCGCGACAGGCGAGGCTATCAGCATTTCTATCTCGTTGAGCCCATCGCCAACCGTCGCGGCAAAGTGCGGCAGCGCGTGCTCTACTGGTTTCGATCGCCGCCCGACATCAAGGTGGGCCGGGAACCGTTCGACGAAAACGTCCGGCGCGCGCTCGAGGCACAGAATCCTGGCGTGAGCTTCGACTGGCGCGCGATTCTCGAGGCGCCGATTCCTTCCGCCGACGCCGAGAAATGGCGCGAGCGCCGGCGCGCGGAGCGCGCCGCGAAGCAGGCGATCGCATCGTCGGTTCCTGAAGACGAGGACGAGGGCGACGATTCGCCGGCCATCGGCGAGCCGGGGCTCGAATCGCGCGACACACAAGCGCCCACCGCGGAGTCCGCGTCCGCCTCGACCGGAGAAAGCAATCGCCGCAAGCGGCGCCGCCGGGGCAAGCGTCCGGCCGGCGCCTCGGCAGCGCGCGAGATGGCACCCGAACCCGGGGCGCCGGACGAAAGGCCGCCGCTCGACGAACCCGACGAGCCCGACACTTCAGAGCCGGCCGACGAATGAATCCCACGCCGGCCCCCCACCGGCGCGTTCGCGTGGTCGCGGTGATCGTGGCGGTGGCGGCGGTCGCGTTCTGGGCCGGGCGGGATGTTGCGCCGCACCTGCCTGCGTTGATCGCGCGAGTGCAGCGGCTCGGTCCTGCCGCGCCGATTGCGTTCGTCCTCGTCTATGCCTGCGCAGTGGTCGCGCTGTTCCCCGCGTCGGTCCTCACGATTGCGGCGGGCGCGGTCTTCGGCGTGGTCGAGGGCGCTGCGCTGGCATTCGCCGGCGCCGTGGCCGGATCAACCGCGGCGTTCCTGCTCGCCCGATACGCATTTCATGACATCGTCGCGCGCCGGCTCGCATCGATGCCGCGGTTCGATGCGGTCGAGCGCGCGGTCAGCGCCGAGGGCCGCCGCATCGTGTTCCTTCTGCGCCTCTCGCCGCTCGTGCCGTTCAATTTGCTGAACTACGCGCTCGGCCTGACCACCGTGTCGCTCGGGGACTACGTTGTCGCCTCGGCGGGCATGATCCCGGCGACGCTCGTGTATGCGTACGGCGGCAAGGTGGCGGGGGAGGCGCTGGCCTTGACGGGGCAGGCCCAGGTGCCGCGAAATGCGTCTTATTACGGGTTACTGCTCGGCGGTTTGGCGGCGACCATCGCGGCAACCGCCGCGATTACCCGGGCCGCCCGCCGGGGCCTCAGCGATGTATAATTCCGGCCATATGACTTTGAAAAATAACGGTTTCGGGACCACTGCGCTCCTCGTGGCCCTCACGGCGGGGCTGTCGGCCCAGACACCCGCGCCGACGTCCGGCGCCGCGGCGGCGCAGGAGAAACCGACCTTCAAGATTCAGGTCGATCTCGTCACCAGCGACATCATCGTTCGCGACGACAAGGGGAACTTCATCCCCGATCTGAAGAAAGAAGAATTCGAGATCTACGAGGACGGGGTGAAGCAGGACATCTCGTCGATGACCGTGGTCACCGGCGGACGCGTCACCAACGTGCTCGCGCCGCCGCCGCCGCCGCCGCCGGAAGGGATCATCCTGCCGCCGAGCCGGCCGAAGACCGACGTGTCGGGGCGCATCTTCCTGTTCTTCGTCGACGATCTGCACCTGCAGTTCCACAACACCGGCCGCGTGCGCGAGCTGTTCAAGAAGATCTCGAAGGAGCTGGTGCACGACGGCGACATGTTCGGCATCGTCTCGAGCGGCCCCTCGTCGATCGCGATCGACATGACCTACGACAAGGCGCGGCTCGAGGAAGCGATCAAGAAAATCGCCGGCAACGAGCTGAAGCCGACCGACATCATCAACGGGCCGTCGGGCGCCGAGGGACCGAGCGAAGTGCGGTATCGCGCGCACGTCGCGTTCTCGACGGTCAACGATCTCTTGAACAACCTGAACTCGGTGACCAACCGCCGCAAGGCGTTGATCTACGTGAGCGATGGCTACGACTTCAATCCGTTCCAGGACGCGCGGCTCGGCCTGATGGATCCGTCGTCGCCGTTCGCGATGAACGAGATGCGCCGCAACGAGCGGCAGTCGACCGAAGATGGCTCGAACGGCAACGATCCGCTGACCAACCAGCAGAAGCAGAGCGAAGTGTTCGCCGACGCCGATCTCGCGCGCGAGCTCGGCGAGCTGACGCGCCAGGCGAACCGCTCGAACGTGACGATGTACACGATCGATCCGCGCGGCCTCGTCGGCATGGGCGACATCGACGAGCAGGTCGATCCGCAGCAG
>Ga0070691_10000270_pt1 | contig 18137 bp, 18 predicted proteins | sample KBSK1101metaG_FD_64673 | JGI IMG/M metagenome (GOLD analysis project Ga0070691, IMG submission 64673) | Corn, switchgrass and miscanthus rhizosphere microbial communities from Kellogg Biological Station, Michigan, USA - KBS K1-10-1 metaG | ecosystem: Host-associated > Plants > Roots >... | reverse complement strand
GCCACTTCTGCTCGATCGCCTTCGGTTCGTAGCCGCTCATGAGAGCGGCGATCTTACGAGCCGAGCGTCAAGTGGGTCGTGATGTGGTGCGGGTCGACCGGCGAGAGCGCCTCGAGGACGTGCGGCCAGACGTAGACCTCGATCGTCGCCGTCGTCAGCAGGACCGGGATCGCGAGGGCGACGGTGATGAAGGTGGCGGCGAGCAGCTGGTTCCACTCGCCGCGGCGGCTGGCGATCAGCCAGGCCGCCAGCGGCAGGAACAGCGCCGTCAGCTCCGGCAGCGCGTGCGGCAGCACGCTGAGGATCAGCTCGAGCCTGGTGATCTCGAGCTGGGAGGCGAGGGTCGAGCCCTGGAAGCCGAGGTAGAGCGCCTGGGTGCCGAGCGAGAAGAGGGTGACGGCGCAGACGAAGAGGATCGCCAGCTCGCCCGCCTTGACGTGGACCCAGCGCGAGAAGCCGCTGCGCTGGGCGGCGGCGATCGGCATCGAGGCGCCGGCGATGAAGCCGGCGACGCAGGCGGTCCCGTGCAGGGCGAGGACCAGCGAGTTGCGCCAGAGGATCGGCAGCAGGTCACCGGGCTCGGATGGTTCGGTCAGTCCCGGCAGGTGGATCGGCGTCAGGTCCGGCGTCAGCAGCCCCGCCGCGACCCAGGTCGCGCCCAGCAGCGCCAGCGCGATCGCCACGCTCAGCGCCAGCCAGGCGCGCAGCACCGGCCACGGCCGTGCCGCCCACATCGCGAGCGTCTCCCGCGTGTCCTCCATCCCATGCGAGAAGACGTGCTGATTCGCCGTGCTCATAGCCTCAGTCATCGGCAGGAGCGAGGGTGGCATTGAGAACCGGTGGGCCGAGCCGGGCATACGGCATCCCCCTACGGCGAATCAGGATTTCGCAGCCCGCTGCTGCTCGCTCCATATAGAGCCCAAAACGGTTTCTGAACTCATGGGCACCCACCTCTTCGTGGGTGGGTGCCGATTCGGAGTCTCTCCCAGTGGAGCTGAGGGGGATCGAACCCCTGACCTTTCGGATGCCATCCGAACGCTCTGCCAGCTGAGCTACAGCCCCACGGAACTCGTAATCCGCTGCCCAGTTTAGCGATGCTTGCTGCCGATTCCTCGTCGGGTCGAGCCGCAGATGAACCATGGACCGCGCCTCGAAAAGCGAAGCCGGCAGCAGATAACAGCGACAAAGCTCATCGCAATAGACGCCAACGAAATCCACCTCGGTGGAGGCGTAGGTCGCGACGACGTAACCGCGGGTCGGCGAATGGTACGAGGAGCGAAGTCGAACCTGGATGAACCCATCGTGGAGCGAGCCCCACTTGCACTGAACCTTGAAGAGCTCACGGCCCATCCCCAGCACCAAGTCATAACGCTCGTGCTCGGTGAGCGGCTTGAGGACCGAGAGGCCAAGCTTGGCCGCCTCGGTGCAAATCGCCAGCTCGGCGACATTCCCTTTGTGGTTCGGATTGTCCACGAACGTATGTTCGACTGCCAAGATCGCCAGGTCAAGCCCCAACCTGTGACAGATGTGGAACTTCTTGCCCGGCTAGGCGGCGCGCTGCTCGCCTGAATCCTCGTCGACGTCGAGGATCAGGTTGTCGGGAGCGGTGTGGCGGACCTTGAAGTCGAGGGCGGAGAGCTCCTCCAGCTCGCGCAGCAGCTCGACCGGCTGGTCGAGGCGCATCGAGAGCGTGGCGCGGCCCTCGGAGAAGCGGTCGACCGAGATCTCCGAGGCGCCGACCTGGCCGACCGCGTCCTCGAATCCGACCAGCTGGGAGAAGTCGCCCAGGGGGCCGATCTCGAGCTTGATCGGGCCTTCGAAGATGCCGTCGAAGTCCTCGACGCGGCCGTTGCCGCTCGCCGGCACGGCGTCGCCCGACTGGGTCTGCGCCTGGTTCAGCTCCTGCACCCGCCGGCTCACCTCGACCGCCTCGCGCAGCGCCTTCATCCGGATCCGCGTCGCCTGCCCGCGGGCCTGTGCCTGGATCTCCTCCAGCCGCCCGGAGACCGCCTCCAGCGAGGCGATGCTGCGGTCGTGCCGTTCGTCGGCCTCCCGCAGGCGCTCACGCAGGTTGCGCAGCTCGCGCTCGCGCTCGATCACCATCCCCGAGAGAGCGGCGGTCTCGCTCTCGAGCTCGGCGACGATCTCGGCCTGCCGGCCGGACTTCATCTCCAGGCCGAGGATCTGGGCGTCCCGGATCGAGATCGCGTCGTCCACGTCGAAACGGCGGTAGCCAAGAAGAGACCGCTTGAAGCTTCCCATGGGCGGCACCGTATGCCCGCCTTCGGACGGCATTTCGTCACATCTGCGCCAGGCGGCGGCGCCGGCCTCAGGCGCTCGCGGCGGAGGGCGCTTCGGGGGCGTCGAGGTCGAGCTCCAGGCGCGGCGCCTCGCGCCACAGGTCCTCGAGCTGGTAGCGCTCCCGCGCCTCGGCGGTGAAGACGTGGAGCACGCAGTCGAGGTAGTCGAGGACGACCCAGCCGTCTTCGCCGCCGCCGTCGACGCCGCCCGGCAGCAGGCCCAGCTCGTGTTTGACCTGCAGCCGCACCTCGTCGACCACCGCCTTCGCCTGGCGTTCGTTGCGGGCCGTGCAGATCGCCAGGAAGTCGGTGTAGGAGACCAGCTCGCGCATGTCGAGGACGACCACGTCCTCGGCTTTTTTCGAGTCGGCCAGCTCGGCCAGGCGGCGGGCCAGCGACTGCGGCTGTGGCGCGCTCACGAGTAGATCCCCTTTTCTTCGATGAAGCGGGCGACCGGCTCCGGGACCAGGTAGCGCAACGGCCGCCCGGCGGCGGCGCGCTCGCGCACGGCGGAGGAGGAGACGCCGAACTGGGGCATCTCCAGCATCGTCGCCTGCCGCTCGGCGCCGAGGCTGCGCAGGACCGCGGCGACCTCGGCCTCGGAGACGCCGGCCCGGCGGGCGACGGCGATCCGCGCCAGCTCGACCACCCGCTCCGGGCTGCGCCAGCTCTCCAGGCCCACGGCGGCGTCCGCACCCATTACGAACACCAGCTCCGTGTCTGCTCTTTCCTCGGCAAGCAGCTCCAAGGTCTCATACGTGTAGGACGGCCCGTCGCGGTCGACCTCCAGCGAGGAGACGCCGAAGCGCGAGTCGTCGGCGGCGGCCAGCCGGGTCATCGTCATCCGCAGCTCGCGCCCGGGGTCGTCGGCGATCCGCTTGTGCGGGGCGTCCCCGGTCGGGACCAGGACCACCTCGTCGAGGCCGAGCTGCCAGAGCGCCTCCTGGGCCAGCGCCAGGTGCCCGAGGTGGGGCGGGTTGAAGGCCGACCCCAGCACGCCGATGCCGCCGCGCGAGCTACTCACGCACCTGGCCGTTGCCGCGCGCGACGTACTTGAAGGTGGTCAGCTCGCGCATCCCGATCGGCCCGCGCGCGTGCAGCTTCTGGGTCGAGTTGCCGATCTCGGCCCCCATCCCGTACTCGAAGCCGTCGGTGAAGCGGGTCGAGGCGTTGACGTAGACGGCGGCGGCGTCGACCCCGGTCGCGAACTCCTCGGCCGCGTCCGCGTCGGCGCTGACGATCGCCTCCGAGTGGCCGGTGCCGTGGGCGTTGACGTGCTCGACCGCGGCGGCGACCGAGTCGACCACCGCGACCGCCAGCTTCAGATCGAGGTACTCGGCGTCCCAGTCGGCCTCGGTAGCCTCGCCGATCTCGACCCCGGCCGCGCCGGCGCGGGCGCGCTCGTCGCCGACCAGCTCGACCCCGGCCTCGCGCAGGTCGGCCAGGACCGCCGGCAGGAAGCGCTCGGCGATGGCGGCGTCGACCAGCAGCGTCTCGGCGGCGTTGCAGACGCCCGGCCGCTGCGTCTTCGCGTTGACCGCGATCCGCCGCGCCATCTCGAGGTCGGCTTCGGCATGGACGTAGACGTGGCAGTTGCCGGCCGCCGCGTACATCACCGGCACCGTCGCGACCTCCTTGATCGCCGCCTTCAGGCCCTCGCCGCCGCGGGGGATCAGCAGGTCGACCAGGCCCTCCTGGGTGGCCAGGGTCGCCAGCTCCTCGTGGCCGCCGCCGGTCAGCAGGACCACCGCGTCCTCGGGCAGGTCGGCCTCGGCCAGCGCCTCGCGGACGATCGCCGCCAGCGCCCCGTTCGAGCGTTCGGCGTAGTGGGAGCCGCGCAGGACGATCGCGTTGCCGCTCTTGATCGTCAGCGCCGCGCAGTCGATCGTCACGTTCGGCCGCGCCTCGTAGACGACGGCGACGACCCCCAGCGGCACCCGCAGCTTGCGCAGGTCGAGGCCGCTCTCCAGGGTCTTGCGTTCGAGCTCCTCGCCGACCGGGTCGTCGAGCCCGGCGACGACGCGGACGCCGGCGGCCATCGCCGCCACCCGCTCGGGGCTGAGCGTGAGGCGGTCGCGCAGCGCCGCGTTGAGGCCGGCGGCGCGCTCGTCGGCGAGGTCGGCGGCATTCGCCTCGAGGATCTCCGCCGGGCGCTCTTCCAGCAGCCGCGCGGTCGCCTCCAGGGCCGCGTCCTTGGCCGCGGTCGAGGCGCTCGCCAGGCCGCGCGCCGCCCGCTTGGCGGCGGCGCAGGTCTCAGCGACGGTGGTCGTGGTCACGGCCATCGGACAAGGGTAGCTGGGGACCTAGAGCAGCACGAAGCGGTCGCGATGGATGACCTCGTCGGCCGCGTGCGGCAGCAGCTCGCGCACGGCGTCGCTCTTCATCCCGATCACCCGGGTCAGCTCGCGCGAGCTGTAGTCGCTGATGCCTTTGCCGATCAGGTCGCCGTCGGTGGCGACCTCGACCGCGTCGCCGGCCTCGAAGCTGCCCTCGACAGCGGCGATGCCGACCGGCAGCAGGCTCGAGCCGCGCTCGCGCAGCACCCGGGCGGCGCCGGCGTCGACCGCGATCCGCCCCCGCGCCGGCTTCGCGTACTTGAGCCAGAGCTTGAAGCTCGACGCCTTGCCCGCCTGCGCCGCGAAGCGCGTACCCCCCGGCTCGCCGGCCGCGGCCGCGGCCAGGGTCCCCGGCACGGTGCCGTTGCAGATCGTCGCCGGGATCCCGGCCTCGCCGGCCATCTCGGCGGCGGCGACCTTGCTGCGCATGCCGCCGGAGCCGAAGGCGGAGGTGCGGTCGCCGATCTGCAGCGCCTCGAGCTCGTCGAAGTCGCTCACCTCCGGGATCAGGCGAGCCGAGGGGTCCAGCTCCGGGTCGGCGCTGAGCAGGCCGTCGATGTTGGTCAGCAGGACCAGCAGGCGGGCGTCGAGCAGCAGCGCCACCTGGGCGGCGAGGAAGTCGTTGTCGCCGAAGCTGATCTCGTCGGTGGCGGTGGTGTCGTTCTCGTTGATCACCGGCACCACCCCCCACTCGATCAGCCGCCGCAGCGTCTGGCGGGCGTTGAGGTAGTTGGTGCGGGCGGCGATGTCGGCGGCGGTCAGCAGCACCTGCGCCGCCCTGGTGCCGTGGGCCGCGAGCCGGCTCTCGTAGGCGCGGAAGAGGTCTCCCTGCCCGACCGCCGAGGCGCCCTGCAGCTCGTCCATCGCCCGCGGGCGCACCGGCAGCTCCATCAGCCGCATGCCGCGGGCGATCGCGCCGGAGGTGACCATGACGACGCGCTCGCCGCCTCGCTCCAGGGCGCTGACCTGGGCGCAGACGGAGTCGAGCACGTCCGTGCGCAGCTCGCCGTCGTCGGCGGCGACGATCGAGGATCCGAGCTTGACGACCAGGGTCATGGTCAGCAAAGTAGCCGAGATGGGAGCGGCGATCGGCTGGGGAGCGCTGGCGGCAAGCTCGCTCGTCATCGGCGCCCTGCTCAGCCTGCTGCGCCGCTGGTCGCCGCGCCAGGTCGGCCTCGTCCTCGCCTTCGGCGCCGGGGCGCTGATCAGCGCCGTCAGCTTCGAGCTCGCCCAGGAGGGGCTGAAGGTCGGCGGCGCCGGGGTCACCGGCATCGGGCTCGGGGTCGGCGCCCTCACCTACTTCCTGCTCGACGGGGCGATCGCCCGCCGCTTCGCGGCCGGGCCCGGGCGCCAGGGGCGCTCCCAGGGATCCGGCGGCACGGCGCTGGCGCTCGGCGCCTTCCTCGACGGCATCCCCGAGCAGGCGGTGCTGGGGATCAGCCTCGCCGCCGGCCAGGGCGTCGGCGTCGCCCTGCTGCTGGCGATCTTCGTCTCCAACCTGCCGGAGGCGATGGGCTCGGCCGACGACATGCGCAAGGCCGGCCGCTCGCGGCAGACGATCCTGCGCCTGTGGCTGATCGTCGCCGCGATCTGCACCCTGGCGACGGTCGCCGGCTACGCGGCGGCCGACGCGGTCGGCGGCAACGCCCGGGCCGCGCTCGACGGCTTCGCCGCCGGCGCCCTGCTGGTGATGCTGATCGACTCGATGATTCCCGACGCCCGCGCCGACGCCGGTCGCGCCGCGGGGCTCGCCACCGTGCTCGGCTTCGCCCTCGCCGCCGGGCTCTCGAACCTCACCTAGACCTTCGTTTCAGATGTGCAGCTCGAACTCGTGCTCGCCGATGCGGACGTCGTCGCCGGGCTCGAAGCCGGCCTTGGCCAGGGCGGAGATGACGCCGATCTCGCCCAGGCGCTGCTCGAGGTAGGCGAGCGCCTCCTCGTTCTTGGTGTCGTGGCGCTCGAACAGCAGCTCGACGCCGCGGCCGGCGACCCGGAAAGCGCCCTCGTCCTCCTTTTCGACCCAGTAGCCGCCCTCGCCGGCGGGCCGGTAGACGCGGTGCTCGACCTCGAATTCGGCGGCCGACTCGCCGGCCGGAACCAGGGCGGCGGGCTGCTGGTCGGGCAGCTCGTGGAGGATGCGCTGGCGCAGCTCGTCCAGGCCTTCGCCGGTCGCGGAGGAGGCAGAGAGCACGCCGAGGACCCGCTCGCCGAGCCGCCCCGACCACTCCGCCACCGCCTCCTCGACCCTCCCGGCCTCGAGCAGGTCGCGCTTGGTCAGGACGACCAGCTCGGGCAGCCGCTCCAGCCCGGCGCCGTGCGCGGCGAGCTCCGCCCGCACGGTCTCGTAGTTGGCCTCCGGATCGCCTTCCATCGGCGCCAGGTCGACGAGGTGGACCAGCATCGCGCAGCGCTCGACGTGGGCGAGGAACTCGTGGCCGAGGCCGGCGCCATCGGCGGCGCCTTCGATCAGCCCGGGGATGTCGGCGAGGACCGCCTGGCGGTCCTCGCCTTCGATCGTTCCGAGGACCGGCGAGAGCGTCGTGAACGGGTAGTCGGCGACCTTCGGCGTCGCCCGCGTCAGCCGCCCCAGCAGCGAGGACTTGCCCGCGTTCGGCAGCCCGACCAGGCCGACGTCCGCAAGCAGCTTCAGCCGCAGCTCGATCCAGTCGGCCTCGCCCTTGGTGCCCTTCTCGGCGAACCGCGGCGCCTGCCTGACCGAGGTCGCGAAGCGCTTGTTGCCGTGCCCCCCGCGCCCACCGTGGGCGACCACCGCCCGCTGCCCCGGCTCGACCAGGTCGACGGCGCTGCCGTCCACGGTCGTCGCCTGGGTGCCGGCGGGAACCGGGATCGCCCGCTCCTCCCCCCGCGCCCCGTGCCGGTTCGACCCTTCCCCGTGGCTGCCCCGCTGCCCGCGGAAGTGGCGGCTCCCTTTCAGCGCCCCCAGGTCCCGCTTGGACAGATCGCAGACCAGCACCACGTCCCCCCCGTGCCCACCGTCGCCGCCGTCGGGCCCCCCGCGCGGCACATGCGCCTCGCGCCGGAACGAGACGCACCCGTTCCCGCCAGCGCCACCCTCGACCCAGATTGTCGCGCGGTCATACATGCCCTAGAGAGTAGTTGTGCCTTTTTGGGGCATGCCGACAAAAAGGAACAGCGCCGGTTTGAGGGCCCAGCGAAAACGGGAGGGACACGCGGTCCCTCCCGTTCGCAGGTCCTGTATCGCTACTTCTTGGGCGCGATGACGACGATCTTGGACTTGGCCGCCTTGCCCGGCGAGCCCTTGACCTGGAACGTCACCTTGTAGGTGCCGCTTGCGTTCGCGCCGACCTTGATCTTCAGCTTGGCGGAGTCTTTGCCGCCACCTTTGACCTTGCCGAACGGCTTGCACTTCGGCTTCGCCTTCAGGGCTTTCTTCGCCTTGCTCGGGAGCTTGACGCAAACCCGGGCGTTCTTCGATTTGAGGTCGCCCTGGTTGACCGCCTTGATCTTGAAGGTGGCGACGCCACCGGCTTTGACCTTGGCTTTCTTCTTCGTCGTCAGTTTGACCGTGGCCGCTTTGACGTTGACCGACGCACTCGTCTGAGCGGCGTTGCCGGTCTGGTTGGCGGCGGTGACGACGCATCCGTAGCTTCCCGGTTTGGTCGTTTCAAGCGTCGCCGCCGTAGCGCCGCCGATCGGAGCGCCGTTCAGGGTCCATTGGTAGGTGAACGTACGCGGCGCCTGGTAGACGAAGGAGCCGGGGAAGTCCGCCCCCCAGCTTCCGCTCGAGCAGGTCAGCGACGAGCGCGTGGTCGCCGATCGGCTGACCGTCGGCGCGCCGGTCCCGGTCGGGCTCTTGAGGATGACCGGGTCCTGAGGACCGTTGACCGGAGCCGTCACCGGAGAGATGGAATTCACCCCGCCGCCGAGAAGGACGGAGCCGATCGCTTCCGTTCGCGATTCGCCGGCGCCGTAGTTGCCCCAGTAGAGCCTCGCGAGCGATGGATCGAAAGCGAGACCGTAGGGGCCGTCGTAGAGCGCCGTGCCGTAGTTGACGTCCCCTCCGCCACCGCCGCCAAGGCTCGCGAAAGAAATCTTTTTTTTGCTGTTGTTGAGCCAGTAGAGACGGCCGCCAGCCGGATCGAGAGCAAACCCGTTGACGGATTCCGGCGGAGTTGCGCCGCTGAGATTCAAGTCCCCGCCCCCGGAGTTATTCACGTTCGCCCATGAGATGACGTCCGGACCAAGTTTCGCGTTGTCCCAGTACACGCGCCCAGCGACGGGGTCTAAGGCGAGCCTGAAGGGACTTTCGAGGGTTGCCCCGGTGGTGGACAGCAGACCGCCCCCGCTGCCGTCGATACGCGCCCAGGCAATCGAGCCTTCCGCCGGCGCGGTCGGCCCGTCGGCGTTGGTCCAGTAGACGATTCGAGTGGCTGGATCGACCGCGATTCCCTCGGGTTCTTCGACACTCACGCCCGGGGTCGCCAGAACCCCGGCTCCGCTGCCGTCGAGGTTGACGAAGACAATCTGTTCCGAGCTTGAGCTGGCGACGAAGAGCCTGTTGGTGACCGAGTCGTAGGCCATGCCTTCGGGGTCATCCAGTTCGGCGCCGCTGAGATTGAGGCTACCGCCACCGCCTCCGTCGATCCCGGCGAAAGAGACAGAGGGGGGTGAGGCGTCGTAGTTGTCCCAGTAGATGGTTTCGGCTGCCTGCGCGCGCGTCGCGATCGTGAAAAGCGCGACGAGGACGAAGGCGAACGCGGCCATCGCCGCGTGGCCCCGGGAGATCCGGTGGCTATCGACAAAACTCATACGAGTCCTTTCCTAGTCCTGCAGGACGGAGATCGTGCGCCCGCGTCGGGCCGGCCTGAAATCGACTTTCCCTGCCCGGGTCGCGAAGATCGTGTGGTCGCGGCCAAGGCCGGTGCCCTCACCGGGCCAGAACTTGGTACCGCGCTGGCGGACGATAATCTCGCCGCCGGTCACCTCTTGGCCGGCGAAGACCTTGACGCCGAGCATGTTCGGGTTGGATTCGCGCCCGTTGCGGCTCGATCCGAGACCTTTCTTGTGAGCCATCGCTAGGCCTCCTCTTTCTCGGTTTTCTTGGCCGGGGCTTTTTTCTCCGGGGCGCTTTTTTTGGCTTTGGCCGCGGCCGCTTTGCCCATTTTCAGCGAGGTCACCTCGAGCTTGGTCAGCTCGGAGCGATGGCCGGCGCGCCGGCGGTAGCCCTTCTTGGCCTTGTATTTGAAGACTTTGATCTTCGGCCCGCGCAGGTGCTCGGCGACCTTCGCCTCGACTTTGACCTTCTCGAGCTCCTTCGGCGCCGCGACGACGGAGTCGTCGCGGAACATCACCGGACGCAGGGCGACTTTGTCGCCCTCCTTGGCGTCGAGCCGGTCGACGAGCAGGGACGTGCCCTCCTCGACCTTGTACTGCTTGCCGCCGCTTTCGATTACCGCGTACATGCTCAATCGTCTTCCTTGCTGCCTTGTTTGGCGCGCGAACGGCCACGACCGCCTCTACGGCCGCGGCTGCGTTTACGCGAAGCAGCGCCGGAGTCTAGCTCGGAGCCGTTTTCCTCGCCGTTTGCGGAGCCGTTGGGGGAATCGGAGCCCAGCAGCGAGGCGACCGCGGCCGAGCGCTCCACCTCCTCGATCCGCACCAACCGGCGCTGGCCGACGAAACGGCCGCCGCCGGTGACGCTGACGATGTAGGAGTCGATGCGGGCGACGGCGTCGTCGGCGTTGTACATGTGCGGCTCGTCGATCTTGACCAGCACCTCCTCGCCGACCTTGAACGGCAGTGCCCGCTCCTCGATCTCCGCCCGCGAGCCCTTCTCGACCATGTCGAAGGTGTCGATCGCCAGCGCGTCGCCGCCCTCGAAGTGGAAGCGCTTGCCGGTCTCGTCCTCGAGCTCCGGCAGGCCGCTGTCGTCGCCGGTCAGCTCGTGCGCCACTTTCGGGTTGACCCGGACCAGGAAGGCTTCGTCGTCGCCGTGCTCGGCGGCGATGTCGCGCATCTTGCGCAGCCCCTCCAGGGCCACCGTCTCGGCCGAGAGCACGACGCCCTCGCCGTGGCAGGTCGGGCAGGGCGCGGTGAGGATCTCGCGCACCCCGTCGGTCACGTTCTGGCGGGTCATCTCGACCAGGCCCAGCGGCGAGACCTCGACCACGTAGCTCTTCGACTTGTCGGCGTCGAGCGCTTTGCGCATCGTCTTCAGCACCTTGTCGCGGTTGCTGGCCCGGGCCATGTCGATGAAGTCGACGACGATGATGCCGCCGATGTCGCGCAGGCGCAGCTGCCGCACCGCCTCCTCGGCCGCCTCGGTGTTGACTTTGGTGATCGTCTCCTCAAGCCCGCCTTTGCCGCGGCCGGTGAAGCTGCCGCTGTTGACGTCGATCACGGTCAGCGCCTCGGCGTAGTCGATGATCAGGTAGCCGCCCGAGGGCAGGTCGACCCGCCGGTTCAGGGTCGACTCGATCTCCTCGTCGATCTTCCATTTCTCCAGCAGCGGCTTCTGGCCGGTGTAGAGCTCGACCCCGCCGACCAGCTCCGGCGCCGTGCGCTGGAAGAAGTTGGTGACGCGCTCGAACTGCTTCTCGGAGTCGATGATCGCCTTCTCGAACTCGCTGAGGAAGACGTCGCGCAGGACCCGCACCGAGAGGTCGGCCTCCTGGAAGACCAGTGAGGGGGCCTTGGTGTCGGCGCTGCGCCGCTCCAGCACCTCGTTGAGGCGCTGCAGGTAGCCGATCTCGCGCACGAAGTCGGATTTTTTCGCCCCGTGAGCGGCGGTGCGGACGATCAGCCCCCCCGGGCCCTTGTAGGTGCGGTCGACCATCTTGCGCAGGCGGTCGCGCTCGGAGTCCGAGAGCCGGCGGCTGACGCCGACGCCGCTGCCCTGCGGCGCGAAGACCAGGTAGCGGCCGGCGATCGAGACGTTCATCGAGAGCCTGGCGCCCTTCGTCTTCAGCGGGTCCTTGACCACCTGGACGAGGATCTCCTGTCCGGGTTTGATCAGCTCGTTGATGCGGCGGCCCGAGCCGCGGCCGCGCTTGGGGGCCTGCTCGCCGCCCGGCAGCACGATCTCGTCGACGTGCAGGAAGCCGTTGCGCTCGAGGCCGATGTCGACGAAGGCGGCCTCCATGCCGGGAAGGACGTTGTCGACCTTCCCCTTGTAGATGTTGCCGACGATCGAGCGCTTGCCGCGGCGCTCGATGTAGAGCTCGGCGACGTCGCGCTTGGCGCCTTTCGTCTTCGACTCGAGGACGGCGACGCGGGTCTCTCCGCGCTCGGCGGAGACCAAAATCGTTTTCTTCATGCGGTTATCTCAGTTCAGTTTGGGTACGCACGCCGGGCCTCTTCACGAGGCATCACCAGGCGAACCTTCCCCTCTGACTGAGACGCGCTTGGATGTTGATGCTCTGAAGCACTCCGATCGCGAGGAACGTAGCGATCACGGAGGACCCTCCATAGCTCATCAGCGGTAAGGGGATGCCCGTGATCGGCATGATGCCGAGGTTCATCCCCACGTTGACGAAGACCTGGAAGAGCAGCGAGACGGCGATGCCGCCCGCCACCAGGGTCCCGTAGGAGTTCTTCGAGAGTGTCACGATCCGCAGCGCCCGCCAGAAGAGCAGGGCGTAAAGGGATAGGACGAACGCGGCGCCCATGAATCCGTAGCGCTCACCGATCACCGCGAAGATGAAGTCGGTGTGCCGCTCGGGAACGAAGTCGAGCCGCGTCTGAGTGGCACGGTCGCCGCGGCCGGTCTTCTGACCGGAGCCGATGGCGACCACTGATTGGTTCTGCTGGTAGCCCGCACCGCTCGCATGCTCGCTCGGGTGCAGGAAAGAGGTGAGCCTCTGCTCCTGATAGCCCTTGAGGACGGGCACCCCGACTGCGGGGGCCGCGACCAGAACGAGGGCGATCAAAGCGACGAGGGCCGCGCCGATGACGGCGAAGTGGGTCCAGGGAACACCCCCGAAGTACATCACGGCGAGGGTGGCGACGACGAACACCATCGAGGTTCCGAGGTCCGGCTGGAGGAAAACGAGCGCCGCCGGGGCCAGTCCCAGGCACAGATAGCGCACCGTGCGCTGCCTCGCCGAGCCGCGCCGGGCGCCGTCGATGACGAAGCCGGCGAGGGCGAGGACGAGCAGGAGCTTGCCCAGCTCGGAGGGCTGGAAGCTGAAGAAGGGGAATTCGAAAGCGCGGCGCGAGCCGCGGGCGGCGAAGCCGAAGACGAAGACCAGCGAGACGCTGGCGCAGAGGAAGGTGTAGATGCCGACCCGCAGCTCGCGGAAGCGCGAGTAGTCGATCCGGGTCAGGAGCAGCATCCCGACGACGCCGAGGACGCCGTAGATCGCCTGGCGGTCGACGTAGTAGTGGGGGCTGCCGGGGACGTCGTTGGCGGTCGCCTGCCCGAGCGTGAAGACGCTGAAGGCGGCCAGCGCCACGGTGGCGATGGTCAGCGGCCAGTCCATGTGGGCGAGGCCGAGGCGTTCGGCGAGGCCGACGCGGATCGCGAACGGCTCCGGGCGCGCCTGCCGGGTGCGGCTCGCGTACATCATTCGGCGAGGCCCGTTCCGGAGGCCGAGACCGAGCTGGCGTGCTTTTCGAAATACGCTTCGAGGATCTGCAGCGCCGCCGGCGCCGCCGATTCCGCCCCGAAGCCGCCTTCCTCCATCGTCACCACGGTGACGATACGGGGGTCCGGATAGGGCGCCAGCACCGCGTACCAGGACTGGTCGGCGTGCGGCGGGCGCTGGGCGGTGCCGGTCTTGCCGGCGACCTCGACCGGGAAGCCGCCGAAGATCCCGTAGGACGTTCCCTGCGGCCCCTGCGCCGCCTGGTGCAGCCCTTCCATGATCGCCGTCCGGTGCGCCGGGTCGATCTTGATCTTGCGCCGCGGCTTCGGGTCGAATTCCTTCAGCACCCGGCCCGCCGCGTCCTCGACTTCCTTGCCGACGTGCGGGGTGACGATCGTGCCGTCGTTGCCGAGCGCCGCGTAGGCGATCGCCAGCTGCAGCGGGTTGGTCTGCAGGTCGCCCTGGCCGGTCGCCAGCTGGATGTTGTCGCCGGCCGACCAGGGGCGTTCGGTTTCGCCTTCCTTGAAGAGCTGGTTGCGCCAGGAGCGGCTCGGCACCAACCCTTCGGTCTCGCCCGGGATGTCGAGGCCCGACTCCTTGCCGATCCCCAGCTTCGCCGCCCAGCGCTGCAGCTGGCCGCTGTCCCACATGTCGTAGCCGAGCTCGTAGAAGAAGACGTCGGAGGAGACTTCCAGCGCCGGGACCAGGGTCAGGGCGCCGTAGGAGGCGCCGCCGGCGTTCTGGAAGCTCTGGGTGCCGACGGTGAGCTTGCCGCCGTCGACGATCGTGGTCGAGGGGGTGATCACCTTCCCTTCCAGGGCCGCCAGGGCGGTGACGATCTTGAAGGTCGAGCCCGTCGGGTAATAGCTTTCGGTGGCGCGGTCGGTCAGCGGCGCCGTCACCGGGTCGCGGTAGAGCTCGTTCACCTGAGCCTGGGTCTTCGGTTCGGTGAAGACGGTCGGGTCGTAGGTGGGGAAGGACCCGAGCCCGAGCAGCTCGCCGTCGTGGACGCTCATCGTCACGAAGGCGCCCGGCAGGCCGCGCGCGGCGAGCGCGCTTTCGCCCGCCGCCTGCACGTCGGGGTCGATCGTCAGCTTCAGGTTGTCGCCCGGGGACGGCGGCCGCGAGACCAGCTGGCCACCGGGCGTCGGCTGCCCGAGGGCGTTGACCTGGATCTTGGTCAGCCCCGGCTCGCCGCGCAGGTAGCGGTCGTAGGTGTACTCGACCCCGCCCTTGCCGACCTCGTCGCCCGGTTCCAGACCCTTGTACGGCGGTTCCTTCAGCTCTTCTTCGGAGACCTCGCCGACGCTGCCGACGACGTGGGCGGCGCGGCTGCCGTCCGGGTAGTCGCGGACGAAGACGCGCTGGACGGCGACCCCGGGGAAGCGGCGCTGGTTCTCTTCCAGGTAGTAGACGAGGTCGTAGCCGACGTCCTTGCGCAGGGTCACCGGGGCGCCGGCGGCGACTTCTTCGCTTTCGCGGATCGTCCGCCGCACCTTGCGCAGCGACATGTGGGCGAGGCCGCCGAGCCGGCGCAGCTCGTCGCGTTCCTCGGCCGGGCCTTCGGGCAGTTTCTGGGTGTTCAGCTGCAGCGCCAGGCTGGTCCGGTTGTCGACCAGGACGTTGCCTTCGCGGTCGAGGATGTCGCCGCGCGGGGCGATCACCTTGAACTCGCGGGTGCGGTTGTTCTTCGCCTCGGCCAGGTAGCCGGCCCCGGAGAGCACCTGCAGGTCCCAGAGGCGGAAGAAGAGCACCCCGAAGAGGGCGACGGCGACGCCGCCGAGAACGGCGATCCGCAGGGCGAGGCGCTTGTTGGCCCCGGGGCGGTCGTTCCAGCGCTCGTACATGCAGCTCCTAGGCTCCCAGGACGGTGGGCCGGCGGGCGCGGCGCACGGTCGACTCCTCGACCAGGGCCGGGCGCAGCGCTCGCCGCAGGCCGAGGTAGATCGGCCAGCCGAGGACGAAGGCGTAGACGGACTTGACCAGGAGGTCGCGGACGACCAGGCCGCTGACCGCGGTGTCGGTCCCCAGCATCAGCTCGACGGCGCCGAAGCCGAGCTCGGCGAACAGGGTCAGGCCCATGCAGAGCAGCGGCGGCACCAGCGGGCTGTGGATCTCGAAGCGCTCGCGGAAGAGCCCGGCCAGGTAGCCGGTGGCGAGCAGGACCAGCGAGGCGCCGCCGAGCGGCGCCACCAGCAGGCAGTCGAGCAGGATCCCGACCGAGAAGCCGGTGACGGCGCCGGTCATGGTGCCGCCGAGCAGGCCGAGCGATATCACCAGCACCGGCAGCAGGTCGGGGCTGACGTGGAAGAGCGCCACCTGCGAGAAGAAGGAGAGCTGCAGGATCACGCCGAGGACGAGGATCGCGACCAGGCGGGCCAGCATCTTCGGGGTCAGGATCATCCGCGCGAGCCCCCCGTCAGGACCTGGACCAAGTCGAGGTCGCGCAGGTCGGCGAAGGGCCGCACGTGGACCTGCTGGCTCGCCTCCTGCTCGACGATCGAGGCGCGGGTGACTTCGCCGATCGGCAGGTTCGGCGGGAAGCGCGATTCGATCCCCTGCCCGCGCCAGCCGGCGGTGACCACGGCCTGGCCCTTGTGCACGTGCTTGGTCGAGTCGATGAAGTCGAGGATGAGGTCGTTGGGGTCGCCGACGTTGGGCCGGATCACGCCCTGGACCGCGACCGGCACGACCTTGGCGGAGACGGCGCTGGCGTGGTCGGCGAGCAGCGTCACCTGGGCCGAGTTGCCGGTCACCGAGGAGACGGTGCCGACGAGGCCGTCGCCGTTGACCACCGGGTCGTTGACGCGCACGCCGTCGCCGCTGCCGGCGTCGATCGTGACGTCGGCGAACCAGACGGTCGGGGAGCGGGCGATCACCCTTCCCGTAACCGGTTCGTAGCCGGAGGGGATCGCTCCGCCGCGATCGAGGCCCAGCAGCTTGCGCAGCTGCGCGTTTTCGGCCAGGGCGGCGTTGGAGCCGACCGCTTCCTCGCGCGCCTTCCGCAGTTCGCTCTGCAGGCGGCTGTTGCGGCCGCGGGCGTCGAAGGTCTGGTCGAACCAGTTGACCAGGTCGCGGGCAGGCTTGAGCGCCCCGTCGGCGACCGACTGGACCGGGCTGAAGATGGTGCTGACACCGCGCTGCAGGCCGTTGGACCCCGAGCCATAGGTGACCGTCAGCAGCACGAAGGAGCCGACGATCAACAGCGCGAGCACCGCCCTGCGGCGGCGTACTTGCTTTCGGTACACGTGAGAGACCTAAGTTCGTTGCTTTTTTTCGGCACGGTGGATCGCCTCGAACTCCTCGAGCGAGATGCCCGAGCCGACCGCCACGCAAGTCAACGGCGACTCTGCCAGTTGACAGGGCATCTGGCACTCGTCGCGCAGGCGCTGCTCCAGTCCTTGCAAGAGCGCACCGCCGCCGGCGAGGGTGATGCCGCGGTCCATGATGTCACCCGCCAGCTCCGGGGGCGTGCGGTCGAGCGTCTCCTTCACCGCCTCGACGATGTGGCCGACGGTCTCGTCCAGCGCTTCGCGCACCTCCTCGGAGTCGAGCGTGATCGTTTTCGGCAGGCCGGAGACGAGGTCGCGGCCGCGGATCTCGGTCCGCACCTCTTCCGCCAGCGGCGCCGCCGAGCCGGCCTCCAGCTTCACCGCCTCCGCGGTCTGGGTCCCGATCGCCAGCTTGTAGGCGCGTTTGCAGTGGTTGACGATCGCCTCGTCGAGCTCGTCGCCGCCGACCCGGATCGACTGCGAGACGACGATGCCGCCGAGCGAGATGACCGCCACCTCGGTGGTGCCGCCGCCGATGTCGACGATCATGTTGCCGGTCGGCTCGGACACGGGAAGGCCGGCCCCGATCGCGGCGGCCATCGGCTCCTCGATCAGGTAGGCCTGGCGGGCGCCGGCCGAGTACGTGGCCTCCTCGACCGCCCGCTTCTCGACCCCCGTCACGCCGGAAGGGACGCAGACCACGACGCGCGGATGCGCGAACCGGTTCTGGTGCACCTTCTGGATGAAGTGGCGCAGCATCTGCTCGGTCACGTCGAAGTCGGCGATGACGCCGTCCTTGAGCGGCCGGATCGCGGAGATGTTGCCCGGCGTGCGGCCGAGCATCCGCTTGGCCTCGATCCCGACGGCGTGCACCTCACCGGTGCGCTGGTCGATCGCGACGACCGACGGCTCCGACAGCACGATGCCGCGCCCGCGCACGTAGACGAGCGTGTTCGCCGTGCCGAGGTCGACGGCCATGTCTCGGCCGCCGAAGCCGGTGAGGGAGTTCAAGAAGCTGATGCGGGGGCCTTCGTTTCCTGCTGCAAAATTGGCGAAAGTGCAGTGCGATTCTAGCGGATAGCGGGGTCCGCCATCGGCCGTATCTGTACGATGCCGCGCCGTGGACACCGACCTCGCCGGCCGAGTCGTCGTGATCACCGGCGCGGCGCGCGGGATCGGCGCCGCGACCGCGCGGGCCTTCGCAGGCGAGGGAGCCCGGGTGGTCGTCAACTACCGCACGAGCCGGGAGCAGGCCGATCAGCTCGTCGCGTCACTCCCCGATGCGATCGCGGTGCAGGCCGACGTCTCGCGGGAGGACGAGGTCGACATGCTGTTCGCGACGGCCGTGGAGCGGTACGGCCGCGTCGACGTCTGCGTCTGCAACGCCGCGATCTACTCGCCGCCGGCGCCGGCGGTCGACATCGACGCCGACCGCTTCCGCCGGATCGTCGACACGAACCTGACCGGGACGTTCCTCGTGGCGCGGGCGTTCCTGCGCCGGGTGCGGGAGCAGCGCTCGGGCAACCTGATCCTGATCGGCTCGACGGCGGGCATCTTCGGCGAGGAGGGCCAGGCCGACTACGCCGCGACGAAGGCTGCGCTGACCGGCGGCCTTCTGCCGACGCTCAAGAACGAGATCGCCCGCCTGGCGCCGCTCGGGCG
>Ga0070691_10000267_pt1 | contig 18196 bp, 22 predicted proteins | sample KBSK1101metaG_FD_64673 | JGI IMG/M metagenome (GOLD analysis project Ga0070691, IMG submission 64673) | Corn, switchgrass and miscanthus rhizosphere microbial communities from Kellogg Biological Station, Michigan, USA - KBS K1-10-1 metaG | ecosystem: Host-associated > Plants > Roots >... | reverse complement strand
CCATCACGTTGAGCTCGTACTGGGCGCGCCAGTCCTCGTCGGGGACGTCGTCGAGGTCGCGCCAGCTGGCGGCGCCGGCGTTGTTGACGAGCACGTCGAGGCCGCCGAAGTACTCGCTCGCGCGCGCCAGCATGCGCTCGCCGGCGTCGGCGGCGGTGACGTCGAGGGCGAGGACGGCGGCCCGGCCGCCGGCCTTGACACCGGCCCCGGCGGCCTCTTCCTGCACCTCGCGCAGCCGTTCCTCGCCGCGGGCGACCAGCAGCACCTGGGCGCCCTCGGCGCAGAGCTGGACCGCCGTCTCGCGGCCGATGCCGCGGCTGGCTCCGGTGACGGCGCAGGCGCGCCCGCTCAGCCCGAGGTCCATCAGAGCGCCTCCAGGCGCTCGGAGACGGTGACCGAGGCCTCGCCGACCAGCAGCTTGTGGACCGGGCATTTCTCGGCGATCCGCAGCAGCCGCTGGCGCTGCTCGGCGCTGAGCTCGGGCGGCAGCTTCAGCGCGACCGCGTAGCTGGAGGGCATCTCGCCCTCGTAGATCGCGTCGACGTCGACCTCGAGCCCGCCGACGTCCCAGCCTTTGCGGTCGGCGTACATCTCGACCGTGATCGCGGTGCAGCCGGCGAGGCTGGCGGCGAGCAGCTGGGTCGGGCGCGGCCCGGTGTCGGTGCCGCCACGCTCCTCCGGCTCGTCGACGACCAGCGTGTGAGCGCCCTCGACGTCGACCTCGTGGGCGAGCCCCTCGAGGCGGCGGGCGACGACCCTCACCGGGTCAGCCCTTGCCGCGGCCCTCGAACAGGGCCGGGTCGTCGACGTCGGCCCAGCGGGCCATCGCGTAGACGAGGTCGGAGGCGCGGTTGACGAAGTGGATCACGGTCTCGCCGGCGAGGTCGCCGGCCGCGGCGAGGGCGGAGATGTGGCGCTCGGCGCGGCGCACGATCGTGCGGGCCACGTCGAGCTGGGCGGAGAGCCGGTTGCCGCCGGGGATGACGAACTTCGGCGGCAGCTCGACCTCGTCCATGTAGCGGTCGATCAGCCGCTCCAGCTCGGCGACCATCGCCTCGGTGGTGCGGCTGACCCCGTCTTCGAGCCGCCCGGCCGCCTCCGGCGCCGTCGCCAGCTCGGCCCCGGCGACGAAGAGGTCGTCCTGGAGGCGGAGGATGTCGGCGGCGAGCTCCGCCCGCTCGCCGCAGAGGGCGCGGGCCACGCCGAGTGCCGAGCAGGCCTCGTCGAGCGAGCCGTAGGCCTCGGTGCGCCCGTGGTGCTTGGGGACGCGGCCGCCGTACCAGAGCGAGGTGCTGCCGTCGTCGCCCTTCCTGGTGTAGATCTTGACCATCGGCCGATCCTACGCGGCCGCGCTCAACGGACCGGGTTGAAGGCGAAGCCGGTCATCACCTTGGGGAAGAAGTAGGTCGACTTCGGCGGCATGTTCTCCTCGGTGGCGGCGATGGCGCGGACCTGCTCGACCGGGACCGGGCGCTGGACGAAGGCGACGTCGAACCCGCCCTCGTCGACCATCGCCAGGGCGTCGGGAACGCTCTTCGCGTACTCGAGGCCGCGGCGCTCGTCGATGTCCTCGTCGCTCATCCCGGCCAGGCCCTTCAGGACCAGGGTCTCGAGGATCGCCGAGTCGAGGCGGCGGTAGGACTCCGACTTGCCCTCGAGTCGGCGGTCGAGCTCGGCCAAGTCCTTGAGGTGCAGCCGGTAGGCCTGCTTGTGGAAGGCGTCGTAGAGGCCGAAGACGCCGACCCCGTCCTCGCCGCCGGGGTCGATCGCGGCCTTGTCGATCTCCTCGATCTCGAACAGCTCGCGCAGGCCGGCGCCGAGCCGGCGCTGGCGCTCGGGATCGGCGGCGAAGCCGGAGAGCAGGCGGTGGGTGGGGAAGACGGTCAGGCCCGGGTCGTCGAGCCCGGTCAGCGCCATCAGCGTGAACTCATGCGGCCCCTCGCCGCCGATCTCGTCGCGAAAGGCGCGGGCGGTCTCGTAGCGGTGGTGGCCGTCGGCGATCAGCAGCTCGGCGCCGGCGAGCCGCGCGGAGACGGCGGCGTGGACCGCGGGGTCGTCGACCTTCCAGACCCGGTTGACGGTGCCGGTCTCGTCGGTGACTTCGCCCCAGGGCTCGGGGCCGAGCGCCGGCTCGACCAGCGGCCAGGCGTCCGCGGTGCTGAGCGAGAAGATCGGCGAGAGGTTGTGGCCGGTGGCGCGGGTCAGCAGCAGCCGGTCCTCGAGCGGGCCGGGGTGGGTGCGCTCGTGCGGACGCACGCCTTCGTCGTAGTCGACGACGCGCACGGCGGCGAGGATCCCGTGGCGGCTGTGGCTGGAGCCGTCGGGGGCGGTGTAGCTCTGGGTCAGCGCCCAGATCGAGGGCTCCTCGTCGGCGACCAGGGCGCCGTCGGCGCGCCAGGCCTCGATCGTCCGCGCCGCCCCCTCGTAGGGGTCGCCCTCGGGGTGGCTGGCCGGGTCGGCGGGGTCGAACGGCTTCGGCAGGTCGATCGCCACCGCGTTGTAGGGCGAGCGCGCCAGCAGCGCCGCCCGCCCGGCGGCGTCGATCACGTCATACGGCGGCGCCGCCACGGCGTCGAGCGAACCGACCTTCCCGAGGTCGTAGTGCAGCGCCTTGAACGGACGCACGTCGGCCATCGGCGTCACTCTAGACTGAGCCGGTCGGGGTGTGGCGCAGCCTGGTAGCGCGCCGCCTTTGGGTGGCGGAGGTCCCCGGTTCGAATCCGGGCACCCCGACCTCAGCGATGCAGCCGCGAAGATCCGTGCAGCGAACGGGCTCAGGAAATCGGCGCGATTGCCGATAGTGAGGGGCATGGCCGAATCCGGACACGCCGAGCGCCGGGTCGAGCGCGTCGCATTCGAAACCGACAGGCACCTGGTCGTCGGCGACCTCACCCTGCCGCCGACCGGCTACCAGAGCCGGTTCTCGGACTCGATCAACCGCGGCGATCTCGAATTCGTGCAGCTGACCAACGTCGAGATCACGCCCCTGGAGGGCGGCGCGCCGCGCGAGCTGCCCTTCGTCATCCTCTCCAAGCGCCATATCCACCTCGCTCACCCGGTCGCCGGATAGGCCGGAGCGCCGTCAGGCGGGAGAGCGGCGGGCGCGATCGCGGTTCGCGTAGGAGCCGAGGTCGATCGCGAAGGCGAGGATGACGATGAACCACTCGAAGCCGGAGACCCGGTTCGAGCTGCTCCACATCACCGCGTAGGCGAGCGTCGTCCAGGGCAGCAGGAAGAACCCGAGCAAGGGCACGAACCAGCTGTCGAAGGCGCGGCTGAGCAGGTCGCTGAAGAGCCACAGCGCGAACAGGGCCAGACGCGGCGAGATGAAGGCGAAGAGGACGATCAGGCAGCCGATGGGGGGGAACCTTAGTTCACGGCCCCGTTGGGTCGCTGCCGTAACGTCTACGCGGGAGGAACGACATGAACAGACTCGGAAAGCTGATGACGATGCTGAATCCAGAGAAGACGCGGATGCCCGCCCCCGAGGAGGCGCTGCCCGGCCGCGGCGAGCCCGCCTTCGCGGTCCCCGACACGCACGCGGTGCTCGGCACGCCGCTGAAGCCGCCGTTCCCGCGGGGGATCGAGGTCGCCTACTTCGCGCTCGGGTGCTTCTGGGGAGCGGAGCGCCTGTTCTGGGGGCTCGACGGCGTCCACACGACGGCGGTCGGCTACCAGAACGGGACCACCCCGAACCCCACCTACGACGAGGTCTGCTCGGGCCGGACCGGGCACGCGGAGGCGGTGCTGGTCGCCTTCGACCCGGAGCGGGTCTCCTACGCCGACCTGCTGAAGGTCTTCTTCGAGGAGCACGACCCGACCCAGGGGATGCGCCAGGGCAACGACGTCGGCACCCAGTACCGCTCGGGCATCTACTACGCGAACGATGCCCAGAAGGCGACGGCGGAGATGGCGCGCGACGCCTACGACGCCGATCTCAAGGCCGCCGGCAAGGAGCCCATCACGACCGAGATCGAGCCCGCCGGCCCCTTCTACTACGCCGAGGAGCACCACCAGCAGTACCTGCACAAGGTCCCCAACGGCTACTGCGGCCTGGCCGGGACCGGCGTCTCCTGTCGCATCCCGGCAGCCGCCTCCTGACCGCGGGGTTGCCCCACCGGCGCGGCGAATAGCATCCCGCGCCCGTGGCACCCTCCTTCGGCTCCTACATAGGCGGCTGCCTCGCCGTGATCGGCATCGTTGCGGCGCTCGGCCTCGGCGGCTACTGGCTGCGGCGCTGGATCGTGCCCGAATTCTCCGGCGCCCTGGCGCGGCTCGCCGACGCCACGATCGCCGTCGGCCTGCTGGTCATCTCGCTGGAGGTCCTCGGCACGCTCAGCATCCTGCGACTCGGCTGGATCGTCCTCTTCTGCATCGGGATCGGGCTCGGCGGGGCGCTGCTGGGCTGGCGCCAGGCGCCGCGCGGGGAGCAGGAAGTCGCCGCCCCGAAGGTGCAGACGGTCGCGCTCTTCATCGCCCTCGCCGTCGCCTCCTTCGCCGTCGCCGAGTGGACCTTCCCCTCGCAGCTCAGCCTCGACCAGGGGATGTTCGGCGGCGACACGACCTGGTACCACATGCCCTTCGCGGCCGGGATCGCCCAGGAACACTCGACGGTCCACCTCCACTTCACCGACCCGCTGCGGCTGGCGGTCTGGTTCTATCCGCAGAGCACGGAGCTGATCCAGGGCGCCTCGATCGTCCTTTTCAAGAGCGACTGGCTGGCGCCGCTGCAGAACCTCTTCTGGCTGGCGATCGCGCTGCTCGCCGCCTGGTGCGTCGGCCGCCCCTACAAGGTCGGCCCGGCGACCCTGGTCGCGACGGCGATCGTGCTGGACGCGGGGGTGATGATCGAGACCCAGCCCGGCGAGGCCCGCAACGACATCATGGGCCTCGCCTTCCTGCTGGCGTTCGTCGCCTTCCTCATCAACGGGCACCAGCGCCGGGCGCCGGCCGCGGGGGCGGTGCAGGACGCACCCGAGCGCGACGCGCCGTTGCTCGACCGCGGCCCGCTGATCATGGCCGGGATCGCGGCCGGGCTGGCCGCCTCGGTCAAGTTCACCTTCCTCGTCCCGGTCGTGGCGATCGCGCTCGGGGTGGTCCTCTTCAGCGGCAAGGGGCGGCGCTGGACGACCGCCTGGGTGATGACGGTGCCGATGCTCCTGGTCGGCGGCTACTGGTACCTGCGGGCGGCGATCAAGACCGGCGGCAACCCGATCCCGATCACCAAGTTCGGGCCGCTGAACCTGCCGACCCCGGAGCAGATGCCGCTCGACCCGCGACCGCGCTTCGCCGTCGCCCATTACCTGACCGAGCCGACGATCTACCGCCGCTGGTTCTTCCCCCAGCTCGACAACGCCTTCGGGCCGCTCTGGCCGCTGATCCTGATCTGCGCCGTCGCGGCGGCGGTCTTCATCGTCGTGCGCTCGCGCAACCGGATCCTGCGGGTGATCGCGGCGGCCGCGCTCGCCACCGCCTTCGTCTACGTCTTCACCCCGCTGACCGCGGCCGGGCAGGAGGGCTCGCCGACCGGGTTCTTCACCAACACCCGCTACCTGGTGCCGGGGCTGGTGCTGGCGATGGCGCTGCTGCCGATCGCGCGGCCGCTGCGGGCGCCGGACCGGCGCGCCTGGCAGACGCTGCTGTTCCTCACCGGGGTCTACGCATTGACGGTGCTGACGACGCCGCGCTGGTATCCGGGCTTCATCGTCGGCACCGTGTTCCTCACCCTCTGCCTGGTCTGGGCACCGGCCGGGCTTGGGCTGGCGCGCTCGCGGCGGACGATGACGCGGGGGGCGGTGGCGCTGGTCGCGGCCGCGGTGGTGCTGCTGGCGGTCGTCCTCGGCCGCGCCCAGGAGGTCCAGTACGCCGACCACCACTACACGAAATCGACCCTCTTCCTGGGCGAAGGCGGGCCGCAGAAAGCTTACGATTTCGCCCGCCTCCAGCACGACAAGCGGATCGGCATCGCCGGCTCCAGCGAGATCATCTTCGGCCAGTTCGGCTTCTACGGCGGCGACCTCTCCAACCACGTCGAATACATCGGCGTGCCCGGGCCCAACGGCAGCTACCGCCTGGCGACCAGCTGCCGCGCCTTCCGCCGCGAAATCAACGCCGGCGACTACGACTACCTGATCGTCAGCCAGTTCACGCAGGACTCGCCGGCGGCGCCCTACTGGTATCCGATCTACGCCTGGATCAAAGACGACCCGGCGTTGAAGCTGGTGGTGGCGGAGCCCGACATCGTGCCCCAGCCCGACTACGTCTTCAAGGTGAACGGGAGGCTCGACCCGGCCGGCTGCGCGGGCGGCGGGGGCTAGGCTTGGCGGGCTGCCCCCGTAGCTCAGTGGACAGAGCACCGGCCTTCTAAGCCGATGGTCGTTGGTTCGAATCCAACCGGGGGCGCTGGACGGACCGAAGCCACCGACGCCCCGGGAGGCTCTTCGGTCCTGTTCAGTACCCCGGCGGGTGGCGGACGACGAAGCCGTCGGCCGAGGCGGGGGCGAGGTGCCAGCGCGGGCCGGTGCCCCGCTCGTCGCCGACCGTGTCCCAGCGCAGGCCGGCGATCTCGGCGAAGGTGTGGCCGGCGTTGGCGTAGACGGTGATCCACTTGCCGGGGCCGGGGGCGCCCCAGCCCTCGAGCTCGCTCGAGGTCAGGGGGCGGGGGATCATGCCGCCGCCGAAGAGGGCGAAGCTGACCGCGCCCGAGCAGTCGTAGGAGTTGGAGTAGAAGGAGGCGTGGCCGCCGCCCCAGACGTAGGGCCGGCCGACGATCGTGTTGGCGTTGTTGACCACGTCCTTGACCGCCTGCGGCGCGTCCGGCGGCGGCAGGGCGATGCCGGTGAGCAGGATCGAGGTCGAGCCGTCGTGGCTGGCGCGGCTGTGGGCGAAGATCTTGGCGCTGTCGGCGGCGTTGTGGCGCTGGAACTCGGTCCCGTTCGTCCCCGCCGAGGCGGGCGGCATCTGCGACGGATCGCTCGGCAGCGTCGTCGTCGTCGTTTCCAGACTTTCCCCCGCTGGAGCCCGGTCGACCCCGGAAACGACTTCGGAGTCGACGCGGCGGCGGGCTTCCATCAGGGCGAGACCGTCGACCAGCGAGCCGATGGCCTCGTCGGCGCCGGTGGTGAAGGCGGTCGCGGTGAGGACGGTGTGGCCGAGGGCCTGGAAGCCGTCGCGGGCGCCGGCGTCGGGCTCGGCCGCGGCGGCACCGAGCGGCAGCGCAAGGAGCGCGAGAGCGCAGAGCGGCGCGGCTATGCGGAGGCGTCTCATCTCGAGTTCGCGGCGGCGGTCGATCCCAGTCCTGACCGCGAGACACGATAATGATCGGCGCATGGAAGACGTACGGATTACGCACGTCGGTGGCCCCACCGTCCTGATCGAGGTCGGCGGCTGGCGCTTGCTGACCGACCCGACCTTCGACCCGCCCGGGCGCAAATACAACTTCGGCTGGGGGACCAGCTCGCGCAAGCTCTCCGGCCCAGCCGTCGCCGCCGCCGAGCTGGAGCCGATCGACGCGGTCCTGCTCTCCCACGATCACCACGACGACAACCTCGACGGCGCCGGGCGGGCGCTGCTGCCGAAGGCGGGGACGGTCGTGACCACGGTGCCCGGGGCGAAGCGCCTCGGCGGCAACGCCCGCGGGCTCGCCGCCTGGGGGTCGACCACGCTCGAGGCGCCGGGGAGGACCACGCTCGAGATCGCCGCCACGCCCTGCCGCCACGGGCCGCCGCTGAGCCACCCGATCGTCGGCGAGGTCGTCGGCTTCGCCCTGGGCTGGGAGGGCCAGGAGCACGGCGTGCTCTGGATCACGGGCGACACCGTCCTCTACGACGGCGTCCGCGAGGTCGCCGACCGGCTCGAGGTCGACACGGCGCTGATCCACCTCGGCGGCGTCCGCTTCCCGCTGACCGGCCCGCTGCGCTACACGCTGACCGCGGCCGAGGCGGTCGAGCTCTGCGGCCTGATCGAGCCCCGCGTCGCGATCCCGATCCACTACGAGGGCTGGAAGCACTTCCGCCAGGGGCGGACGGCGATCGAGGCGGAGTTCGCGACCGCCCCGGCGCGGTTCCGCGAGAGCGTCCGCTGGCTGCCGATCGGCGAGCCGGTCGAGCTCTAGGCCCCGCCCCGATGGCCGACCTGATCCTCTACGCGATCCCCGCCTTCGTCCTGCTGCTGGCGGTCGAGCTCTGGTCCTTCCGGCTCGCCGCCGACGAGGACCTGGTCGGCTACGAGGCGCGCGACACCCGCACCAGCCTCTCGATGGGCGCCGGCAACGTCGTCATCAACGCGGTCTGGAAGCTGGTCGTGGTCGTCGTCTACGCCGGCCTCTACGAGCTGACGCCGCTGCGGATGCCGGCCGACGAGTGGTGGACCTACGTCCTGCTCTTCCTCGCCGACGACTTCGCCTACTACTGGTTCCACCGCATCCACCACGAGGTGCGGGTCTTCTGGGCCAGTCACGTCGTCCACCACTCCTCCCAGCACTACAACCTCTCGACCGCGCTGCGGCAGACCTGGACGCCGATGACGGCGCTGCCGTTCTGGGCCGGGCTGGCGCTGCTCGGCTTCCAGCCCTGGATGATCCTCACCCAGCAGGCGATCAGCCTGATCTACCAGTTCTGGATCCACACCGAGCGGATCGGGCGGCTGCCGTCGCCGTTCGAGCTCGTCTTCAACACGCCCTCCCATCACCGCGTCCACCATGGCTCCAACGAGCTCTACCTCGACCGCAACTACGGCGGCATCCTGATCGTCTGGGACCGGCTGTTCGGGACCTTCCAGGGCGAGACCGAGCGGGTCCGGTATGGGTTGACGCAGAACCTGCGCACCTTCAGGCCGACCCGGGTGGCGTTCCACGAGTTCGCGGCGATCGTGCGGGACGTGCGCTCGACCGCGAGCTGGCGCCACCGGCTCGGCTACGTCTTCCGCTCGCCCGGCTGGTCGCCGGACGGGCGCGGCGGCGGCACTCGAGGCTGAGCTCGGCTCTACTCAGGAGTAGGCCTCCACGAGCACCGCCATCGCCGTCGCCGGATCGATCAGCGGCTTGACCTCGACGTCCGAGTACTGCGTGAACGGATGGGCGGCGATGATGCGCGAGATCTCGCTCGGATCGTCGGTCTCGATGGTCCCGAAGCCGCCGCCGTCGATGAAGAACTGCACGTTCTCGACTCGGCCGGCGTTGTTCTGCATCCATTCTCCCATGCCTTTGAGCAGCTCGGGCAGGAGCTCGGCGGGTGCCGGATGCTTGGGCCGGTAGATCACTGCAAAGCGCATAGCGATCCCTCCAATTAGCGTTGATTAGATAGGAATTCCGACCCTACGCCTCGCTCTCCCACTGGGTCAAGCTCGTCGCTCCCCTCTTCAGCTCTTCAACAGACGTGGATGCCGGCGGCGCTCTTCACGACCTCGAAGGCGCCGCCCGGGATGCGCTTCAGCTGGTTCAAGCTCTCGTCGTCCCAGCGGCGGTCGCTGCTGCCGCCGAAGAACCAGTTGGAGCCGTTGTCGGCGACGATCAGGCCGTAGCGCTTCATCGCCGCGGCGATCGTGCGGGCGGGGCCGTCGAAGCCGCCGAGGCCGTAGCCGGCCTCGAGCCGCAGGCGCAGCCCCATCGGCGGCGCCGCGTCGCCGGCGGTGTCGCCGGCGCAGTGGACGGCGGGGTGGACGTAGGCGTCGCGGGTGCTGTCGAAGGTGACGCGGATGGCATGGTCCAGGCGGCCGGCGGCGACTTCGTCATAGCGGACGAGGCCGGGGAAGATCGGCAGGCCGGCGGCGTCGGCGGAGGTCCATCCCTGGGGGCGCAGCGCGGTCGAGGTCAGGTCCCACTCGGCGCCCGAGTCGGCGTTCCAGTGTGGCCTAGGAGGGTCTAGCGAAACTCGTCGTGCCGCTCTGGGGCGGGGGATCTGGGGTTAGCTGATCTGGAGATACCCCCCGTTCGTATGACGGCTACCCCCAGGATTGCCCGCCCCGGCGACGAAGAAGGAATACGCGACGATGCTTGAGCTAATAGGCTGCCGCCGATGACGATCGTGACGTGCGTCAAGGTCCGGGACGGCCTTGTGCTGGGGACGGACAGCATGGCCCACATTCAGCGGGGCGGGCAGTTTTTGCGCTCGTATCGACACGCCACGAAGCTTTTCCAGGTCGGCAAGCTCCCCATCGGGGCGATGAGCTACGGCCTCGGCAATATCGGGCACCGCTCTATAGAGAGTCTGATGCGCGAGTTCGGCGACAAACTCAAGGCGAATCAGAAATCAGTTGGGCCGGTAAGCACGTCGCTCTGCAAATTCATGAAGGGCCACTACGACTCACTCGCCAAGTCGCTGCCGGAGGACGAGGATCTCCCCGAACTCGGGTTCCTCGTAGCTGGATACTCTCCGAACCAGGTCTTTGCCGAGGTCCGCGAGTTTAGGTTTCCCAGCGATTCCAAACCGAGGACGACGATGGCCAAAGAAATGCTCGGAGCCAGTTGGCGCGGCGTCGAGGCCCCGTTCTTTCGGCTGGCGATGGGCTACGGCTTCCTTGTGCGCCAGCGGCTGGAATCCGCCGGTTTGGAGGAACAGGTTGCCGGGGAATTGCTGGATGACCTCGGGATCGATGTCGTCTTCGATGGGATGCCTGTTCAGGACGCCGTCGAATACGCCGCTTTCATCCTCAACACGACCATCGGGTATACGACGTTCTCGATGGAGTTGTCCCCATGCGGGGGACCGCTTCAGGTTGCAACCATTCTTCCCGATAGAACATTTACTTGGCTGGCGAAACCAGAAGTCCACATGAAAGAAGGGGTCTGATGCCCACCACTGCAAAGCCAGATATTCGCGACTGGGCAAATTCGGTGCAGCGAACAGCCGCTCCCGAGAAGATTGCTCCCGAGCGAGCGATGCACTACGGCGTCAGGGAAAACCGAGCGCCGCTCCCGGTGAAGCAGCTTCCCGCGGACTTCGCTGAGCGGGTTTACGAAGAGAAGGTCAAGGGGACCCCAGGAATCGCTGACGCGATGGAGCGGGTAGACCAGGTTTTTGAGGACTGGAAGCGGTCTCTGTAGGGCGAGTTGTACGAGCTCGATCCCGAGAGCGTTGAAGAGTTAGACCATCTCTGCGAGACACTTGGCAGCAAGGCGGAGCAGCTCAAACGCGCGGTAGGGCGAGTATGCGCCGACCCCTCCGGCCAGCGGAATCCTCGTCATTCGTTCACCAAGAAGTTTCGGAGTCCGTGGAACTACGCCGCCGGAGCTAAGAAGGACGACGTCACTGAGTTCACGACTAACCAATGGCGAGGTCTGTTCCGGTTGCTGGAGGACGAGAACGATGGGAAGCCCGTTCGCATGCTGGCTTTCCTCGCCATCAAGGGTCGCCGCTTTTTTACTGTCAAGGACTGCCCCTGGCATAAGTAGCTTCTAGGACAAATTCCGCTTTGTAGAGCGCTTTTCCATCCGATCTAATCCATAGAGTCAGTCGGGCAAATGCCTAGAAAAAGGCCCCCGCGACGTTGGCGCGTCCGAGGGCCAGGCCACCGAGGTAGAAGCTCGATTGGCATCACCCAAAGTAGCAGGGGGAGCGGCTTCAGCCGCTCTGAAAACTGTCCTCGATTCGCCCGAGATCGGGTGCCTGATCGAGGAACTTGAAGCTACCCGCTGGACGGGCCGCCCTGGCTACCCGATCCGCACGATGGTCGGCCTCTGCCTGGCGAAGTCGCTCTACGCGATCCCGACTTGGACGAAGGTGGTCGCCCTGGTTAGCGAGCACTGGAAGCTGCAACGGGTTCTGGGCTGCGAGGGCAACCCGCCCAGCGTCTACGCCGCCTACCGCTTCGCGGAAAAGATGCGGGCCAACGGCGACATGCTGGAGCGGTGCATCGACGGCGTGGTCGAAGGTCTGAAAGCGAAGCTGCCCAGCTATGGGACCGACCTCGCTATCGACGCTTCCGACATGCCCGCCTACGCGAACGGCCAGCGCTACCTCTCCAACGGCGGCCCCGAACGGGAGCACTTCTCCGATCCCGACGCAACGTGGGGCCACCGCTCTGCCGTCTCCACCCGCAAGGGCGGCGGCTTCTACGGCTATCGCCTCCATGCGGCGGTCTGCGTCGCAACGGACCTGCCGGTGGCCTGGACGGTCGAGACGGCGCGCGACCACGAAACCCTGTCCGTCGCCCCGCTGATCGAGACGGCGCGCCGCCGGGGCGCGATGGTCGCCACGGCCGCGCTCGACAAGGGCTATGACAACAACCGCGTCTATGCCGAGTGCGCCGAGCAGGACTGCCTGCCGTTGATTCCGTTGCGCAAGACCACCTCAGTCAAGAACGGCGACCATCTTCCGCCGACCTGTTCGCACGGCACTTGGCAGTTCGCCGGGTCAGACCGCAAGCGCGGCGCCGCCAAGTGGCGCTGCCCGACCGGAGAATGCGCCCCGGCGTCGATATGGCGGAAGGCGAGTCGTCTGCATCCGCTGATCCCGCGAGAGACGAAGCGTTGGAAGGCTGCCTACCGCAAGCGCGCCTCAGTCGAGCGCGAGTTCGGCCGCCTAAAGAATCAGTGGGGGTTGAAGCCGCTGCGGGTGCGCGGCTTGGATCGCGTCCGTCTTCATGCCGACCTGACCATCTTGACCAAGCTCGCCTGCGCGCTGGCGCGAGCCCGCGCCGCCGCTACGAATCAGCGGCGGCGCAGGAACGGAACTTCCCGTGCCGGGTCTCTCCCGGCACCCATGCGAGCCCGACCAGCAACTCGTCGGAAGTGACTTCAAGCGAGGCCGCGAGCTTGATCAGCGTGTCGATACGCGCGATCCGCAGCCCTCGCTCCAGTTGACTGATCTCCGTTCGATGGACCGAGGCGCGCACCGCCAACTCGTCCTGCCCTACGTCGGCTTCTCGGCGGATGCGGGCGAGGTTGTCCCCGAACGTCTCGGCGACGCTCACGCCGCGAGGCGGTCGCAGTGAAGCGCGGCACGGGTCGGTAAGACCGATGCACCTTCACAGCGGAGCAGGCCAACGCCGACAAGATCGCGGATTGCCCGCTCAACGGCGTCTCCTTCGTCCTGGTTGATCTCACGGGCCAGGTCGCAGATCGTCAGGTGAGCCGGGTGTTCGGCGAGGACAAGGCTTAAAACGGCTCGCTGAGTGCGAGCGTCATCGCTACGGTTGCCGTGCATGGGAGTTCACCCTCCTGTGCCACGGCCCCGGGGCGTTCCACCGCCGCCGGGGCCATTTGTTGTCTGGACCCGACGCAGCTAAACCGGGTCAGCGATCAACGGCAAGCGTTTCGCTAGTCGTTTCGCGCGACCCTCCTAGGTAGTGGGGCGTAGGTGGCGCGGTAGAGCTCGTAGAGCCTGCAGGCGGCGCGGTCGACGGCGAGGACGTGGCGGTCGCCGTCGCTGCCGTTGCCGCCCTCGACCGGGGCGCCGCGGGGGATCGGGAACGGCCCCGGGTCGCTCTCCTCGCCGTAGGCGGTGTAATGGACGGGGAGCTGGCGCTGGCCGGGGCCGACGACCGCGAACGGGAATCCATAGGGGCGCGGCGAGCCGAAGTCGGGGTGGAGATGGTCGCCGCCGTGGGCGTTGATGTAGGCGATGTAGGCGTCCGAGCGCGGGTCGCGCGGCGCCTTCGAGACGTCCTGGTTCCAGGCGGCCTGGTTGGCCAGGGACGGGGCCCGGGGCGAGAGCGAGGCCGGCGGGTCGGGGAAGACCGGGCAGGGGCCGAGGTCGGGGTAGGGGCCGAGCGCACGAGCCGAGGGCGCAAGCGCCGATGCGAGTCCGCTCCCGCCGATCAACACCGCGAGGCAGAACCAGATCCGGAGGCGGGCGATGCTGCGCGGCTTGGCCACGGCGCAACCGTAGCGCGGCTAGCCTGAGCCCCGATGAGCGTGGACGAGCGTCCCACTCTGCTGGCGATCCAGCACGTGCCCTGGGAGGGGCCGCACCGCATCCTCGACGCCTGCGGCGCCCTCCACGTCCACACCGCCAAGCCGCTCGCCGGGCAGCCGCTGCCGCCGCACGAGGAGGTCGCCGGCGCTGTCGTCATGGGCGGGCCGATGAGCGTCGAGGAGGTCGAGCGCTTCCCGGGCCTGGCGGCGGAGCGCGAGTGGCTGGCGGGCGCGATGGAGCGCGGGCTGCCGCTGCTCGGCGTCTGTCTCGGAGCGCAGCTGCTGGCGCGGGCGCTGGAGGCGGAGGTGCGGCCGGGGGAGGCGACGGAGATCGGCTTCGCCCCGGTCGAGATCGCCGACGCCGCCGACCCGCTGCTCGGCGGCCTCGCTCCCAACACCGAGGTCCTGCACTGGCACGGCGACGTCTTCGACCTGCCCGACGGCGCCCAGCACCTCGCCTCCTCTGCCCGCACCGAGCACCAGGCCTTCCGTCACGGCAACGCCTGGGGGGTGCTCTTTCACCCCGAGGCCGACCTCGCGCTGGTCGAGGCCTGGCTGGCGGCGCCGAAGATGATCGAGGAGGCCTGCGCCGCGCTCGGCGACGAGGGCGAGCAGGCGTTGGCGGAGCGGGCGGCCGCGGTCGAGGGGGAGCTGGTCGAGCGCACCGCCCCGGGCTTCGAGGCCTTCGCGCGCCTTGTCGCCGCAAACGGGTAGTCGGATCCGAGCAGCCAAGTCGACCACCGACCAGGAGGAGGAGCGCCGTGGAGGTCTGCCTGATGATCGAGGGCCAGGAGGACGTGAACTGGGCGGACTGGCAGGCGATCGCGGCCGCCTGCGAGGAGCACGGGGTGGGGACGCTGTTCCGCTCCGACCACTACCTCTCGGTCGAGGACCGGCGCGAGCGCGGCTCGCTCGACGCCTGGGCGACGATCGCGGCGCTGGCGGCGATCACCGAGCGGCTGCGGCTGGGGACGCTGGTCTCGCCGGCGACCTTCCGCCACCCGGCGGTGCTGGCGAAGCTGGCGGTGAGCGCCGACCACGTCTCCGGCGGTCGGGTGGAGCTGGGGATCGGCGCCGGCTGGTGGGAGCGCGAGCACCAGGCCTACGGCTTCGACCTGCCCGAGGCGGGGACCCGCTTCGACCTGCTCGAGGAGCAGCTCGAACTGATCCGCCGCTATTGGCAGGAGGGGCCGTTCAACTACGAGGGGCGCCATTACCGGGCCGAGAACCTCGACGCGCTGCCGAAGCCGATGCAGGAGCCGCGGCTGCCGCTGATCCTCGGCGGCAAAGGCGGCCCGCGCGGCCTGCGCCTGGCCGCCGCCCTCGCCGACGAGTACAACACGGTGATGGCGACGGCGGAGGAGATCGCCGACCTCCGCAAGCGCCTCGACGAGGCCTGCGAAGCGGCCGACCGCGACCCGGCGACCCTGCCGCTCTCGATGATGACCGGCTGGCTGGTCGGGGCCGATCGCGACGAACTCGTCGACCGCGCCACCCGCCTGGCGCGCTGGAAAGACCAGGGCGAAGACGGCGAGGCCTTCCTCGCCGGCATCCGCAAGGGCACGGTCGCCGGCACGGTGCCCGAGGCGACCGAGCAGCTCCAGGAGCTGGAGGCGGCCGGCCTCGCCCGGATCATGGGCCAGCACCTCCTCCACCGCGACCTCGACGCGATCGCCCTCATGGGCCGTGAGTTGATCCCCGCCCTGGCCCGCTAAATTGCTCCCAGCGCGGTGGACGTAGCTCAGTTGGTAGAGCTCCTGGTTGTGGTCCAGGCGGTCGCGGGTTCGAGTCCCGTCGTCCACCCCTCTGCTGAAGTCGCTGCAAAGCGGCAGTTTCGCTTTGAGGCACCGGTGCCTCAAGCTGCGCCTGGCGGCGACCTCACGGATCCGGCCCCCGCCGCGTTTACCTTTCCGAGGCAGGCAAACGGAGAGAGGCCCTCGCATGATCGCGACGCACACCACCATCGACTCGCCGATCGGACCGCTGACGCTGGTCGCGCGCGACGGCAATCTCGCGGGCCTCTACTTCCCCGGTCACTGGTACCCGCCGACGGCCGCGATGCTGGGCCCCCGGGTCGAGCACGGCTTCGAGCCGGCCGCGGCGCAGCTTGCCGAGTACTTCGCCGGCGAGCGCACCGAGTTCGAGCTGGCGACGGCGCCGTCCGCGGGCGACGAGTTCCAGCGGCGGGTCTGGGCGACGATCGCCGCCATCCCCTACGGGGAGACGACGACCTACGGCGAGATGGCGGCCGAGCTGGGCGACCCGACTCTGGCGCGGCGGGTCGGTGCCGCCGTCGGTCGCAACCCGCTCTCGGTGATCGTCCCCTGCCACCGGGTGGTTGGCAAGGACGGCAAGCTGACCGGCTACGCGGGCGGGCTCGAGCGCAAGCGCTTCCTGCTCGAGCTGGAGTCGCCGGCCGCCGTGCCCGCCGCCGAGCCGACCCTGTTCTGAGCCTCTGGGCCGTCTACACCTGCTCAGCGCCGGGTCGGCCGCGGATGGCCAGCGCCTCGTCGAGGTTTCCAAGGAGGGCGTCGGCGATCTCGGGGTCGAACTGCGTTCCCCTGCCTTCCCCGATCACCGCGACCGCCTCCTCGACCGGGAGGGCCGGTCTATAGCTGCGGTCGGTGAGCAGAGCGTCGAAGACGTCGGCCACGGCGGTGATGCGACCGACGAGCGGGATCTCCTCACCGCTGAGGCCCCGTGGGTAGCCGCTGCCGTCGAAGCGCTCGTGGTGGGTGAGCGCGATCGAGGCAGCGACGCGCGAGAGATCGCTCTCGAAGTGGGCGAAGATCTTGTGGCCGATCACGGTGTGCTGCTCCATCGAGCGCCGCTCATCGACGGTTAGCGGTCCGGCCTTTCGCAGGAGTTCCGCCGAGACGCCGATCTTGCCGACGTCGTGCATGGGGGCCGCGGCGCGAAGGAGCTCGATCAGGTCCTGATCGAGGCCGATCCGAGCGGCCAGGAAGGACGCGATCGCCGCCATCCGATCTACATGAGCACCGGTCGAGGAGTCGTGCAGCTCGATTGCCTTGGTCAAACCCTCGATCGTCTCCTGGCGCGAGAGCTTCAGTTCGTCGATTGCTTGCTGCTGGGTGACGGTCAGGGCATCACGGAGACGCACTGCCTCGCGCTCGGCGCTGACGTCGACCGACACACCGCCGACGGCGGTGATCTCGCCCTCCTCGTCGAGGAGCGGGAATCTCACCGTCTTGAAGGTTTTGCTCACCCCCCCGATTTCGACTGTGTCCTCCCGCTCGTGCGCCACCCCCTCTGCCAGGACCCGGCCGTCGCTGTCGCTTCCGACCTCGATTTCCTCCGGGGAGAGGAAAGCGTGGTCGGTCGAGCCAAGCAGCTCACCAGGTCCGAGCCCGGCGAGCTCGTCCGCTTTGTCGTTGGCGACCACGTAGCGCCCGTTGGTGTCTTTGGCGTAGATCCCGATCGGCGCCATGTCGATGATCGTCTGCCGGCGATCCTCGAGGTTCTGGCTGTGGGCGTTCGCAATGATCTCCAGCTGCCGTCGGCGGAGGGCGCTCATGACCGTGATCAGCAGCTGTCCGGGCCAGAACGGTTCGACCAGATATCCGTAGACGCCGTGCGCGAAGGCGCGTCTGGCGGCCGTCGGGTCGTCCTCCCCGGTGACCAGCACGACCGTCGCCGTTTCCGGATAGTCGCGAGCGATTTCCCCGGCAAAACCCAGCGCTTTGCTCCCGGCCGATTCCAGATTGCAGATGGCGAGCTGAAAAGCGCCCGTCGCGAGTCGCTCGCGCGCCTGTTCGACGCTGCTCGCGAACTCGCACTCGTAGCTGTCTCCGAGTGCGCGCTCCATCAGATCTAGCATCTCGGGCTGATCGTCCGTTACCAGGATGCGCGCGTGGGCCAGGCCCTCGGGGGGCAGGGACGGCGAGGCGGTGGGGGTGGCGGACACGGAGGCGGCCTAGGTCAAGCCCGCGCTTCTGAGCGCGAAATACTCCAAGAGTTTGTAACAGTTCATACAAAAAAGCGTAACGTACCCGGTGCAGAAACGATGCGGTCGGCACAGAGTGCACGCATTGCATAGCGAGGTGACCCGATCCCAATCGCCCTCGATTGAGGACGGCGGGCTGAAGGCGCGGCGCTGCCGGGGCGCGGTTCCTAAAGGGATCTCCTTCCAAGGTCGATGGGCACGGATGCCCAGCCCGAGAGCACTCCCTGCCCTGCGCCGTTGTCTGGCGCTCACCTCGATCGTCGTCGCGGCGGGGGCGCTCGCCGGATCCGCGGCCGCCGCGCCGCCGCCTTCGGTGCTGACCCTGCAGACCGTCAGGGTCGGCGCGCCGGACAACCCGGGAGTGGGGATCGTGCCCTTCG